>Ga0123329_1004080_pt1 | contig 11645 bp, 11 predicted proteins | sample BioC12SIPDNA_FD_89703 | JGI IMG/M metagenome (GOLD analysis project Ga0123329, IMG submission 89703) | Anaerobic biogas reactor microbial communites from Washington, USA - Biogas_R1_B C12 SIP DNA | ecosystem: Engineered > Bioreactor > Anaerobic > Unclassified | place: Washington, USA | collected... | reverse complement strand
TCGTCGATCCGGTAGGCCGTGACGCGGTCGCTGACCATCGAGCCCACGAACACCAGGTCGTCCATGACCACCGGCGTGTACGACAGGTCGAAGTCGAGCTTGCCGATGTCGTCCAGTTGCAGGGGCCAGGCGGGGCGCGGCGTGCCCAGACGCCGCAGCCACTGCAGATGCAGTCTCTTCGGTATCCTCATCGGGGTGGCGCCGCTGCGCGCCGCGTCGTATCCCCACATCGGCCAGTCCCGGGGGGGAACGGCAGCGCAGCCGGCGCCCGCCAGGACGCCGCACACGGTCAGAACGGCGCAGACCACCGCTGCCGACAGCCTGTTCGCCCGGCCGGTAAGGCTCCTCATCACGTCCCGTCTCCTGCTCCGGGTCTCGGCACCCGACCGGCCGGTCCACCCGGCCCTCGGGCTCACCCTACCAGATCGTCTCCCCCCGGTCCACCGGTGCGCTCCGGCGGTTCCGCGGGCCCCTCGGGCACGACGTGCAGCCGGTCACGCGGCACGGCCAGATACGCCGTCCGTCCCTCCGTCCACGCCCCTGCCGGGAACGCGCCGGGGACGGTCAGCCGCAGGCGCCCGCCCAGGCGCACGAACGGACGGAGGGCGCACGGCCGGTTCTCGGCGATCACGTCGGCAACGACGACCTGACGCGGTTCGTCCGGCGGCGTGGCGGGGGACAGCGAGAGGGCATCGAGCGGGACGACGGCCCGCGCGGGGCCGCCGGGGCGGTCCGTCCGCGTCCAGACCGCGCCGTCCACGCAGAACGCCCGGCCCTCAGGCAGGTCACGCACCTCGCCCTCGACCAGATTGGACAGGCGCAGGAACTGCGCCACGAAGCGGCTGCGGGGGCGGCTGAGCAGCTCCGGCGGCGGGGCGACCTGTTCGAGCGCGCCGTCGCGCATCAGCCCCATGGTGTCGGCCAGAGCGAATGCCTCCTCCAGCCGGTGGCAGATGTGGAGCGTGGTCGTGTTCAGTTCCGCCTGCAGCGTGCGCAGGAGCGCGATCGTCTCCTCGCCGCTGCCCTCGTCCAGGGCGCTGAGGGGCTCGTCCAGGACCAGCAGATCGGGCCGGATGACCAGCGCGCGGGCCAGGGTGACGCGCTGCCGCTCGCCGCCCGAGAGGTGTCTGGGAAGACGGGCGGCCAGGCGGGAGATGCCGAGCAGTTCGAGCATCTCGCCGACCCGGCGGGCGACCTCCGCGCGGGCCAGTCGGCGCGCCTCCAGACCGAAGGCCACGTTGCACTCGACGGTCTTGAACGGCAACAGGGCGTAGTCCTGGGGCACGTAGCCGATGTTCCTGCGTGCGGGGTCCCGGCGCGTGATGTCCCGCCCGTTCAGCCGCACACACCCGGCATCGAGCGCCCGCAGGCCGCAGACGATCTCCGCCAGCAGCGTCTTGCCGCAGCCGGTCGGCCCGAGCAGGACGAAGCGCTGCCCCCGCCGGACCTCGAACGAGACGTCCTTGAGCGCGAAGCTCCCCAGATGCAGCCCGATGTGCTCTACACGAAGCATGGCGCCGGCGGGCCGGTCCCTCCCCTTCCGTTCATCGCGGGTCGTCTCACCACAGCGAGCCCGTCCTCCCGGCCAGCCGCTTGAACACAAGGAGGCAGGCCATCGTGAAGAGCACCAGGAGGATCGCGATGGCCAATGCCGGGCCGATGCGGCCGACCGAAAGCTCCAGGTACACCGACGTCGCCATGACCTCGGTGCGACTGCGCGTGGTCCCCGCGAAGACCATGAGAGGGCCGTACAGGCCCATGGCCAGCGCCCACGCGATGACGCCGCCCGCCACGATGCCGTTGCGGATCATCGGAAGCGTCACCCGCAGGAACACCTGGTGCGCCGGCCATCCGAGCGTGCGCGCCACGTCCTCGATGCGCGGGTCCACCGCGTCCAGGGCGGCCTTCACCGTGCGGACGGCATACGGCGAGACGCAGACGAACTGGGCGAGCACGATTCCCTCCGGGGCATACACGAACGCGAGGCCCAGGCCCTGGATGGCACGCCCGAGCGCCGTGCGGAAGAAGATCAGCAGCGCCACGCCCACCACGAGGTGCGGCAGGATGATCGGCACGTCCACCAGCGTGTCGAGCACCGCCCGACCGGGCAGCCGGAAGCGACTCAGTGCGTAGCCGACCGGCAAGGCGAACCCCAGCGCCAGCAACGCGCTCAACAGGGACGTCCACGTGGTCAGCCAGGCCGCGTGCCGGACGTCCGCGCTGCGGATCACGGCGGCGAAGTCGGCGGGACGCACGTACAGCAGGCTGACCACCAGCAGCACGGCAATGAACCCCGTGTAGGCCACAAGAAGCGCTCCCGCGACGAGACGCAGAAGACGCGGCCCCCCTGCCGGGGCGGTTCGGCGGCTGTCCGCCGTGTGGTTGTGCGGCCTTCTGTTCGAGTGGGAGGACATGGCGCCGACTCCGCGTTGCTCAGTCAGCCGGCAGGGACGCCTGCCGCGGCTCGTGTTCCTGTGGGGGCGCGTACCGATGTCGCCGGAAGCACTCGCGCCCCATCGGCCCGGCCAGAAACGCGACGAACGCGCTGGCGGCATCCGGGTGCGCCGCCGTCGTCAGAGTGGCGGCCGAGACCGGGGAGCGCACGTTCCGGTCGGGCGGGATCTCGACGATCTCGGCGGCGTCCGGATACTGCAGGGCGACCGGCCGCCACACCAGGCCGGCGTCCACGTGCCCGAGTGCGACCGCCTGGGCCAGTTCCGTCACCGTGACGGTGTCGAGAACCGTGTTCCGGCGGACATCGTCCTGCGGGACGGCGTTCCTGCGAAGCAACTCCGGCGTGATGCGGCCCATGGCGGCGGTCCGCTCGTCCACCAGGCCCACCCGCAGGCCCGGCGCGGCCAGGTCCGCCACCTCGCGGACGCCCTTCGGGTTCCCCCGGGCGACCATGATGACGGGTTCGAACGACGCCACAGGGCGCTCCTCGACCACGATCCCCTCGCGGCGGGCTTCGGCCACGTAGAAGGCGTCGCCCGGCACGAACACGTCGCCGCGGCCGGAGAGCTTGATCCGGCCCAGGAGCAGGTTGGCGGCTCCGTAGTCGGCCTCGACGCGGACGCCCGAACGGCGCTCGAAAAACTCGATCGCCTCCTGCACGGGCGGGCGCAGCCCGGCGCCGCAGCAGACCAGAAGGCTCCGCGGGCCGTCCTCTGCCGGCGCGAGGGAACGGAAGACCAGCAGGAGCCCGGTCACCAGCGCGACCGCCGTCAGGGCCGGCAGCGCGATCCTCCACAGGGCCCGGCCTGGCTCGTTCATCGGGTGTCCTCGCAGGGCGGATCGGGGGCACGGCGCGCGGTCTCCGGGCCGCCGGCGGGCGTTCCGCCGTCCAGGTGCAGCACCTCGTCCGCCGGGACGTCGCTCTGATGGGTGGCCATGAGGACGGCGCCGCCCCGGCGGGCGAAGTCCCGCAGATGCGCCAGCACGACCTGGGCGCTGCGGCGGTCCAGGTTGCCGGTCGGTTCGTCGGCCAGGATCAGCCGGGGGTCATTCAGCAGCGCGCGCGCCAGAGCCGTCCGCTGGCGCTCCCCCGTGCTCAGTTCGGACGGGAAGTGCCGGGCGCGGCCGGCCAGGCCCAGTTCGGCAATCAGTTGCCCGGCCCGTTCACGGGCGCCGGGCCTGCGCAGGGCCAGGCAGGCGGCCAGCACGTTGTCCAGAACGCTCAGATAGGGGATCAGGTGGAACTGCTGGAACACGTAGCCGATGTGCTCCGCGCGGAAGCGTGCCCGGTGCTCGGCCGACAACGCGTAGAGGTCCTGCCCGTCCACGCGCACGACGCCCGCATCCGGCGCCAGCAGCCCGCCGGCGGCCAGCAGCAGCGTGGTCTTGCCGCTGCCGCTCGGCCCCTGGACCACGTGGAAGCGGCCCGGCTCCACCCGGAGGGAGACGTCGCAAAGCGCCTGGACCGTGTCCGGCCGGCGGTAGGTCTTGCCGACGCCGTCGATCTGAAGCGTTGCGGACACGATCGCCTCCTCCCCTTCCATCGCCGCTCAGCGGTCCCTGAGCACCTCGGCCGGGTCCTGGCGGGCCGCGCGCATCGCCGGCAGCCAGGCCGCGGCGGCGCACAGCGCCGGGGCCACCAGAACGGCAGCCAGGAACAGCCGGAGGCGGAAGGACCCGAAGAAGTCCGCCGTGGTCGGCCCCACACCTCCCCACAGGGCCCCGCCCACGACTCCCACGACGTAGCCGAGCACCGCGCCGAGCGCGCCCATGGCCACGGCCTTGAGCAGGAAGACGCCCATGATCGTCGCCTGCCGCACGCCCAGGGCGCGCAGGACGCCGATCTCCGTCCGCCGCTCGCGCACGTTGCCCAGCACCAGGAAGAAGACCCACAGCCCCGCCGCCGTCAGGGCCACCGGCACCAGCACAGCGGCGAACAGCTCCCTCTCCCGCCGCATCCGGCGCTGATGCTCCATCTCGGCCGCGATCGCCGTGCGGTGGGCCTCCCCGGCCCTCCCGCGCGCCTGTGCACGGGCTCTCACGCGCGAACTGAACTCCAGAACGGTCACGTCCGGCAGGATCGCCCCGACCTCGCGCGCCACCTCCCCGAGCCGGTCGACCTCGCAGATGCACTCCAGACCCAGGATGCCGTTGATGCGCCCCTCCAGCCCCAGCCACTGCTGCACCTTCTCCAGGGAGCACCACACGGCGATGTCGTCCACGTTCCCCTCGCCCGGCAGGACGCGGTCGACGACGAACTCCTCCCCCATCAGGACCACCCTGTCCCCCTCATGCAGCCCCAGCCGCCGGGCCACCCCGTTGCCGAGCCGCACCGCACCGTGCGGGATCGTTGCGACGATCGGGTCGCGGTAGGCCGTGCCGTCGGCCGTCAGGAACCCCTTCTTGGCGCGGTTGGGCGTCTGGCCCGGCGTGCCGCTCAGGAGGATCTCCACGCCGTGCTCCGGCCAGACGGTCCGCTTCTGGAGCACGGGCAGCAGGTGGTTGAGCGTCGCGATACCCCGGTCGGCCAGGCGGTGCACATACTCCTCGGGCATGGTGACTTCGGGGTAGCCGGCGGCCACGAGGGCGGCCAGGTCCTGATCCCGGTGGATGATCAGGACGTTGTGGCCGAGGTCGCGCATGATCAGACGGTAGTCGTCCTCCATGCGCGCCATCTCCTCGCGCGTCGCTTTCTCGCGTTCGATCAGGACGCGGTCCGAACGGATGTCGTGAGCGTGCAGCAGCGTCACGGCGCCCGTCAGGCACGCGATCGCCGCCACGACCGAGACAAGCCCGATGCAGAAGCCTCCCAGACGGAACCGGGCTTCCCTGACGACCAGGCCCCAGAGGGTCATTGCGGGTCCCCCCCGTGTCCGCCGTCCTCGGAGAGCAGGCGCGCCGCGCGGGCCTGGCGGTCCAGGAAGGTGCTCAGGCCGGCGGGCGCAATCGCATCCGGCCGCCCGAGGGGCACCACCTCCGCTGCCCAGTCGACGGACAGCAGCAGGTCCGCGCCCGGATGGTCGGCCTTGACGATGCACGAGCAGGGCCCGACCAGGAACTCGCCGGCCCGCGTGACCGTGCGGTCGTTGATGCCCGGCCCCACCAGCGCGTAGAGGACCCGCCCCCGTCCGTACACGGGAAAGACGATGGGCGTGCGCTCGAAGTCCGTCAGGTCATGCTCCGTGCCGAGCAGCATGCCGACCAGCACGGCCTCGGCCGGGTCGTCCCGGCGCACGCGCACCATGGCGAAGTCGATCGTCGAGGCGACGGTTCCGGCGGCGGCCTCCCAGGCCGTCGGATCCGGAAGCTGGAGCGTCGCCTCCAGTCGCGGCAGCATCCGCTCCAGTGTCTCGGCCGCCCGTTCGTCCTGGCGGCGGTCGCCGCCCTCCAGCAGGACCCAGACCGCGGATCTGCGCCCGAGCAGCAGCCGGCCGATCTCGCGGCGCGCGGGCGAATCCAGGACGGCTTGCGCGCCGGCGGACGTCAGTTCACCCGTCCAGACGGGAGCGGCAGGCTGCCGCGCACCGGCAAGGCGCAGCTCGATCCTGGGCAGAGGTGCGCCCGAGTCGCCGTCCTTGCCCGCGCGCACGAGCCGCACGTCGACGTTCGCGGCGCTCCCGTCCCCGTGCGCCGCTCGGCGGAGCAGGTTCGCGGCCGCCTCCTGGTCCGCAGACAGCTTGTCCCGATGAACGACGGCCACGTCGAGGTTGCACGGCGTCCAGTTCTCCAGGGCGAACTGGAATACCGGTGTGACGCAGGCCTCGGCCCGGCCGGCGCCCGTGCCGGACACCATGACGGCCAGCGCGATGGTCAGAATGGGCCGTGCGACGCCGTTCATGGCAGGGATGCCTCCGTCCCCGGGCGCGGGGGATCCGTCCTACCGTGGGCTCTTCAGATAGCCCATGTCGCGGAAGACCTGCTTGGCCCTTTCGGACGAGGCGAACCGCATGAACATCTCGGCCGCCTCGCGGTCCTGGGCGCTCTTCAGCAGGCACAGGGTCACGCGGGTCTCGGGGAACTCCACCCCGGGCGCCACCGCCTCCAACCGGCCCTCGTAGTAGCGGGCGAGGAAGTTCCAGACCATGCCGGCCTGCACGTGGCCGTGCACCACCGCCACGGCGACGTCGTTGTTGCTCCGGCCCTCCATGCCGATATTGGCCCGCACCTGCTCGGCCAGGCCCATCTGCTCGAACGCCGCCATGGCCAGCTTGCCGGAGGTGGCGTAGCGGGCGTCGGGCAGGCCGACCTTCAACGGCCGCGTGGCCAGGTCGCGCAGGGAGCGGATGCCGTCCGGATTGCCCGGCGGCACGACGATGACCGGCTCCAGGTAGCCGACGACCTCGTAGCGCTCCAGCAGGCCCTTCTCGTCGAGCATGCTCGCATACGGGTCGTGGGGCATGTAGAGGTCGCCCTTCTGACCCAGCTCCAGGCTGGCGATCAGCTCGGATGACCCGCCGAAGTTGAACTGAACGCCGATGCCGTGCGTCTTCTGAAAGGCCGCCGCCAGCACCTCGGCCGCCGGACGCATCGAATTGCCGCAGTGCAGGATGATGGTCCGGTCGGCGGCGAGCTGCTCGAACTCCCCCGTGTCGTAGGGGGTCGGAGTGGCCTCCGTCGTGGCGTCGGCACGGGGCGCGCCCTTGCGAGCACGCGGCTCCGGCTCATCCGAACGGCCACAGGAAGGCGCCGAAGCGCACAGAACGCCCAGGAGCAGGCACACCACCATCGGACCGCAGCGTCTGACCCACATGATCCCACCCCATGAACATCGAGGAGCATGACCTCCATCCCAATATAACGGCTCCCGACGGCCGAATCGAATGGCCGCGGACATCCCGGCATCCACTGCCGGCTTGGATGCGCGACCGCCGGGCGGTAGAATGGGGCACCCGGTGGTCACAGGGATGGCCGGCGTCCTGCGTTCGAGGAGGGATCGGCATGAAGCTCGGTTTCGTCAGTGCCATATTGCCGGATCTGGAGTTGGAGTCGGTCGTCCGCTTCGCTGCCGAGGAGGGGTTCGACTGCGTGGAGGTGATGTGCTGGCCGGCCGGCCGGGCCGAGCGCCGCTACGCGGGCGTCACCCACGTGGACGTCGCCGGCCTGACGGCCGCCGGGGCGCGCCGGATTCGGCAACTCCTGGATGACGCGGGGGTTGCGATCAGCGGACTGGGCTACTACCCGAACCCGCTGGCTGCGGACGGACGGGAGGCGCGCGTCTACATCAGCCACCTCAAGAAGGCCCTCCGCGCGGCCGAACGCCTCGAGGTCGGCGTGGTCAACACCTTCATCGGACGCGACCACACGAGATCGATCGACGACAACTGGTCCGTGTTCCTGAAGCGCTGGCCACCCATCGTCCGCGAGGCCGAGGCGCGCGGCGTGCGCATCGGCATTGAGAACTGCCCGATGTTCTTCACCGGCGACGAGTGGCCGGGCGGCAAGAACATGGCCCACAGCCCCGCCGTCTGGCGGCGCATGTTCAGGGAACTCCCCAGCCCGAACCTCGGCCTGAACCTGGACCCGTCGCACCTGGTGTGGCAGCAGATCGACGACGCGCGCGCCGTGCGCGAGTTTGCCGACCGGATCGTGCACGTGCACGCGAAGGACGCCCGCGTGGACCGCGAGCGCCTGAACGAGGTGGGCATTCTGGCCCACCCCCTGCAGTACCACACGCCGAAGCTCCCCGGGCTGGGCGACGTGAACTGGGGCCGGTTCTTCGGGGCCCTCACCGACACCGGCTACCGGGGTGCCGTGTGCGTCGAAGTCGAGGACCGAGCGTTCGAGGGGTCCCTCGAGCGCCGCAAGGCATCCCTCCGCCAGAGCGCGGCCTTCCTGAGGCAGTTCGTCGCGTGAGGCGCCCCCGGATGGGCAGCGCGGCCGTCCCCGGCCGCACACAGTGCCCGACCGACGCCCCGGGCGACGCCCACGCGGCCTGCCCGCGATGCGCACGGCATTTCACGGTATTGTTATCGGTGCCCAAACGCCTATAATGGACATAAAGACCTGATACCGAATTTGGGCGGAAAGGGGTGGCCATGGGACGTTCACGTTGGTTCCCGACGATTGCCTGTGCAGCCCTGGTCGCAGCGGTGTTGCTCCCGGCCGTCGCGGCGGTCGAGCAGGACGGCGTGCGGGCCTTCGGGCGCGTCAGCGCGCTCGAGGGAGGGCTGTTGACCTGGGGGCGACAGCAGGACGACTGGTCGCAGGCCGAGTTGAACGAGCTGGTCGCTGCCGACGACACGATGCTGACGGAGGAGGATTCCCTGGCCGAACTCGAGATGCCGGAGCGGGTCTTCCTGCGCCTCGGCGAGTCGTCCGGGCTCGACGTGCTCTCCATCACCGAACACCGCTACCGGCTCTGGGAGGGATCGCTCTACGTCGCCGCGGGTCCGGTGCCCGGCCGGGTCGTTTCCGTGGAAACGCCGGCCTGCGCCCTCGCCATGGCCGACTCGGCCCTGGCGCGCATCGACGTCGCCCCGGACGGCGGGGTCACGGTCTGCGCCCTCTCCGGCAAAGTCGAGGTGCTGAGCAGCGGCGAGGCGACCGCCGAGATGCAGGAGAGGTTCCGGCTGCGCGTCAGCCCTGAGGGGGCGTTCACGGGACTGGAACCGATGACCGGGGTGCTTGCCGACAGGCTGGCGCAGTGGCACCTGCAGCGCGACGCCGTGGTGGCCGGCGTGCATCTGCCGGACACCGTGCCGCACTACGCCGTGGGGGCCTATGAACTGGGCCGCAGCGGCGAGTGGGTGGCGCTCGAAGGGATCACCTACTGGAAGCCGGCCCCGACGGCGACCTGGAGGCCGTACTACCAGGGCGTCTGGCGGCACTACGAACCCGTGGGCTGGTACTGGGTGCCGCAGTGCTCGTTCGAGTATGTCACCTCCCGGTACGGTTTCTGGAGCTTCTCCGTCAACCACGGCTGGCTGTGGCGGCCGAGCTGGCGGTGGCGCCCCGCACACGTCCAGTGGGTGGCCTGCACGGACGGCCTCCTCTGGGCGCCCATCGACTGGTACCATCGCCCCGTCGTGTGCTGCCCGCCGCTGGGCCTCGGGGTGAGCCTGTCGGTCGGATGTCCGTCCGGCGTGTCCATCGGATTCTGGCACTACGCGTCCTTCGACTGCTTCGACGCCCGGCTCGGCTTCGCGATCGTCTCGCGCAGGACGTCGATCTGCGACAAGGCGATCATGGTGGACCGCGGCCGCGTCGTGAAGGATATCCGAACGGTCAAGGGCATCGGCCATCCGGCAGGTCATCGTGGCCGGCCCGCGCCGGGACGGCATGCCGACCCGCACGTGCGCCGGCGCCTGGACCGTCGCTCCCATGCCGTGGTCGCCGCCTCGGGTTGGTCCGGCCGTCCGGCCGTCACACGCGGGCTGGCGGATGCCCGGAAGCGGGTGGCTCACCTGGGCGACCGCCCCGGCATGCCGCCCGGCCGCGTGCACGGCCCGTCGACGGCCTCCCTCTCGCACGGACGGCCGCACGCGCGGCCGGCGACGACCCTTGCGGCTCGCGATGACCGGCCGCTGCCCCCGACGGCCCGCCCCGCCGGGTCGCGGGAGGGGGCCGACGACAGGGGCCGGCCGGCTCGCCTCGAGGCGGGCCGCGCCCGTCGCGCGGAGGATCTGACGCGCCGGGCCCCTCCGCCGGCGCGACGGAGGTCGGACGATCCGCCAGCCGCTCCGGCGGGCGCAGCCCGGCAGATCGTTCGTCCCCGGCCTGAGCCCCGCGAGCGGCGCCCGGAGGCGCGCGTTGAGGTGCGCCGTGTCGAGCCCCGTGCCGAGCGGCCGGCCCGGCGAATGCCCGAACGACCCGAGCCCGCCGCCGAGCTGCGCGACAGCCGCCCGCGTCCGCACATGCGACCGGCGGTCCGGGAGCCCCGGACGGAGCAGCCGCGGGCCCAGGCACGGCGGCGGGACGATGGAGGCATGCGCACGGCGGTGGAGGATGCGGGGAGGGGCGGCGGTTCCCGCCGTGCATCGTCCCGACGCGGCGGGCGGCGTTGACGGGCGCGACAACAGGGCCGGCAGGTCAGCGCCCGCTCCCCTGCCGTGCGTTGTAGACCACGCCGCCGGCCGCCTGGTAGAGGCGGAGCACCGAGACGGCTTCGTCCCGCAGGACGTCGCGCACCACGCGGATGCCCCGGGCCTCGAACGCCGCTGTCCAGTCGGCCGGTTTCGGCCCCTCGTCGAACCCGATTCTGCGGACATCCTCGTCGCGGGCGCCGCAGACGAGCCTTCGCACGCCCGACCAGCAGACGGCCCCCAGGCACATCGCGCAGGGCTCGGCGCTGCTGACCAGCTCGTACTCGGGCCGGCCGGGGCCTCCCAGATCGTATGTGCCCAGCCGGGCCTGAGCCGCCAGGATGGCAACGACCTCCGCGTGCGCGACCGAGCGGCCGGACGTCTCCACGCAGTTCACGCCGGCCGCCAGCAGTCGGCCGCTGTCCCGGGCAAAGACCGCCGCGCCGAACGGGCCGCCGGTGCCGTGGCGGACGTTCAGTCGGGAGAGTTCGATCACCAGCCGCATCCGCTCGTCCCCCTCCGGGTGGACGGCATCCAGCGTCCGCAGGTGGGCGTCCAGCCAGTCCGGGATCCTGATGGAGACTTCGGGCGTCATGGTGCGGGCCGCACCTCCGAAAGCCGTGCAGGCGAAGACCGGCAGCGACCAGCGAGGATAGCCCATGGCCTCGCGCAATGCCAGTGCCCGCACATACCTGCACGTTCTGCGCCGGCCCTACTGCGCCGTTGTGCGGACGTAGTCGGCCAGGTCGGAGATGGTCCGTATGCCAAGCGCCTCGGCCTGCTCCCGGCGCATCGTCAGCGTGTAGGTGTTGTTGAAGCCGAACGGCTGCAGCCAAGTCAGGCCATACTGCTCCCGGAAGGACCTGGCGACGATCCCGTACACCTCGTCGGGATCCGTCACCACCTGGCGCCGGAGGATGTTGACCAGTCCCGTCCCGGTGTATTCGGCGTACAGGTCCAGGTCTCCGGCTTCCAGAGCGTGTCAACCGCAGATAGAAATGTCCACTATACACGGCAGATAGAAATGTCGTAACCGTTCACGGGTCTCCCGGTCAAGCCGGCAGAAGCGACGGCGCCGGCTGGCCCGCGAAATGGGCGGTGACGGCAGCGTGAAGAGAATCGAAGACAGAGCGGCCCTGCTGGGCGCAGGTGGCACGCACCGTCCAGAAC
>Ga0123329_1004079_pt1 | contig 11645 bp, 10 predicted proteins | sample BioC12SIPDNA_FD_89703 | JGI IMG/M metagenome (GOLD analysis project Ga0123329, IMG submission 89703) | Anaerobic biogas reactor microbial communites from Washington, USA - Biogas_R1_B C12 SIP DNA | ecosystem: Engineered > Bioreactor > Anaerobic > Unclassified | place: Washington, USA | collected... | reverse complement strand
CAAATTCCGCGTGACGTGATCGAAGCTGCCTCGCTTGACGGGGCGAACAGTTGGACGCGCTTCTGGAAGATGATCTTCCCACTATTGATGCCCATGACACTGTTTTTGCTGATCATGAACACGCTGTACGCCAGCTTCGAGACCTTCGGGCTGATCGACATCACCACCCAGGGGGGCCCGGGCCGCGCGACGAACGTGTTGGTCTATAACCTCTACAACGACGGCTTCAAGAGCACGTCGGGGATCGGCCTCGCCTCGGCGCAGTCGATCATCCTGCTGGGGATTGTCGCGGCGCTAACCGTCTTCCAGTACAAATTCGTGAGCCGCAGGACGTTCTACCAATGAGCGCGATCACTTCTCAATCCACGACACTCCAGCAGCAGGAGAGAGCACGGTCCGATGCGCTGCGGCACCGGTTGTATCCGGTGTTCATGCATCTGATTATGGCGACGGCGGTCATTATCGTCAGCTTCCCGCTGATCTACGCGTTCATTCTCAGCACGCAGTCGTCGCATGCGGGTACGCTTGTCCCCGGCTCGGCGATGATCGAGAACTATCAAGAGGCGTGGCGGCAGGCGAGCATGGGCCTGCTGATGCGCAACACCTTGATCGTGGCGCTGGCGGTGTCGCTCGGCAAAATCGTGCTGGCGATCATGGGCGCGTACGCGCTGATTTATTTCCGCGTGCGCGGCGGCATGATTATCCTCGGGCTGATCATGCTCACCCACCTGTTGCCGCTGCCGGTGCGCGTCGTCCCGACCTACGAACTGCTGACCGAGCTAGACTGGGTGAACACCTTCCAGGGGCTGACGATTCCATTCTTCGCCAGCGCAACGGGGCTGCTGCTGTTCCAGCAGTTCTTCCGCACTGTGCCGACCGACCTGGCCGACGCGGCGCGGGTGGATGGCGCAGGGCCGTTCCGCTTCCTGGTGAGCATGTTGGTCCCGATCTCCCGCACGAACATCGGCGCGCTGTTCCTGATCGAGTTCGTGTATATGTGGAACCAGTACCTGTGGCCGCTGCTGGTCGCGAACTCTGACCAGACACGCCAGATCCAGATCGGGATCAAGCTGCTGGTGGCGACGGATGCGGTCATCCAATGGGGCACGGTGATGGCGGGCGCGCTGATGGCGATCATCCCGCCGCTGATCGTGCTGCTCGTCTTGCAGCGCAGCCTGATGACCGGCATGACCGCCTCGACCGACGACGTGTAAAGAGCAGCGGTTAGCCAGAGCAACACGCGCGCAGGAATACGCACACCTGTAGGGGCGGAGCTTGCTCCGCCCGTTCTTTTGAACGCAAGGCCCCCCCTCCTTCCGACCTTTGGTCGGCGTTCCTTCCCCCAGGACGAGGGAAGGAAGAAAAGCGACCCGCCGCCGATCTGCTCCCCTTCCCTCCTTGTGGGGGAAGGGGCCGGGGGATGGGGGGAAAACTGGCGCCGAGGACTGCGAAACTCACACCAGAAAGTTGCCCGTATGACGCCTGATACCGACCAGCACCTCTCCCCGCAGATTCGCGGATTCCTGCTCGACATGGATGGCACGATCTATCTCGGCGGGCAGCTTCTGCCCGGCGCGCTTGACTTTCTGGCGCACGCCCGCTCCGCCGGAATCCCGCTGCTGTTCCTGACCAACAACTCCTCGCGGCACCGCGACGCCTACGCCGCCAAGCTGAACAGCCTCGGCATCGACGCCACGCCGGACGATGTGTTCACTTCCGGCGAGGCGACCGCCCGCTATCTGCGCGCGCGCTGGCCAGAAGGCGCGTCGGTCGCGCTGTTCGGCACGCCGGACCTCGAAGCGACCTTCGAGGCGTTCGGCTTCACGCTGGCGATGGACGATCCCGCGCTGGTCGTGCTCGGCTACGACAAGACGATCACGTATGACAAGCTCGTTGTGCTGTGCGACCAGGTCCGCGCCGGGCTGCCGTATATCGCCACGCACCCGGACTACAACTGCCCGGTGCCGGGCGGGTTCGAGCCGGACATCGGCGCGATGATGGCGCTGGTCGAGGCGTCCACCGGGCGCAAGGCGGATGTGATCGTCGGCAAGCCGCACGCGCCGATTGTCGAGATGGCGGCGGACAAGCTCGGCCTGCCGGTCGAGGCGCTGTGCATGGTCGGGGACCGGCTCTACACGGATATCGCGATGGGGCAGACCGCGCCGCTGCATACCGCGCTGGTCCTCAGTGGGGAGACGCGCCGCGAGGATTTGGCGAGCAGCCCCTTCCAGCCAGATTACGTGTTCGAGAACCTGGGCGAACTGTTACGGGCGATGAGCCGCTAGCAGGTGCTGTAGGGGCGGAGCTTGCTCCGCCCGTTCTTTTGAACGTAAAGCCCCCCATCCTTCCGACCGTCGGTCGGCATTCCTTCCCCCAGGACGCGGGAAGGAAGAAAACGACGCGGCGCCGATCTGCTCCTCTTCCCTCCTTGTGGGGGAAGGGGCCGGGGGATAGGGTGGGGAAACGCTTCGCCCACCGTAAATTTCCCGACGACACCCGGCAAAGGCTTGCATTCGCAGGGAGACTTGTTCTAGTCTTTTGCTAGCTGCTAACTGCTAATCGCTAATCGCTAACTGCTGCTCTTGGAGCGTCCCATGCCCGACGATCGCGGCTATCTGCTGCCAGACGAGCGGCGCGCGCTGCTCCGACACTTCGCGCCGGTGCTGATCTTGTTCCCGGAAGACGCAACCCAGGCGCCCTATCCTGACGATGGTGATGCGATCTACACCGTGCGCGGCTCGTACCACCCGCGCGCGCTCGACCTGTTTCTGCGTGCGGCGCGCGTGCGTTACCGGGCGGGCGTCTGGCTGCGCAGCCTATCCCTGCTGTGGCGGCCCCGCTCGGTGGCTGAGGAGCGCGAGCGCGCCCGCCAGAGCATCGACCGCGACACGCTGGCGCAGGCCGTCGAGGCGCATCGCCGCGATCCGCGCTTCACCGGGCTGGGCGAGGCGGACTTGCGCGCCGCCGTTCTGGCGCAGTTGACGCAGCGCGCCCTGGCCGACCGCATCCACGCGCTGGACTTGCCGCTGCCACGCGGACGCAATCATCGCCAGTGGACCGCCTATTATGACCTGCTGGAACAGGCCGCGCCCCACGAGGCTCGCGCGACGATCTACGGGCGGGTGGTACAGGGGCTGGCGCGGCTCGGCACGGATGCAGCCCCGCCCGGCGCGCAGACCATCCAGATCACCGATTACGGCCCCTACGATGTCAGCCAGCGTCGCGTCGCGCTGCAATACTGGTTCCAATATCACTACGACGACTGGGCGAACCGGCACGAAGGCGACTGGGAATCGATCACTCTGTTGCTGGAGCTAGACCGCGACGTGATCGGGGCAGGGCGGGCGCTCGACGCGGCGGAACTGCTGGCCGGGACAACCGTCCACGCCGCCGGATACAGCGCCCACGAAGACGGCACGCGCCGCCTGTGGCCAGATGTGCAGAAAACCGCCGAGGGCCGCCCGATTGTCTACGTGGCGCGCGGCTCGTCGGCGTCCTATTTCGCGTGGCATCCAAACGGCTACACGACCTCGGCGCGCGTTGGCGTGGTCGAGAAGCTGCTCGGCGGGCTGGGCGCGCTGATGCGCGGGCGGCGTATCTTCGGGCGGCGCTGGGATGGCGAGTACCGGGCGCGCTTCACGCGGCGCGACCCGGCCAACACCGACTGGGTTGCCGCCGATCCGCAGCCGCACGACCGCGCCGAAGATTCGCCCGCCAACGCGCCGGAGTGCCGCGTCCCGCCGGATTGCCGGGGCGTGCGGCGCGCGCCTGCTTTCGACGAGGACGCGGGCCTCGACGGGCAAACCTATCACCTCGAAACGGACGACTTGTTCTGGCTGGAAGTCGTGCAGGAATACGGCGTCCATTGGGGCGAGCGTTACTTCCTGCCGGGGACAAGCGGCCCCGCCGGGTTGCGCATGGAACAGCGCGACCGGCTGCGGCAGGTGATCAACCGGCTCGCGCAGCTTGAGGAGTTGGTCAGCGTGGCGCTGGTCAAGCTCGAATCGCTCCGCGCGGACCCATCCCGCCCGATTCCGGAGCTGGAAAGCGCGCTTCGCCCGCTGCGCCCCGACGCGCTGCGCCAGCGTGACATCTTCCTGCCGCCGGTGCGCCCGGCGGTCTACGGGATGTGGGCGCACGTGCTGCGCATCCATCCCGAAGGCTGGCACGACCGCATGAGCCTGTGGACGCGCTACCGGCTGAGTCTCGCGCCGCGCCAGGGGCCGCTGCTGCGCCGCGCTGATCCGGTCTTCCACCTCAAGGGGTTGCTGGCGCGGGTGCGCCGCCTGCGCTATGAGGCGCAGCACGAGGGGTCGAAGTGGGATAACCCGTTCGCGTGGGTGCGCTACATCTGCCTGGCGGACACCTACTACTACGGTATCGCGCGCCTCGACGACGAACGCGCGATCGATCGCCTGCACATCGATTGCCCCTGAGAGCAGCAGTTAGCGGTTAGCAAAATGCAAGAACCGGGGCGGCCAGGATTTCCCGACGTGTAGGGGCGGAGCTTGCTCCGCCCGCCACCGCCCGATATCGAGCGCGCCACGGATGGCCCTTGCCGCGCACCATTCCGCCCCGCATTTTTCCCTCAAAACGCCGCTGTGCAGCCCTGCCGCCGGGTTGCCACTCTCTAGCAGCCTGTATTACATTCGAATCAGCGGAGCGGTACTGCGTTGTTGCGCGCGGCCAACACCGCGCGCGTCGGGCCGCCCGCGTGAGGGTAATGTACTGTGACAAAGGTAGTGGAGAGGACATTGGATCATGGGTAAGACGTATCCTGAGCGACACCAGCATATTATGGGCTTAATGGGAGAGCTGGGCCGCGAAATCCCCGGCACGATGCAGGGCTTCAGCAGCCTGCATCGCGGCGCGCTAGAGACTGGCGCGCTAAATGTGAAGGCGAAGGAACTGATCGCCCTGGGGATCGCGATCGCGGTTCGCTGCGACGGCTGTATCGCTTTCCACGTGCACGACGTGCTCAAGGCCGGGGCGACGGAAGAGGAAATTCACGAGGCGATTGGCGTGGCGATCCTGATGGGCGGCGGGCCCGCTGTCATGTACGCCACCGAAGCCTACGAAGCGCTCCAGCAGTATAAGGCTGAGGGCGTCGGCAGCGGAAGCGGCAACGGCAATCGCGGCTAGCGTCGCGGGGCGTCGCCGCCTCACTGCGAGACAGATACCGGGCCGGGGGAAGCACACCCGGCCCCTTTTGATGCGCTCTGCCTAACCGCACATGCACAGAGCCAGCGGGACGGAGAAACCGTCCCCGCTCGCGTTGCTAAAATCTGCGGGCAATCGACCAGCGAGGCGGCGGGCACGGCAGGCTCGCCCGCAAGGAGCGAGAGGCATGAACTCCTCTTGGAACCGCGCCACCCTCGAAGAACGCTTCGACCGCATCGACCGGGCGATCACCGGGTGGATGGCGCGCTATGGTATGGTGATCATGCGCATCGGGCTGGGGATCGTGTTCTTCTGGTTCGGCGCGCTGAAGCTGTTTCCGGGCATGAGCCCGGCGGAAGACCTCGTCCGCGCGACTGTCTACTTCATCGATCCCGACCTCTTTCTCCCGCTGCTGGCGGTGTGGGAGATGGCGATCGGGCTGGGGCTGATCTTCGGCTTCTTCATGCGGATCACGCTGCTCCTGCTATTTTTGCAGATGCCCGGCACGGCGCTGCCGCTGGTGATCAAGCCAGACGCGGTGTGGGATACGTTCCCGTTTGGGCTGACGCTCGAGGGGCAGTACATCATCAAGAACCTGGTGCTGATCGGCGCCGGGCTGGTGCTGGGCGGGACGGTGCGCGGCGGTCACCTGGATCCGGAGCCGGACGACCCGGCGGATCGCGGCTAGCGTCGCGGGGTGGGTGTCACCTGATACACGCTGTAACCACAGGGCCGGGGGAAGCACACCCGGCCCATTTTGATGCACCCTGACCCCGCTTGTTCCCCATCCCTCATTTTGGAGGAAGCGCAGGGGATGGAGAGCTAACCGCTATCCGAGCGCCACGTCGAGCGTCATCATCACCGCGAAGCCGAGCATCGCGCCCATTGTGGCGAGGTGCTCGTTGCCGTTGCACTGCGAGTCCGGGATGACTTCCTCGACCACCACGAAAATCATCGCGCCCGCCGCGAACGCCAGCGCGTACGGCAGGATCGGCTGCGCGATCAGCACTGCGCCCGCGCCGATCACCCCCGCTACCGGCTCGACCACCGCCGAAAGCTGCCCGTACCACCAGCTTTTAATGCGGGACATGCCTTCGCCCCGCAGCGGCATCGACACCGCCAGCCCCTCAGGGAAATTCTGGATGCCGACGCCGATCGCCAGCGCCACCGCGCCCGCGAACGTGGTGGACGACAGGTTTTCCGCCGCCGCGCCAAACGCCACGCCAATCGCCAGCCCTTCCGGGATGTTGTGCAGCGTGATCGCCAGCACGAGCAGCACTGAGCGCCGCCACGTTGTCGGGATGCCTTCCGGCGTGCCCTCGGGCGTGCCGACGTGCAGGTGCGGCAGGACGAGGTCCAGCCCGCGCAAGAACACGCCCCCGGCCAGGAACCCGATCACCGCCGGGACCCATGCGGGGAGCGATGAGATATCTTCGGCCATGTCGATCGCCGGGGCCAGCAGCGACCAGAAGCTCGCCGCGGTCATCACCCCCGCCGCGAAGCCAAGCATGGAATCCAGCAGGCGCCGGTCGAAGCCGCGTGTGACGAAAACGACCGCCGCGCCGAGCGCTGTCAGGCCCCAGGTGAAGCCCGTTGCCAGCAATGCCTGCACAACCGGGTGCAGATCCTGAAGAGTAGACAACATGGGGGAGTTCTCCTCGGAGGGAGTGCTGCGCGCCGCACAAAGCCGATTTGATGTTATCACAAAAGAACGGCGAAGAGCAGCCGCGAAAACGAGTGCCAAAGGAGGTGGCATGCGCTGCCCCCGCCGCCGGGTTACAATACCCTTGGCGCGCCTGATCCGCACAAAGCCGCAGGCTGTCCATGCTTCACGTCGAAAACCTGACTTACCAGTATGGGACGCTCGTCGTTCTGAGGGGCCTGTCGCTGCACCTTGCGCCGGGGCAGGTGGGGCTGCTATTCGGAGAGAACGGCGCCGGAAAATCAACCCTGCTGCGCTGCGTCGCGGGCTGGACAGAGCCGCGCAAAGGGTCGCTCGCGGTGGACGGCGCCACCTTGCGCGGGGAGGACCGCGAATACCGCGCGCGGGTCGCTTTCGTGCCGGATACGCCCGATTTCTACGACGAGCTCACCGCCTGGGAGCACCTGCACCTCGTCGGGCAGCTTCATCGACTCCCTGACTGGCAGGACCGCGCGACCCATCTGCTCGAGCGTTTCCGGCTGTTGGAGCATCAGGGCGCGCTGCCGTTCACCTTCTCGCGCGGGATGCGCGCCAAGCTCGCGCTGTGTATGGCGCTGCTGATCAGCCCGCCGCTGCTTTTGCTCGACGAGCCGTTTAACGCCCTGGACGCGCTCGCCCGTCAGACGCTCTGGCAGGCGCTAAGGGCGCACGCCGAGCAGGGCGGGGCGGTCCTGTTCAGCAGCCACAGCATCGCGTCCGGGGTAGAGCCGGACGTGCTGCTCCATCTGCGGGACGGCCAGATCGAGCCGGTCGAGCCGCCCGACAGCCTCGATCTCACCGGCTTGCTGGCGCAGAATTAACCCCCGCTGGAATGCTGCCATGTGGCACGATCTCCTGACGCTCAGCCAGCTCGAAGCCAAACGCCGCGCGCGGCAGATCGCCTACGGGCTGCGCCTGCTCGGCGTGGAGCGGACGGACTCGCGGCTCTACCAGGCGTATGTCGTCGGCTTCTGGCTGTTCTGGCTGTTCGCGATGGGCGCATTTCTGCTCGATGCGGTGGAGCAGTTGGGCCGCGCGTTGCTGGCGGACGATGCCGCCGCGCTGCTCGACGGCGTGCCTGTCCTGGTGCTGTTCGCGCAGCTTGCCTATCTTGTTGTCGTGTATCTGAACCCGCCGCTCAAGCTGGCCGCGCCGGACCTCGCCTATGTCGCGGCGTCGCCTGCCTCGCGTGGCGCGATCGCGCTGGTCCGGTTCGTGTCGGGGATGCTCCTTCCCACCTCGGGGCTGGCCCTGGCCGGATCGCTCGCCGCGCTGCTGTTCGCGTGGAGCCTCGACGCACCGGGCGTCGCGCGGATCGGCGCGCGTGCCTTTTGGCAGACGTTCGCGCTGGCGCTGCTGAGCGCTGCGGTCGGGTGGACGCTCGCTCTGGCGCGGCAAAACACGCGCTCCCCCGTGAAACACGCGTGGTGGCTGGTGTTCCCGGTCGTTGCGCTGGGCGCGGCGCTGCTCCCCGGTGCGATCCTGTGGCCGGGGCGGGTGTGGACCGGCGCGATCCTCAACGCCTCGATCGCGCATGGGCCGCTGCTGATCGTGGCGATTGGCGTGGCGCTGGCGGCGGTGGCTGCGGCGGGTAGCCGGACGCACATGGCGCAGGTGATGGACCTCAGCCAGATGTACGCGCGAATCCACCGGCTTGGCATGTGGGGCTTTCTTGAGGCGTCAGACGTGATCACCCGCTTGCGCGCGCAGTCGCGGCTGGCGCGAAAAACGCGGCTGCGCGGTCGCCTGCCGCACACGTCCGGCGCTGTGGCCACGCTGCTGGGCCAGAGCGCGCTCATTGTGGCGCGGCTGTCGCCGGGGATCGTGGTGCGGCTGCTGGTAGCAGGCGTAACAGCTCCCTCGGTCGTGATCGCGCTGGTGCGGCTCGGCGGCGCGTCGCCTGTGCAGACGTGGGCGCTGATTTTTGTCGCGTTGATCCAGTTCCGCCCGCGAGAGGCGCTGCGCGTGTACCAGGTGCCGGTGGACCGGCCCTTTGTGCGCCAGTTTTTGCCGCGCAACAACCTGCTGCGCTTCGCCGGGCAGGTCGCGCTGCCGCTGGCGATCATGGGCGTGGGGGCGGCGCTGACGGCGATCGCGCAGCCGTGGGTGCCCCGCGGGATCGCGCTGCCGCTGGTGCTCGCGGCGCTGCTGGCGCAGGCGTTGTGTCAGGCGCTCGACACGGCCCGCTTGCCGGACGCGACGATGCCGCCGGTGCGCTATGAATACGCGATCCTCGTCTGCGGCGCGCTGGTGGTTGGGAGCGGCCTGGTAGTGGGGAGCGTGTGGGCGGCGTTGCTGGCGCTTTTGCTGGTTGACCTCGGGCTGGCGCTGCTGCTCTCACGCAGCCTGCCCGCCTGAACCACGGTCGTTCGGCGCTACCCCGCCTGCGCAGCGGCACGCTCGATAGCAAGCTGCTCCGCGTTGACCACCGACGGGATCACCAGCACGACCGACCCCAGCACGATACACACGATCCCGCCCAGCACATACCAGAACCGCACGCCAAGCACCTCGGCCAGCGGCCCCGCAACGGCCAGGCTCAGCGGGGAGATCGCGCTCGCCAGGCTCGTGATCAGGGTGAACACGCGCCCCTGCATCTCCGGCGCGATGGTGATCTGCACCACGGCAAAAATTACCCCGTTGAACGCCAGCATGAAACCGGACACGAACATCGCCGCCAGCGCCACCCCGAACAGCGTCCCCGGCGTGATGCCCAGCACCAGATGCCCGATCCCGATCCCGACCACGCCGATCTGTGACGTCACGACCTTTCGCCTGAAGCCGCCCCACATGCTCAGCACAAGGCCGCCCGCTACCACGCCGATCCCGTGTGAGGACTGGATCCAGCCGAACGCCTGCGCGTTGCCGCCGAAGTGGTCTTGGACCAGCAGCGGGAGCAGCGCCCCGGCGGGATACAGCACAAAATTGATCGTCAACCCCGTGCCCAACAGGATCAGCATCCCGGGCATCCCGCGCATGTAGCGCAGCGCGTCGGCCATCTCGCGCGGGATGTTCAGCGCGCCGACCGCGCCCGCCCGCGTCGGCTGCGGAATATGCACCAGCCACAGCGCGCCGATACCCAGCGCCGCCGTGATCAGGTCCACCGACAGCACCGCTTGCATCGGCAGCGTTTCGATCAGCAGTGCGCCTGCCGGGGGCGCGACGATCGTCATCGCGCCGTTGAGTGTGCTGTTCATGCCCTGCACGCGCCCCAGCTCTTCCCGGGGGACCATCAACGCGGTCGAGGCGTTCATCGCGGGCATGTGGAAGACGCTGCCCGTCGCGCGGATCAGCATCACCACGTAGATGATCCAGGGCCGCACCTCGCCTGCCGCGAACACGCCAATCAGCGCCAGCGTCGCCAGCGCGATCCCGCTGTCCGCGACGAGCATCACCCGCCGCCGGTTCCAGCGGTCGATCAGCGGCCCGGCGATCGGGCTGAGGAAGACGTTGGGGAGCAGGGCGATCAGCGAGGCCGTTGCCAGCACGCTCGCCGAGCCAGTGGTGCGCGTCAGCCACCACACCAGTGAGAATTGCACCAACTGGCTGCCGAGCAGCGAAAACGCCTGCCCGATCCACAGCGTAAAAAACGGTCGTTTCCAGGCCATAGCCGCCTTTCGCTTTCTGGGCAAAGGGTAGAGGTCGATCCGGATAGTCGTTGGCGCGCCCAGGAACGCGGAGAGGAGTTGACGCCGTCTGCGGTGCCCCTTGTCAGTCGTGCGGCGAAAATGTGACGGCCTGGGCCGGGGAGATTCCCCCTCGCGGCCCTCTATTTTACAGATTTGTAACAGAATGTCTCAAATTGATAACAGTCCTTTGTGGCAAATAGATCATTTAAAAAATTAGACTCGATAAGGCGTGCCTGGGAAATTGTTCACAGATGATGCTGCTACTGTGTCGGCTATTGTGTCGGAGAGGTGTCTTATATGAAGGCGAAGGATCTGATGTCTGCTCCGGCGATCGCCGTCCAGCCGGAGACCCCGTTGAAAGAAATCGTGCAAATCCTCAGCGAGCGAGGCATTGGCACGGTTCCTGTGGTCGATGGGGCGGGGCGGGTGATGGGGCTTATTGGGTGGGGCGAGTTGTTCCCGACTACGCGCTACATCAAGGCGTCGGACGTGCGCGCGCCGGTCTTGTTCAAGCGCGTGATCGATTTGCAGACAATGGTCGAGCACTATAAGCACGCTGCCGAAAAGACGGCGCAAGACATCATGGCGCCCTGTCCGCATTGCGCCGATGTCGAGGACCGCGTGAGGAGCTTGTCAAGGTCATGGTCGAGGAAAATTTGCACATGCTTCCCATTTTGAATGAAGATCGATTAGTTGGGGTTCTCACACGTAGTGACTTCATTCGATTCCTAGCGAAGGTGCTCTAAGTCTATGCCTGTTGCCGTCCTTTCCGGATTCGGGCTTTCGCTGGCCGCTCCGCTGATTGCGCGCGTAGGCAGGTGGCGCGGCTGGGTGTTCGCGCTGCTGCCGCTTGCGCTGACCGTGTATTTTTTGACGTTTGCGCCTGCGATCACCGACGGCGAGACGATCACCACGACGTTTGACTGGGTGCCGAGCCTCGGCGTGCAGCTATCGTTCGCGCTGGACGGCCTGAGCTGGGTGTTCGCCCTGATCGTTACCGGTATCGGGTTCGCGATCTTCGTTTACGCAGGCGCGTACTTCGGCGAGGATCCGCTCGTCGGGCGCTTCTACGCCTACATCCTGATGTTCATGGCCTCGATGCTTGGCGTGGTGCTGTCGAACAACCTGGTCACGCTATTTGTGTTCTGGGAGCTAACCAGCTTCAGCTCGTACCT
>Ga0123329_1004072_pt1 | contig 11659 bp, 12 predicted proteins | sample BioC12SIPDNA_FD_89703 | JGI IMG/M metagenome (GOLD analysis project Ga0123329, IMG submission 89703) | Anaerobic biogas reactor microbial communites from Washington, USA - Biogas_R1_B C12 SIP DNA | ecosystem: Engineered > Bioreactor > Anaerobic > Unclassified | place: Washington, USA | collected... | reverse complement strand
TGAACACCCCCATGAGTTGGTGGCTGGCGTGGTTGCTCGACTGTGCGCCGCGAGGTCCGCCTGCCAGGAATATCGCCCGATGGTCCCCGTGTGGACTCGTGCCGCCCTGTTGCCGCCCGTGTGTTGGTGCGTTGGCATTGGTGCGTTGGCAGGTCGTGGGGATTTGCCCCAAATGACGGCTAGTTTCGGAGCCGCTACGCAAGAGTAAAGCCCTGCGCAATTGCAGGGCTTTAGTGATGGTAGCGGGGGCAGGATTTGAACCTGCGACCTTCGGGTTATGAGTGGTGAGCAGCCGGGCGAAGCGCCCGTTAGCGGGTCAAGCCACAACCCTGCCCACGGCGTTCCTACGAAACGCGGGGACATCCGCAGCTCATAGCATGCCGAAGCGCCGCGTCGATTCCTCAATCGGGTCGAAGTTCCGGCTGGCTGTCTGGCCGAGCCTGCCACCGCCTGATTGGGGCACGGTCGATACTTTGGTTCCACTGAAACAGCCCAAGCTGCGAACCTGCCACAATCGTGACTTAAGGTCTCGGGCCATGGGGTCGCCGAACTGGTGGTTGGCAACCGATGCGGGTATTGTGCGCTCATGATCAGAGAGGCGATCCCGGTGGAAGTCCTTTATACGCCCGGTTGAGGCCGGTGGGAGGCGGCGCGTGACGCCGTCCTGCGCGTCGCCAGGGAGCACGGTTTCGCGATCTCCCTTACTGTGACCGCAGTGACGACCGAGGACGAGGTCAAGACCCTGCGTTTCCCGGGCTCGCCGACGATCCGCGTGCGGGGCCGTGATCTGCAACCCGAGGTCGCAGAGACAGGGGACTTCGGTTTTGGCTGACGGCCGTACCTGCCTCCCGCCGGGTCCGGCGGCATCCCAAGTGACGAGCTGATCTTGCGCGCCTTGACGGACTGAGGACCGTGACCGAGTTGCCCACACCGCTAGATACGGCGGAGCTGCAGCGGGTGCCTACCCAGAAGTGCAGAGTCCGCCTGGGTGAACAACGCATCTCGGCGGTTGTCCCCGGTTCAGTTCGGGGTAGCTAGAATAAGATGCCTATTTGCAGAGGTCTAGGTCGCGGGACCCGAGACCGAACGGATGGGCGACACGCCGAACTGCAGCGGTGTGAGCCAGACAGGATAAGCGCCAGAGGCATCAGTGGGCAGACGGGGAGACGCTCGCCTATCCCCGCACGATCATGTACACGGCGATGATGATGAGCAGAGCGGCGACGTACCGCTCGAAGGCCTGGCGAGGCACCCGTTGGATCACGCGCTTAGCCACCCAGGTACCCAACACCATCACGGTCCTCAGAGCAATGCCCAGCGCCCAGAAGGTGTGTGCAAAGGTCATCATCCCCCCGTAGACGCCGGCCTTCACTGTATGCATGGCAACAGCAGTAGTGGCGTCCCTGGCCACGCAGGCTACGGGAGGCAGCCCGAGCGCAAGGAACACCGCGGCGCCCAGTGATCCGGTTCTCCCCACCAAGCCCGACAAGAGCCCGGTCACCGCACCTCCGATCACCAGCCAGTGGCCGGTGGACTTGAGTTTCAGGCGTCCGCCGAGGCGCAGGATGGCCATGTCAACTGAGATCCCTGAAATCCAACCGACCAATACCTCGCCCCCTGGCAGACTGAGCCGGAAGCTACCGTCTGCCGCCGAGATCGTAATGGCCGGGAGGCGGTCCTCGGGCACGGCCTTCCGACGAGACTCGCCTCCAGGGCCTGGCGTTGACCTCGCCCCCGCGGGACAAAGGCCCGCCAGACCACGAGCCACGCGCCCTCAATCCCCGCGGCCACCGGCCTGAAGCTGCCGGGTGCGATCGTAGGCGCTGTCGGGAGAGTGGTGGGGAGAAGGGTCGTGTGGCACCCAGCGCTCCCGGCACGCGGCGAGGATTAGTACTCTTCCATACCACCGCCCATGCCACCCGGCATGCCGACCTTCTTCTTCTCGGGTTTGTCGGCGACGATGACTTCGGTCGTTAGGATATTCTTGGCAATCGAGGCCGCATTCTGCAGAGCCGACCTTGTCACCATAGCTGGATCGATGATGCCGACTTTGATCATGTCTTCATACTCGCCACTGGCCACGTTGAAACCCGTGCCCTTGGGACGGGTCTTGACCTCGTTGACCACGACTGAGCCTTCCAGACCGGCGTTGTTGGCCAGCTGGCGGAGGGGCTCCTCGAGGGAACGGGCCACGATACGGACACCGGTGAGCTCATCGCCTTCGGCCTCGACGGCTTCCACAGCCGGGATCGTCAAGAGCTGAGCCACACCGCCCCCAGGGACGATGCCCTCTTCTAGAGCGGCACGGGTAGCGCTGAGGGCGTCTTCGACACGGTGCTTCTTCTCTTTGATCTCGGTCTCGGTGGCCGCGCCGACCTTGACCACGGCTACTCCGCCGGCTAGCTTGGCCAAGCGCTCTTGCAGCTTCTCTCGATCGAAGTCGGAATCGGTGTTCTCGATCTCGGTCTTGATCTGGTTGACACGGGCTTTGATCTCGTCGAGCTCGCCGGCCCCCTCGATGATGGTGGTGTTGTTCTTGTCGACCACCACCTTGCGGGCGCGGCCGAGCTGCGCGAGCGTGGTGTTCTCGAGCTTGAGCCCCATCTCGTCGCTGATCACTTCGCCGCCGGTCAGGATGGCGATGTCTTCGAGCATGCGCTTGCGCCGGTCGCCGAAGCCCGGGGCCTTGACGGCGATACCGGTGAACGTACCGCGTAGCTTGTTCACCACGAGAGTAGCGAGGGCCTCGCCCTCGACATCCTCAGCAATGATGAGCAGAGCCTTGCCGGACTGAATGACTTTCTCCAGCACGGGAAGCAGGTCCTTAACGGCGCCAATCTTGCGGTTGGCCACCAAGATGTACGGGTCCTCGAGCACCGATTCCATGCGCTCGGCGTCGGTGACGAAGTACGGGGAGATGTAGCCCTTGTCGAACTGCATCCCTTCCGTGAATTCCAGGTCCATGCCGAAGGTCTTGGATTCTTCCACGTTGACGACGCCGTCTTTGCCCACTTTCTCGATGGCGTCGGCGATGACGTCGCCGATCTCCCGGTCGTCGGCGGAAATACTGGCGACGCGGGCCACATCTTCTCTGCCGGAGATCTCATGGGAGAGTTTCTTGATCTCGTCGACGGCCACGTCCACGGCGCGCTCGATGCCGCGCTTGATGGCCATCGGGTTGGCGCCTGCGGCAACATTCTTAAGGCCTTCGCGGACGATGGCCTGCGCGAGTAGGGTGGCCGTAGTGGTGCCGTCGCCAGCGATGTCGTTGGTCTTGGTGGCCACCTCGCGTACCAGCTGAGCGCCCTGGTTCTCAAAGACGTCCTCAACTTCGATCTCCCGGGCGATGGTCACGCCGTCATTCGTGATGGTGGGGCTGCCGAACTTCTTGTCCAGCACCACGTACCGGCCTTTAGGGCCAAGGGTGATCTTGACGGCATCGGCCAGAGTGTTGACGCCCCGCTCGAGGGCCCGACGGGCCTCCTCACCGTACAGAAGTTGTTTTGCCATAAATCCAGTCTCCTTCGTTTGTAACCCTCGCTCTTAACCGGCTCCTAGCCGTTGGGCAAAATGCCGATGAGGTCGGTCGCACGCAGGACCAGGAACTCCTCCCCGTCCAGCTTCAGCTCCGTGCCGGCGTACTTGGCGAACACCACGACGTCGCCCACGTTCACCGGCATGGGGATCAGCTTGCCGTTATCGTCGTGCTTCCCGGGTCCGACAGCGACAACCTCGGCCTTGGTGGGCTTCTCTTTGGCGGTATCGGGGAGAACGATGCCGCTCGCGGTCTTGTCTTCCTGTTCCAGAAGCTTGACAACGACCCTGTCCTCCAGTGGCACTAGTTGCATGCGCAGTCCTCCTATCTTCCGCGTTGTTTGTTGTCGCTCACTTGTGTCTCAAAGGGGCAGTTGAACCCTGCTTCGAATAATCGGCCCGCATTGTCGGGGTGCGTAGTTCCCTATCACCGCCATTCGCGCCGTGTTGATTGATGGGGATCTGTCTCTTGCCTGTCGTCGTGGCCCTGTCTTTCGCTTTCGATGTTCTGGGACCGCGAGGTCCTGTGGAGCCCTTCTTGTGGGGGGCGGCGGCCGGAGGCCGCCGCCCCGCTCACCCATCACTCGGTCGGACTCTCCTGCGACGCCTCCTCGCTACGAGGCGTTTTCCGTCGCCTGAGCTTCCACCGTCTCCGGCTTGTGCTCACCGATGGCGACTGCGATCTTCTTCGGCTTCGCGACCTCGGCCTTCGGAACGACCACTTCCAACAGGCCGTTCTCGTACTTGGCCTCGATGCCGTTCTCGTTCAGCGTCTGCGGCAGGGCCAGCGACCGGCTAAACGAACCGTAGCGCCGCTCGATGCGGTAGTACTTGTCCTCCTTGACCTCTTCCTGGAACCGGCGCTCGCCGCTCACCGTGAGGACATTGTCCTGCACCTCGATGCTGATGTCCTTCGGGTCCATGCCGGCCAGTTCCGCCTTCAGCTTGATGCTGTCGTCGGTCTCGATCACGTCGATCGAGGGAGTCCACGACTGCCGCTCGGCCACGTCACCGCTGCCCACGCGGGAGAACAAGCGGTTGACCTCGGACTGGAGCGCAGTCAACTCGCGGAAGGGATCCCATCTCACGATTGCCATCGCGTCACCTCGAACTGTCGTCTAGCGGGTTCTGTCCATTCGGTGCTTTCCACCACCATAAATAGGCGTGGCCACCTGCTTTTCAAGGCCCCGATCTCTCTTTTCTTGTGCGTCTCTCGCCTCGCGTTCGGGGGCGTCCGCAAGCCACCGCATCTTGGCAAGCGCCCGGCTTTCGATCTGCCGCACCCGCTCCGTGCTTATGCCCAGCTCTTCGCCGATTTCGCGCAGGGTCTTCTCCTCGCCTTCCAGGCCGGCCCGCCCCGCAAGTACCATCCGGTCGCGCTCGCTGAGGCTGCCCAGGAAGTCACTCATCTGTTTGCCCACGATGTTGTCGAGCACCTGCTCGTAGGCTTCGCCGGAGAGCGGGTCTTCGACAAGGTCGCCCAGGCTGCCCAACTCGTGCTCGGCATCGTCGATAGGCTCCGAGAGGCTCCGCACCCGGCGATCAGCGCGCAGGAGCGCATCGATCTGCTCCTCGCTTATGCCCAGGCGCACGCTCAAGTCCCCTCGGGACGGCTCGTGATACTCGACCGCGTAAACCGCATCCCTGGTGTTCTTGATTAAGCTGAGTTGGCGAAGAGCGGCGCGCGGCAGGCGAAAGGGCCGCACGAAGTCCGACCGCGCCTCCTGCATGGCCTGTCTTATCCACCAGCGGGCATATGCCGCGAAAGGAACGCCACGCTCGGGGTCGTACCGCGCAAGCGCCCGCAGCAGACCGACGTAGCCCTCCTGCACGAGGTCTGCGGGTTCGAGACCCGAGGCTTGGTAGCGGCGGGCGGCGAGACGAATCACCGGTAGGTAGTTCTCGAGGAGCTGCTCCCGGGCTCGATGGTCTCCGGCGACAGCCGCCCGCGCCAGCGCCTCGGAGCCATCTCCGAGAAAGTGGCGCCGTTCGCGTTTCTTGGCGAGGAACGGACCGAGAGTGTCTTGCGAAGACGGATGGTGGGCGGGCAGGGAGCGCCGGGGCTCTTCCGGCTCCCCGCGGTCTCTCGGTGCTGCGTGCATCGTCTTGCTGCTCATGTCGCCTCGGCGAAGACTCCGTTCCCGAACTCCACGGGCAACGACCAATAGAGGCCGACGTAGTCGTCCGCCATGCGCCCGGCCGAGAACCTGTCTTCAAAGACTTGTCGGATGCGTACCCGGTCGAAGCTGCTGACAAACTCGAGTGCCGCCAGTGCCTCCTCCACGTCCCGCACGATGAGACCCGTGGTGCCGTCGTCCACCACTTCGCTTACCGAGCCACGGTCGAACGCCACGACCGGAGTGCCGCAGGCAAACGCCTCGATCATGGCGAGACCGAAGGGCTCCGCCCAGTCGATCGGAAATAGAAGCGCAAGCGCGCCGCCGAGCAGTTCCTGCTTTGCCTGTTCGTCCCCTTCGCCCAGGAACTCGATGCCGGGCTGGTGAAGAAGGGGCGCTATCTCGCTCTCGTAATAGTCGTGGTCAGCCGAGCCCATCTTGGCCATGATCTTCAGCGACAGTCCGCTGAGCCGGGCGATCTCGATGGCCCGGTCCAGCCCTTCCTCCGCCGATACGCGCCCGAGGAAGGCTAGGTAGGAGCCAGGCTTGGCCTGCAGCGTGTACAGGTCATCCGGCAGGCCGTGGTAGACGTTCCCGATCCAGGTCGCGCCCGGAAGCGGACGGCGTTGCGTCCTGGAGATGGAGACGAGCGGCTCTTCTCGGAACTCCTCGAGCAACAAGGCGGTTTCCAGCAGATCGAGCCGTCCGTGAAGGGTGGTGAGATGGTAGCTCGACGACCGGCGGAAGAGCGGGAAGTGCAGGTAGTCGGTATGTAGGTGGACCACGTCGAAGTCCCGTTGCCGCCTGATTACCTCTTCCAGCATCCGGTAGTGATAGGCGAGGGGATCGGTCACTCCGCCGGTGAGGCGAAGCCCATGCGGCGCGCACGGCATGAGCGTGGCCTTCGTCTCAGAGTCCCCGCTCGCGAACAAGGTGACCTCATGTCCCCTCGCCACAAGCTCTTCTGTCAAGTACGAAACGGCCCGCTCTCTGTCGCCGTGTGCCTTGGGGGCCACCCTCTCATAAAGTGGAGCGACTTGCGCGATCCTCATCAGCTTCTCCCCGGATGGCCGAGTACAAGCGGTGACGGCGGGCGCGCTCCGAGAGGGTCCAGCGGTAACAGCCAGTGCCGGGCACTCGTCGGACGGCCGCTTCATCGAAATGCCCCTGATCGACCACGTCGGCCGCGGTCGCGTTCGCTTCCAGGTCCGAACGGTAAGAGCCGGGCAGGTTGCGCGAATGCTCGTCCTCGACCAGCCAAGGCTCCTCGGCGCTTCTCACTATCAGATGCCTGGTGGGCGCCATGTCTCGCCTCCTTTGCCCTTGCTCGTGGTGCTTCCTATCTAGTGACTAAGATAGGCGGCAGTAACGGGGTTTCAAGGGCCGTTGAGCCCGCCTTCTGCGTGTCGCGCTGAGTGTGAATCGGACGGACGACGAACCGTTGATGCTCGACATCGACACCATCTACATGTACACGGGCAGTGGCGGCAATGCCTTCGGCAGTGTGGTGACCGGCCGCAAGAAGCGACCCGTCTGCCGGGATTATCAGGTGCCAGTCAATGACGATCCCACGTCACGGAGGCGGCATCTAGCGCATTGCCGGGCCACTTTGCAGTGACGCCCGCCGGGAGATGGCAAGACGCGAGAACAACAAGCCGGGACCCGCCACGCAGTTCCCGACCTCTGGCTCGATATCGCCACATATCGATTGCGAACGCGCGCGATTGACCCTGTCTAGTTCGCGTGCCCGCCCGGCGGCCACGCGTAGGTGTTCTCCTTCACCGCCCGATAGTTCGCATCTAGCGCCGGCTGCATGAGCAGGATGGCCGCGATCCTCCGCACCATGCGCGTGAGCTCCCGCGCCTCCTCCACCTTGAGGTCGCGTCCCACGAGCGCCCAAGAAACAGTTCCTGGGCATTACACGCATCGTGGGCGACTCCCGGGAGTGCGAGGCAGGTCGTGATGACTTCGGGCCAGGGCTCCCAGGGAGCCGCGCCCTGCTCTCGGCAGAGGCCCCAGATGACAGGAATACCCCGAGTCGCAGCCTTCTTGGCTTTCCTAAGCGGAGGGGGGATTCGAACCCCCGGTACCGCTTGCGCGACAGAACGGCACTAGTGAATCGGACCGTCAAGCGAAGTCCATCTACTATCGTTGGTCCTTCTTCAGGGCCCGCTGGCGGGCATCCTTGAGCACCCGACACTTGGAGCTGCAGTACCTCTACTTGTTAGTCCGGGGCTGAAATGGCATCCGGCAGAAAGCACACTCCCTGATCGGGTACAAGTACGCCGCCCGCCCCTGAACCATGACCGCTCTCAGGTCGTCCCGCGCCTGCAGGAATGCCGCCCGCGCGGCCACGTAGTCCCCGACCGCCGCCCTCACCTCGTCCTGTGACACCAGCCGCCATTTGCGACCGACCTTCTTCTCGAAGGCGTGTCGGCCTTGCGCCGCAGCCGCTCGTTCTCCGCGCGCAGGTGGCGAATCTCGTCGCCCATGCTTTCCACACGCGATTCCAGTTCGGCCTTAAGCCGCTCGCTCTCAACCCACGGGGTGCTGTTCTGCTCGCTCACCTTGATCGACATCATCTCCATCCTCCCTTCGCTCCTCGGGTCCGTGGCCGTTCCCGCATCAGTCGCTCGTGGTCTTCTTCGGTCATGGCGCTTTCCTCGACCCGACGGCGTATCACCCGACCCTCAATCAACTCGATGGCGATGAGTATCTGACCGCGGCGCCGGCGCCCGGCCCGGGCCCGGATATCGCCGATAGTCTCCTCCGGGCCCGGGCCCCCTTTTTATGTGTGGCAGGTGTGGCAGGTGAGCGGTCGCTCACGGCTCCCCTCGACCCTGATAGACGCTCCAGCTCTGGATGGCAGCCCGTTCCTCCGCGACCGCCTTCATCTCAAACTGCTGGGTGGCTCCGCCAAAGACGAAGCTTTGCGTGCCGGTGCGGCCCATTCGCGCCTTAGCCACGATGAAGGCACCCTCTTCCCGAGGGGTCTTGTTGCCCGGCTCACGCTCCCGATATACGAAGATGATCTGGTCGGCATCGGCCTCGATGGCTCCGGAGTCGCGTAGGTCGAAGATCCCGGGCGTGTAGGCCTTCACCCGCTCTTGTGGTCGGGACAGCTGCGAGCAGGTCGCCTCCGTCGTCGGCGTAGTCGTAGGTGGTGATGATCTCGTCGACTCACGACGATTCTCGCCCGTCCACCTCACCGATCTTGCGGCCCACCACCTTCCGCCTTCTGATCTCTCTCTGCCCCTGAGCCCGGGCGCAGTAGTCCGAGCAGTACATGACCCCGGTCGTGTGGTACTTGCCTTGTTTGGCCCGTCCGCGCTGCCGGACGAAAAGCCGGCCGCACGTTTCATTGTGGCATCGCATGTAGACCGCATTCTCGACGATGTGGTTGAAGAGCTGCAGGCACATGACCGAGTACACGTTGGTGATGTCATGCCTGCCGACGACCTCATCCTTGTTGGGAGCGATCACGCGGAGCCCGGCATGGAAGGGCCGCAAGCCTGCGTTGAGGATGTCGGCGAGTACCGTCAGAGCCTCGTCAGGGTCGGCCGGCGGCTGCTCATCGATTGCCTTCATCTCCCACGTCTCGGTCAACTCGTCCATGGATATCTGGTGCGTTTGAAGCTGCCACAGCCGAACGGCGTCCCGTAGGCACAGGGCGTGGGTTCGAACGGACTGGACGGTCTGGACCACGAAGTTGAGATGGAAATCTCCCCACTCCTTGTCGGGCGCGATGTCCTCGGGAGGGTCCATGAGGCTCTGGTCCATGAGCCCCTGCTTGAGGTCCGGCTCCAGCCAGGGGGCAAGGTCATGGGCCGGCCACACCGTGCTTCCGAGGGGGCCCCAAGAGGAGACGAATGAGAGGAGGGTCTGGTCGTCCATGGGGTCGAGAGCCATGAGTTCTCTCAGATACAGTTCGTCGGGCACGGCCACCAAGCGCGCAAACCCCTGCTTCTTCTTGGGGTTTCGGTCCCAGGTTCTGTAGAGCACCAGACCGTCCCTGAGCTTCGCCGGCCAGACAATGACCGGAGGAACCTCCAGGACCTGGTCGGGCCACACTGAGTAACGCAACCGTTTGGATTCGTCCTCTTCCATCCGTCCCTCCTCCACGCTAGACTGTGACTGGCGCTATCGCTGCATAGCGTACTATGCCGAGCGTTACTCAACAAGAGGGTGGTGAAGGATGCTGAACGGCCGCGGCGGGGTGGTGACGCCATGAGTCTACAGGTTGCGAGCAAGACCCTCTACCTGACCGAGCAGCAGGTCTCGGAGCGCCTGAACGTCAAGTTGGCCACGCTCCGCAAATGGAGACTCAAGGGCGGCGGCCCTCGCTTCAGGAAGTTCGGCAGCGCCGTCCGCTACGCCCTTGTGGATCTAGAGGCCTTCGAGGCAGCAGCGACCCGGATGTCGACGAGTGATCCCGGACCGGGGGCCTCATGACCAGCGCTCCCGAGATACTCACTCCCATCAAGGCCATCCGGGCCAACTGTCTGGAGTGCTGCTGCGGTCAGCGAAAAGAGGTGCGAGAATGCCGGATTTCCAACTGTCCTCTTCATCCCTACCGAATGGGACGGCGACCGGCTCGCGCGTCAGAAAACCCAGGGCTAGGTGGCACTTTGTTTCATCCTGATGGCAAGGAGGATGAATGACTCCCGGCTCGGGCGACAAGTTGAAGGCCCTCTGGCGTGAGACGACGTCGGACCGTACCCGCATCGCTGCATATCTGGAGAGCCGGGGCCTGCCGGCTGGCGCGCTCGACCGTGTGAGTGAAGACGCGCTCCGCTTCCATCCCAACCTGGGCTACTGGGGCCAGAACGAGGCAGGCGCTCTCGTCCATGTGGGTTACTTCCCGGCAATGGTGGCCAAAGTGACCAACGCGGCCGGCAAAGGGGTCAATCTCCATCGAACGTACCTGGCTACCGATGGGCCCGGCAAGGCCCCGATCGAACCGGCCAAGAAGCTGATGAGCGCCACAGCCGACGGCGCCACCATGGGAGCGGCCATCCGGCTCCTTCCGGCTACTTCGGTACTTGGATTCGCCGAAGGCATCGAGACAGCGCTGGCGATCCACGCGGCTACCGGTCAGGCAGTGTGGTCGACGGTGTCGGCCGGTGGGTTGGCCAAGGTGATCGCTCCCGAGGAGGTCCGCACCGTCCACATCTGGGTAGACAACGATGCCACAGGGGTCGGACAGAAAGCAGCAGCCAAGGCGGCCGCCCGATTCCACGCCGAGGGGCGAAACGTGTTCGTGCATGTGCCGCGCGAGACAGGCACGGACTGGCTCGACGTCTACACGGGAGACGGGCCGGATGTACTCCTCGACGAGTTGGCCGCGGGGGCTCCATGGATGTCGGCAGCGACGGATGTCGGGATCATCCTGTCGGAGGTCGAGCCCGAGCGAGTCACGTGGCTCTGGAGCAGTCGAATCCCACTGGGCAAGCTCACGGTTATGGACGGGGATCCCGGCCAAGGCAAGAGCACGATCGTCCTAGATCTCGCCGCTCGGGTGACGCGAGGCTGGAGCATGCCGGATGGCGATCAAGGCTGCGCTCCGGCTGGCGTGGTGATCCTGTCTGGGGAAGACGGTTTGGCCGACACCATCGTCCCCCGACTCATGGTGGCCGGCGCGGATCTTGACCGCGTGGTTGCCTTGACCTCTTGCCCGGATCGCGAAGGTCAGGGGGAGCATCCGCCGGTGCTGCCGGACGATCTTCCCTTCATTCGGGCGGCCATAGCACGGGTCAAGGCGCAGCTCGTTGTCATCGATCCGCTGATGGCCTACCTCTCGGGTGACACCAACTCCCACAAAGACCAGGACATCCGCCGGGTCCTCTTTCAGGTCGCCACCCTCGCGGAGGAGACCGGGGCCGCCGTCCTGGTGGTGAGGCACCTCAACAAGACCAGCGGGAGCCCGGCCATGTACCGGGGAGGCGGCTCTATCGGCATCATCGGCGCGGCACGCTCCGGACTGCTCGTAGCCTCCGACCCAGACGACG
>Ga0123329_1004068_pt1 | contig 11672 bp, 12 predicted proteins | sample BioC12SIPDNA_FD_89703 | JGI IMG/M metagenome (GOLD analysis project Ga0123329, IMG submission 89703) | Anaerobic biogas reactor microbial communites from Washington, USA - Biogas_R1_B C12 SIP DNA | ecosystem: Engineered > Bioreactor > Anaerobic > Unclassified | place: Washington, USA | collected... | reverse complement strand
TGGAACGAGGTGGAGCAGTCCTGGGACTGTCCCCTGCACGGCTCGCGTTTCGCCGCCGACGGGACGGTGCTCGAGGGTCCGGCGGTCAAGGACCTGCCGCAGGTGGAGTGAAATGAGTACACTTGCATATGTGGCACCCGTCACACTCCACGGAAGGACCTGACCATGAACACCGACCCGAAGAACCCCGACCTCGACGACACCCGTTTCGCCGAGGAGACCGACCCCGGACACCCGGACAACACCGACACTGAGAACCCCGGCAAGGGTGACAAGGCCAGCGAGGAGGAGCTGGTGGAGCAGTTCGAGGAGGAGTCCTTCCCCGCCTCCGATCCACCCGCCAACTACTAGGCCATGACCGCCGACCAGATCGCCGCGCTCGCCCGCGGGCACGGCTACACGGTGGCGGTGGCGGAATCACTCACCGGCGGCTCCCTGGCCGCCGAACTCGCCGCCGCGGACGACTCCTCGGAGTGGTTCGCCGGCGGTGTCGTCGCCTACCAGACCCGGACCAAACAACGCGTCCTCGGCGTCGCCCCCGACTGCCCCGTCATCTCCGCGGAATGCGTCTCGACGATGGCCGCCTCCCTCACCGACCTCATGGGGGCGGACGCCGTCATCGCGATCAGCGGCGCCGGCGGCCCCGCCGGACAGGCGGGTCAACCACCGGGCACCGTCGTCATCGCGACGCTGGTGCGGGGACGGGAGAGCGTCGAGGAGCACTGTTTCCCGGGCACGCCCGGGCAGGTGCTCGCCGCCGCCCGCGCGCACGCCCTACGCCAGCTCGCCGCGCAGATGCGCGGCTGAACCGGCCTCCCCTACTCGACGAGCCCCAGGTTCTCACCCGTGCCGAGCTCGATGTTGAGGCCCGGGACGGAGTTGATGAGGTCGCGGGTGTACTCCTCCTTCGGGTCGGCGAACACCTCGTCGGAGGTGCCCTGCTCGACGATCGCACCCTGCTTCATCACCACGATGTCGTCGGCGGTCTGCCGGACCACCGCGAGGTCGTGGGTGATGAACAGGTAGGACAGGTCGAGCTCCTCCTGCAGTTCGGCGAGCAGGCGGATGATCTGGTTCTGCACGAGCACGTCGAGGGCGGAGACCGCCTCGTCGAGCACCAGCACCTCCGGCCGCAGCGCCAGGGCGCGCGCGATGGCGATGCGCTGGCGCTGACCGCCGGAGAGCTCGTTGGGGAAACGGCGCATGGCGGAACGCGGCATGGCCACCATGTCGAGTAGTTCGGCGACGCGCGCCTCCCGCTCCTTGCGGCTGCCCACCCCGTGCAGGGCCAGCGGCTCCTCGATGCACCGGTAGATGGAGAACATCGGGTCGAGTGAGCCGTAGGGGTTCTGGAACACGACCTGCATCTTGCGGCGCATGTCGAACAATTCCTTGTTGCTCAGCGTCGACAGGTCGGTGCCCTTGTAGAACACCTTGCCGCTGGTCGGGTCGAGCAGGTTGAGCACCATGTTCGCCACCGTCGACTTGCCGGACCCGGACTCCCCCACCAGGGCGAGTGTCGTGCCCTTGCGGACGGTGAAGGAGACGTCGTCGACGGCCTTGTTCTCACCGAAGATCTTGGTGAGGTTCTCCACGCGGATGACCTCCTCCTGCTTCCCCTCACGGCCGTGGGCGACCAGCTCGGTCGACTCCACGCCGGCGGCCAGCGCCGACTGGATGCGGGCGGAGGCCAGCGAGGGCGCCGCCTTCACCAGGCGACGGGTGTAGGGGTGCTGCGGGTCGCGGAGGATCTGCAGGCTGGGGCCGGACTCGACGATGCGGCCCCGGTGCATGACCACCAGGTGCTCGGCGCGCTCGGCGGCCAGGCCGAGGTCGTGGGTGATGAACAGCACGGCGGTGCCGAGTTCCTCGGTGAGACCCTCGAGGTGGTCGAGGATGCGCTTCTGCACGGTGACGTCCAGCGCCGAGGTCGGCTCATCGGCGATGAGCAGCTTCGGGCGGGCCGCCAGGCCGATGGCGATGAGCGCGCGCTGGCGCATGCCTCCGGAATACTCGTGCGGGTACTGGCGGGCGCGGCGCTGGGCGTCGGGCAGCCCGGCCTCCTCCAGCAGCTCGGCGACGCGGTCCCCGACGGCAGAACCCTTGACCACGTTGTTGGCGCGCAGGGACTCGGCGACCTGCGTGCCCACGCGCCACACCGGGTTGAGGTTGGACATCGGGTCCTGCGGGACCAGGCCGATCTCGGAGCCGCGGTACTTCTGCATCTCCTTGTCGTTGAGGCCGGTGATGTCCTCGCCGTTGAAGAGGATCTGCCCGCCGGTGACCTTGCCGGTGCCCGGCAGCAGGCCGAGGATCGACATGGCGGCGGTGGACTTGCCGGAGCCGGACTCGCCGACGATGGCGACGGACTGCCCCGGGTAGATGGTCATGTCGATGCCGCGGACGGCCTCGACGACGCCGGTGGAGGAGGTGAAGGAGATCTTCACGTCCTTCATCTCGAGCAGCGGGGTCTGGGTGGTCATCGCTTCCTCGCCTTCGGGTCGAGGGCGTCACGCACGACGTCGCCGAGCATGATGAAGCTCAGGACGGTGAGCGCGAGCGCCATGGCCGGGTAGAACAGGACCATCGGTTTGGTGCGCAGGGAGGCCTGCGCGGCGGAGATGTCCCCGCCCCAGGACACGATCGTCGGCGGGAGGCCGATGCCCAGGAAGGACAGGGTGGCCTCCGCGACGATGAAGGTGCCCAGCGCCACGGTGGCGTACACGATGATCGGGGCGGCCGCGTTGGGCATGATGTGGCTGGAGAGGATCTTCATTCTCGACGCCCCGAGTGCCCGGGCGGCGGTGACGTACTCCTCGTTCTTCACGCTCATCACCGCACCGCGGGTGATGCGGGCGATGTTCGTCCAGCCGAACAGCCCCAGGACCAGCACCACGGTGAGGATGGTGCGGTAGTCCTTGAACATCTGCATCACGACGATGGCGGCGAGCACCAGCGGGATCGCGAAGAAGATGTCCGTGAGGCGGGAGAGCAGCGTGTCCAGGATGCCGCCGAAGAAGCCGGCGAGGGCACCGATGGCCGTGCCGATGAGGACCACCAGCGCGGTGGTGAGGATGCCCACCGCCACCGAGGCGCGGGCGCCGTAGATGGTGCGGGCGTAGATGTCGCAGCCCTGCCGGTCGAAGCCGAAGGGGTGGCCCGGCTGCGGGTCCGCCAGGGAGTTGGACAGGGTGCAGGCGCGCGGGTCGATGGACGTGAACAGCTGCGGGAACAGCGACATGAGCACGGCCACGAGGATGAGCAGGGCCGAGACCCAGAACAGCGGGCGGCGGCGCAGGTTGCGCCACGCCTCGCCCCACATGGAGGAGGGGGCGGACTCGTCGGCGACGGCGTCGACGGCCCCGAGGCCGGTCTCGTCGGTCTCGGCGATGTAGTGGTCCTGGCCGGGGCGGAGCTGCAGCTTGCTCTCCGCGAGGATGTCGTCCTCGCCGGCCGGGTTGGCGACGTTGCGGTTGATGTCAGGCATAGCGGATCCTCGGGTCGAGCACGGCGTAGATCAGGTCCACGACGAGGTTGGCGACGATGTAGACGATGACGAGCACCGTGGTGAAGGACACCACCGTCGTCGGTTCGCCCTTGATGATCGCCTGGTAGATGGTGCCGCCGACACCGTTGATGGCGAAGATGCCCTCGGTGACGATGGCGCCGCCCATGAGCGCGCCCAGGTCCGCACCGAGGAAGGTGGCGACGGGGATGAGCGAGTTGCGCAGCACGTGACGGCTCATGACCTGCCCGCCGGACAGCCCCTTGGCGCGGGCGGTGCGCACGTAGTCGGCGCGGAGATTCTCGCTCACCGACTGGCGCGTCAGGCGCAGGACGTAGGCGAAGGACACGGCGCCGAGCACCACCGCGGGCATGAGCAGTGCGGTGAACGTCTCCCGCGAGCCCACGGTGACGGGGAGTATCCCCCATTTCACGCCGACGAGGAACTGCAGGACGAAACCGATGACGAAGCTGGGCACGGCGATGACGATCAGCGACATGACCAGGACGGTGGAGTCGAAGATGCCGCCGCGGCGCACGCCGGCGATGACGCCGAAGATGATGCCGAAGAAGGCCTCGAAGACGAGTGCCATGACGGCCAGTTTGATGGTCACCGGGAAGGCCCGGGCCATGACGTCGGCGACGGGTTGTCCCGAGAAGGTGGTTCCGAAGTCGAGGGTGAGGATTCCCTTGAGGTAGAGCAGGTACTGGACGATGAAGGGTTTGTCCAGGTTGTACTCCGCCTCGATTCGGGCGCGGGCGGCCTCGGACAGGCCGCGGTCACCGCCCAGCGCCTGGACCGGGTCGCCGGGCATGAGGAAGACGAGTGCGTAGATGAGGAGGGTGGCCCCGAAGAACACGGGGATCATCTGGAGCAGCCGTCGCCCGATGTAGCGCAACATAACTATTCCTTGTGGGTGTGATGGTGGCATTCAGGCAGATACCCGCATGACGCACCAGGCGTCACGCGGGTATCGGTTGTCACGGTGAACCGCCGACGCTAGTTCTTCGTGATGTTGTAGTACAGCGGCTGGTCCTTCCAGGAGAACACGACGTTCTCGACGTGCTCACTGGAACCACCGGTCAGGTTGGAGTACCACAGCGGGATGGCCGGCAGATCCTGGAAGAGGATCTCCTGGGCCTCGTTGTAGATGCGGGAGGCGTCCTCCGGGGTCTCCGCGGCCGCGGCCTCGGCGAGCTTGGCGTCGAAGTCCGGGTTGGAGTAGTCACCGTCATTGGAGCCGGCGCCGGTGCCGTAGAGCGGGCCGAGGAAGTTACCCTGCGACGGGTAGTCGGCCTGCCAGCCGGTGCGGAAGGCGCCCTCGATGGTGCGGCCGGTGACGTCGTCACGCAGGGACTTGAAGTCCGGGTACGGGTTGCCCACGGCCTCGATGCCGAGGGTGTTGCGGATGGAGTTGACCACCGCGTCGACCCAGGCCTGGTGGCCACCGTCGGCGTTGTAGGAGAGGGTGAACTCGCCGGTGAACGGGGAGATCTCGTCGGCCTGGGCCCACAGGTCCTTCGCCTTCTCCGGGTCGTAGTCGAGGACGTCGTTGCCCACGATGTCACCGTCGTAGCCCGGCAGGACCGGGGAGGTGAAGTCGGTGGCCGGGGTGCGGGTGCCCTGGAAGATGGCCTCGGTGACCTCGGCGCGGTTGATGGCGTGGGAGATCGCCTGGCGACGCAGCTTGCCCTCCTCGCCGCCCCAGTGCTCGACGCGCTCGGGGATGGTGAAGGACTGGAAGATGGCGGAGGCCTGGTTGGCCGCGCGGTCTCCGAGCTCGTTCTCGAAGGTGGCGAACGCGGAGTCCGGGATGGAGTCCAGGACGTCCAGGTTACCGGCCAGCAGATCGTTGTAGGCGGCGTCCTGCTGGGCGTAGAAGACGAACTTGATGCCGTCGTTCTGCGGGGTGCGCTCGCCCTGGTAGTTCTCGTTCGGGACGATGGTGGCGTCCTGGTTGTGGTTCCACTCGAGCAGCTTGTAGGGGCCGTTGCCGTTGGGCTTCTCGCCGAAGCCGGACTCGTCCTCGCGGGCCTCGTCGGGCAGCGGGTAGAACGCGGAGTAGCCCAGACGCATCGGGAAGTCGGCCTCGGGCTGGTTCAGCTCGATGGTGAAGGTCTTGTCGTCGACGACCTGGAGACCCTCCATGGACTCCGCGCCCTCCTCGTAGCCGAGGATCGGCTCGAAGAAGTAGGCGGACAGGTGGGAGTTGGCCACGGCGTGGTTCCACGTGTCCACGAAGTGCTGGGCGGTGACCTCGGTGCCGTCGGCGAAGGTCCAGCCGTCCTTGAGGGTGACGCGGTAGCTCTTCTCGCCCTCGGGCTCGATGGACTCGGCCATCTCGTTGTGGATCTCACCGTCGGCGTCGTAGTAGACGAGGCCGGAGTAGATCATGTCGACGATGCGGCCGCCGCCCACCTCGTTGGTGTTCGAGGGGATGAGGGGGTTCTGCGGCTCGGTGCCGTTGGCGAGGACGTAGTTGTCGCTGCCGCTGCCTCCGCCGGACGCTCCGGTGTCGCCGGAATCGGAGCAGGCGACCAGGCCGAACCCGAGCGTGGTGGCTGCGAGCAGGGCCAGCGTCTTCTTGCTGAGTGCCATGTGGTGGACCTCCAGTGTGAACGAACGATGATTAATCTTCCGTTCACGCTACCGCGTGATTCCGATCACCCCACAGTTGTGATGAGACTGTAACCACAAGGTTATGTCCGCAAAAAGAACTAGTGACACCTTTCCGGCTGCTCAGGGGCTTGTCAGGTCAGGCTCAGTCTTCTGCGCCACCACCCCCGACGCCACCCCCGCCCGATCGGACCCCGCGCCATGCGGAGACTCTGTGGGATTCCCTCACCAGGTCAACGCAAAATCCACCGGCACATCCCCGTGCGCGGCGTAGAACTGAGCCTCCTGCGCCGCCCACATGTCCCAGAACTCCTCATAGCCGGTGTCACGGCGCAGGGCACGGGTGCGGCGGACGTCCACGGGGGCGTCGATACGCACGCTGAGCACCTCCCCCAGCTCCTCCGCAGCGCTTATCGACGCCGCCGTCACCGCCCCCACCCCCTCCACGATGAGCGAGCACCCCGGGTCCAGCGCCACCCACTCCCCCGGCGCGTCGGCCACCCAGTCCCAGCGCCGGTACCCCGGCCGGGTCGGGTGGAGGACGTCGTCGACCACCATGCGGGAGGCCTCCGCCAGCCCCGACCACCCCGGGTAGAAGTCGTCGAGGTGGACAACCCGCAGGCCGGTGCGCTCCCCGACGGCGGTGGCGAAGGTGGTCTTGCCGGACCCGGAGGGACCGTCGACGAGCACGGTCAGCCGCGTCACGCCACGCCCAGGAAACGGAAGGAACCGACCGCCACCGCGATGCCGATGGCCGCCACGGAGGCGACGAGGCACACGGACATGACGACCCCGTCGCGGCCCGAGAGCGTCGACTCGCGCGCCCACGTGCGGCCGTGCTCGGCGACACGGTTGAAGCCCCGGGCCTCCATCGCGGTGGCCAGCTTGGTGCCGCGCCGCAGGGAGAGCACGAGCAGGCCGAAGGCGAGCGTGAGGAAGTGGCGGATGCGCCCCTGGTCGGCGATGCCCCGGGCCCGGCGGGCACGCCGCATGGAGTCGAGGTCGTCACGGAACAGGGAGACCAGGCGGGTCGCCGCCACCGCCCCCAGCACGAAACGGGCGGGCAGGTGCAGCACCTGCGCCAGGCCGTCGCCGAGGTCCGTGGGGTCGACGTCCGCGGACAGCACGACGACCGGCAGCCCCACCGCCAGCACACGGACGAAGATCGCCGCCGCCAGCTGCAGGGAGTTGTCCGTCACGTGGATGAGCAGGAAGTGGAGGTACGTCTCCCCCTCCGGGCGGCCGTAGAGCGCCATGGGGACCGCCGCCAACGGCGCGGCCATCAGGATCGGCCAGCCGCGCCGCAGCAGCCGGCCCCAGCTCACCCCGCACAACGGGGCCGCGAGCAGCGTGAAGCCCAGCGCCACCGCCGCGGAGACGATGTCCACGGACAGCAGCAGCGGCGTCGTCAGCAGGATGAGGGCCAGGATGCGGGTGACCGGGTTGATGCCGGCGAGCAGATTCATCGGACCTCCACGAGATGGTCGCCGAGGGCGTGGGCGTAGAGCTCGTCATGGGTGATCGACGCGACGGTCACGCCGCGGTCGGTGAGTTCCCGGACCATGCCGACGAGCTCGACGAAGGTGGTCGGGTCCTGGCCGAAGGTCGGCTCGTCGAGGACGAGCAGCGCCGGGGCGTTGACCAGGGCGGTGGCCACGGAGAGCCGCCGCTTCTCCCCGCCGGAGAGCGTGAAGGGGTTGGCCTCGGCGAGGTGGGTGAGGCGGAGGCGGTGCAGGAGTTCGTCGATACGCTCCTGCGGGCCGCCGGACACGGCCATCTCCTCGGCGACGGTGCGGGCGACGAACTGGTGCTCCGGGTCCTGGAAGACGTAGCCCACCCGCTGTGCAAGCTGCCGCGAACTCCAGGCGTGGGGGCTCTTCCGCAGGCCCTGCCGCAGCTCCTCCGCGTAGGTGAGCTCGCCGCCGACGGGGTCGAGAAGCCCGGCCAGCGTCAGCGCGAGCGTCGACTTCCCGGCGCCGTTGGGCCCGGTGATGACCGTCGACGCGCCCTGCGGCAGGTCGAGGGTGCGCGGCGGCCCCCAGATGGTCTGCAGGTCACGGGCGCTGACCAGCGGCGGCGTCCCGGGGGCCACGCCGCGGGCGGCCGGCAGGACCGGCGGGGCGGGCAGGCCGGCGGCGGTGCTCTCGTGGAGGCCGTCCTCGTCGAGGTGGAGGAAACGGTCCATGAGCGGGACCCACAGCTGCGGGCGGTGCTCGACGACGAACAGCGTGGCGTCGGTCTCCGCGGCGACGGCGGTCACCGCCTCGACGACCTCGCGCTGCCCGACGGGGTCGAGGTTGGCGGTGGGCTCGTCGAGGAGGATGAGGTCCGCCCCCATGGCGATGACGCCCGCCAGGGCGAGGCGCTGCTTCTGCCCGCCGGACAGGTGCCGGGTCGGGTGGTCCAGCGGCAGGTCCAGGCCGACGAGGTCGAGGGCGCGGCGCACGCGCGGCCAGATCTCCTCGCGCGGGATGCGCAGGTTCTCGCAGCCGAAGGCGACGTCGTCGCCGACGCGGGAGGCGATGACCTGGGAGTCGGGGTCCTGCAGGACCATGCCGACCGTCCCGTCGATGGTGAGGGTGCCGGTCTGGTCGCCGTCCTCCTCGTCACCGAGCAGGCCGGCCAGCGCGGCCAGGAGAGTGGACTTGCCTGCGCCGGAACGGCCGGTCAGCAGCACCTTCTCCCCGCGTTCCAGGCGCAGGGAGATGTTCTCCAGCGCCGGGTCCACCCGGGAGGCGTGCCGCCAGCCGAGACCGCGGGCCTCGACGAGTGCAGTCATCTACACGCGCTTCCGTCCGGCCGCGAAACGGTCCAGCGCGCCGGTCCCGGCCAGGGCCTTGACCAACCAGTGGCCGAGGAGCCCCGCGAGGATCACCCCGGAGATCACGCCGCAGGTGAGGTAGATCGAGTTGAAGGCCAGCGACTTCGCGATGTTCGCGCTCGTGAACAGCGAGACCAGGAAGTTGCCCACCGAGGCTCCCGCGCCGGCGAGCATGGCGACGGGGAGGGTGAAACGCCGGTACGCGAAGGCCGCGAAGACGAGCTCCGCGCCGATGCCCTGGGCGATGCCGTGGTAGAGGGTCTCGATGCCCCACTGGTTGCCCAGCAGCGCGGAGACGGCGGCGGCGAGGACCTCGACGAAGATCGCGGCACCCGGCTTCCGGATCACCAGCCCGCCGATGACGCCGCCGAGCAGCCAGATGCCCAGGGCCAGGCCGCCGAAGCCGGGGGTGAGCGCATCCATGGCGGTGGTCCAGGCGAAGCCGAGGGAGTTCCACACCCAGAAGATGAGGCCGGTCGCCACGCCGAGGACGGAGGCGATGATGATGTCGATGACGCGCCACGAGGAGCGGGCGCGCGTTCTTGCAGCAGTGGTGGTCACTGGGATCTCCCTAGCGCCGGTATTAACCGGATCAGGTTCGACGGTCCGCCGTTGCGGCATCTCAGCCCGGACTCGCACCGGGCACCCGTGGACGAAAGTGGTCGGGCGTCAGTCTAGCCCAGCGACCCAGCGGGTACCGTCCTGACCTCCGGGACGCTTCCACGCGACCTCCACGTCGGCGTCGCCGGCGAGCTCGACGACGCCGCGCCCGATGAGCCTCTCCAGCTGCTCGAGCTCCGCGGCGGCGCACTCCAGGTGCAGCAGGAGGACCCCGTCGCCGGCGATCATGTCCACCTCGGCGTCGTGCCCCCACGTGAACACGAGGTGCCCGCGGCCTTCCTCGGCATCCCACTCCGTGTGCGCCGTGTCGGCGAAAGTGGAGACCAGGGACCGAGCGTAACGCCCCGGGCGATCACACCTGACCCGGGCAGTGGAGGAAGCCGTCATGTCCGTCACGTTACCCCAGCACCCCCAGCAGAAGGTCATGGAGCCGCACGTCGACGCCCTGCCGGGCCGCCATCCGGCAGATCGCACCGACCTGGGAGTCCAGCTCGTGGGGACGCCCGGCGAGCAGGTCCCGGTGCATCGAACTGGTCGCCGTGGCGGGCATGCGGTCGGCGAACTCCAGGGTGCGTTCGACCACGTCGTCGCTGAGCGGCACCCCGTTCGCGCGGGCCGTGGACTCGACCTCCCGCATGAGCGCCTCCAGCGTAGGCCGCAGCCGGGTGCGCAGCTCCCCGAGCGGGGCCTGCGCCAGCGCCCCGAGCGCCCCGGTGGTGGTCACGTACATGGCCTTCTCCCACACGTCGACGATGATGTCGTCACGTGCGGTGGCGTCCACGCCCGCGGAGTTCAGCGCCGCCACCAGCTTTCCGACGACCCCCTCCTCCCCTCCCACGTCATACGACACAGGTCCCCCGTGGAACTCCACCCGTCCCGGGCCGGTGTGGTGGTAGTAGCCGCGCACGACACCCGGCAGAGTGCGCTCCCACCCCACGACCGCGGCGACGCGGGAGGGCACCTCGACGGAGTTCTGCGTGACGGCGACGTGGGCGCCGGCGGGGAGGGCGTCGAGAAGCGCGGGGAGGTCGGTCGCGGCGGTGACCTTCACCGCCAGCAGGACGACGTCGACGGGGCCGGCCTCGGCGAGACTGCCGACGGCGTCCACCGGGATCGGCGGGTCGTCGTTGAGACGCAGCCCCTCGGTGCGCAGCACGTCGAGGGTCTCGCCGCGCGCGATGAACACCACGTCATGCCCCGCCCGCACCAGGGACCCGCCGAACCATCCACCGACCGCACCGACACCCACCACTGCTGTTCTCATGCGACCATTCTAAGGAACGCTCTAGAATGTTCTTATTTCCTCCCTGAAAGGTGCGCACCATGGCCGGTGGACTTCTAGCACTGCTTGACGACGTCGCCCTCATCGCCCGCGCCGCCGCCGCCAGCGTCGATGACGTGGCGGCGGCCGCCGGCAAGACCTCGGTGAAGGCCGCCGGCGTGGTCGTCGACGACGCCGCCGTGACCCCCCGTTACGTCACCGGCATCCAGCCGGCCCGTGAGCTGCCGATGATCTGGCGGATCACCAAGGGGTCGCTGGTCAACAAGCTCATCATCATCCTGCCCATCGCGCTGCTGCTCTCGTGGATCGCCCCGTGGGCGCTGACCCCGATCCTCATGCTCGGCGGCACCTACCTGTGCTTCGAGGGCGCCCACAAGGTGCTCCACAAGCTCCGGGGCCACGACAAGGGCGAGGGCGACACCCACGCCCAGGGCGCCGACAAGACCACCGCCGACGAGGACAAACTGGTCAAGGGCGCCATCATGACCGACCTCATCCTCTCCGCGGAGATCATGGTCATCTCCCTCAACGAGGTCGCCCACCAGCCCATGCTCTTCCGCGCCGCCGTCCTGGTGGTCGTGGCGATCGGCATCACCGCGCTGGTCTACGGCGCGGTCGGCGTGCTGGTGAAGATGGACGACATCGGCCTCCACATGGCCCGGCGGGGTGGCCCGAGCGCCGGCTTCGGCCGCGGCCTGGTCGCGGCGATGCCGAAGGTGCTGTCCACGATCGCGGTGGTGGGCACGTTCGCGATGCTGTGGGTCGGCGGCCACATCATCCTGGTGGGCCTCGCCGAGTTCGGCGTCACCTGGCCCTACGACACGATC
>Ga0123329_1004067_pt1 | contig 11674 bp, 9 predicted proteins | sample BioC12SIPDNA_FD_89703 | JGI IMG/M metagenome (GOLD analysis project Ga0123329, IMG submission 89703) | Anaerobic biogas reactor microbial communites from Washington, USA - Biogas_R1_B C12 SIP DNA | ecosystem: Engineered > Bioreactor > Anaerobic > Unclassified | place: Washington, USA | collected... | reverse complement strand
TGGGGTTTTTCCAGGCAGTAGCTGACCTTGGCCAGGCTGGCCAGGTAGTTGGCCTCCTCCACCGCCTCCTCATGGGCGCCAATGACAATCACATCGCTCCCCTGATAGAACATGCCGTCACAGGTGGCGCAGTAGCTGACCCCCTGGCCCACCAGGGCCTCTTCCCCCGGCAGGGGCTTAACCCGGGCCGTTCCGGTGGCCAGAATAACCGTCCGGGCCTCGTAGAGGTCGTTATCCGCCAGCACCGAGAGGGTCCCCCCCATGGGCATCACCCGGCGCACCAGCTGGGCCTTAAAAGAAGCGCCCATCTCCCGCGCGTGATTTCGCAGTTTTTCAAGCAATTCCGGCCCCGTTGCCTGGGGAAAACCGGGGTAATTATCGATGCGGCGGGTTTTGGCCAGGGCCCCTCCGCCGGAATAGAGAACCAGCGTATTTAAATTCCGCTGACGGGCGGTGATGGCGGCGGCGCAGCCGGCCACGCCCCCGCCCATGATGATCAGGTCATACTTCATCCTTGCTTTTGTTTACCTCCACCCAGGCGATGCGCCGGTCCTGCATGCTTTCCACCTTGAACCTGAGCCCGTCCATGGTGATCTCAGGCTGGCTGCCCTCCTCGGGGATGCTGCTCAGGTGGCTTAAAATCAGGCCGCCGATGGTGTCATACTCCTCATCCAGCGGCAGGCTGAAGCCTGCCAGGTGGTTGAAGGCCTCCACTTCCAAAGCGCCCGCCACGCGCCAGCGGCCCTCCGCCAGCTCCGTATATTCCGCTTCCGCCGCCGGGTCATACTCGTCATAGATGTTGCCCACAATTTCCTCCAGCAGGTCCTCCATGGTGATCAGCCCGCTGGTGCCGCCGTATTCATCCACCACAATGGCCAGGTGGTAGTTGTTGCGCTGCATGTCCCGAAACAGGATGTCCGTGCGCACGCTCTCCGGCACAAAGCGCGCCTCCCGCAGCAGGTCCCTTAAGGGTTTGGGCTGCTCTGTCTGCTGGTTTAACAGAAAATCCCGGGTGGTGAGGGTGCCGATGATATGATCCAGATCCTCCTCGTACACCGGAAAACGGGAAAGCCCGCTTTCCACAATGGTTTTGATGATCTCCTCCGGCGTGTCATCCACCCACACCGCGTAGACATCCGTGCGGTGGGTCATGCACTCAGCGGCGGTCATGTTGTTGAACTCAAAGACGTTCTCAATCATCTCCCGCTCCGCTTCCTCAATCGCGCCCTTCTCCTCGCCCACATCCACCAGCATGCGGATCTCATCCTCCGTGATCTCCTCGGTGGGCTGCATCACCTCCACCTTAAAGAGGGCCAGCAGGCCGTTGACAATGGCCTCAAGCAGAAGCGCCAGGGGGCGGAAGACGCGGTGAAAGAAAAGCGCGATGGGGAACAGGCGCCGGGCCATGCCCCTTGGCTTTTGCATGGCCAGCCGCCGGGGCAGCTGGGAGCATAAAAGCTGAATGACAAACAGATAAACAAGCGTGAACAAAAGCAGGCACAGCCAGAAGGACAGGGCCGGGGCGTTTTTCCCCCAGCCGCCTGCCACCGCCTCCGCCACAGGCAGGGCCGCCTGCTGAAGAAAAAACCCAAAGGACGCCAGCAGCAAGAACATCATCCCGATGCGGATGGCGCTGGGGGCGGTGAGCAATATTTCCGCCTGCTCCTTGGTGGGCGTTAACGCAACATCCTCCCCCTCCGCAGCCTTGCGGTGGCGGCTTACGCTGATGTGCTGGGCGGCAGCCTCCGCCATGGACAGAAGGATATATAGCAGGAGAATAAGCAACTGAATCACCAGGTATATGCCATCAGGCCCAGGGTCCATAAGACGCAATCTCCCCTTTCTTTCGGCCATTATATCATAGCCGCGCCCAAGTTGCCACGCGCAAAGCGGCAAAGGCTTATAAGATTTTCAGCAAAACGCCTTCAGACTTAAAAAAACAGCGGCCAGGGTGTCTCATTCCCGGCCGCTGTTTGCTTTACATCGTCATTGAAAAACGCTCTTCACCTTGTCAAGGAAGCTTTTCTGCTCCTCATACTCCTTGCCGGAGGCCGCTTTCTCAAATTCCTTGAGCAGTTCCTTCTGGCGGGCGCTTAGGCGCTTGGGCACTTCCACCTTCACCCGCACCACCAGATCCCCCTTGCCGGCGCCGTGCAGCTGCTTGATTCCCTCGCCCCGGATGCGGAACTTCGCCCCGTCCTGGGTGCCTTCCGGAATCTTGTGGCTGGTCTTGCCGTCCAGGGTGGGGATGTCAAGGGTGGCCCCTAAGGCCGCCTGGGTAAAGGTGATGGGCATATCCAGATACAGCGTGGTGCCGTCCCGGACAAACAGTTTGTGGGGGGAAACGGAGATCACGATCTGCAAATCCCCTCTGGGGCCGCCGCCGGTGCCCGCCTCTCCCTGGCCGCTCATCACGATGACCTGCCCGTTGTCAATGCCGGCCGGCACGTTGATGGTGGCGGTGCGCTTTTTGCGCTGGCGTCCGCTGCCCGAGCAGGCCTCACAGGGGTCGCTCACCGTCTGCCCCGTGCCCTGACAGGTGGGGCAGGTGCGAACCGTCACCATAAAGCCGCCGCCGGAGCGCACCTGGCCCGTGCCCTTGCAGGTGGCGCAGGTCACCGGCTGGGTGCCGGGCTTGGCCCGGGTGCCGTGGCAGGTTTCACACTCCTCGTTTCGCATGAAGTCAAAGGACTTCTTGGTGCCAAAGGCCGCCTCCTCAAAGGTGACCCGCATGTTAAAACGCAGGTCGTTGCCCGGCCTGGGGCCGCTGCGCTGAGCCGCGCCGCCCATGCCGCCGCCAAAGAGCTGGTCAAAAATCGACTCAAACCCGCCAAAGCCGGAGGCGTCAAAGCCCGCCCCGCCGCCAAAGCCTCCCAGGGGAGGCCCGTCCATGCCAAACTGGTCATAGCGGGCGCGCTTCTCCGGGTCTGAGAGGATCTCGTTGGCCTCGTTGAGCTCCTTAAAGCGCGCTTCGCAGGCCGGGTCATTGGGGTGCAGGTCGGGGTGGCACTCCTTGGCCAGCTTGCGGTAGGCCTTTTTTATTTCATCGGTGCCCGCCTTTTTATCAACGCCCAGCACCTCATAATAGTCTCTTTTTGTTGCCATAGCTCCTCAATAAATCCTGTGTGCCAAAGGGTTTTGGGCGCTTGTCCGGGGGCTTCCCCTTATGGAAAGCCCCCGAATGCCAGCCGCCCCTGCCCTTAAGCTCAGTGCACCTCTCCGTCAGCGTCCACAGAGCCGTCCGGGTTTTGCGCCGGGCCGTCCTGGGGCTGACCGGCCTGCTGGCCGTCCTGGGACTGGTAAATCTTACCAAAGATATCATAGACCTTCTGGGTGGTTTGATCCATCACCTGGCGGATCTCCTCCACGTTGCCGCCCTCGCGCACCTTCTTGAAGCTGTCAATCTCGCTTTGCACGGTGGCGCGGTCTTCCTCAGAGAGCTTATCGCCGTTGTCCTTCAGCTGCTTTTCCATCTCGTACTGGAAGGAGTCCGCCCGGTTGAGGGTTTCCACCTCTTCCTTGCGGCGCTTGTCTTCATCTGCAAACTGCTCCGCTTCCTTCACGCGCTGGTTGATCTCGTCCTCTGTTAAGTTGCTGGAGGCGGTGATGGTGACGTTCTGGCTGTTGCCGGTGCCCAGATCCTTGGCGCTGACGCTGACGATGCCGTTTTTGTCGATGGTGAACTTCACCTCGATCTGGGGCACGCCGCGGGGCGCCGCCGGGATGCCGGTCAGCTGGAAGCGGCCCAGGGTCTTGTTGTCATAGGCCATGGGGCGCTCGCCCTGGAGCACGTGGATCTCAACGGTGGTCTGCCCGTCCGCCGCGGTGGAGAACACCTGGGCTTTTTCGGTGGGGATGGTGGTGTTGCGGTCGATCAGACGGGTAAAGATATGGCCTTCCGTCTCAATCCCAAGGCTTAGGGGGGTGACGTCCAAAAGCAGCACGTCCTTCACGTCGCCGCCAAGAACCCCTGCCTGAATCGCGGCGCCGATGGCCACGCACTCATCCGGGTTGATGCCCTTGAAGGGCTCCTTGCCGGTGACGTTCTTCACCGCTTCCTGCACCGCCGGCACCCGGGTGGAGCCGCCCACCAGGATGACCTTGTCTATCTCCTGGGCGGTAAGCCCCGCGTCCTTCAGCGCCGTCTGCATGGGGCCGATGGTGCGCTCCACCAGATCGTGGGTGAGCTCGTTAAACTTGGCCCGGGTAAGGGTGATATCCAGATGCTTGGGGCCGTTGGCGTCCGCGGTGATAAAGGGCAGGTTGATGTTGGCGGACATGACGCCGGACAGGTCCACCTTGGCCTTCTCCGCCGCTTCCTTCAGGCGCTGCCAGGCCATTCGGTCCTTTTTCAGGTCGATGCCGTTTTCTTTTTTAAAGATCTCCGCCACATAGTCCACGATCCGGTCATCAAAGTCGTCGCCGCCCAGCTTGGTGTCGCCGTTGGTGGCCAGCACCTCAAACACGCCGTCGCCAATTTCCAGCAGGCTCACGTCAAAGGTGCCGCCGCCCAGGTCATAGACCAGGATTTTGTGGGGCTCCTCCTTGTCCAGGCCATAGGCCAGGGAGGCAGCGGTGGGCTCGTTGATGATGCGCAGCACTTCCATGCCCGCAATGCGCCCCGCGTCCTTGGTGGCCTGGCGCTGGGCGTCAGAGAAATAGGCGGGCACGGTGATCACCGCCTGGGTGATGGTCTCGCCCAGATAGCTCTCCGCGTCCTGCTTCAATTTTTGCAGGACCATCGCGCTGATCTCCTGGGGGGTGTAGTCCTTGCCGTCCACGCTCCACTTGAAGTTGGTGCCCATCTGGCGTTTGATGGACGCGATGGTGCGGTCCGGGTTGGTGATGGCCTGACGCTTGGCGATCTGGCCCACCAGGCGCTCGCCCTCCTTGGTAAAGGCCACCACGGACGGGGTGGTGCGGGCGCCTTCAGAGTTGGGGATGACCACCGGCTCGCCGCCTTCCATCACGGCGACAACCGAGTTTGAAGTCCCCAGGTCAATTCCGATAATTTTTGCCATTATGTCGTTCCTCCATACGCTTATGCTTGTGCGTTTAATCTATGTCAAAGGTCGGGCACAACCCGAACCATTGCGTGCCTGATCACGTTTTCGCCCATCTGATAGCCCTTGAGCACCACCTCGCACACCGTGCCCGGCTCCCCTTCCTCGGGGCCGCCCTGGGCAATGGCGTCCTCCAGCTTCGGGTCAAAGGGCTCCCCCTTGCGGCAGATGGGCATGACGCCGCGGGTTTTCAGGGCGTCCATCAGCTGCTTTTGCACCAGGATCACCCCCTGATACAGCGGGTCTTCTTCCTCCCGCGCCACCTGAAGGGCGCGCTCCAGGTTGTCCATCACCGGCAGGATGGTCTTGATAAAGGCGCGGGCGCCGTCATCATAGCTTTCCGCCGCCACCTGACGGTTGCGCTTGCGGTAGTTGTCGTAGTCCGCCTGGACGCGCTGGGCCAGGGCCAGGTACTCTTCCTGTTTGGCCAGGGCCGCCTCCAGGTCTTCGGTCCTGTCTGTTTCTGTGTCTGGGGGGGCCGTTTCCTCCGCTGTCTGCGGCGCCAATCCGGCGCCCTCCTGGGGTTCGGGCGTTTGCGACTGCCCTGCCTTTTTCTTCTTGCGGTCCATGATTTCCTCCAAAAGTTACTCCGCCTGCCCGCCGCCGCTTAAGACAAGGCTTAGCGCGTTGCCCACCAGGCGCAGGGTGTTGAGCACGCGGGCATAGGGCATGCGGGTGGGGCCGATGATGCCAATGGCGCCCCGGTGCCCCTGGCCCACGGTGTACTCCGCCAGGGCCACGCTGCAATCCGCCATCTCCGGTATGCCGGTTTCCGGGCCGATGTGCACGGACAGGGCGGCGCCATCCGCGGTGCCCGCTGCCTTGATCAGCCGCATCAGCCGCTCCCTGTCCTCCATCGCCGAAAGCACCGGGCGGGCTTTTTCCGCCTCCTGGTACTCCGGGAAGTTCAGAATGTTATGGGTGCCGGACACGGTGATGGTGTCCGTGGCGTTCTCCCGGGACATCTGATCGGACAGCTCCTCGATGCCCTGAAGCACCTGGGGGTTTGCCTGCGCGCTGGCTGCAAATTCCCGGAGTTTCCTGCGCACCTCTTTGAGCGTGCGCCCCGCAAAACGCTCCGTGAGCATCCGGCTGATGGCATACAGGGCATCCGCGTCCAGGGTCTCCGCCACATGCACCATGGTGTCCCGGATGATGCCCCCGTCGGTGACGATCACCAAAAGGGCCATGGCCCGGCTGACGGGCACCAGGTGCAGGGTGGCGATGCGCAGCTCCGCCTGCCCCGGCATCATCACCAGGGAAGCGTAGTTGGTAAAGTCCGAAATCACCTGCGCGGTGCTGGCCACCACGTTTTCCAGATGGCTGACGCGCTTTAGGTAATAGTCCTTGGCCGCCACGTCCTCCTGGCTGGGGCTTAGGCCTTCTTCTATGAGCATATCCACATACAGCCGGTAGGCCTTGGCGCTGGGCACCCGGCCCGCCGACACATGGGGCTGCATCAGGTAGCCCAGCTCCTCCAGGTCGCTCATCTCGTTTCGGATGGTGGCGCTGGAGATGTTCTTAAGGTACTTGCGGGAGATGGTCCGGGAGCCCACAGGCAAAGCCGTCAGGATGTAATCATCGATGACTGCCTGCAGAATACGGCGTTTGCGCTCGTTCATGGGCCCTCCCTTCTCCCGCCTTCCGGGTTGTTAGCACTCTCGCCCATCGAGTGCTAATCTGTGGATAATGTACCACGCCTTCCCCCATCTTGTCAAGGCATTTCCGGCTTGTTTTTCCAAACGGAGGCCCCAGGGCGCAGAGGGCCCGCGCCAGTACCATGATACCCGCTCCCTGGTGGGTAGACTCTCATTAAGCAATCATCTAAAGGAGGCCAGCATGCAGCACAGCATCACCCTGAACACCGGCGCCGAAATGCCCCTGATTGGCTTTGGCACCTATTTGATCAAAGACCAGGAGGTCTGCAGGCGCGCCGTGTCCCAGGCGCTCGCCTCTGGCTACCGGCTGATAGACACCGCCCAGTTCTACGGCAATGAGGAGGCGGTGGGCCAGGCCATCCGGGACAGCGGCATCCCCCGGGAGGAGCTGTTTATCACCACCAAGCTCTGGCACACCCACGCCGGGGACAGCAAGACCCGCCCCGCCTTTGAAGGTTCCCTCAAGCGCCTGGGGCTTGATTATGTGGATCTCTATCTGATTCATCATCCCTTTGGGGATGTGTACGGCGCCTGGCGGGTGATGGAAAAAATCCACCACGAGGGTCTGGCCCGGGCCATCGGCCTTTCCAATTTCTACCCGGACCGCCTGCAGGACCTGCTGCTGCACTTTGAGGTGGTCCCGGCCGTCAACCAGCTGGAAACCCATATCTATCACCAGCGTCTGGACGCCAGGGAGCTGATGGCCCGGCACAACATCGCCCTGATGGCCTGGGGCCCCTTCTCCCAAGGGAAGACGGACCTTTTGGACAACCAAACCCTGAAGGCCATCGCCGCCCGGCACGGCAAAACCCCTGCCCAGGCGGCCCTGCGCTTTCTTATCCAGCAGGGCATCTCCGTCATCCCCAAGTCCATCCACGAGGGGCGCATCCGCGAGAACATCGCCCTGTTTGATTTCGCCCTTTCAGAGGAGGAGATGGCGGCCCTTTATGCCCTGGACACAAAAAAGCCCGCCGGGCTGCCCCATGACGACCCGGCGAACGTCAGGCGAATCGTGGCCCTCTAAGACCCTAAGCCCAGGGGCAGTTCCACGCGGATTTCCTTTATCCCCTCATCTGCAAAATGCCTGCGCGCCGCGCTTTTCATCCGGATTTTCCGGCGCTTTTTCACGGGTTTAAACAGATGAAGGCTCAGCCTCCCGGACACCTGTCCATCCCCGCGGATGCCTCAGGGCGGGAAGAGCGCCTTTGCTATTTTGCCGCCTCCAGAATGCGCAGAATCACCCCGATGTTGCGCCGGGTTTCTTCAAGGCTGAGAGGGGCGGGGTCGCCGCTTAAGATGGCGGCGGAGAAATCCTCCACCTCCCTGACATAGCGCTTGCTGGGCACCACGGGGATCTCCTGGGTTTTACCGCCTTTCACCAGCAGGATGGGGGTGGTGGTGTCATCAAAGGTGTCCCGGATGATCAGGGTGCCCTGGGTGCCGTTAATTTCACTCAGCATGCAGGAAGCGCTGTTAAGGCCGGAGCTTATCGTGGCGATCACCCCGCTTTTGTAGCGCAGCACCGCGCTTAAGGAATCATCCACCTGCTGACGCTCCGCCTTCAGGGCGCAGACCGCCTCCGGCGCCTCCCCCATCACCAGGCCCAGGAAGTTCACCGGATAACAGCCCACATCCCAGAGGCTGCCGCCTCCCAAGGCCTGGTTTAAACGGATGTCGGACAAATCCTCCAGATGAAAGCGGAAGGTGGAGTTGATGTGCCTGATCTCCCCCACCGCCCCCTCATCAAGCAGCCCCTTCACCTTCCTGGTGCGGGCAGTGAAGCGGTACATAAAGGCCTCCATCAGCAGCACCTGGTTCTCCCGGGCGGCCTGGGTCATCTCATCCACATCCTGAAGGCTTAGCGCCAGGGGCTTTTCGCACAGGATGTGCTTCCCGGCCCGGGCAGCCTTGATGCTCCACTCCTTGTGCAGGGTGTTGGGCAGGGGGATATAGACCGCGTCCACCTCCGGGTCCTGAAGCAGGGCCTGATAGCTGTCATAGACCTTCTCAAAGGAAAAGGTATCCGCAGCCTCCTGGCGGCGGCGGGCGTTGGTTGAGGCCACAGCGTACAGCCTGGCGTTTTCAGCTTCCAGAATCCCGGGGATCACCTTGTCCCTGGCAATGCGGGCAAAGCCCAGAATGCCATAGTTGATTTTCCTCTCCATTCGCTTTTCTCCCTTGCTTTTTCTTCAGTATACCCCATCGCTTCACAAAACGCCTGCCCAGAGGCCCCGGATATGCTAAAATAACCCCGGACTAAAGGGAATCGCCAGAAAGGGGCCCGCCATGCTCAAGATAAACCAGCTGACCAAAACCTATGGGGACAAGAAAGCGGTGGACGACCTGTCCATCCACATTAATCCCGGTGAGATTTACGGCTTCATCGGCCATAACGGCGCCGGGAAGACCACCACCATCAAGGCCTGCTGCGGCATCCTGCAGTTTGACCAGGGGGAAATATTAATAGACGGCCACAGCATCAAAACCGACCCTCTGGCCTGCAAGCGCCTGTTGGCCTACATCCCGGACAACCCGGACCTGTATGAGTTTATGACCGGCATCAAATACTTAAACTTCGTCGCGGACATTTTCCAGATCCCCCGGGAGCCGCGCCAGGAGCGCATCCGCCGCTGGGCCGAAGCCTTTGAACTCACAGACGACCTGGCCCAGGTGGTCTCCGCCTATTCCCACGGGATGAAGCAAAAGCTGGCCATCATCTCTGCCCTTTTGCACGACCCCAGGCTTTTCATCATGGACGAGCCCTTCACGGGCCTTGACCCCAAGGCCTCCTATACCTTAAAGCAGATCATGCGCGGCATCTGCGACGAGGGCGGCGCCGTGTTTTTCTCCACCCATGTGCTGGAGGTAGCGGAGAAGCTCTGCGACAAGGTGGCCATCATCCGCCGGGGCAGGCTGGTAAAAGCCGGCACCATGGAGGCGGTGAAGGGGGACGAATCCCTGGAGGAGGTCTTTTTGGAGCTGGAGGAAGGCCATGCTTAAAGCGCTGATCAAAACCCGTTTGCAAATGGCCTGGCAGGCCGCCTTCACCATCGGCGGCCGGCGCAAGCATCGCAAGCAGATCCAGGCGCTGATCATGGTGCTGATGCTTGTTGGCGTCCTCTCCCTCTGCGGGATGTTCGGCCTGTTTTTCAGCACCCTGCTTGCGCCCTTTTCCCAGGCCGGACTTGGGTGGTTTTACTTCGCCTTAGCGGGGGTCACCGCCTTCACCCTGTGCTTTGTCAGCAGCATCTTCATGGCCCAGCCCCTGCTTTTTCAGGCCCGGGATAACGATCTGCTCCTGTCCATGCCCATTCCCCCGGGGATGATTCTCTTTAGCCGCATGGCGACGCTGCTGTTTTTCAACCTCCTCATCACCCTGCTGGTGATGCTGCCAGCAGCCCTTATCTGGGCCGCCCAGGCGGGGATGGGCCTTGGCCGCTGGGTGTTTTTCGCCCTCGTTTCTTTGGCCCTGCCCTTTATGGCGGTGGCCCTGGCAAGCCTTTTAGGCTGGGGCCTGGCAGTTATCAGCACGCGGCTGCGCCAGAAATCGCTTCTGATCACGCTGTTTTCAGTCGCCCTTTTGCTGGGCTATTTCGCGCTGATGACCCAGATAAATCATTTGCTGGCAACCCTGATCCAAAAGGGGCAGCAGATCGCCGCGGCCTTTGAGCGGGCGCTGTTCCCGGCCTATCATCTGGGCGTGGCGCTGGCCGAGGCCGACGGGATAAGCCTTGCGCTTTTCCTGCTGTGCGCCCTTGTACCCTTCGCCCTTGTCTGGCTGGTGCTCAGGCGGTTTTTCATCGCGATTGTCACCGCCAATCCGGGCGCTTCGCCCAGGGCCTATGTGGAACAGCCGCTGAAAACCGCAAGCCCCACCCGTGCCCTTATCAAAAAGGAGCTGCGCCTTTTTTCCCAGACGCCCACCTACATGCTCAACAGCGGCTTTGGCCTGATCTTTATGCTGGCCCTGCCGGTGGTTCTTTTGGTGCGGCCGGATGTGCTGGCGCCCCTTCTTTCCCAGTACGACATTCCCGTGCAGCTGGTGGGCCTGACGGCGGTGGGGCTGATGTGCCTTCTGGCCGCCTCCACCCTGATCTCCGCCTCCTCTATTTCTCTGGAGGGCAAAACCCTGTGGATCGTCCAGTCCCTGCCCCTAAGCCCCGGCCAGGTGCTTTTATCAAAGGCCTACGCCCACATGGCGCTCTGTATGCCGGTTGCCTTGCTAAGCGGCCTTGGCCTGGGGCTGGTGCTGAAGCTGCCCCCGGTCTATCTGCTGTTTTCAGCGCTTCTGCCTGCCCTGACCGCCGCTTTTATGGGGCTTGCCGGGGTTTTGATTAACTTAAAGCTGCCCAAGTTCGACTGGAACACCCCCACGGAGGCGGTGAAGCAGGGCGCCAGCGTGCTGGTCGCTATGCTGGTGGGCTTTGCGGTGGTGGCGCTGCCGGCCGCCCTTTATCTTTTAGTGCTGATGGAGCATCTTTCCCCCGCCTCTTTTATGGCCCTGTTTTCCCTGACGCTCCTTCTGCTGTGCGCCCTTTTGCACCACTGGCTCAAACACAAAAGCGCCAGGGCTTTCCTGGCGCTTGGCGGGTGAGGCAGGGGCCTTAGCCCCTGTCCTCCACATGGATGACGCGCACCAATTCCTTCTCTTTCCGGGGTGCGGGCGGGGGCGCCTTTGGCGCGTTGCGCTCCCGCAGGAATTTCTCCGCGATCTGCGGGAAGAGGGCGTAGCTAAGCACATCCTCCTCACTTCTTGCAAACGCGCGGCTTTCTTCTTTTAGTTTTTCCATCTCCGGTTCAATCAGATCAGCGGGCCTCTGGGTAATGGGCTCCTCATCCCCCAGCGCCATCCGGCGCACCTCCGGGTTCACCGGGGCTGGCAGGCGGCCGTATTCCCCGCGCAGCAGGCCCCTTGATTCCTTGGTGAAGGAGCGGTAGCGCTCCCCCTGAAGC
>Ga0123329_1004063_pt1 | contig 11690 bp, 12 predicted proteins | sample BioC12SIPDNA_FD_89703 | JGI IMG/M metagenome (GOLD analysis project Ga0123329, IMG submission 89703) | Anaerobic biogas reactor microbial communites from Washington, USA - Biogas_R1_B C12 SIP DNA | ecosystem: Engineered > Bioreactor > Anaerobic > Unclassified | place: Washington, USA | collected... | reverse complement strand
GGCCGCGTCCGGGCGGCGGAGCGGCGAGGCCGCCGCGCCGGGACGAGGGCGAAGGCGGGGAGCCCCGCAAGCCGCAGGGCACACGCCCGCCGCAGTCGTTCCGGAAGCCCTATGGGGAGCGGGAGGCGGGCGGCGAGGGCGGATTTCGGAAACCGTACGGTCCGCGCAAGCCCTATGGGCCGCGGCGGGACGAGGGCGAAGGCGGAGGATTCCGCAAGCCCTATGCGCCGCGCAAACCGTATGGGGAGCGCGAGGCGGGCAGCGAGGGCGGATTTCGGAAACCCTATGGCCCGCGCAAGCCCTATGGGCCGCGTCGGGACGAGGGCGAAGGCGGAGGATTCCGCAAGCCGTATGCGCCGCGCAAGCCGTATGGGGAGCGCGAGGCGGGCGGCGAGGGCGGATTTCGGAAACCCTATGGTCCGCGCAAGCCCTATGGGCCGCGCCGGGACGAAGGCGAAGGCGGAGGATTTCGCAAGCCGTATGCGCCGCGCAAGCCGCATGGGGAGCGCGAGGCGGGCGGCGAGGGCGGATTTCGGAAGCCGTACGGACCGCGCAAGCCCTATGGGCCGCGCCGGGAAGAAGGCACGGGCGGAGGATTCCGCAAACCGCAGGGCCCGCGCAAGCCCTACGGCCCGCGCCGGGCAGAGGGTACAGGCGGAGGATTCCGCAAGCCGCAGGGACCGCGTCCGCCGCGCGGCGAACGGCCGCCGCAAAGCGGCGGCGTGCGGCCGGTATGGCGGAAGCCCGGCGAACGGCGGACGGATGACGAATAGCGGAGGGTCCTGCACATCGCAGGAAACCATTGACCGCGCGGGGCGGGCATTCTAGACTGCCCCGGATTTTTACGTTTCAACCCCAGGAGAACTCATGGCCGCATCGAAGAAAGACAAGGCAGTGGAAGGCGCTTCCGCCAAGAGCGCGCTGATTTTCGAAATGGACAACGTGGCCTTGGGCGCCCGGCAGATCCGCTACGACGTGCTGGCCGGCATTCTGAAGGAGCAGGGCATCGCGTTTTCGCCCGTGCTGTTTTCGCGCTATTGCCTGCATCCGGCTCCGTCGGCATTCATGCCCGAATTCCTCAAAATCATGAAGGTCAAGTCGGCCACGCCGGAGCAGGTGGTGGACCGGCTGACCGGCGAGACCGTCTCGCGCCTGATGCAGAAGACGACGCTGGTGAACGGAGGCCTGGTCAAGTGGATGGAGGCGGCGGTGGCCCGCGGCGCGGTGGTCGCCTGTGTCTCGATGCTGCCCCAGGAATCCGCCGAGGCCGTTGCCTCGCACCTCGGCTTTGACCGCTGGGGCGTGCAGGTGTTCTCGGGGCTGCCGTCGGCGGCGGACCGGAGTTTTCCCCGGGCGGAACACTGGCTGCGCATGGCGAAGGCCATTGACCGCAATCCGAAGCGCTGCCTGGCGCTGGTCAGCAGCATGGCCACCGCGAAGACCGCGCTGGCCGCGATGATGCATGTCGTGGCCGTTCCCGATGCGTTCACCGAATACCAGGATTTCTGCGGGGCGAATCTGGTCTGCGCGGACCTGAAAGAAGTGAAGCCCAATGAGTTCTTCGAAGAAATCAGCTTCTAAGTCCGCCCGGCGCCCGGCGGCGTCCAAGGGCGCGAACGTCCCGGCCCGTTCCCGGAAACCGAAGGCGAAAGCCGCGGTCCGCAAGGGGGCGTCGCCGGCCCGGGTTGCGGCGGCCCGCCGCCGGGGGGTGGAGCAGCTGGCGCGGCTGCTGGAGATCATGGCGCGGCTGCGGCGTCCGGGCGACGGCTGTCCCTGGGACCTCGAGCAGACGATCGACACGATCAAGTCGAACCTGATGGAAGAGGCCTACGAGGCGCTCGACGCGATGGAGAGCGGCAACCGCGACCATCTCGCGGAGGAGCTGGGCGACCTGCTGCTGCAGATCGTCTTTCAGTCGCAGATCGCGTCCGAAGAGGGCAGCTTTGATTTTGCGGACGTCGCGCAGGGGATTTCGGACAAGCTGGTGCGTCGGCATCCGCATATCTTCGGCGACGTGAAGGTGGCGGACTCGAAGGAAGTGCTGCGCAACTGGGATGCGATCAAGAAGACGGAGAAAAAGGCGCGGGTGTCGGCGCTGGACGGGGTGCCCAGGAACGTGCCGCCGCTGCATCGCGCCTGGCAGCTCCAGAAGCGCGCCGCGCGCGTCGGGTTCGACTGGAGCGACATCGGGGATGTCTTCGTCAAGCTGGAGGAAGAGATCGGCGAGCTTCGCGAGGCGATCGACCGCAAGAGCCGAAAGCACATCATCGAAGAGCTGGGCGATCTGATGTTTTCCGTGGTGAACGTGGCGCGGTTCATGAAGGTGGATCCGGCCTACGCGCTGGAGCTGACCAATGCCAAGTTTTCGCGCCGGTTCCGGGTGGTCGAGGAAGAGATCACCGGAAGCGGCCGGCGGATGAAAGACTGCACGCTGGCGGAGATGGATGCGATCTGGGACCGCCTGCGGGCGGAAGACAAACGGTAGGGGGGGCGGTGAACGTCCTGGCGCTGGAATGCTCGACGGAGCAGGCGGGCGTGGCGCTGCTGTCGGACGGACACCTGGCGGTTTCGCGGCCGGTGGAGACGGGGCGCCGGCGCAGCCAGGGGCTGTTTGATGCGGTGGAGAAGCTGTTGCAGGACGCGGGGTGGACATGGGGGGATGTGGAAGCGGTTGCGGCGGGGCGCGGCCCCGGTTCCTACATGGGGTTGCGGGTCAGCCTGACGGCGGCGCAGGGCTGGGCCCTGCCCGGACGCAAGACGGTATGGGCCGTCAGCAGCGCGGCGGCGCTGGCGGCGGAGTGGCTGGCGGAGCATCCCGAAGAATCACGGGCGGTGGCGTCGGGCGCGGCGCGGCGCGGCATGATCTGGGCGGGATGCTTTGAACGCGCCGGCGGTCCTGCGGTTCGCCGGATCGGCGACTGGCGTCTCCTGCCCGCCGAAGAGCGCGCCGCGGCCTGGCCGGATGCGCCCTGGATCGAATCCGGCCGCGTTCCCCGCGCCGAATGGGTCGGCAGGCTGTTTGCGGCCGGAGTACCCGGCGAAGAACTCCAGCCCATCTACCTGAATCCGGCCGTGGCCATTGCCCCTCGTTTTGACGCAACAGGGCGGCCTTTGTGATGTTCCGCCCTCCCCGCCGCCGCCCCGGGGGAGTGTTAAAAGACGGTAAAATTTAACCGAAAGAGCTGACAAACCGGGTCAAAAGAGATATTTTAATACAAATCGTTGTCCCCGGAACCCATCCCCATGAAAGCCAAGTCTTCCCTACGCCGTGTCAACAAGAAAACCGCCATGCGCATGGCGTTTCATTCCTCGGGGCTGCGCCTGACCCGTCAGCGGCTGGCGATTTACCGGGAATTGACCGGGCGCTACGACCACCCGGACGTGGACATGCTGTATCAGGCGGTGCGCAAGCGCGTGCCAAGGATTTCGCTGTTCACGGTGTACCGGACGGTGAATGCGATGGAAACCGCGGGGCTGATCCGGCGGGTGGCGACCTGGAAGGGGCACGCGCGCTACGACGGAAACATCCGGACCCACGCGCATTTTCTGTGCGAGACCTGCGGCAAGATCGAGGACATGGACATCAGCGATGTGAGCGACCTGTGCCGGCGCGTGGAGGCGGAGACGGGCCTGACGGTCCGGCGGGTGGACCTGATCTTCCACGGCGAAGAAACCGAGTGCGCCGCGAAAGAGATTTCCTGACGCGGAGGGAACGGGGGGAGAGGCGGGGGGGTCAGATCCAGCCGCGGAAGCGGTAATACGCCAGCGCGGTCCATTCGCGCAGGACATCCAGCGAATAGTGCAGGTGGTTCCAGAACTGGTAGCGCAGCACCGGTGACGAACCGGCACCGGACCGGGAGTGGTCCGGGGGCGTCCCGGGGGGGGCCGGGGCCGGGGGCGGGACGGGGGGCGGCGGCGCGGGGGGGCGCCCGGGCAGGGGATCATCAATGGACAGCGAATGCGCGGGAAGGGCGGCGACTTGGGAAATGCCGGTCTTGCGCAGGGCGGCGGCGCAGCGGCGGATGTGTTCCGGATCGCTGACGATCAGCACCGACGACTCCGCGGCGCCGGCGCCCAGATGTTCCGCCAGCCGCATCGCCTGTTCGCGGGTGTTGGAGCCGTCGGGCAGAATGCGCATCCGTTCGGGCGGCACGCCGCGTTGCTCCATTTCCTCCAGATAGGCTTGCGAGGCATCCGATTCGCCGGCCGTCAGCGGCATCGCCACCAGCACCTCGGCCCGGGGATGCCGGCGGGCGGCCTCCGCGCCGTAGAAGGTGCGCATCAGGCCGGATTTGCCCGGAATGCCGCTGCCGCCCATCACCAGGATGTGCGTGGGCGGACCGGCGGAAGGATTCGGGCATTCGCCCAGCCAGCGGTAGGCCCGCCAGGGCAGGGGGGTGAATTGAATCGCGGTTCCCAGCAGCGCCGCGCCGCCAGCCAGCAGGACGAAGCCGTGTACGGTTCGACCGAGAAAACGAAGTCCGCTTTTCATGACGCCGACGATAGCGCAGGGCATGGAACGGGAAAAGCCAATCTTTGGCGCCGCCGGGCATGAGGGCGCATCTGCGATTGGGTATCGGCAGAATAGACCCTTGTAGCGCGGGGCCCCCGTCCCGCGCGGATCCTGCCCCCCGCACGCGACAGGAGCCGCGTGCCACGAAGGCAAGCCGTTACGTCCTTATGACGCCACGGATGCACCCCATCGCAGATACGCCGAAGGTGCGAAGACTGCCGGTGTCGCCACCGAAGCATCCGGAGACCACGGGCTCCGGCTTCCCACCGACGGGAGATCAGCGGATCTGGAAGCCGGTCAGGCCCTCGGCGGGGCCCCATTCGATCTGTTCGCGCTCGATGCCGTCGCCGAGCCGCGATACGCGGATCCGCAGCAGCAGCTGCTTCAGGACGTCTTCGGTTCCTTCCGCCAGGAGGCGGACGGAACCATCCGGCCGATTTTCGGCGCGGCCGGCCGCGCCGAGGTCTCCGGCGAGGCGCTGGACGGTGTAGCGGAACCCCACGCCCTGCACGGCGCCTTCGTAGCGCACGCGGACCTGGCGGACCGCCGTGCTCATGGAGAGGCCACCCGGGCCATGCGGACGCCGTGATGATCTTCCAGAACGATTTGCCCCGCGGCGGCCAGCGGCGCCAGCCGGCGTTCGATGGCGGAAATTTCCACGCCGGCCGAGGCGGCCAGGGCGTCCAGCGCGAGGGGATGGCGCGCCAGCAGTTCGATCCAGGCGCGGTCCGACAGGCTGCCCGGCGCGGGGGTGCGGCCGGCGAACACGGGAATGTCCGCGGCGGGGGTGAACCACGGGGCCACGGTCCGCAGCCAGGCTTCCGGCACGCGCGGAACCTCCACGCCGGCCAGGGCCGGCCGCGTCACGGTGTTCAGGTGCACGGCGTCCGGACGGACGAGGGCCACCCGCTCGGCGATCGCCCGCACCTGATCCGGCAAATCGTTGTAGCCCGGCAGCAGCATCACTTCGACCCACAGCTGCCCGCGGAATTCCTCCCGCAGCGCGCGCTCGCCCGCCAGCAGGCGGTCGAAGCTCAGGCCTTCCGCGGGGCGGTGAATGCGGCGGAACGACTCTTCGTCCCAGGCGCTCAGCGTGACCTTGACGACGTCGGCGAGGGCGGCGTCGCGGCGCACCTCGGGCAGCGCCATGAGCGATCCGTTGCTCAACAGGGCGGTGCGGAAACCGCCGGCGGCCCGGACATGCCGCAGGATGTCGCCGAAGCCCGAATGCATCGTGGGTTCGCCCGAACCCGACAGCGTGACGAAATCGGCGCGGCCGCCCGTCCCGGCCCATCGGTCGAATTCCGCCAGCACGTCGGCGGTCGGCACCCATTCACGTCGTTCGAGGGTCAGTTCCGTGGTTGCTCCCACCTGGCAGAAGACGCAGTTTTCCGTGCAGACCTTGAGGGGATTGAGGTCCAGGCCCAGGGACAGCCCGAGGCGCCGCGAGGGCACCGGGCCGAACAGATAGCGATAGGTTTCCGACGGACTCATGCGCATACTTTCCCCCGGTCCGTCCCCGCTGTCAAACTCCGCCCGGGTGTTGGAACGCAAAACGCCCGTCCCGGCGAAGGGACGGGCGGAGAGAACGGAGCCCGGGACGGGTCTTACTTGACGTACTGGGGAATCAGGGCGGGCTTGGCGATCAGCATGCGGATCCGGGCGTGGTCCATCTGCATGACCTTGGCCTCGGGAACGCCGAGGGCCACCAGGCGCCGGCGGTGTTCCAGCAGGCGGCGGTTCCGGGCGGCTCCGCTCTTGCGCGGGCGGGTCGTATCGTTGTTGCGTGCATTGCGGGACATGATGTCACTCCTTGCGTTCAATCACTTCTAAAATGGCGACCCCAACGGGAATCGAACCCGTGTTACCAGGATGAAAACCTGGTGTCCTGACCTCTAGACGATGGGGTCGGCGGCTGGCCACCAGCAAAAGTCCGCGCACCATAGCCTACCCGCCCCGCCAGCGCAAACGATTTTTTCGGGGGGGGGAGGGCCTTCAATCGGCGGGGAGTTCGCCGCGGAAGACAAACATGGCGGGGCCGGCGAGCGTCAGGGGGTCGGTTTGCACCACGAGGGAATCGCCGCCGGCGGCGGCCACCCGCACGGGGGAACGGACGCGGCCCAGCCGTTCCGCCGCGAGGGCGGCGGCGGCGATGCCGGTTCCGCAGGCCAGCGTTTCGGCCTCGACGCCGCGTTCGTAGGTGCGGATGGACAGCGAATCCGGGCCGGTGACCTGGACAAAGTCCGCATTGGTGCCGTCCGGGGCGAACAGGGCATGGCGGCGGAGGAAGGCGCCGAGCGCGGCCACGTCGGTTTGGGCCAGGTCCTCCACGAAGCAGACGGCGTGGGGCACGCCGGTATGGACAGAATGGACGGGCAGGATCCGGCCCTGCCATTCCACGGACAGATCCAGCCGCCAGTTCCGGGGGGGCGGCAGGTGGATCCGGACGCCGGAGGCCAGGAGTTCGGCGCGGACGAGACCGGCGGCGGTTTCGATGCGCATATCGTCCGGCGCGGCGCCGATTTCGCGGGCCAGCCGGGCCACGCACCGCGCCCCGTTGCCGCACAGGTCCGCTTCCGTGCCGTCGGGATTGAAAAAGCGCATCCGGAAATCGGCGGCGGCCGACGGCTGAATCAGGATCAGGCCTTCGGCCCCGATGCCGCGCCGCCGGTCGCACCAGCGCCGGATCCGGGCGGCATCGCCGCAGGGAAAGATTTCGGCGCGGTCGTCGAGCAGGATGAAATCGTTGCCCGCGCCGTGCATTTTCCAGAAGGGAAAAGACATGCCGACACCTTGCCACGGGGGGGGCGGCTTGGCAAGCGGGGGGAGGGGGGGAGGTTCGAGGTCCGAGGTCCGGAACAGCCAACCAGCCCAACAGCCGAACTACGAAACACACGAAAGGCACGAAAAAAAGAGGGGAACAGCCGTCCTCTCGCCAAGGACGCGAAGACCGCCAAGACGCCTCTGCATTATCTCAAAGCTCTTGGCGGACTTGGCGCTCTTTGCGAGAGGAAGTTTTTGGATCGAACAGCCAAACACAAATCCCGACCTCTGGAGAGTCGGGACGGATTGAACGGATTCAAACCCATTCAACCCGGGGATCGAATCTGTCTCTTGCGCCTCTTGCGTTATGGATTTCATGTCCTATGACCTCGATGTTCATGGATTTCTCTGTGCCCCTCTGTGGCCCTCTGTGGTTCATTCGGCTGTTCACCCCTTTTTCCGCCGTCCCTTCGCCCTTGCATGGGGTGGGGGGATTTGGATAATGGGTGGACAGTTCGAGGGCAAAGAGAAAACCATGCGCATTTTGATCATAGGCGGGGGCCAGACCGGCGCCCATCTGGCGGAAAAGTTCTGCGAGGACGACCACGACGTGGTGGTGGTGGACTCCGACGAGGAGGCGCTGGCGGAGCTGGACACCCATCTGGACCTGATGACGGTTCACGGCAACGGGGCGGACCCCTCGGTGCTGGAGGAGGCCGACATCGAGCGGGCGGATCTGCTGGTGGCGGTGACGGACCGGGACGACACGAACATCCTGGCGTGCATCTTCGCCCGGGCGCGGGGCGTGGGCCGGACGGTGGCGCGGGTGTCGTCGTCATCCTACTCCGCCAGCCGACACATCCATTTCGAGCGGCTGGGCGTGGACCGGCTGGTGAACCAGTATGACGAATACGCCCGGGACCTCTACAACGTCCTGCGCCTGCCGGGTTCCATCGAGGTGGCGGACCTGCTGGACAACCGGGTCATGGTGGTGGGCATGTCGGTGCACATGGACAGCCCCCTGCTGGGCTATTCGCTGAAGAACTTCGCCAGCCGCGAATGGCTGCGGAAGATCCGCTTCGTGGCCGTGGTGCGCGGCGACGACGTGATGACGCCGCACGGCGACACGACCTTCCTGGTGGGCGACGACGTGTATTTCGCGGGGGAGCCCGACGACATCGCGGACTTCATGCAGTGGGCATGGCCCGAGCACAAGCGGTTCCAGCGCGTGGTGATCGCGGGCGGCGGCGAGCTGGGCCTGCAGCTGGCGCGGATGCTGGAGCGCTCCCGGATGCAGATCGTGCTGATCGAGCAGGACGAGGACCGCGCGGATCTCTGCTCGGCGGAACTCAACCGGACGCTGGTGATCAAGGGCGACGCCCTGGACCAGGAGACCCTCGCCGGCATCGGCGAGGCCGAGGACATGGCCTACGTGGCCTCGACGGGCAGCGACGAGCACAACATCATCGGCTGCCTGGTGGCGGAGAAGTACGGCGCGCGCTTCACGGCGGCGCAGGTGGGCAAGAAGGAATACATCGGCATCGTCAACCAGCTGCGCCTGCTGGACCGCATCGTGGACCCGCACCTGGCCATGATCAACTCGATCCTGCATTTCGTGCGGGGCAAGAACGTGCAGGCCGCGGCGATCCTGGCGCGCCTGCCGGGCGAACTGATCGAGCTGAAGCTGTCGCCGGGGCACAAATGGGCCGGCAAGGCGATCCAGGACCTGCAGATTCCCGACGGGGTGATCATCGTGTCGGCGCTGCGGGGCGGGCAGGTGCGCACGGCGACGGGGGATCTGGCGCTGGCGGCGGGCGACCGCGTGGTGGCGTACTGCCTGCCGGCGGCGATGCCGAAGATGGAGGCGCTGTTCAGCGCGTGAACGGAGCAGCTCAGGCGGCCCCCCGATGAATTTCAAGAGCGTATTCCATGTCATTGCCTGGCTGCTGGCCGTGGTCGGAGCCCTGATGGGGGGATGCGGTCTCGTGTCGTTCCTGCACGGCGAGCCGGCCGCGGCGTGGCAGGCGCTGGCCGGTTCGTCCGCAGGTACGCTGGCGGCCGCGGCGGTGCTGTGGGTTCTCACGCGCAGTCCGCGCGAGCTGTCGCGCCGCGACGGCCTGGGCGTGGTGGCGTTCGGCTGGCTGCTGGCGGGAATGGCCGGCGCGGTGCCCTTCTACCTGGCCGGCGCGGCGGAAACCCCCGTGGCGGCGCTGTTCGAGACCATCTCGGGCATGACGACCACCGGGGCCACCGTCCTGACGAATCTCGAGGCGCTGCCCAAGGGGCTGCTGCTGTGGCGGGCGCTGACCCAGTTCATCGGCGGCATGGGCGTGCTGATCCTGGTGGTGGCCATTCTGCCCTTTGCCGGGGTGGGGGGCATGCAACTCTACCGCGCCGAGATGCCCGGGCCCTCCAAGGACCGCATCGAGCCGCGCGTGGCGTCCACCGCCAAGATGCTCTGGGGCGTGTACATCCTGCTGACCGGCGTGCTGCTGCTGCTGCTGCGCGCCCTGGGCGTGAGCTGGTTCGACGCCGTCTGCCACGCCTTGACCACCATGGCCACCGGCGGGTTTTCCACGCACACCGCCAGCATCGCGGCGTTCGACAGCGCGGCGGTGGAGGGCGTCCTGATCGTTTTCATGCTGCTGGCGGGCATCAATTTTTCCCTGCACTACCGGGCGCTGCGCGGCGAATTCGCCCCGTGGTGGCGCGACGGCGAGGTTCGTTTCCTGCTCGGGGTGTTTGCCGGCGCCACGCTGCTGGGAACGGGCCTGCTGCATCACGCCCGCGCCGCCGCGGGGGCGCCCTGGGGCGGCACCCTGCGCGAAGCGGCGTTCACCTGCGCCAGCATCATGACGACCACCGGCTACACCACCGGGGACTACGACCAGTGGCCCGCCGCCGCCAAGGCCATTCTCGTGCTGCTGATGTTCATGGGCGGCTGCGCGGGCTCCACCGCCGGCGGCATCAAGGTGGGCCGCATCCAGGTCATGCTCAAGGCCGTTACCCGCGAGGTTCGCCTGTTCATGCAGCCCCAGGCCGTCATTCCCGTGCGCATGGGACGCAAGTTCCTTGGCGATGAAATCCTGCTGGCGATCCTGTCGTTCGTGGCGCTGTTTTTGTTTCTGATGCTGGTGGGGGTGCTGGCGATGATTCCGCTGACCCCCGACATCCAGACCGCCGCGTCATCGGTGATCACCTGCATGGGCAACGTCGGCCCGGGGTTTGCCGCCGTGGGACCGACCCTGACCTTCGCCGAGCTTCCGGACCTGGGCAAGGCGATCCTGACGCTGCTGATGCTGGTGGGGCGGCTGGAGCTGTACACCGTGCTGGCGATTTTCATGCCGGCGTTCTGGCGCAAATGAAGGAGCCAGCCACACGGTTTCCCTCGCTGGCGTCGAACGCGGCGCTGGCGGACGTGCAGGCGCGGCAGACGCTGGCGATGGGGCTGGTGCCGCTGGGGCTGGCGCTGCTGCTGATGGCGGCGATGGCGCCGGACCGGCCGCTGCCGGGGCTGTGGGCCGGGGCGGGGCTGGCGCTGGGCGGCATGGCGCTGATGTGGGGGCTGTGGCGGCGCTCGGGCCACCGGTATCGGCGCGGCTATTCCACCGTCCATTTCCTCGTGCGCTACCTGTTTCTCGTCCTGTGCCCCGCGCTGCTGTGGACCGTGTTCGGCGGCGTGATTGTCGAACTGGCCGGCTGGCTGCCGCCCGCGCTGCTGGGGGCGCTGCTGCTGCTGTATCCCGCCGGCCGCCTCCTGCAGGAGCGCGCGGGCCCCGATCCCGCCCGCACGCCCGGCCTCGACCTGGCGCGCGTCGTCTGCCGCCAGCTCCAGTTCGGTCTGGGCGTGACGGCGATGGCCGGCCTGCTCTCGGGCGCGATTCTCGACGCCCAGCGCGACTATCCGACCGATCCGACGCCGCTGCTGCTGCTGGTATGGCTGCTGACCCTGCTGGCCCTGCTCGCAGCCGTCGTGCAGACCGCCGCCCACGCCCAGCGCCTGTTCGGTCGCAAGGGGCATCCGCCCACCCTGGATGATCCGCCTCCCGCCGCCCCAAAGGCTCCCCTCCGCTTCGGCTCCGACCGATTTTAGCGCAAGGAGGGGAAGGGGCGGGCGCATCTGCGATTCGGTGTCGCCAGAATTGGCCCTCGTAGCGCGGGGCTCCCGTCCCGCGCGGTTCCCAGGACAGGATCCGCACGCGACAGAGCCGCGTGCCACGAAGGCAAGCCGTTACGTTCTTCTGACGCCCTTCTGACGCTAAGGGTGCACCGAATCGCAGATGCGCCCGGTCGGAGCGGGCGGAAGTGCAGCCTTGCCGTTTTTTCCTGATTCCAGTATTTCCTTTTCCCAGTTGTTCGAACCCCAAAGGCCCCATGCCATGTCCTTGACCATCCCGACCATCAAGTTTACTCC
>Ga0123329_1004062_pt1 | contig 11690 bp, 8 predicted proteins | sample BioC12SIPDNA_FD_89703 | JGI IMG/M metagenome (GOLD analysis project Ga0123329, IMG submission 89703) | Anaerobic biogas reactor microbial communites from Washington, USA - Biogas_R1_B C12 SIP DNA | ecosystem: Engineered > Bioreactor > Anaerobic > Unclassified | place: Washington, USA | collected... | reverse complement strand
CGGTCACTTACACCTGCCTTACCTGTGGTGGTAACCTGGATACTCACTTCAGTTTTGAAGACAATCCCTCTCAAGTCCATCAATCCGAAATTTTGGAGAGCAAAGAAACCTCCCTTTGGCGATATGCACCTCTGCTTGCTGTGCCTGACCCTGGTTTTGAAAACACACCCCTCCATCGGGTGGGACTGACTCCGATCTACCAACCTGAAAAGCTGCGTGAGGAACTTGGGCTGCGAACGCTCTTTGTAAAAGACGAAAGCTGTAATCCCAGCGCTTCCTTCAAAGACCGTGCCAGTGCCATCGTCATCAGCCGGGCAATTGAAGCCAACATTGATACCATTATTGCTGCATCGACCGGGAATGCAGGCGCTGCCATGGCTTGCATGGCAGCCAGCGTCGGCAAGCGCGCCATCATCCTGGCTCCCCGTTCAGCCCCTCCCGCTAAAATCGCCCAGTTGCTTACCTTTGGTGCAGAAGTGATCCTGGTGGATGGTAGTTACGACGACGCCTTCGATCTAAGTATTTCCGCCTCCAACGAGTTTGGTTGGTACAACCGTAACACTGGTTATAACCCCTACACTGTCGAAGGCAAGAAAACTGCCGGGCTGGAAATCTGGGAACAGGTGATCCGTTTCCTGCCTGCTGAGAGCAATTTGAATGTCTTTATCCCTGTTGGCGATGGCAATATCCTCTCCGGAGTAGCCAAAGGTTTCGTCGATCTGCTCGCCCTTGGTTGGATCAAAAAGCTACCCCGCCTGATCGGTGTCCAGGCAGAAGGCTCTTCAGCCATCTATAACGCATTCATCCAAAAACGCAATCAAATTGAACCAGTTATCGCCAGCACGGTTGCCGACAGCATCAGTGTTGACCTGCCCCGTGATGGTATGCGTGCTCTTAACCGTGTACGCCAGAGCAGCGGTTTTTTCATCACCGTTAACGACCAACAAATCCTGGCTGCCATCCCTCAACTCGGCAGTGCCGGATTGTTCGTAGAGCCAGCCGCAGCCGCAGCCTATGCCGGTCTTCTTCACGCGCTCAAGAGTAACCAAATCGACCCTGCCACTCCAGCCCTGGTTCTGGCAACTGGCAGTGGACTGAAAGATATTAACGCAGCCATGCGCTCGGTCCACCCCGCCCCAATAATTGAACCCAGCCTGGATAAACTCAAGGAGGTCTTACGTGTCTGAACCTGTTTTTAGCGTGATTGCGCCCATTTACAACGAACTGGAGAACCTACCTCTGCTTTATGCGCGGGTCAAAGAGGTCATGGACAGTACCGGTGAACCCTGGGAGCTGATTCTGGTGGACGACGGAAGCTCCGATGGCTCAACCGATGTGATGCGCAGCCTGTCTGCAGAAGACGAGCGAGTCAGACCGGTCATTTTTGCAAGAAATTTCGGTCACCAGATCGCTGTGACCGCTGGTATGGATTACAGCCGTGGGCAAGCTGTCACCATCATCGATGCCGACCTTCAGGACCCACCCGAGGTCATCCTCGATTTGATCGCCAAATGGCGGGAGGGCTACCAGATCGTTTACGCCGTCCGTTCAGAACGAGAAGGCGAAAGCTGGTTTAAGCTAACCACCGCATCCCTGTTTTACAAGCTCATTTTCAAGATTACTGATGTTAAAATACCGCTCAATACCGGTGACTTCCGCCTGATCGACCGTAAAGCGCTCGATGTAATCAACAATATGCGCGAACGAAACCGCTTTTTACGTGGTATGGGTGCCTGGGTTGGCTTCAAACAGATTGGTGTGGAATACAAACGTCACGCCCGCCATGCAGGTCAAAGCCACTACCCGCTCAAGAATATGATCAGGCTTGCCTTGAATGCCATCACTGGCTTCTCCACCTACCCTCTGAAGCTCCTGACCAATGGAGGGGTCTTCCTGGTCGGGTTGAGCCTGGTGCTGCTGCTTATCTATCTGCTTCTTGCCATATTCAATAATTTTGACCTGACTTATGTACTTGCCACCTGGCTCACCCTCATTTTTCTGGCAGGTGTACTGCTGATAGGTATGGGCATCCTCGGAGAGTATATTGGTCGCACTTATGATGAAGCTAAAGGCAGACCGCTCTACATCGTTGCAGAGGGTCCTAAAGAACCTTTTGATCCCACCCGGTTGGATAATAAAATAAACCTTGAAGGAACAAAAAATGACGAAAATTGATCTCACTATCATGCAAGACCGCCTTGATCGAACACTCCAAAGAGTTCGGGAGAAGAAAATCATCATCCCTACGCTGGCTCAACAAATGGATCCCACCCTGATTCCAGTGGACATCCAAAACCGATTGAAGGATATCGGTCTTTGGGATTTGCATGCCCTCAACCTGTTTCGCATTACCTGGAAAAATGAGCCAGTAGCTCATGGTGGTGGTTTTGGTGGAGTGAATTACATTGAATTTCCTAAATCTCTGACAGGTGTGGATGCCCGCATCGTTGCTTTGGTGGGTAAATGGTTCCCCTGTGGCGTTCATAAGGTAGGAGCAGCCTTTGGCTGCCTGGTTCCTCGCCTGGTGACCGGTCAGTTTGATCCCACCACCCAAAAAGCCGTCTGGCCTTCAACCGGCAACTACTGCCGTGGCGGTGCTTATGATTCTGCATTGCTTGGCTGTCAATCGATCGCTATTCTGCCCGAAGGGATGAGCAAAGAACGCTTCGACTGGCTCCGCACAATCGCTGATGAAGTCATCCCCACCCCGGGGACTGAATCAAATGTAAAAGAGATTTTTGACAAGTGTTGGGAACTGCGTCGCAGCGGTCAGGATCTGATGATCTTCAATCAATTCGAAGAATTTGGCAACTATCTCTGGCATTATCTTCTCACTGGCAACGCCCTTGAACAAGCCGCCCGTACCGTTATGGGTCCCAAAGATCGCATTGCTGGTTTTGCATCCGCCACTGGCTCTGGTGGCACGATCGCAGCAGGTGACTATCTCAAGCAAATCTTCCCTCACAGCAAAATCATTGCCAGTGAAGCGCAGCAATGCCCCACCTTGCTTGAAAATGGCTTTGGTGCTCATCGTATTGAGGGCATTGGCGACAAACATGTCCCATGGGTACATAATGTGAAAAATACAGATTTTGTCACTGCCATTGACGATAATGCCGTCGTTAACCTGGCTCGGCTCTTCAACGAACAAGTTGGTAAGGAATACCTGGCAGCCTCTGGTGTGGATGAGGAGATTGCCAATAATCTTGACCTGCTTGGGTTCTCCAGTATTTCCAACTTGCTGACCTCGATCAAGTTCGCTAAGTACAACGAACTGACTTCCAACGATATCGTTCTGACCGTCTTGACCGATTCAATGGAGTTGTACAACAGCCGTCTGCATGAAATGCACCAGGAATTTGGTGAATACACTCGTGATGACGCCATTGCTGACGACGCCCGTTATCTAAAAGGAATGGGTATCGATTACATGCAGGAACTCGGTTACCGCGAACGCAAGCGTATACACAACCTGAAGTACTACACCTGGGTTGAGCAGCAAGGCAGAACCTATGAAGAGATCATGGATCAATGGTACGATCCGGATTACTGGACTGAAATTCAGTCCCAGGGTCCTGAAATCGATGCCTTGATCGAAGAATTCAACCATAAAGCCGCCGTCCAGCTCTAAAGGAGCGCGTTTGAACCAATCGACATCGATTTCCGATACCAGCCTGGTAATGGTCGCCGTGATTCCATCAACCCGCGACCTCGATATCGCACGACTGCTGGGCTGGTATCGGATTCCGCTTAAGTCCGCTCCAAAGATCATCGCGGTCGATTATCTGGCGTTTTACCAGACCTCTGCGTTCCCTAAAGACGAGCAGGGTCAAATTCGCTGGCTGGCACCGATCCTGGGGCACGAACTCACCACGCGGGCTGAGTTGATGCATGACCAGGTTGACCACCCAAGAGCAAAAGAAGAATATTTCAAAATTCAACTTGGTCCCCTCATCGAGTTGCAAAAACCGCTTCCTGCCAAAAACTGGAAGCGGATATCCTTCTTCTATACCACAGGACAGCGCATCAAAGCCGCGTCGAGTTTGAATGACTTGCCGGTTCATGATGAAGAACGACCGATTTTGTGGCAAGCCCTGCGTGAGCGTGCTCTCAGAAGTGAAGAATACCAGGCAAGTGAGCTTCCAGAGATTCCCCTGGACCCAGTTCTCCTGGCTCTTTTATGTGGCTTCTCCTGTTCAGATTCGTAGAAAGGTAGCAATAATGAAAACATTGGTCAAAAACGGCACAATTGTGACTGCTGAAGCCAGTTTTAAAGCCGACATCCTCATCGAAGGAGAGGTAATTACCCAAATCGGTGAATCGATCCAAACGGATGAAGGACGAGTGATCGATGCTCAAGACAAGCTGATACTACCTGGGGGCGTTGACCCACATGTGCATCTGCATCTTGAAATGGCAGGCACGATCTCATCGGACGACTATTACACCGGCGGTAAAGCAGCTGCCTTTGGCGGTACCACCACAGTGATCGATTTTGTCTCCCAGGGTCCAGGCAGCCTGGAGGAGAGCGTCCAGGCTCATCGACGCTTTGCCGATGCCACAACTTGCATCGATTACAGCTCCCATATGAATATCACCCGTTTCGACGACCAGGTGGCAGACCAAATAGTTGATCTTCCCGCTCTGGGTATCACAACCATCAAGGTTTTCACTGCCTACACTGATCGCCTGCGTATTAACGATGGCGAGGTCTTCAAAGCGATGCGGGTAGCCGGTCAAAATGATATTCTGACCATGGTCCATGCAGAAAATGGTGACGTGATCGACCTTCTGATCAACGAAGCCCTGCAAGCCGGTCACACTGAACCCATCTGGCACGCCCTCACGCGTCCTGGCTGGGGAGCAGTGGAAGCCAGCCTGCGCGCTTTTGCCTTGGCTGCGCAAGCGGATGCCCCTGTCTACCTGGTCCATATGAACATGGCTGGGGAAGTCGACCAGCTCAAATATGCCCGCTCCAAAGGGATTTACGCCATGGGCGAAACCTGCCCGCAGTACCTGTTCTTTACCGAAGAAAACTTGCAGCAAGCCGATGGTGCGAAATGGATATGCTCTCCTCCCATGCGTTCCAAGGATGACAATATGGGGCTCTGGCAGGGTTTGCAGGATGGAACCATTCAGGTCCTGGCGACCGACCATTGTCCATTTTTCTTCAACGGACAGAATCCGATCGAATACGAAGGTTCTTTTGTGGCGATTCCAGGTAAGGAACTCGGAAAAGATGATTTTTCAAAAATTCCCAACGGTTTGCCTGGTGTAGGCGACCGACTTCCGGTATTTTGGACTCATGCTGTCACCACAGGTCGCATCAGTCCAGAACGTTTTGTAGCGCTGACCTCCACCAACCCTGCCAAAATTTTCGGGCTCTACCCCCAAAAAGGCTCCCTGCAGCCTGGTTCTGATGCCGACATAGCCATCTGGGACCCGGATCTGAGTATAAAATACGGCGCTAAGGTTGCCCGGCATCGCACCGACTATAATCTCTTTGAAGGCTGGAACCTAAAAGGTATGCCCATTCTCGTCATGCAGCGTGGAGAGATTTTGGTTGATCATGGTTCATGGTACGGTAAGCCTGGTAAGGGTAAGTTCTTGTACCGCATCAGTGGAGAGGTCCTCTAAGACCGCTTAACAATTATGATTCTTTATGCAATCCTGGGTGTGTTGTTTGTTGGGTCGCTGGTTATTCTCATCACGCATTCCTATCGACCCAATACAGCCCGTTCCTGGCTGATCGCCATGATCACCGCCCTTCTTGCCTGGATTGCCTCCTTTGGTCTGCGGCTCTACCTGCCCTCTACAGGCAACCTGTTGATCTGGTTTCCAGACACCCTATTCGAAGAAGGTCTGGGCTTTGTTGTAGATTATCTCAACTGGCCTTACATGGTCGCCGTCTTAGGCATTTGCGTCGCGGCTCTCCTCACAGATACTACCAGGGCAGATCCTGGTATCAACCCCTACTCCTGGGTCCAGACGGTATCTATTACTGGCTTAAACCTGTTTGCCATCCTGGCTGCAAATCCGCTCACCATGGCGATTGCCTGGATGGTGACAGACCTGGTCGAGTTGTTTACATTGTTACGATTACCCAAATCGACTGAGTTGGGCTTAAAAATTATCAGCCTCTTCGGAATCCGCATTCTCAGCACTTTCATGCTCATTACTGCCACTTCGATTGCCTGGCAGGGGCAGCCATTTGCAGGTTTTGATGTGATGCAGCCCAATGCCAGCTTCATCTTTCTAATTGCAGCCGGTCTGCGTTTGGGAGTGTTCCCTTTGAACCTGCCATTTCTGGACTCCCCCGAATTACGACAAAGCGCTGGTACGCTTTTTCGTCTGACTCCGGCTGCCTCAGCCCTGGTACTCATCGCCCACCTACCAGCCGGTCTCCTGATTTTCAACCAGGATCTGCTCAATATTGCCCAGGTTCTGACCCTGATCGCTGCCTTTTACTCGTCGTTGATGTGGCTGACTCGAAAGACAAGTTATGAAGGTCGTTTGTATTGGATGGTAACCCTCTCGGCCTTTGCCATTCAGAGCGCACTTAATGGACACCCCGAAGCCAGTCGCGTCTGGGGTTTGGGGCTTTTGCTTTCAGGCAGTCTTCTCTTCTTATTCAACCCACCCATTCGACGCATTCGCTTTTTGCCCTTGTTGGGTTTGCTCGGCTTCATTGGCTTGCCCTACACCCTGGCAGCCTCAGGGTGGGAAGGACTTTTACCTGATACCTTCGGATTCACCTCAGCCATCCTGATTACGACCCATGCTTTTCTTGTGCTGGGCTACATTCGTTACATCATAGCTGCTGATAGTACTGTCACTGGACTCGAAAAGTATGCCCGCATTACGTTTCCTTTAGGCTTGGTTACTCTAATACAAACCATCTTGCTTCTTGGTCTTATCGGTTGGCCTGGAGTACTTCTGATCGGGAATTTATCGGGCAGTTTAGGCAGTCTTGCTTTGGTTCTGATCGGACTGTTCGTTGGGTGGAGAATTGGATTCCATACAGAAACTGAAGCTCTCACACAGAAAGTACCTTTCTATCGCCTGTTATCGATTGTCTTCGATTTTCTTCGTAAAGCCCTCAGTCTTTCCTGGCTTTCGGGCTTGGTCAGAAGATTCTTTATCTCACTTTCCGGATTGTTCGGCTTCTTTAGCCAAATCCTTGAAGGTGACGGCGGCATTTTGTGGTCGATGGTGTTCCTGCTGGTTCTTTCCATTCTCTTTCTTGCACCGGGGGCAAGATGAAAGAGCTTTTACAATCCTTGCCTGTTTACATTGCCCTGCTGGCAGCTCTGCTCAACCTGGTCAGGCGGCAATGGACGCTCAATCTACTTGCTCTTCTTGTACAGTTTGTTTTCGTTTTCCCAGTTTTACTGAGAGTTTTACCTCTTCAACTCGCTCTTATCCATCCATTTACCGGTTTGATGGTTACCTTGATTCTGTACCTGACCCTTTTAAGCGTTGGTGGAATCAAAGCGATCAACCTGAGGGTTCCTCTTAGCAGCGGAGAGATATTTCGTGCGCTGACAGGCATCTTCCTGATTGCCACCTTGCGCGTTTTTATACCCCAGTTGCAACAATCTGTCTTCCCAACCGTGCCGGGAGATCATCTTTTTTTCAGCCTCGGTCTGATCCTGATCGGTCTGGTGCAGATGGGAACCATTAGGGAGCCTTTTTATCTGGCAATCGGTCTGCTCACATTCCTTTCGGGTTTTGAAATGCTTTATTCTGCCCTGGAATTTTCTTACCTGTTGGAAGCCTTATTGGTGGCAGTCAACCTCTTATTGGCGATAGTAGGTGCATTCTTTATTGTGAAGAATACTGAAAGCGAGCTAGTGTGAACAATACCGTCATGCTTTGGCTTGTTTTGCCAGTTCTACTGGGGCTCGGCTTGGTGTTGCTCCAAAGGGTTTCCAAACTGTCGAATATTTTGGGTAGCCTTTTTCCCTTGTTTTTTGCCTTGCTCGCCGTGCTTTTTTCGAACGGACTAACTCTTAACCTTCTTGGTCGCATTTTCGTTCTGGATGACAGTCTGCTTGTTTTCGGTCGCACCATTCAAGTCTCAACCGATCAGCTTGGGATCATTGCATTCTTTTATTTTCTTTGTTTTGCCTGGAACCTGCTGAGCGGTCTTTTCAAGGTCAGCAAGTGGTTTACCAGCCTTAGCCTGATCATCACAGCCTTGTGGGTTTCCGTACAGGTTATCAACCCCTTCCTGTATTCAGCGGTCGTGATCGAATTGATCGCCCTGATCAGCGTGCCCCTGCTCTCACCACGGGGCACACCAGCTAAGAGTGGCGTGATCCGCTTTTTGAGCATGCAGACCATCGCAATGCCGCTAATCCTGATGAGTGGTTGGATGGTTTCAGGTATCGAGACGTCGCCTTCTGCTGAAGCACTCATTTATCGGGGCGCCTTACTTGTGATTGCCGGATTTAGTCTTTGGGCTGGCATTTTTCCTCTTCATAGCTGGCTGCCCATGCTGACAGATGAGACACATCCATGGATCATTACCTTTCTCATGACCATAATGCAGATTGGTCTTGCTGTTTTCTTCCTCAAGTTTCTGAACCAATATGCATGGCTGCGCAACCTTGAAGAAATCAAGCTGGTCCTAAAATGGATCGGCGGTTTATGTATTGTCTCTGCTGGTGTGCTTGCTGCATTTCAAAAAAATTTGAATCGAATTCTGGGGTACCTTTATCTCTCAGGCACGGGCTATATCGTCCTTTCAATGGCTTTTCAACAACAAGGGTGGCTGGAATTGTTGACCCTCTACCTGCTTCCCCGTGCCTTGTCCTATTGGGTCATTGGCTATGTTTTCTCATTAATGAGGGAAGCACTGGATTCAGAGCAACTTGACTTCGCTGAGTTGACCGGCTTGATTTTACGTTTTCCACTGATCACGGTCCTCTTGCTGTGCAGCCTGCTCAATATCATCGGGATGCCCTTATTTTCACTCTTCCCTGCCCACCGCATTATCTGGAGCATCCTTGCCAGCGAGAGTTTGCCAATTCGGTTGCTTATCGGCGTAGGGTTAATCGGAATGATCACATTATTTCTGAGAATATTGGCAAAGGTGGTACAGCCGCCTGAAGCCACAGATCAAGACAAGAACGAGAGGAAAGTACTGATCGTGCCAGTAAGCTTGATCATCTTGTTCATGGTCTTGGGCGGGCTCATTCCTCATCTATTTTCTGCTCCGCTTCAAAATCTTTTAATTTCTTTTCAGAACCTATTGCGATAACAAAAGTCGGTAAACCGAAATTGTGTATAATCTCATAAAATGACAGACTGAAAGATAGGGATCTTATGGACGAATATTCCGGCATAGAACAACTTGAGAAACGCGTTGAATGGTTAGATAACGAACGCCGCAACGATAAAACCAACCTCGCTTCGCTTCAAAACCGACTCACCATTCTTGAAGGCGAGAATATGAATTTGCGAAAACAGATCAAAGAACTTGAAGTACTGATCAATCAAAATTCCACCCAGATTGCCAGTATGGATAAGTATGACAACCGCATCGACCGTTTGAATATTGACCTGACCAAGCAAATTCGGGACGTGAACGAGCGAGCAGAGAACAATCTCACTGAAGCGCAAAAGCGAAGCAAGATCGAAATAGATTCCACCAAAAAAACTATAGCTGAGCTCTACCCGCTCATGGATATGTTTGATCCTATCCGGGCTGATATCACGGCTTTGAAGGCTGAAGATAGCCGACTGGCACGCCTGAATGAAGAATTGAAACTGAAGATCCAGGATGTTGGCCGTTTTGACGAGGATTACCGCCGCTCCCTCCATTTGCTGGAAGAAGGGCGTCGCCAGGAAGCCAAACGCACCACCGACCTGCAAGGTGAAGTTGCTTCTGTACGCAAACGTCTGGAAGAAACCCGCGGTCGCTTTGACAGCTTCAGCGATAGTTTCCGCACCTTTGAAACGCGTATCGCTGAAATTCAAAATAACGAAAAGGACCGTCGGGAGAACCAGTCACAATTCATCGATCGTGTCAATGGTTCGTTGGTTGAAAAGGACAAGATTTTTGCCAGCTGGGAGAAACGCTTTGCAGAAATTGACCAATTTAATGCCAACCTGGGCTCTCAAATTGAAACCCTCGAGAAAATCCGTCTTTCTGTCACCAAGGCGATCCAAACCTCAGAAGAGGCTTCTCAACGTTTTGAGCGCCGTATCAACGAAATCACTGAACTTCAACGTTTGAATGACGACCGCTACCGACAGGAATGGACCAATTTCAAATCGGATGATGTCAAACGCTGGACGAACTATATGCTAGCCCACGAAGAACAAAGCCGGGAAACTACCCAGGAATTTGCTGATCTCACAAAGCAACTTCAGGAACTGGATGACCTCACGGTTTTGATGCGGGACGACCTGGACAACCTCAGTCGTGAAACTGTCCGGCACGTCCAGACAGTTTTGCTTGCCTTCCAGGAATCCATTCAGAATATCGCTCCTCTGACGGATAAAAAGTCGTCGTAAAAAATGCACATCCTTGGAACCGCCGGTCATGTAGATCATGGGAAATCCACTCTCATTGCTGCTTTGACCGGCACACATCCTGACCGCCTCAAGGAAGAAAAAGCACGTGAAATGACCATTGAATTGGGCTTTGCATCCATGAAGCTGCCCAATAGTGAAGAAGTTGGCATAATTGACGTCCCGGGTCATCGTGATTTTATAGGTAACATGCTGGCAGGTATTGGAGGAATCGACGCTGTTCTGCTGGTAGTGGCAGCCGACGAGGGAGTTTCCGCCCAAACCCGTGAACATCTGGCAATTGTGGACCTGCTTGACATCAAACGTGGAGTGATCGTTTTGACCAAGACAGACCTGGTTCAAGACCCCGATTGGCTTGAATTGGTTTCAATGGATATTCGCGAGCTGGTTCAACTCACCTCGCTAGCAACAGCTCCCATCGTTTCTGTCTCTGCACGAACAGGTTTTGGCATCCCTGAACTTCTTGATCAGATCGAAATCACGCTCAATGGGATACCAAGTCGCAAAAATCTTGGCAAACCACGTCTTCCCGTTGACCGGGTTTTCACACTGACTGGATTCGGTACCGTTGTGACCGGCACGCTCCTGGATGGCAGTTTAAAAATCGGAGACGAAGTCGTCTGCCTTCCTCGCGGTAAAACCGGTCGAATTCGTGGGCTCCAAAACCACCACCATAAATTGCAAAAGATAGACCCTGGTTTTAGGGCGGCGGTAAATATTGTGAATCTAAGTCTTCAGGATATTGAGCGTGGCGATGTGATCGCTCATCCAGGGGACTATAAGCCAACCAATCTGTTGGATGCCCATTTTCGTTTACTGAAAGACAGTCCCTTCCACCTTAAACATAACCTTGAAGTCAAACTTTTCCTTGGTTCCAGTGAAACCACCGCGCGTATTCGTCTTTTAGGCAGCCAGGGGCTCAAACCAGGGGAGAGTGCCTTTATACAATTGCGTACAGATCACCCCGTGGTCGCCTCCAAAGGTGACCGCTTCATCTTACGCCTGCCATCCCCTTCTGAAACACTGGGGGGAGGGATGGTCCTCGATCCAGAGCCTGGTAGGGTCTACAAACGATTTGATACAGAGAACCTGGATCGGCTTGATAGCATGTTCTCAGGTAACGACAATGAACTGATCAATCAGATCCT
>Ga0123329_1004060_pt1 | contig 11692 bp, 10 predicted proteins | sample BioC12SIPDNA_FD_89703 | JGI IMG/M metagenome (GOLD analysis project Ga0123329, IMG submission 89703) | Anaerobic biogas reactor microbial communites from Washington, USA - Biogas_R1_B C12 SIP DNA | ecosystem: Engineered > Bioreactor > Anaerobic > Unclassified | place: Washington, USA | collected... | reverse complement strand
CCGCACATGCATCTCGTAGATGATCGTGGCGGACAAGTCCCGTCGCAGGTGGCGATCCCCCTCCCAATCGAAGTAATCGTCGACCACCACGCACTTGGGTGGTCGCACGATTCCGTCGTCCGACCGCTGGAAGCAGCCGGCCAGGGCTTTGGCATACGGATCGATCAACCGCGCACGGCCATCGAACCAGTACCCGCGTTCCGGGTCGTGCGGTCCTTCGGCCTGGAAATGGTACAGCTGTCCCGGGCCGATCCCCGGAACGAACAGGCTCCAGACATCCCCCAAGCGATCGGAATCATGGTCAAATGGAATCGAGTCGGACGGCTCGCGGTCCTGCACATTGTCATAGAGCAGGAGACGCATCGCCGTCGCTGACCGACTATAAACGACAAACTGCACGCCGCTGTTGTGAATCACCGCACCATAGGGAATGGCGTGGGTGAATTGGAAAACAGGGTGGGGATGTCGCATCAACATAATAGAGGGGCCTCGCCGCGTTCCCAGATGTAGGTCTCGAAGTACGAGCAACCATACCACCCCGGACCGCGCGCGGCCGCGATTTCGCCGGCCGATTGCCGAAAAACGCGCGGCTGCCCGTCTGTCGCAAGACCTGGCGAAACTTCACTGTGCGACTGAGTTATGACACGCGGGGAAACCCTGCACGCCGCGCAAGAAGATCACGCTCGGCGTCAGTCTTTGAACTGCGCGTGGCAGTCGTCACAAGTGCGGGTGAGCGGCTTGAGATTCTCGACCGCACTGTCCCGATCCCCGCTCCGTACCGCCTGATTCACGTCCCGCGCCGCATCCCGCATCAACCCGCACAGTTCAACCCAGCTCGCCTGGTCTGCCTGATCGGCACAGTAGCTGTTGTCGAACAGCGCGACCTGCGAGATGGCGGCCAGTGTCGCGGCCAGCCCGGCCGCCACGTCAGGCGACTTGGAGAATCGCTCGGCACTCCGCACCTGTCCGCGCAGTTTCGTGTTGAGGCTGGGCACCTGATGCATCAGGTCCACAATGTTACCCACGCTCTTCCACGCCAGATCCTGCGCACCGTGCGGCCCGTTGAGCGACTCCACCAGTTGTGCGTAGGCACTGCGCGCCGCCTGATAGTCCTGGGACTTCTCGGCCAGCGCCAGCGAGCCGTTGAGCAACGTGGCAGCCGACGCCTGGTAGCGGTTCGCCTCATCGTGCTTGCCAAGCACCAGGGCCAGCACCGCCAGAGTGTTGGCGTCGCGCGACACCCGTTTGACAGTGTCGTCCTCATACGCAGACTCGTCTTTCAGATCGTCCTTGATCCGATCCAGGAAGAACTGGACCTGTGACTCGAGATCCTTGGCCGGCGCGTATGTCGAAGGCTGGCGACTGACCTCTTCCGCCGGCGGCTCTCCCGCCACAAGCACGGCACCAAGTAGCGCACCAACCGCACATAACAGCTGCATTCCAGCCACGATTCTCACCGTCGTCATCCCAGTCCTCCTGCTTGCTAAACTCGCCAGATGTTCGTCACAGGATACTCTATTGGCCAAACCACGACCACGGCAGTGGCGGAGAGTAGAAATAATAGAGAGTAGAGAGTTGAGAGTCTGGACCGGCCGGAGCCGTGCGTTGACAAGTAGTGCAGGGTCCCCGTAGAATTCTGGCTTTGCACCGGGGAAACAGGCAAGTTCAATGGCCAAAGCGACTTACAGGAGTGCCGGTGTCGATCTGGACGTATATCGCCAGTCGATGTCTCGCCTGCCGGCACTGATGCACCGCACCTACTCGCCGCGCGTCATGGTGCTCGACGGGGGGTTCGCCGGCCTGTTTCGACTCGATTTCGGCAACCGCCTCTTTGCCCGGCACTACCAGGACCCCGTCCTGGTCTCGGGAACCGACGGCGTCGGGACGAAGCTGAAAGTCGCGGTGCGGGCCGGCGTGCACAACACGGTCGGCATCGACCTGGTCGGCATGAGCGTCAATGACGTCGTCTGCTGCGGCGCGGAGCCGCTGTTCTTCCTGGACTACGTGGCGATGTCGAAGGACGACCCCGATCTGCTGGAACAGATTGTGCAGGGCGTCAGCGACGGCTGCCTGCAGGCCGACTGCGCGCTGCTGGGAGGCGAAACCGCAATCATGCCCGACCTGTATGCCGCCGGCGACTATGATCTGGCCGGGTTCTGTGTCGGCGTCGTCGAACGCAAACAGCTGCTCGACGGTTCGGCTATCGCGCCGGGTGATCTGGTGATCGGGATTGGCTCGAGCGGCTGCCACTCCAACGGCTTCAGCCTGATCCGCAAAATCGTATTCGACATGCACCAGCTCGACGTGCACGACCGCATCGACGCGCTGGACGCGACCGTGGGCGAAGTACTGCTGGCACCAACGCGGATCTATGCCCGCGCCCTGCGCGCCGTGCAGAACCACTACAAAGTCAAGAGCGTCGTGCACGGCATCGCGCACATCACGGGCGGCGGCATGCTGGAGAACATCGAGCGGATTGTGCCGGCGAACGTGCAGGTCCGGATTCGGCGCGGCAGCTGGCAGATCCCGCCCGTCTTCAACTGGCTCCAGCAGCTCGGCGACATCGACTCCGACGAGATGTATCGGGTCTTCAACATGGGCATCGGCATGGTGCTGATTGTGAGCAGCTACTACGCCGACGCCATTCGCCGTATGCTCGGCGAGCAGCAGCTGGCCAGCTGGCAGATCGGCACGGTCGTCGCCGGCCCCTGCGGCGCCGTGTGGGACGAGTGAGCGGCCGGCGGCCGGCCCGCGGCCGACCGCCCACCTACCGCCCCGCCTGCTCCAAGGCGTCCAGAACCTGCCGCTGGGATACCAATCCGCCCAACGTGATCGGCTCACCTCCGCCCGCGGGGAATACCGCGTAAAACGGAATCACACGCCCGGCATTCCCCAGTTCGACCAGCAGCTTGTCGATTTCCGGATCGGCGTGCGTCTTGTCTGCTTTGAGTGCCACCGCGTTGAGCTGCCCAATACGCCGCGCGACTTCGGTTCGGTTCAAGGCGACCGCCTCGTTCGTCTTGCAGGTCATACACCAGTCCGCCGTGAAATCGACCAGCACGGTGCGTCCCTCCACCAAGTGCTGATCCAACACGGCGCGGCTATAGGGGATCCACGGCAGCTCGTGCCGCGGCACCAGGACGAGAAAACCAATCACCGCTGCCACGGCGATCGTGGCCAGGGCCTTGCCCCAGCCCAGCAGACGGATCGGCAGGGCAGCCGTCATGGGCGTCCGCCCCAACCACCAGCAGCCTATCCCGATGCCCAGCAGCAACGTCAACGTCGGCACGGCGTACTTGTGCTCCAGCGAATTGAACAGGAAAATCGCCGTCCCGATCAGCAGGAACCCCATCAGCTGCTTGAAGGTCTCCATCCACAACCCGGGCTTGGGCAGGAACTCGATGAGCCGCGGGAAGGCACCGATCAGCAGATAGGGCGAGGCCATGCCCAGCCCGATGCAGGTGAAGACCAGCCACGTCAAGCCGGCCGGCTGACCAATCGCCCAACTCACCGTCGGCACCAATAGCGGCCCGGCACAGGGTGTCGCCAGCACGGTCGACAAAACGCCCTTGCTGTAAGCGCCGATGGCCCCTTCCCGCTCGGCCGCATTCTGCACGGCACTCGAGCCGACAAAACCAGGTATCGGAATCTCCCACACGCCCAGGAAACTCAACCCGAACGCGAACACGATCCCGATCATCGTCACCATGAATCTGACACTGCCGAAATGCTCCGCCCAGCTGTAACCGGCGAAGATGGCCGCCGCGGCCAGGATCCAGAAGACGGTCAGCAGCCCCAGCGAGAACCAGAGGTTGAGCGACAATATCTCGCGGCGACTGCCACCCGCCTGCTGGACAAATGCCATGATCTTCAATCCGATCACGGGCAGCACACACGGCATCACGTTCAGGATCAGGCCGGCCAGGAACGCCAGCCCCAAGACGGCCACCAACGACTTGTCGCTCCAGTCCATGCTGGCCGCGCCAGCCGTGCCACCCGCCTTGTGCGACAACGCGTCCGCGGCTACCGCCGCATCCTGCGCCACCTTGGCGTAACTGGTCGGCGTCAGCTCCAGCGGAATCGTCCCCCGCACCGGCTGCGGCGATACCGCCACCTGCACCTGAAAATCGACACCTCTCGGCGGATCGCAATTGGTCGGGGTACACGTCTGGAAACCAATCGCGCCGGCCAGCTCGTACTGGCCCGCTACCGCGTCCTTCGGCACCTGTAGTGGAACCGTCCACGACACCGTGTCTTCGTGATAGTACTGGATCGGCTCCTCCGGCAGCCCCGACTCCACCGCCTTGGGCTCGACCGATGCCTGCGGTTTCCCATGTCGCCAGCCCGATGTCTTGCGGAGGACGATCAGCGCCGGCTTCGAGATCTTGTTCGGATCGCTCGCGGCCCATCCGTACACGTGCCTGTTGGGAGCCAGCCGGGCCGTCACGACCAGGTGGATCGTCCCGCCCGGCGCGGCGACTTTCGGCTCCACGTGCCCAACGAGCGTGATGTGGCCGTCCTCATCCCGGAACTCCCCCGCAGCCTGCGGTGACGGCAGGTAACCGGCAAACGACGCCACCACTGGCACGTCGGCGATCAACTCGCAGGACCCGCTCGCTTCACACAACTGGCCATTCACCGTGGCGTGAATCTGCAGGCTCTCCAGCTCCGCGCTCTCAGCCAGCTCCAATGGTGCCGTCCAAGTCACCTCACGCTCGAACTGCTCGAGGCGAACGCCGGGAAACGCCGCGTCTTCATGCACGCTCGGGTCGCGGTCGGCTGCGAACTCGCCCGTGAGTCGATAGTCCGCAGACTCCAGCACCTGGATCACCGTCGGCAACGGCCCGCCGCGCGGTTGCGTCGTCGAATACACGTGGTAGCCCGGCTGCATCGTGGCCGTGAGCGTCAGACGGCCGCTGCGCGATCCCTCCTGGAGCTGGAACATCCCCGTGAATTGCACATGCGCCCCGGTCGCATCGTCCTCGGGTGCATCCAGAGACAGCAGATCCGCACCAAACAAACCGTCAAAAGCCGGTGGCGCCTCATCCTCCATTGGCGGAGCCTGGCTATGAACGCACGTTCCCAGCGCGGACCACACAACCAGGACTGCCAGCATCCATCCCATCCTGCCCATCCTGCGGTACATCAATGCATCGTCCCTTACGGCAAGCAGTCAAACGGGGCTCCATCGCACCCCCGCATCATCGCCAACTCTGGCCAGGCCTGCATCAGCCCGGACATCTCCATAGACGCCTGAGCGGGCGATTTCGTTACGGACTCGTTATTACGGGCCCGCCCCCCTCTGGATCCGCCCCTCTTGGATCCGCGGCACCGGGGCGGCCTGATTCTACCGATCCGATTCCGCCACGGTCAACCGCTGCGTTCCAAGGCCTGCCGCGGTGCCGCGGTGCATCCCGCACATCAATCGCATCCCAGGGTGCCGCTCGGCCCGTCTCCCAACTGCTGCATCGCGGCCATCCGCGCGATGATGGTGTCCAGCCGCCGCAGCACGCACTGCCGGTCGGCGAACTCGCGCCGTTCGAGCAGGAGCCACCTCAGCCAGTTCATGCCCGACAGCACGACGCTCGACCGGTCGAAGACGGGAATCAGAGCGCGCTCGTCGTCCGAGAGCGGTTCCATCTGTTCGTAGGCGGCCAGCCCGATCTTCCAGCCCGGCCTGTCGTCCTGGACCAGACTGCCGAGCAGACGTGCAATGTCGAGGCTGCGCGAGTCGGTCTTCATGGCCGCGAAGTCGACCAGGCCGGTGACGCGTGAGCCGCTGAACAGCACGTGATCGTGCCACAGATCCCCGTGGCAGACCTGCAACGGCGTGCGTCTCCGCACGGCGGCCCGCACTTCGCGCAGCACCTCTGTCGCGCAGCGGCGATAGTGCTCAAGGATCAGGCGGGCCCGCGGCACCAGCTCGGGCGACGCCTGCCGCTGCACCGCGCGCCCCAACTCGTCCCCCAGCCCCGCCTCCAACTGCTCCATGAGCCGGCAGCGTTGGATGAGCGACGGCGAGCTCGCGGGACCGGACCGGCCGGCCGGCCCCCGGCGCGCGCAACAATGCAGGTGCGCGACACTCTGCATCGCCGCCTCCAGTCTGTCCCGTGTCGGGGCCCGCCGGTAGTCGGCGGTGCCGGCCAGCCACGGCGACAACTCCCACAGTCGCCCCCCGTATGTCACCCACGTCGCGCCGCTGAGCGTCGGCAAGGCCTGCGGCACGAGCTGACACCCGGCACCGGCGATCCGCGCCAGCTGGGCGTGGATCCACACGCAGCGCGCCGGATCCAGCACGCCGGGTGGCCCGCCGCGCAGACACAGCGCCCCGGATGGCGCTGCCAGCTGCCACACCTCGGCGCCGCTGAACCCGCCCGCTGCGCCCAGGTATTGCACCGGCACCACACGATCCCCGTGCGGGTACTGCGGCAACACGCAGCGTGCCAGAGGCAACCAGAGCTCCTGTGGACACGAAAATGCGGTGATCTTTCTTCCCTCGCTTCGGCTCGGCGTGCTATCCTGTCTGCCGTACGACTCCCACGTCAACTCGGCGAGCCCTCTGATTGTATCGCCGACCCGACGCGCCAATCGATGGGTAACGCACGCCGGCCGCAGAACGTGCCTCGGAGAACGACCAAGTGAAGATGATCATCGCCATAATCCAGCCCACCAAGCTCAGCGCCCTGCGCGAGGCGCTGGTCAAGATCGGTGTGGAACGCATGACCGTGTGCGATGCCCAGGGTTTCGCGCGCCAGCGCGGCCACACGGAGCACTACCGAGGTGTGGAATACAAGACCGACCTGCTACGCAAAATCGCCCTGGAAATCGCCGTCAACGATGACTTCCTCGACCGGACAGTCGACACCATCGTCAGCGTGGCCCGGACCGGGCCGGACGGCAATATCGGGGACGGCAAGATCTTCGTGCTCCCCCTGGAACACGTCACCCGCATCGGCGGCACCGCCACGGGACCCGGTGCCATCTAGCGGCCACGGCCGGGACGGAGAACGAATGACAATGCGACTCGTGTGGCGCGAACAATGCAACTGAAGGGGTAACAAAGCACTAGGGAACCACGTGCAGCCCATCAATCATTCGTCATTCCCTCGTGCTTCGCCATCCGCCATTCGTCATTCCCTCGTGCTTCGTCATTCGTCATTCGTCATTTCTTCATACGCCGGGCACGCCAGCGTCGTCGGTCGTCAGGGGTGGGAGCGAGAATCGCACCTGCTGGTCGGGCACGTGGACCACGTCGAACTCGATCCGATCCGAGTCGCGGCGCAGCAACAAATAGATCGCACCGGTGGCCGACCAGAAGTACGCGTAGCGGAAGGATGACGCGACGATCCGCACCAGATGCTCCCACCCGCTGATGATCGTCACGCCGGCCAGTCGCCACCCATCGGAACCCGCGAGTTTGTGCAGCGTATCGGAGCCGGCCCCCCAGGAGACCAGCCAGTAACTGAAGTACACGGTCAGCTCCGCTATCCACTCCACGACGACGAACGCCGCGGAGCCGGCCAGCAGAGCCACCAGCGCGTACCAGGCATAGTGCAGCGGCCGCCCAAACGTGTAACTGAACGATCGCTGCATCGCCTCAAACACATCCCCCGTCTCTTCAGTGCTCAAGGCGGCCCACATCAGCGGCCAGCCGAAGAGCATCCCGACGAACAGCACGGCCGCCAGCAGCGCGCCGAGCAGCACGAAGCCCCACAGCAGCGCGCCCACCAGCACCCCTACGTCCCATCGGAGCAGCCAGCCTACCGGGATAGAACCGAGCACCAGGACGCCCATCAGCGCCAGGACGAACAGCGGCGATCCGACGAACGCTCCGTACCGGTCGGCGACAAACCGCGCCGCATCCACCAGCCCAATCCGCTCCTCCCGCCCGTATTGCATTACGGCCATCCGCACGATGATCGCCCCAAAGAAGCCCCACACCAGCACCTGCCACAGCGTGCCGAGCGCCACGTACCCCAGCTCGCTCCACGGCCGGTCGATGTCAAACAGGTAACGCACCGGCTGCACGCCCCCCGGAAGCACCTGGAGCATCGGGGTGATCAGCGCGCGTCCCGAACCAGGGCAGGCCAGACGCGGCAGCGTCTGGAGTTCGGAAGCCGCTGCCTGCCGCGGATGGACCCACGCCGCGTCCAGATCGCCGGTCCGCAGCGCGGCCGTGTGCGGATCCGCCGGATCGTCCAACACCAGATCGGCCAGCTGCCAGCCGAGCGGCAGGAGGAGCAGCGCCGCCGTGGCCACCAGCAGCAGCGGACCGCTGGTCGCCAGCCGCAGCGCACGCACGATCATCAGCCACGGAAACAACTCTCCCCACACCGCCTGGCGTAGCTCGTGAGTCTGCACAGTCATGGGAGAACCTCGGGGGAATGGCGAATGGCGAATGACGAATGGGAAATGGCGAGCATGCGTGGGGTGGTCACTCGTCCGTCATCAGTCCCTCGCCATCGTCATCTTCGTGTATGACCGTCAGGGTATTCGTTTCATTCAACCAGCGGTGCAGATCGACCAGCCGGCAGCGCTCGCAGCAGAACGGCATCGCGTCGCTGCGCGTCGAGTCGAACGGCCGGTGGCAAGTTGGACAGGTTAGCTGGGCCATGACTGGGTCTCACACGTCGCGGGAACGGATCGGCACGCGGGCCGTCGGCGCAACGATCACGAGGCGATCTGGCTGCTGGCGTCGGAGCTTGTCTTCTTCGATTTGGCAGCGGTCCCGGCCCCCTTGTCGCTCTTGGCGGGGGACGAGCTGGACGTGTCTTCGGCCGCCCGCTTCTTGTAGGATTCGCTGCGATAGTCGGTCTGGTAGAAACCGGACCCCTTGAACACGACGGCCGCGCCGGCCCCAATCAGCCGCCTCAGCTTCAGTTCGCCGCATTGGGGGCACTTGCGTTTAACCGGCGCGGTGATCGACTGAAACTCCTCAAACTGATGATCACAAGCAGTACATTCATAATCATATGTGGGCATCACCGTGTCTCCGTGTTGAACAGCTTATCGAGAATTGGTCGCGAGGGCTACCCGGCGTGAAGGTCCGGCAAGCGGTGGGGCATCACCACTGTCCGGGGGCAGGCTACGACTCCTCTTCCGCGGCGCAGGGTGGTTCGGCCGACTCCGCGGCCGCCTCGCGAGGCGCGGCCACGATCACGTGGGCCGGGCGAATCACCCGGTCGTGCAGCTGATAGCCGGGCTGGGTGACATGGCTCACCTGGCCCGGTTCATGGTCCGGGCTGGGCAGTTGCGCAACCGCTTCGTGCACATACGGATCGAAGGCAGCGTCCTGCGCCTCGATCTGCGTGCAATGGTGACGCTCCAGCACCGTGTGCAGCTGGCTGATTACCAGCTGCACGCCCTCCAACAGTGCCGGCGCATGCTCGTGCTGCGCGGCGGCTTCCACCGCCCGCTGCAGGTTGTCGATCACAGGCAGCAGATCGCCCATCAGCGGGAGGCATGCGTAGCGGAGTTCTTCCTCCAGCGTACGGGCCATCCGTTTGCGGACGTTTTCCAATTCGGCCTGTAACCGCAGATTACGGCCCTGCAGGTCCTCGACCTGAGCCGCCAGGGCGGACTCCTCGGGGACCGCCCCCGCAGTGCCGGACGCTTCCGCCGTCCCGGCCGCCGGGTCCGGCATTGTCGGTGCGGGGGTCTCGGGCGGTGTGACCGCCTCGGCGTGGGGCGTGGCTTGGTCAAGAGGTTGAGCGGGCTGCTTGTGGGCTTCGTCTGACATCAGGCTTGGTCCTCACCAGATTGGTCCTCGGTTGGAGCGAAGTAGTCCCGCAGCTTGTCCAGAAAACTGCGCCGATGGGGCGTCACGTCCGCCCGTTCCAACTCCGCCAGCTGGCGCAGCAGCGTTTCCTGGCTCGCACTGAGCTTCTTGGGCACTTCGATAAACGTCTGTACCAGGAGATCGCCGCGCGGTCCGCCGTTGGGATCCGGCATGCCGCGTTTGCGCAGCCGGAAGACTTCACCCGACTGCGTCCCGGCCGGAACCGTCAGCTCATCCATGCCATCGAGCGTGGGTACCGGGATCGTCGCGCCGAGCGCCGCCTGGCTGTAGGCAATCGGCAACTGCAGCACCAGGTGGCTGCCATCGCGATGGAACAGCGCGTGCTCGCGCACATGGATGAAACAGTAGCAATCGCCCGGCGGTCCGCCGTCCGGGCTCGGTTCACCTTCACCCGTCAGACGCAGCCGGACGCCGTTGTCGACCCCCGCGGGGATGCGGATTTCGCGTTTGACTGTCCCGGCCACAAAGCCCGAACCACGGCATGCCTGGCATGGCTGAGCCACCACCGTACCGGCCCCGCGGCATGTCGGACATGTCGTCTGCACGCGCAGAATGCCGGCGGCCTGCACCACCTGACCGTGCCCGCCACAACGGCGGCACGTCTCGCGCGACGAGCCGGGAGCCGCGCCGGAACCCTCGCACTGCGGACAGACGCGGCTCCGCTGGAACTCCACCGTCTTCGCTGTACCCCGCGCCGCCTCTTCCAGGTCCAACGTCACGTCACACCGGATGTCCTGCCCCCGGTGAGCGCGGCGACCACGCCGCCCACCGCCGAAGAAATCGCCGAAGATGCCGCCGCCGAACATATCCCCAAAAGCCTCGAGGATATCCTCCACATCGTGGAACTGGGTCGCACTGCCTTCCAGTCCGGCGTGCCCGTAACGATCATAGCGGGCCCGCTTCTCGGCATCGGACAACACTTCGTAGGCCTCTGCGGCCTGTTTGAACTTCTGCGTGGCGTTCTGGTCACCCGGATTGCTGTCGGGATGATACTTGATGGCCTTCTTGCGATACGCTGCGGCAATCTCCTTCGCCGATGCGGTACGAGAGACACCGAGCACTTCATAGTAATCCGCTTTGTCAGCCATCGTCGCCATGGCACATCGGCCACCGTAAGTTCCGCACGTTCATCGCCCAGACACAGCGGGTGCAACTCCGGCGCGCCCACCGCCGCCCGGGCGTCCGCTGGCCGCCAAGCACAAGCAGGCCACTTCGTGACGAAGTGGCCTGCCAACAATTGCCAGGGGGCTGCTGGTCTTCCAACCCCGTCTCGGGACGTCGCGGTGCCACGCGTGCACCGCGACCACCCCTCAATACACCGGGCAACAGGCCGAGCGGTACGCCAAGCAATCAAGCAATGCTGGCTTATGCAACACTGCCTTCCACCCGCGTCTTCTTCTTGTCGTCCTTGTCGTAGGTGGTGACCAGTGTCTCGGTGGTCAGCATCAAGCCGGCGATGCTCGCCGCATTGCTCAGCGCCGTGCGGACCACTTTCACCGGGTCGATGATACCAGCCTTGAACATATCCACGTACTGGCCGGTGTTGGCGTCATACCCGACGTTGGCCGGCCGTTGAGACACCTCATCGGCCACGACCGATCCGTCGATGCCACCGTTGGCGGCAATCTGTCGCAGGGGTGCGGACAGTGCCCGCAACACGATGTCGACACCGATCTTCTCGTCGCCGCGCGCGGCATTCCGCGCTGCCGTGACCGCCTCCGTGCACGCCAGCAGAGCGATGCCGCCGCCGGGCAGAATCCCTTCTTCCACCGCCGCGCGCGTCGCATGCAAGGCATCCTCCACGCGTGCCTTCTTCTGCTTCATCTCGGCCTCGGTCTCCGCCCCGACCGAGATCACCGCCACGCCGCCGGCCAGCTTGGCCAGGCGTTCCTG
>Ga0123329_1004057_pt1 | contig 11695 bp, 8 predicted proteins | sample BioC12SIPDNA_FD_89703 | JGI IMG/M metagenome (GOLD analysis project Ga0123329, IMG submission 89703) | Anaerobic biogas reactor microbial communites from Washington, USA - Biogas_R1_B C12 SIP DNA | ecosystem: Engineered > Bioreactor > Anaerobic > Unclassified | place: Washington, USA | collected... | reverse complement strand
CCTCTCACCAAATGAAGAGGCCGATGTAGAGGAGATGCTTGATGATAACGTTGAACCTCTGGGGGATGCGGATGTGAAAGACGATATTTATGCTGCAAAAGATGATCACAGAAAGAAATATCTATCGAGGGGACAGAGCGGCAGATATGAGGAAAAGGCACCTGCGTTCACCAGCGACGGTAATTCCGTCATCTCGGCAGACACCCGGATCGTCGGAAAGATAATCTCAAACGGCAACGTGCTTGTCGGCGGAGACGTCGAAGGCGACATCGTGGCAAAGGGTGATGTCCGGGTAAAGGGAAAGGTCAGAGGAAACATCTCGGCGAACAGGATCGAACTGAGTGAATGCTCGGTGCTCGGAAATATCCGTGCCGAAGCCTCCCTGGCAGTCGATGCCGCTTCAGAGGTCATCGGCGACATAGAATCCGGGGACACCACAATAGACGGCAAGATAAAAGGCAACGTAACGTCAACAGGTGATGTAGTGTGCAAGAAAAATTCTTTTATCCTTGGAAATGTCTCCTCCGACAGCATTTCCATTGAGAAGGGCTCTGTGGTCTGCGGCGAGATCCAGATAAAGTGCACGGAAAACGCGGACGAGGTCTTTTCAAAATACTTCAGTGCCGGAAAACAAGAATAGTAAAGGGTATCAAATTTTCAGATTCATCGCGGGCATTTACTGAACGGTCAGACTGCCCGCATTTTTATTTATCCCAATGATCACGGATGGCCGATTTTATGGACCAAAAGCCGCCGGTCTGATCTGTTTGCCGGAGGGACACACCGGATAACATAACGGATAATCTGAATGATCCATCGCAATTGAGGATCCAGGAGGTCTGCCAATTGAGAAGATCTGTCACGATAACACTTTCCCTGGTCTCATTGTTGTTTTTTACATGGCATGGAACGGCCTTCGCTGAAGAGCGGCGCTACGATGTCGCGGTGATAGGCGCGGGCTCAGGCGGATGCTCGGCGGCAATACAGGCGGCCAGGATGGGGATGTCTGTCGCCCTTGTAGAGGAATCCGACTGGATAGGCGGACAGATGACGGGAGCCGCCGTCTCGACGATGGACGACAAGACAAAGACCCGTACCGGAATATACCTTGAGTTCATAACAAAGGTCCGTGAATATTACTCCGCACGAAATACAAATTACAATATCTGCTACTGGGGAAGCGACACCATCGCATTTGAGCCATGGGTCGGCCAGATGATCTTAAAGGATATGCTCGGACAGGCCGGACCTATCGACATCATACTGAAAGCCAAGCTTCTCTCTGCAAAAGTGGCGGATAACACGATCCGCTCCGTCAATGTACAGGTCGACGGGAAAAATATCAACGTTTCAGCCAGGGTCTTTATCGACGCTACGGAATGCGGGGATCTCATCGCCCTTTCCGGCGCCATGTACCGGGCAGGAAACTCCGTGTCCCCCAATATAGATAAGAACGCGATCATTCAGGACATCACATACCCCGCAGTGATCAAACGTTACAGAGAGGGGCTGCCTCCGGAGCTTAAGGTACAGGGTCCTCCTCCGCGATATACGGACTACCTTTTCGAATTCAGGATGACCATCAGGAAAAACGGAAACACGTGGCCGGGGCAATATCCTTTCAGCCCGGTCGTACACAATGCCTACCGTGCGATACCAGACCCTTCGAACAGCGCCTTCATTGACGGAGGAAAGCCCGAAACGTGGCCAAAGATCTCAAAAACTGCGATCAACTGGGCAAACGACTACCCTGGAAAGAGCGGAAGCATCCCGGGCCTTTCTGTGGAATTCCTTGAAAGCCCGAACTTCAGGGCCCTTGCCACCAAAGAGGCGATGCTCAAGACTCTCGCATTCCTGTACTACCTCCAGACGGAGCTGGGCCTGTCCGACTGGTCCGTCGACAACAGGCAGGGATACGGAGGCTGGTTCAGCACCGATTGGGCAAACTGGGCGGAGATCCCGGAAAGATATCACCCTATCCTCTCCCATTTCCCCCCCTTTCCGTATTTGAGGGAAAGCAGAAGGATCGTGGGGATAAAGACTATGACAGTTGACGACATAATAAGAGATGAGAAGCTCGGCAGGACCCTCGTCTCAAAACCGCACAGCCTTGCCCTCGGAGAATATCCGATAGATATACACGGAAACAACGACAGCATCTACCTGGAGACAGACCTGGGCGAAACCAGGGAGAAGATCCCGAACGACTGGGAGGGAGAGGGAGGGCTCTTCCAGATACCGTTTGAGATCTTCGTGCCGGAAAAAATGGACGGGCTTGTCGCTGCAGAGAAAAATATATCCGTTTCAAGAGTCGTTAACGGCTCGACAAGGCTTCAGCCCGTAACGATGCTGACGGGACAGGCCGCCGGAGCCATCGCCGCCCTCGCTGTAACGGAAAAAGTCCAGCCCAGAAGGCTCCGGCCGATCGCTGTCCAATCCGAGCTTTGGAGGGCGAAGTGCCGTCTCTCCCTCTTTGACTTTGAGGACGTCCCTAATTACTCTCCGTCATGGGCCGGGGTCGAGGCTGCGATGCTCTACGGCTTTATGGACCCGCTTTCGGAAAGGTTCTTCGGCGTATATGATGAAATGCACTGGGTCGAGGTGAGGGACGTCTTCAGAAAGGCTTTCGGGATCGAAAAGTTTCCAAGAAAAGAGCTTCAGGGAGCGGTCACTCAGGAGGATCTGTCCGTATGGATAGGAGAACTTTTCGAAAAAGATATTGCAAGATACCGCAGAATCATAGACGGCCTGGTGGGAGACAAGCCGCTCACTAAAGGAAAGCTCGCTGCTACGGTGCTTGCACTGATGAAAGCCGCTCCCGAACAAGGCGACAAAAAGAAATAAATTATTTGATACTCAGGCAGCCTTGCTTATGACAAATATGCGGCCGCCTTTTTTGATCTTTGCGCCCGATGATTTGTATTGAACTCAGTTTTCTGCCTGATGTATGATTGACGGAAACACAGGATCGAGATGAAAGGTCCTGCAGCCGGAAGAGGGAGGCCGATCGCTGTATGAAAAGATCCATAAAGATCGCTTTGATCTCCCAAGCCCTCCTGATATGTATTATGGCAGCCTCTTCAGAAGCCCTTTCCATATCCATACTCTCTCCCTCTCCGGAAGAGCAGGTCCTTGAATCAGGAAGGGACTTTTACGTCATAGGCAGGATCGACCGGGAAGGCCTCGCTCCCGGTGAGCTGCCCTTCGATATAAGGGTCGATGTTGCGGAAACAGGGCTTGTCCGGGACGGGAAGATCATTCCCGTCAGGACCGTGCGAAGCAGTGTCGACCCCCTGACCGGGCTGACGCCTGAAAGGAATATCTGTTACCGCTACGAAGGAAAGGCTCCGTGGGTGGCAATCGACCGCGAAACATTATCAAAATTTCCTCCCCCCGACATCATTTACAGGCACGGAGATCCTGAGAGCTTCTATGATCCGTCATTAAAGGCCGCCGTGACGGAAGATCGGTTCGCAGTTCTTATACAGGGCGGTGTGACAAAAGATCAAGACACCGGATATTCATACCCGGAAGATCTGGGATGGAAGCTCTACAGGATAATAGTCACCGCAGAGGCGGGCGGAAAGATCCTTGCAGCTGCTGAGGCGGACGTAATGTTCGGGACTGTGCAGGAAAAGGTCCTTGCCAGGTTTTCGCCCGATGAACACATGAGGGAAGTCGTCTCTTTCGCCGAAGAAAAGGGGCTCCGTCTATACAGGGACCTCTTCCCGGGATACTGGAAATGCGACGACAGTTCAGTCTACGAGATCCCGCGCCGATGGAGGGCCAACGATGCCCTTGAGTATGTCGCTGGAAAGGTACACGCCGTGATCTACAATATCAGCGAGAAGAGGTGCGCGACCCAGGAGGTCGAGATCGGGCGGATGGCCTTCGAGGGGTGGCTCGACTCAGAGGATGTCGTCTACTATCACTATGACACCGGAGAACCGGCCCTGAGGTTCGGCACATGGTACGGTACAGAGACGAAGAAAGGGAAGCTTGTCCCGTTTGAAAGCGGGGACAGGCTGGAGATCGTACGTGTAGAGAAGGGCGATATCAGTGACCGGTATTATCCGGAGGACACTGTAGAAGACGTTGACTGGAATATCGACGATTCGGTATCCGCAGATCCGGGCATGACGATCGCGGTCTGCGGGACCGTCACACCCATCCAGCCGATGCTGTCTGAGGTAATCCCGAACGATGACGGCACCTATGAAGTGGGAAACCGCATAAGCAATATCAGATACAGGTTTGTCGACATGATCGAAGGCATCCTGTACGAACAGTCAAAAGAGGTCTTCCTGCAGAGGAATTACAGAAGATCCCGGGGAGAACAGTCCCTTGATTCGATATTTGAATTCCGCCACACCATAGATCTCCCTGAGATCCTCAACGGAAGGATAGTGACCGTTTTCGTCGACGCCTTCGATAAGAAGGGCGATAAGGTCGAAGGGAGTTCGGAGGCCTTCTATCTTCGGGTAAGGTAGTCCCGGTATCAAATATCCATTTGTCCCTTTTGTTGTATAATGTCCCGGTCCATCTTTGATGTACGAAAGGATTGGTTTGCTATCACCAGACCGGCGGATACGGGAAACAGACAGATGCAGATAGATCAGGAGAAGATACCGAAGCTCCTGATCCATTTTGCGTTGCCTGCCATGATCGGAATGATAGCCGGAGCTGTCTACAACATCGTCGACCGCATCTTCGTTGGGAGATACGTAGGAACAGACGGACTTGCAGCCACCACCCTCTCCTTTCCGGTCATGCTGCTCATGTTCTCTTTCTCTCTCCTTATAGGTGTAGGCGGATCGTCAAGGGTGGCCATATTGAGGGGAGCAAGGAAACAGCGCCCCGCCGAACAGGCCCTCGCACACACGCTGACGCTTCTTGCGGCAGTAGGCTTTGCCGGGATGGCACTCAGCATATTCGGTGTCGACTCTCTCCTGCGGCTTTCGGGCGCCGGTGAAGAGATACTGCCCCTGGCAAGGAATTATCTTCGCATCATCCTTATCGGAGGCCCTTTGGCGCTTATGGGACACGGCATAAACTCCCTCATCAGGGCATGCGGGGCCCCGCGATATGCGATGGGGACACAGATACTCGGCGCAATTGCGAACATCCTGCTTGATGCGCTTTTCATAGCAAAAATGGGAATGGGCGTAGAGGGTGCGGCTTTGGGTACCGTACTCGCACAGGGAGCCTCGGCAGCATGCGGACTGTGGTTCTTCTACTCCGGTTCAAGCCCTCTCAGGATAAGGCTCCGCTTCCTTGTCAGGCTGAAGATGAAGGTAATAAGAAAAATCTGTGCCGTCGGCAGCTCTCCGTTCGTTACAGAGCTCTCCTTCGTTTTCTATATGACGCTGATGAACAACATGGTGAAAAAATACGGCGGAGACATCGGGCTCTCTGCAATGGGCGTATTCCTGAGCCTTGACTCTATACTCTTCCTTCCCGCACTTGCCATCGGAGAGGCCGTACAGCCGGTCATAGGGTACAACTACGGTGCGGGAAAGCCGGACAGGGTCATCAGCGCCATAAAATATGCAATTTACTTGGTCTCTTCTCTGTATCTTCTGAGCTTCGCCGTTGCCGAGACCTTTGCCCGGGAGATGATCTTGCTCTTCAATAACGATCCGGAGCTGCTGGCGATCGGAGTCCCGGGGATGAGGATCGGCTATATCGGTATCGTGTTCATGGGTGTGACGATAGTTACCAATTCGGCCCTTCTGGGCCTTGGAAAGGCAAGAGAGGCAATAACTCTGTCCGTATTCCGGCATGCGGTCTTCCTCTTCCTTCCCCTTATCGTCCTGCCCAGATATTTCGGCCTTTGGGGCGTTTGGATGTCTTTTCCCGTAGGCGACATCTGCGGTTGCTTCGTCGCATCGTTCTTTCTGAAAAGGCTGTTCAAATGGCTTGAGGGAGACTCAGCTCTCTTTATCGAATAAGGTTTTCGGCCTGCCTTTCTCCTGCGCCTTCTTGAGTGTAAGGGGGGATATCCCCGTAGCGATGAACGATACCCTCTCCGCAAGGTTCAGCACGTGATCGGAGATACGGGAGAGGTGCCTCAATATCAGTATAACGGCGCAGAAAAGTTTCATCCTGTCGCTTCCGCAGACCTTTTCGGAGGCAATGATCCCGTCAAGCATCGAAACAGCGTCGTTCCTGGTCTTCTTTATCAGCTTCCTTCTCTCCCGTGTGGCACATATGACCGTTTCGTCCTCTGCTTCAAAGGCCTGCATGACCTCCTCGATCATTTTTATATTCTCTTCTGCCATTTTTTCAACGAAAGGCATCATCTCACCGGGAAAAGTCAGACCCTCGGGAAGGTCCCTCACTCCCATCGCGATGTTGACCGCCTGGTCCCCTATCCTTTCAAGGTCCAATATGATCTTCATGACAGAATAGACGAAACGAAGATCCTCGCGCATAGGCTGCCTCGTTGCGATCGAATAGAGGCACTCCTGATCGATCTGCTCTTCTTTTTCATCTATCAGGTCGTCTTCCCCGATAACTTTTTCAGCAAGTACTGCATCTCCCGATCTGAGCGCGCGGACCGCTTTTTCGATTGAGGCTGCCGTTATCTGTGACATCTCTTCAAGAAGAGTCCGAAGTCTCTCCTTATCCGCGGCGTACAGATATCTCTGGAGGCTGTTCTGCTTTTTATCTTCTCCGTTGTTATCCGACATTCCTACCATCCCCTCCATAAACGTTCTCTCAGCAGGGACCCTCGTTTCCGGGCATCTTATGCAGCTCTTCGTCCTCCGCCAGGATCTTTGACATTCCAATAAGACCCTGCATCAGAGATATCACCCTTATTGCTCTGGAAATGTTTCTTCCGTAAGAATAATCGCCGGTGAGCGCGTTTCTTATCTCCCGGCACAGATCACCGTATTCTTTTTCCAGTTTACCTGTATCCTCAATAAGTCCCCTCTCTCCTATCACGAACGCTCTCAGGCTTGTACGCATTATCTTTCCCGAGAGATCGGTCCATTCGTTCCAAAGCTTTTCTCCGGACCTCTCCCTCAGCGTCAGGTATGCGTCTTCATCCAGAAGTATTTCGCTGATCTCGCCGCAGAGGATCTTGGACATCGAACGAAGTATGGACATCGTTCTGCTCACCGACGCAAATTTTTCCTGAAGCTTCATATCCTCTCCGCCGGCCCTGATCCTGTAGGAGTAGTCCTGGCATGTTCTGCTGAGTTCTTCTATCGCGATCGGCAGCTTATAAAAGAGTTCACTGTCCCTCTCCGCCGGCATCATCAGCATATGCATATAGGCTTCGATGCAGTTCGAAAGCCTGGTCATCTCTTTCGACAGCAGCAGTACAGCGACCGTAGGGACCGAAAGCAGCTCTTCCTCTATATACATGGGCTGCTCCAATTCTCCCGAGGCCGTGACAAGCCGTGCTGACAGCGCGCTGAGCGATGAAGAGAAGGGCAGTACGATCGCTATGTTGAACAGGGCGATCAATATCTGGCCGCATACGAGCTCCTGGACTGTATCGAGGCCCGCCCCGCTCAACAGCCTGTGGACGAAAGGGATCAAAAGGGCAAATGCGGCCGTGCCGGTCAAATAGTACACAGAAGAACAGAAACCCAGCCTTCTTGCGCTCAGCCTTCCCCCAAATGCCGAGGCGATCGCGAAGAGGGATGACCCGAGATGGGCTCCGAGTGCGACCGGCAGCGCCGATGCCGCCGGAAGCGCGCCGGAAATGGCCATTGCTATCCCAAGTCCGATTATCGCAGACCTGCTTTGGAAGGCGGCCGCAAAAACAAAGGCAGCGGTCCCGATGACCGGAGGGGAAGATGACCAGGACAGTACGGTATCCTTGAACATCGCATCCTCAAAAAGTGATACCGCTCCCATCTTCAGAAACATCATGCCTAAGAAAATGATGGTGATGCTCTCCATGATCCCTCCAAAGAGGCGGACCTTCCTGTTCCGCATTTTACTGAGAAAAAAGGCCCCTGCAAAAAGGGCCGGTGCATAGCCGAATATATTGAGGCTGAGAAAGACCGAGACCAGCGTTCCTCCGAGACTTGCCCCCATGACCATCAAAAGCGAGCCGGCAAGAGTGAGTATCCCGGCGTCGACGAAACCGACCCCGAAAGAAATCGCGATGGCGCTGCTTTGCGTCACAGCGGCAAGGAAGGCACCGAGCAGGAAGGAACCGACTCCGCTCCCGCTCATCCTCTCTATGTTCTCTCTCAGGCTTCCGCTTATGTCATGTCTGAAAAAACGGGTACTTTCCTGCGCTCCGTAGAGAAAGAGCGCAAGTCCGCCTATTATGCTCACGATACTGCCGCCGATCTCCGTCTCACTCACCTCCCGCCGTCAGATCTGTTTTTTTTACATGTTCAGCAAAACACCGTGCCTGAGGCCCCTGTCGCTGACGACCGCCTCGCTGCACCCGCAAGACTTCATCGCATATCTTATGATGCATGCTCCGGCAAGGATAATGTCGGCTCTTTCCGGATCGAGGCCTGTCATCTTTCTTCTTTCACCGCGGCTCGCGGCCGAATATTCACCTATCTGCCTGTCTATCTCTTCCTCCGACAGTATAGTGCCGTGCGCTTCTGTCGGATCATACTTCTCCATCCTTTTGAACACCGAAGCCATCGCCGTCGCGTTTCCCCCGATGGCTACTGCCGTCTCCGCCCTGAACGGCGCCCTTGCTTCGGCAAAAAGAGCTTTTAACTCATTATCGGCATTGACCAGGTCCTCCCGTGACACTACATCTTTTGAGAAATATTTTTCTGTGAGCGTAAGCGCTCCGATCTTCAGGCTCGAACGGCATACGATCTCTCCTTCGCGTGCAAAGACCAGTTCGGTGCTTCCGCCTCCTGTGTCGATCATACAGCAGTTTTTGACCTTCCACTGATCGAAGCCCGACAGGGCGCCCAAAAACGAAAGGACCGCCTCATCCTCACCGGAAAGCACCTCTGCCTCGATCCCGGTGCGCTCCCTGATCCTGCGTAAAAAATCCTCTGCGTTCAAGGCCGTACGCAGCGCCATAGTTCCGACTATCCGTATCTCTGCGGCACCGCTCGTTTTCGCGTCCAGAACGAATCCCTCTGCCGTTTCCGCACTCCTCAGAAGTGCCTGCGGGCTTATCCGGCCCGTCTTGCCGAGTCCTTCACCCAGTCTCGTTATCTTCACCCAGTCTTTGTGCACCGCGGATATATCCCCGCAGCATACGTCCGCAAGCAGGTACTTGATCGAGTTTGTTCCGATATCTATGACCACCTTGATCATTTTATTTCCCCTTCTTGAATTTCACTTTGGCAATACACTAAATTGATTATAACCTCACGTAAATAGGGCTGCAATAAAGCTGTGGATTATGCCATTTTGTCATCAATGCTGTAGAATTATGTGCGGATCTGCCATATCGGAGGGACGGGACATGCAGTCAGAAAAGGTATTGAGGATAATCAGCCACACAGATCTCGACGGAGTCGTCTCTGCAGCCCTTGCGTGGCATGTGGGCAGATCGTCCGGACGACCGGTCAATGTCTCGCTTATGGGCTACGGTGAGGTCGACAATGCGATCCTTGAGTCGATCGGTTCGGGACAGGATCTGATAGTCTTGGATCTTTTCTGTCAAAGGGACCGCACGGTAGACGATATCGACAGGTTTTTCTCCGAGGAAGACCCTCCTTTTGTATTCGACCATCACAAAAGCACTTATGACAGGTACAGCAACAGAAAATGGGCCGTAGTGGACACAGGGTGCTGTGCAGCTATGGTCTACAGGAACTGGCTGCTTGAGCAGAAGCTTGATCCAAAGACCAGAAGGATCATAGATGACATGGGACCCATCGTGGAGATTACGAATGATCGGGATCTGTGGCTTGGCGGGATACCCGAAAGCCGTCTCTGGCACGGGCTCGTTACGATCTGCGGACCATGGGGAGTACTGATGAGGCTAGTTTCTGACCCCTCTGCCAAACTTACGGGAAGCGAGCGGAACTCCGCACAGGATTTTGTGGACCGCCAGGAAGCAAGGTTTGAAATGGCAAAAACAAAAATATCAAGGACAGGGGACGATCTTTCCTTTATCGGTGACGGGATCCTCGAATTCGGCGACGTTTCCGACTTCTGCGGATCGATACTGGACAGAGAACCCAACCCCACAAAAATCGCTGCTGTTTTGGCAAAGAGGATGGGAGGCGACTGGGCTCTCTCTCTTAGAAGCCGTGACGGCCTTGCGGGCAAGATCGTCGCCTTGCTCAAAGACGGCGCGAAGATACGCGGTGGCGGCCACGAAGACGCAGCCGCACTCTACTTCCCCTCAAGTTACAGCGAGGTTCAGATACGCGAAACGGTGCTCGCTGCCATCAGGCAGGAGAGAGAAAGATCTGAGGCCACGAATGTCACTCTGGGCGATCTGTTCAAAGGACTGGACAAAATTTGAGATCGATCGCGTTCCTCTACGCTTCTGAAGGGACCGGACACAAAGCCGCTGCCGAAAATCTGAGAGAGTGGCATCTTGAGCGTGGGCGCGAAAATACTGCGCTATGCCTGGATGTACTTGAAGTGCTGCCTTCTTTGCTGCGAGGTACCGTATCTATGGGATACCTTCTCGTCGCACGGCACGCTCCGTCGATCTGGGGCAGGTTTTACTGGGGATCCGACAAAGAGTCGCTGCAGGCATCGCTCTTTGACCGCATCCATTCCGTTCTGTGCAAAATATACCTCCCGCGCATCGAAGAGATAGTATCTTCTTCCGGAGCCGAGGCTGTTGTCTTCACCCATTACTTCGGAGCCTCGGTCTTTGCGGCAAGAAACCGCCTCAGGATCCCGGTCTACTACGTAAATACCGACTTTGTTACCCATCGTTTCCAAAGGAGCGGCCTCTTTTCTGCCTCATTCGTTGCCAGCGATGCAGCGATAGAGCAGTATCGTACAGATGGGATACACAATGTTTTCAACACGGGAATACCGGTCTCACGGAAATATTGCTCTCCCATGTCAAAAATCGCTGCGAGGGACCGGCTTGGACTCGACCGATCGAAAAAAACCGTCCTGGTAACCGGAGGGGGGATCGGAGCGGGACCAGTCGTCGATGTAACAAGATCGCTTGCCAAAGAAAAAGAGATCCAGACCCTCGTAATATGCGGCAACAATCTGCGTCTTTACAGTAAACTCTCTTCAATGTACGGCAAAAGTCAGAACGTCAGGGTCGTCTCCTTTGTGGACAACATGCCCGAATACTACCGGGCTTCGGACCTTGCCGTGATGAAGCCGGGGGGCCTGTCGCTTTCCGAGGCTCTTTCCGCAAAGCTCCCGCTACTTTTGATGGAGCCGATCCCGGGGCAGGAACAGCTCAACATGGACCTGCTCTGTGCAAATAATGCGGCGAGGCGCCTGAAAGACTGTCGTAGGGCTGCGGAAGAGGCTCTGGAAATGCTGGAAAACAAAAGTATCATGGAAGGTCTGGCCGGCGGGACGGATAAATTTTGCAGGCCCCGGGCCGCGGAGGAGATACTTGATATAATAACGGACCGCTGATCGAATATCACAGCGGTCTGTTTTTGATCAATAAAAAGGGGAGGCAGTATATTCTGCCTCCCCTTTGTCATTTATTGCGGAGCTTTCCGTTATTTGCTCTTGGGTGCGAACTGCTTGCGGAACTCGTCCATAAGATCCTTGCCCATATTGGCCTCGAGTTTTACCCAGCTTTTTG
>Ga0123329_1004052_pt1 | contig 11698 bp, 6 predicted proteins | sample BioC12SIPDNA_FD_89703 | JGI IMG/M metagenome (GOLD analysis project Ga0123329, IMG submission 89703) | Anaerobic biogas reactor microbial communites from Washington, USA - Biogas_R1_B C12 SIP DNA | ecosystem: Engineered > Bioreactor > Anaerobic > Unclassified | place: Washington, USA | collected... | reverse complement strand
GTGAAGCGGCGAAACAGCAGGGCGATGTTGCCGTAGCGGACGGGCTGCCGGTCCTCCGGATCGCCGACTGTCAGCGGTTCCGGGCCGTGGACCATCTCGCGGATGCGCGCGGCGATGAACGCGGCCTCGGTCTTGTGGGCCTCTTCGGCCTTCGTCTTTTCCTCCGTGTCCGGGGGCAGGAGAAACTCGACGGCCGACCGTCCGGCGGCGGGGCGGTGGGTTTTCATGCCGCCGTAGTCCTCCACGGCGGCGAGCAGCCCGGTCTTCCGGAAGAAGTCGTTGATGAACTCCAGCACCCCGGGGGTGGAGCGGAAATTGGTGTCCAGGGCGACGCGCTGGTCCGCCGCCGTGCCGGCCTGGCGGAACACGCCGACCTCCGCCCCCCGGAACAGGTAGATGGACTGCTTGGCGTCGCCGACGATGAACAGCGACGGCCCGCCCGGGGTGTCGCAGAGCAGGTTGGCGATTTCGAGCTGGGCGCGGTCCGTGTCCTGGAACTCGTCCACCAGCAGGAAGGCGATGCCCCGCGCGGTGCGCGCGCGCAGTTCCCCGTCCTCCGCGAGGATGCGGCGGGTCTGGTCAATCTGGTCGTCGAAGTCCTGGCACTCCAGCGCGGCCTTGCGCTCGGCGAAGCGCGCGATCACCCGCTCGGCGATAGACAGGAAGTCCAGCGTGCGCCGGGCCGTTTCCAGCTCCATCTGCGGATCGCCCTCCGCGTCGAGCAATGCGATTTTCTGGAACCTCTTGTGCAGGTTGTTGAGCAGCGTGTTCGCCCGCTCATAGGACGCCCTGTCCGTCCATTTCTTGTCGCTTGCCTTGGGACTGTAGTCTCCCGCTTTCCCCAATTCCGCGAGGGCTTCGCGGATTATTCCGGGCTCCGCACCGGGGGCCAGCACCCGTTCCAGCAGGGCGACGGCGTGCTGAAGGCGTTTGGCCCGCCCGTCGTTTTCATAAAGGACGCAGGTTTCCAGCGCCTTCAATTCCGCCAGCGCCGGCCCCAGTGCGGCGGGGGAGGCGAGGGCGAGGGTTTCGCGGTCGAACACGGCTCCGGCCACGCGCTTCCACTCTTCAACAAGGGCTTCCGGTGTCGCGTTGTCCGGTGTCCGGGCGGCGATGTCCCGCAGCGCCGTCCGCTGTCCGATCGCCGAGCGCAGGGCGTCCTTCAGGCGCTTGCCGCCGTACTCCACGTAGAGCGCCGCCGCCCCGGCATCGCCCGCCTCCAGCAGCTCGTCGAGCACCTCCGCCACCACGCGCTCCTTCAGCAGCGCGTTCTCGGCGTCGCTCAGGACGCCCGTGTCCGGGCTCAGGCCGAGGCGCAGGGCGTTCTCGCGGAGGAAGGACGCGCAGAAGGAATGGATGGTGGAGGCGCGCGCGCCGTCGGCCTCGCGGACCAGTTCGCGCCAGAACTTCCGGGCGTCGCCGGTGGCGGTCTTCGCCTTCTCCGCAAAGCCCCTGCGCAGCCGCGCCTTCATCTCCGCCGCCGCCTTGTCGGCGAAGGTCAGCGCCACGATGCCGTCGAGGCGGGGCCGCTTTTCGGGCCACAGCTCCGGGCTGTCCAGCAGCCGCAGCATGCGCTCGATGAGGATGCGCGTCTTGCCCGATCCGGCCCCCGCGGACACGCAGATGCGCCGCGCGGTTCCGGTGATGGCCTGTTCCTGTTCCGGGGTGAAGTTCATGCCTCGCCCTCCCCGCCGTCTTCCGCCGCGGCCATGCCGGTCTTGCGCGCGATGCGCGCCTCGGTGAACCGCGCCGCCGTCGCGCCGAAGGGGGCCTTTCCCTTGGGGGTGACGGGGGGAAACTCTCCGGCGCGGATGCCGGCGACGGCGCGGGAGATTTCCTTCTCCGCCGCCGCCAGCGCCTCCTCCCGCGTCACGCCGGAACGCCCCTTCTTCTCGCCGATGCGGCGGTCTGTGTCCTTGGTCAGGGAAAGGTACCACGCCTCGGCGCACACGGTGCCCGGGCGGATCAGCTCCTCCACGGCCCGCATGTAGACCGAGAGCTGGATGTCCTGTCCGCCGGAGATGTCACTCTGCGCGCACACCTTGCTGAGTTTGTAGTCAATGATCCGGGCGGCGCCGCCGTCCGGGGTCAGGTCAATGCGGTCCACCTGTCCGGACAGCAGCACGGTCTCCCCCTCACCCACACTCAAGCGCAGGGGGCCGGCCCCATTTTCGGCGCGGCCAAAGGGCTGCTCGAAGAGCGCCGGGGCGTAGTCTTCGGAGAGCGTTCCCCGGATGCGCGCAAGAAAACGGACGAGCTGCCGCCCCATGCGCGTCTTCTCGGCCTGGAGGACGCCGGGGGAGAGGGTGTCCAAGCGGCCGCGGCTGTTTTGGAATGCCTGTTCCAGCGCCTCCAGGATGCCTTCGCCCTCCGCGCTTTCCCCGTCCCGCCGGCACCCGTAGTACATCCGCAGGGCGTCGTGCATCAGGATTCCGCGCACGCGCGGGTCCATTTCGCCGGGCGTTGTGTCATCCTCCGCGATCTTCAGCACGCGCTCGGCGAAGAACGCGAAGGGGCACGCCAGCCAGCGCTCCAGGGCGGACGGGCTGAAGCGGTGCTCCGGGCCGAACTTTTCGGCCAGCCAGGCCCTCACTTCGGGGTCCGCCAGCATCCCGTCGTGCGGGCCGAAGGGCGACGCGTCGTTGCGCGCGCGCTCCACCGTCGCGCCGTCGAGGGGGCCCGCCAGCAGCTCCGGAAAGGCCTCCCGCAGCGCGGGCAGGGGACGGAGCAGGGCGGCGCGCGCCAGGTCGCGCGGACTGGCGGCCTGGGCATGCGTTGGCACGCTCTCATCGGGGGTGAAGGTGTCCCTGGGCAGGGAGTCGCCCCCCGGCAGGTCGCCCAGGCCGGTCACAAAGGGGCCGGGCAGGGCTTCGCGGCCCCGGGCGTCCTGAAGCCGCCACGAAAGGACGAAGTCCCGTTCCGCCGCCGCAAGGGCGTGGTGGAACACCAGCCGCTCGCGGTGGGCATGCTCGCGGCGGCCCTCCAGAACCACCCCGGCCCCGCGCAGCCGCTGGATGTCCTGCTCGGAGAAGAAGGCGTTGGACGGCGGCGCGCCGGGCACCACGCCCTCGTTCGCGCCGCAGAAATACACCCGGTCGAAGGACCGCCCGCGCAGGGCGGACGGCGCGGCGAAGAACACTGCGTCGGGCGGCGAGGACCGCCGGTACTCCGCGCCGCACAGGCTGCGGTCGAGCAGCTCGAAAAAGGCGTCCCGGTCCAGCTCGCGGTCCGGGTCGCCGGTCTGCGACAGGGTGGCCAGCGCGCCGTGGAGCGCCCGAAGGGCGGGGGAGGGGACCTCCGGCGCCTTGACGGTGCCGAGAGTTTCCACCAGCGCGGTGAAGGCCCGCGTGTGCGCCGCCTGCGACGCGCGAAGCGGCAGGCGGTCGTCGAGGTCCGCCAGCGCGCCCATCCGCCGCTCCAGCGCCGCCAGCACGGGCAGGGCGGGGAAGGGGAGGGACACCCGGTCGGTGTCCGGTTCGGGAGGGCGGCCCAGCCGTTCGCGCAGGCGCGCCAGCCGCGCAAACCATTCGTCCCGGCCGCCGGTGATCCCCGCAGCCGCGGCGAGGCGCGGGAAGGGGGCCGTGTCCGGTGCGGCGGCCCCCTCCGGGGCAAACCACTGCGCGGAAACGACTTCCAGAACGTCCTCTACCGCCCACTCCGACAGGGCGCGGATCAGTTTGCGCAGAAACAGGCCCACCCCCCCGGAGGCCAGCGGCACACCCCCCACAGAATGCACCGGCACCCCGAATTCCGCCGCGGCGCACTCCACGGCGGCCGCGTGCTCCGCGTAGTCCGGCAGCACCACCGCCACCCGCGACGGGGCCGTGGCACCCTCCAGCAGCAGCCCCTTGATCTCCCGCAGCGTCTCCTCGATCTCGTGCTGGACGTTCAGCCGCGGCGCCAGCCGGAGATTCCGGGCCAGTCCCGCCGGGGCCGCTTCGGGCGGTTCGGAACGGAACAGGGCCGTCGCGGCGAAGCCGGTGAAGGTGGCCGGAGCGGGGGAGGGGAAGAACCGTTCTGCGGGGTGCAGCGTCTCGCGGAGCCGCTCCACCGTGGCGGCGGACAGGGAGTACAGGTCCTCCAGCTCCGGGTCCGGGTCGTGGTTCAGCCCGACGACCAGGTGCGGCACCCGCCGTGCCAGCGCCAGCACCAGCCGCAGCTGCGACGGGGTGAAGTCGTCAAATCCGTCCAGCGCGACCAGCTCCAGCCCCCCCAGCAGGCGGACGGGGCCGTCCCCGTCGCAGAGCAGGCAGGCCTCCCAGTAGAGCCCGGGAATGTCATAGAGCCCCCGCCCCAGCAGCACCGCCTGATACCGGGCATAGGCCTCCGCCAGAAAGGCGTCCCACTCCCCGGCGGTGATCTTCGCGTGTTCCTCCGGCGTCACCGCCGCCTGCTTGAGTTTGGTCACCGCCGCCAGCAGATGGCGCACCAGCCCCGCCGGAAAACGCGGCGCGCCGCCCCCCGGCACTTTTCCCTCGCGCGCCAGGGCGTCCACGCACGCCTCCATCACCAGCGACCGCTCCAGCGAGTCCACCAGCCGGACCTCCCGCCCCTGCGCGGCCAACAGGTCCCGCACCCAGTCGTTAAACTCCCGCACCGGCGCGCCGAACACCCCCGGCAGCCCCCGTCCCAGCAGCAGCGCCTCCATCCGCGCCGCGGCCATCGCCCGCACCGGCACCACCAGCGCCGCGCGCCCCCAGCATGCGGCCACCAGCCCGTCCACGGCCTCCGCCCGCCCGGAATCCCGCGCGCCCAGATACAGCGCCGCCTCAGTCATTGCGCAGGGCCCCCCGCTTGGGTTCTTTCATGATCCGTCCTCCAACATGAGCCCCATGATACCAAATTGCCTTTCCGATTTCCGGAAAGGCGGGCGGGCAATTTTCAGGACCATGGCGGAAAATACGGGATCGAACACCGCGCACAGGACCGAAGACAAGGCAGGCGGGACGCCTGCGCTACGGCATCGGCTGCCGTCTGTCATCCCCGTAGCGCAGGCGTCCCGCCTGCCTTGTCTTCCTTCCCCGCGAGTGCCTTCACCCTTTTCGGACAGACTGAGAAACCGCATGGTTACTCGGCCTGCGTATTCAGGGCTTTCGGCTGCCGCTTATTGACCTCAGCGGGCCCGTGCGTTGCCTTCTTCCAGAGGGGTTTCCCCTTGTATTCCACGCCGACGGGATATCTCGGGCTGGGCGTGACCGCCTCCCGCATGAGTTCCTCCATCCGTTGGACGATGTCGGGATGTTTTTCGGCGAGGTCGCTGGTTTCGCCGAGGTCTTTTTCCAGATCGTAGAGCTGGATCTTTCCGCCGCTGCCGAGGCGGATACCCTTCCAGCGGCCCATGCGGACGGCCTGGTCGTAGCGGTCACGGCAGTGGCCGTAATCCCAGTAGAGGTATTCGCGGGGCTGCTCCAGCGCGCCGCCTTTCAGCGCGGGGACGATGGACACCCCGTCCAGCTTTTCGGGCGAGGCGGTCCCGGCCAGTTCGGCGAAGGTCGGCAGGAGATCCCAGAACGCGACGATCTCATCGCTGGTCTTTCCCGCCGGAACCACGCCGGGCCAGCGGGCGATGAGGGGCACCCGGATGCCGCCCTCGGTGAGTTCGGACTTGAAGCCGCGCAGCGGGCCGCCGGTGCGGACGGGGTCCGGGACGTCCCGGTGTCCGCCGTTGTCGCTGGCGAAGAGGATGAGCGTGTTTTCCGTAAGGCCGAGTTCCTCCACCAAGTCTGTCAGACGTCCGACATCCCGGTCGAGCCGGTGGACCATGGCGGCGTACTTCTTCGTGCGCTCGTCCCAGTCCCTTCCGGTAAAGGGTTCCGTCGAGGGGACGGCGAAGCCGTCGGGATCCTCGTCGTCACTGGAGAAATGGGGCAGCGTGAAGGCGGCATACAGGAAGAACGGGCCGTCCCTGTGTTCGCGCACAAAGCGGAGGGCGCGCTCCGCCATCAGGTCATGGCTGTAGTGCTCGCGGGACTCACCGTTTCCCTTGAGGTCCAGCCGCCCCTCGTCATCGTCGAGGTACTCCGTGTAGTAGTAGTGGGCGTGGTCCTGGTTGAGATAGCCGAACCACGTGTCAAACCCCTGGTTGGTGGCGCGCCCCACGGTCCCGGCGTCGCCCAGCGACCACTTGCCCACGCCGCCGCAGCGGTACCCGGCGCCGCGGAGCACCTTGGCGGCTGTGATGTCCCCCTCCCCAAGATAGGCGGGGTAGTGGGGGATGTTGTCGCGCACCACGCCGTGGCCGCCGTGCAGCCCGGTCATGAGGGCGCACCGTGAGGGCGCGCACACGGGGCCGCCCGCATAGGCCTGCGTGAACCGCAGCCCCTCCGCGGCGAGCCGGTCAATGTTCGGCGTCTCCAGGAGGCGCTGGCCATAACAGCCCAAGTCGCCGTAGCCCAGGTCATCCGCCAGGATCAGGATGATGTTCGGCGGTGTGGCCGCCTGTTCCGCCGTGCCTGCGGCGCGCGCCAGTGCCCCGCCCGCCAGCAGGGCGCCCGTGGTCCTCAGAAACTCGCGTCGCTGCATGGGGGTGTCCTTTGTCGGTTGTTCCCGCGAAGGCCTACTGTAGCCGCTGAGACGCCGGGGGTCAACCTGAAGAGGTCGCCCGGTTTGGTCCGGGAGGCGGGGAGGAGGATAATGGGGCGGCGGCGGGGCATGCCCCCGGCGCGCGCGGGTTTGCATCTAAAGGAGGGTGGTTGGCCATGAATCTTGTTCCGACGCGACGAATGAACCGCCTTGCCCGCCTTGGCGTGCCGGGAATCCTCTTGTTGGCGGCCTGTCCGGGATGGGCGGTCCCCTACCATGTGGCCGCCATCGGGTCGGATGCGGCGGACGGGCGGACGCCGGAGACGGCGTGGGCCTCGCTGGACCGGGTGAACGCGGCGGAGCTGGCGCCCGGGGACAGCGTGCTGTTCCGGCGGGGGGATGCGTGGCGCGGCCAGTTGCGGGCGCGCAGCGGGGACGAGACGGCCCCTGTCACCTATGGCGCCTACGGAGAGGGCGACAAGCCCGTGCTGATGGGATCGGTGGCCAAGAACCGCCCGGAGGACTGGATGGACCTGGGCAACGGTGTCTGGAGCACCCTGCCGCCGAGGGTGGACGGACCGGAACTGCTGCTGCCGCCCGCAGCCGGCGATTCTCCGGGCTGGCGGCTGCACGCAGAGGGGGGCGCGTCCGCCCGGATGACGGGGGGTGACGGCGGCCTGCGGGTGGAGTGCGCCGCGCCGGGGACCGCCGGGTCGCACGTCCAGTGCTACACCGCGTCGTTCCCCGTCCGGCAGGGGGGCATGTACGCCCTGTCTTTCCGGGCGAGGAGCAGCGCGCCCGTCACGCTGGAGGCGCCCACGCTGATGCGGTCCGGGCCGCCGTGGTCGTCTTACGGGGCCGCGGGCGCGCGCCCGTCCTTCCCCGCGGGGGGGGAGTGGGCGACCTTCACGTGCCACTACAAGGCAAACCAGACGGCGGAGGATGCCCGGCTGACCTTCTTTCTGGGAACGGCCCTGCCTGCGGGCGCGTCGCTCTCGCTGGAGGCGCTGTCGTTCCGGGAATGCGCGGCGGACGGCTTTCTGGTGAACGATGTGGGCAACATCATTTTCGACGGCGAGCAATCCTGCGGCGTGAAGGTTTGGGAGCCGGGGGATCTCGACACGCCGGGGGAATACTGGTACGACGAGGCGGCGCACGTTGTCCGGCTGGTCTCGCCGGGAAATCCGGCCGCCCTGCACACGGAGATAGAGTGCGCCGTGCGGGAGCACCTCATAGACCAGGGCAACCGCCACCATGTCGTGTACGACGGGCTTGCGCTGCGCTACGGCGCGGCCCACGGGATCGGCGGCGGCAACGTCCACCACATCACGGCGCGCAACTGCGACATCAGCTGGATTGGCGGCGGCGACCAGATGGGCGGGGACAAGACGGTGCGCTTCGGGAACGGGATTGAGTTCTGGGCCGCGGCGCACGATTGCCTTGTGGAGCGGTGCCGCCTGTGGGAGATCTACGACGCCGCCCTGACCAACCAGAGCGGCGGCCCGAACACGCCGCAGCGGAACATCACCTACCGGTACAACCTGATCTGGAACTCCGAGTACTCCTTCGAGTACTGGAACCGCCCGGAGGCCTCCGAGACCGAGAACATCCGCTTCGAGCACAACACCTGCTTCGACGCCGGAAGCGGCTGGGGACACGCCCAGCGGCCCGATCCCAGCGGCCGGCATCTGTGCTTCTACACCAGCCCGGCCCGCGCGCGGGGCATCGTGATCCGGGGCAACATTTTTTGCGGCGCCCTGGAAAACGCCTTCTACGCGCCCACCTGGCCCCGGGAGGCGCTGGACGCCCTGGAGATGGACCGCAACTGCTGGTGGCAGCCGGAGGGCGACATGGTTTCCGTGGACGGACACCGCTATCCCATGGCCGCCTTCGACGACTACCGCCGCGACTATGGCAAGGAGCCCCGCTCCCTCGCGGCGGAGCCGCGGGTGGGGAACGCCGCCGCGCGGGACTACCGGCTGACGGCGGACTCCCCGTGTGTGGACGCCGGGGACACCCCCGCCGCCGACACGGACTTTGAGGGGGTTCCGGTGCCGCAGGGCGCGGCGCCGGACATGGGCGCGCACGAGCGCCGCGGGGACTCATAGCATTTTCCACCGTCCGCCCGGCTGTGTTAGCATGCCTCCGGACCCCCACCAGAAAGGAAATCATCATGCGCCCCCTTCCCCTTCTGCACGGCATGTTTCTTGCCGCGCTCGTGTGCGCCCTTCTCCCGCAGGCGCCTGCGGCCGCCGCCTCGGAAATTGAGCAACTGGACCCCAACTTCGCGGCGAAGGACGCCACGGGGGAGTGGCTGTGGTATGACGCCCGGGGCCTGACGGTGGAGGGGAAGGGGTGGCAGGACACTGCGAGGTTCTACGACCGGCTGCCCGCGCGGGCCGAGGAAAACGTGCCCAAGTCGGTGTGGTCCCTGAGCCGCCACTCGGCGGGGCTGTGCGTGCGCTTCACCACCGACGCGCCGAAAATCTCCGCGCGGTGGACCGTGCTGAACCCCGAGCTGGCCATGCCCCACATGCCCGCCACCGGAGTGAGCGGTTTGGACCTGTATGTGAGGGACGGCGCCGTGTGGCGCTGGATCGGCAACGGGCGGCCCAAGGAGCAGACCACCGAGGGGCTGCTCGCGGACGGCATCCCGGAGGGGCTCCATGAGTTCATGGTCTGCCTGCCGCTGTACAACGGCACTGAGTCCCTGGAGATCGGCGTGCCCCCGGCGGCGGCGATGGCGAAGGGGCCGGCGCGGCCGGCGGACCGGGAGAAACCGGTGCTGGTCTACGGCACCTCCATCACCCACGGCGGGTGCGCGTCGCGGCCCGGGATGGCCTACCCGTCCATTCTGGGACGGCGGCTGGACCGGCCCGTCATCAACCTGGGCTTTTCCGGCAGCGGCCGGATGGAGCCCGCCCTCGGCGAACTGCTCGCGGAGGTGGACGCGGCGGTGTACGTGCTGGACTGCCTGCCCAACCTGACGCCGCAGGAGGTGACGGAGCGGGTGGAGCCCTTCGTGAAGGCCCTGCGCGCCGCGCGCCCCGACACGCCCATCGTGCTCGTGGAGAACATCTCGTACCAGGCGGGCGCCTTTCTCCCCGGACCCCGGGAGTCATACACCGCGAAGAACGACGCGCTCCGCGCCGCCCACGAACGGCTCACCGCCGCCGGGGTGACGGGGCTGCACTACGTGCCCGGCGCGGCCCTGCTCGGCGACGACGGCGAGGCCACGGTGGACGGCACCCACCCCACGGACCTCGGCTTCCAGCGCATGGCCGACGCGCTGGAGCCGGTGCTGAGGGGGGTGCTACCATAGGGCGGCACGGGAAGGCATGGAGATTAATCCGGTGGAGGAACAGGGTCGGTTGCGCGCGGGCGGGGGATACCGGAGACTGCGCTCCTTTCGCACCGCCACGGTGATCTATGACGCCACAGCCATGTTCTGCAGACGCTTCCTGCCTGAGCGCTCGCGCACGGTGGATCAAATGGTTCAGGCCGCCCGGAGCGGTCGCCAGAACATTGCGGAGGGGAGCCGGGCTTCCGCTGTCTCCAGCCAAACCGAGCTGCGTCTGGTGAACGTCGCGCGCGCCAGCCTGGATGAGCTTCTGCTGGACTACGAGGATTTTCTGCGCCAGCGGGGACTGCCGCAATGGGGGAAAGACACCCCCGAGTCCCGCGAGGTGCGCGATCTGGGGCGGAAGATGGAAAATCCGACCGATCCGACGGATCCGACCGATCGGTCCGATGCTTCCCTCTATGCCCCCTGGCTGGAATCCCGTGATCCCGCCGTGGTGGCGAACACGGTCATCTGCCTGATTCACCAGGCCAACTACCTGCTCGACCGTCAGATATCGGCCTTGGAACGCGCGTTTGTGGAAGGGGGCGGATACACGGAGCAGCTTTCCGCAGCGCGGGTGGAACACCGCCGGACACAGCAGGAAGAGAATGGTCCGGCCTGTCCTGTGTGCGGGGGCCCGACCGTGGCGCGCACCGCCCGAAAAGGGCCGAATGCCGGAAAGCCGTTCTGGGGATGCGCGGCCTTCCCGAAGTGCAGAGGCGTGGCGCGTTCCGACCAGAACACGTGAAAGGACTGTCCGATTCATTCTTCGTGGCGTTCGCCGCCGTGTTCTTCGGGTCCTTTGGATGTATGCTCGCGCTGTGCCTTTATCGCTGGGTGTCCATGCGTTTTTTTTGAACCGCGGGATGTGCGCCCGAACGCCGGGCAAAGGAGATGCGGAATGAAGCACAAGATTGTCATCGTCACGTTTCTGGCTGCCTTGGCCCTGGCCTTGGGCGCGCCGGGGGCGCTCTCCGGGGAGCGCGGCGCGGGGGACGCCGCTTCGCGCGAGGCGTTTCTCCGGGAGTTTCCGCGCACCGGGCTGAGCACGACGCCGGAGGACGCCCTGCTCCTTCGGATTCTGGTGGAGACCCGGAACGCGCAGCGGGGGGTCGAGGTGGGCTCGTTCACGGGCTACGGCGCGCTGCACATGGGCATCGCCTTTGAGCGCACGGGCGGCCATCTCTACACCCTGGAGATTGACCCGGAAGCGGTCAAGACCTGCCGGGAGAACCTTGCCAAGACCGGGCTGGACAAGTCCGTCACCTGCGTGGAGGGGGACGCCCTGAAGACCCTCCCCGAACTGGAGGGTCCCTTCGACTTCGCTTATATTGACGCGGTCAAGACCGACTACTTCAAGTACTTCCAGCTGATCGAGCCGAAGTTGAAGGCCGGGGCCGTGATCGTGGCCGACAACGTCATCGTCTCGGCGGAGGCCATGCGCGACTATCTTGAGCATGTCCAGAACAGCCCCGACTACGAGACGGTCATCGTCCGCGCCTCGGACGAGAAGCAGGACGGCATGGCCATCACCTACAAACTGCGCTGACCTCTGTCCGGATTTGCCGCGGGATGAAGGTGTTTCCGCCGCTACTCCTCCGGCGGGATGTAGCTGATCTTGAAGGAGTCGAACTGCTTGAGCAGGTCCGGCTTGTCCACGGATTTCCGGTAGGCCTCCTCCGCCTCGACGACGCCTTCGCGGACGAGATGGGCGAGTTCGTGGTTCAGCAGCGTCATGCCCTCCCGCTTGCCCGTCTGCATGATGCTCATGATCTGCTGGATTTTGGACTCCCGGATGAGGGCTGCCACGGCGGAGTTCACCACGAGCACCTC
>Ga0123329_1004047_pt1 | contig 11703 bp, 8 predicted proteins | sample BioC12SIPDNA_FD_89703 | JGI IMG/M metagenome (GOLD analysis project Ga0123329, IMG submission 89703) | Anaerobic biogas reactor microbial communites from Washington, USA - Biogas_R1_B C12 SIP DNA | ecosystem: Engineered > Bioreactor > Anaerobic > Unclassified | place: Washington, USA | collected... | reverse complement strand
GGAACGGCTCCATCACGCCGGAGCAGCTTCCGGACTGCGTGCAGGCCGCAGGCGAGCCATCGTCCGGCGAGCTGAGGATACTGGCCGGCACGCCGCTGGAGGAAGTGGAGCGGCTCTGCATCATCGAGACCCTCCGCCAGACGGAGGGGAACAAGCGCCGGGCGGCCAGCCTGCTGGGGATCAGCGAGAAATCCGTCTACAACAAGCTGGAACGCTACAAGATCGACCTGGACTCCCTGAAGGAACAGGGACCGCCTCCGGGCCGCGAGGCCGCAGACGGCTTCTGACGCCGCCTCCCTCGGCGTGCCCCGCGAGCCCACCACGGCGCGCGTGCACCGCGTGCACGGGGACATGCACGGACGCCGCATGCGATTGACAAGCGCCCGCCGTGGGGCTATCATGTCGGTTCCTGCCCGGCATCCCCGGATCACCGGGGTTTCCAGGGACGTGACGAGCACCGCATACCCGAAGGAGGCCCGTGCGCAGTGGCCCGACGCAAACGGACGAGGCGAACCCGTAAGAACCGTTGCCGGTTCTGCCGCGACAAGATTCAGGCTGTGGACTACAAGGACCTGGAGAACCTGCAGCGGCTGGTGTCCGGCGAGGCGGCCCTGTTCGGGAAGAAGCGGTCCGGCAACTGCTCCCGCCATCAGCGCATGGTGAAGCGGGCCGTCAAGCTTGCGCGCTTCCTGGCGCTCCTGCCCTACCTGTGAGACCCTGCCGGTCTGCACGCTCTTCCGGCTCGAGCGCGGTGCGCCCATGGCGGCGCCGGCTTTCGCCCGCGGCGCGCCGCTTTCCTTGACATCAAGCCGTGCGGCGATAGAATGACGCTACGGATCCGGCACGAGCGTGCCGTCGGGCGTCGGTGCCTCAGGTTGGCAGGGGGATGCATTGGTGTATCGGGTTCCTGAGGGGTGTCATACCGCGGGCGTGACGCCGTTCGCGGGCGCGGATGGGGCCGAGGTCGACTACGCGGCGTTGCGCGAACTGGTGGAGTTCCAACTGGCAGGCGGGGTGGCCGGCATCCTGGCCGTCGGGACGACCGGTGAGAGCCCCACGGTCACCTGGGCCGAGCACACCCGCATCATCGCCGAGACCGCCGGGATTGTCGGCGGCCGTGCCTGCACCATCGCCGGCACCGGGTCCAACAGCACGGCGGAATCCACCGAGAGCACCCGCCACGCCGTGCGGAACGGTGTGAACGCCGTCCTTCTGGTCGAGCCGTACTACAACGGCCCCAGCTCGATCGAGATCCGGCGCGAGTACATGGCGCCGCTCGCCCGCGAGTTCGCCGACGTTCAGGTCATCCCCTACGTCATCCCCGGCCGCACGGGCACGCAGCTCCTGCCGGAGGACCTGGCCCTGCTGGCCGAGGAGTGCCCGAACGTCCGCTGCGTCAAGGAAGCCACCGGCAATCCGGACAACATGCGCCGGACGCGCCGGCTCTGCGGACCGGAGTTCCAGATCTTCAGTGGCGACGACGGCATCACCGCATCGATGATGGCCGACGAGGCGATCGGGGCCTGCGGGGTGATCAGCGTTATGTCCAACGTGGCTCCGGCCGCCGTCTCCCGTCTGACGCGCGCCCTGCTGGACGGAGACGCCGTCGAGGCCGACCGGCTTAGCGCCGCCCTGAGGCCGCTGTTCGACATTGTGACGGTGAAGACGCAGGAAGAGAGCGCCTACGGGCCGCGCGCGTGCAAGGCGCGCAACCCGCTGCCCGTCAAGACGTTGATGCGAGTGCTCGGAATGCCCGTCGGACCGGTGCGCCGCCCGCTCGGCAAGATGACCGAGCGCGGCCTGCAGGTCGTTCTGGATGCGGCGCGGGCTGTCTGGGCCGCCAACCCGGAGATACTGCAGCCCATCGGGGACGCCTTCGGCGTGGACATCGAACGTCGCCTGTCGGAGTCCGAGTACTGGCAGGACCTCTGCTATCACGATTGACGGCGGGCCGCGCGATCGGCTCCCGGGAGGATCCCTATGGCCGAGACCGAAAAGGGCATCAAGCTCGACGTCCTGTTCAACCAGTTGCCTGAGCTGGGTGCCAGCGACCTGCACCTGAAGGCAGGGAACCCGCCCATCTACCGGATCGGCGGCGAGTTGCACCGCGCCAAGATGGAGCCCCTGACCGGCAAGCAGATCTACTCCCTGGTCGAAGAGTGGCTCGGCCATGACCGCATGACCGAACTCTACCAGAAGGGCAGCCTGGACCTCGGACACACGTTCGCCAAGGGGCGCGTCCGGGTCAACCTCTTCCTCCAGCGCGGCGAACTCAGCCTTGCCGCGCGGCTGGTGACCGACAAGATCCCGTCCCTGGAGGACCTCCACCTGCCGGCCAGCCTCGCGCGCCTCACCGATGAGATGCAGGGCCTCGTTCTCGTCTGCGGCATCACGGGTTCGGGCAAGTCGACGACGCTCGCCAGCCTGCTCCACATGATCAACCGCAAGCGGCGCTGCCACATCCTGACGATCGAAGACCCCATCGAGTATCTGCACCACGACGCCCGGAGCATCGTCAACCAGCGTGAGCTGGGGCTGGACTGCCACAGCTGGCCGGACGCCCTGCGTGCGGCCGTTCGCGAGGACCCCGACGTGATCCTCGTGGGCGAGATGCGAGACCCGGAGACCTTCCAGGCCGGCCTGACGGCCGCCGAGACCGGCCACCTGGTCTTCGGCACCCTGCACGCCTCCAGCGCCGCCGGCACGATGGGGCGCATCCTGGACCTGTTCGAGCCATCCAAGCACAAGCTGATCCGCCAGAGCCTGAGCTTCAACCTTCGCGGCATCATCTGCCAGAAGCTCATCCCATCCTATCGCGAAGGCGTCAGCGTTGTGCCCGTCGTCGAACTCATGTTCTCGAACCCCTCCATCTGCAAGGCCATCGAGGAGGGCAAGGACGCCCGCATCGGCGACCTGATCGCCGTCGGTCGCGACGAGGGCATGCAGACCTGGACGCAGTCGTTCGTGGACATGATCCGCACCGGCTTCATCGAGAAGAAGGTGGCTCGCGAGTACGCGCCCAACAAGGACGCACTGGAGATGGCCCTGAAGGGAATCGACATCGCCCACCGATCCATTGGCTAAGCAACGGACGCCCCGGAATGAACACGACCATTGCCTCTCGATCCCGCAGGCTCAGCGTGGCGCTCCTGATCGCCCTCCTCCCGCTGCTTTTCGCCGGCGGCGTGGCGTTCGGCCAGGCGGCCGCGCAGGCGCCGGCCGCGGAGGCGGCGGCCGACGTGCCGGCCGAAGCGGCCCCGGCCGAGGTGCCCGCTGCGGAGGCCACGGAGGCGGCGCCGCAGGGCGCCTTCTTCATCAACCCCCTGTGGCTCGTGCTGGTCATCGTGGCGACGGCCGTCTGGCTCTACACCACCTCGTGGGTCTGCGATGACGCCCGGGGCGTCGGGATCGACTTCACCATCTACACGACCGTCCTGCTGGCGGGCGGGTGGCTGGGCTTGGCCCTGTCCGTGCTGGTGCACGGTGCGTTCGGGTTCTTCCTGCTGGTGACCGTTGCCGCCGCCTTCTGCACGTACGTTGTGCTCCGCGACCGCGTCGTGCCGGAACGCCACCGCCTTCTGGGCTCCCATCGCTGGGCCGCGATCGTCGGCAAGGTGCCGGGCCTCGGCAAGCTGGCGGCCCTGCCGTCGCGCGCGCGCCGACAGGGCCCGGCCTTCGTGCTCAAGAACGAGACGGGCCGGACCACCGAGGACGTCCTCCAGGAGAAGCCGACGCTGTCGGAAGCCGCCGACGTCCTGCTGGAGTTCGTCCTGCGTGCCGGCGCCACCAGGAGCCGCAAGGTCCGCATCCAGCCGGCGGGCGAGACGTTCGTGGCCCAGTTCCTCATGGACGGCGTCCTGCACAACGTGGAGAGCTTTGAGGTGGAACTCGGCAACCAGATCATGGCGCTTGCCGCCGACCTGGCCGGCCTGGCCCAGGGCGGGCGCATGCGCCAGGGCACCGGCACGCTGTCGGCCGACCTGCCCGGCATGGGCGAGGCGCAGGTGGGTGTGCAGATCGCGGCAGCCGGCGGCAAGCCCCTTCTCACGCTCGCCCTGCCCGACTGGACCTTCGACCTGCACGCCCAGGGCCTGGAGGCGCTCGGTGCGCACGAGTCCATCATCAAGCGCATGCGGGCAACGGTCACCCAGAACCGCGGCGCCCTGCTGGTCTGCGGTCCCCCGGAGTCCGGCAAGACGACGACCCTGCTTGCACTGGCCGGGGCAATCGACGCATTCACGACGGACATCGCCCTTCTGAGCTTCGCCCGGCACAAGGTGGAGCACGTGCGGGACTGGACGATTCCGACCGACCGGCCGTTCGGGGCGTTCTACGAGGAACTGCTTCGAGAGGGCCCGGGCGCCATCCTGCTGGACTCGCTCGAGGAGCCCGAGCGGGCCGGGAAGGCCCTGCACTTCGCCTGCGAGGAGGGGCTGACCCTGGGCGGCCTGGTCGCCATCGACGCGCCCCAGGCCGTGGTGCAGCTCGCGAAGCTCGCGGGAAGCCCCGACCCCGTGAACCGGGCCCTCACCTGCGTCGTGCCGCAGCGGCTGGTGCGCAAGCTCTGCACCGTCTGCCGCGAGGAGGTCGAGCCCAACCCCGCCATGCTGCAGAAGCTGGGCATCGCCCCCGAGGACCCGGGCCACTGGTTCCGCCCCGTCGGCTGCGAGAACTGCCTCAACTCCGGCTACCTGGGGCGTACGGGCCTCTTCGGCATGCTGATCCTGACCGACGCGGTCAAGGAGGCGTTGACCCGGCCCAAGGTCTCGGCCGAGAGCATCCGCGAGGCCGCCGGCAAGGCGGCGTTCCGGACGATGTACCAGGACGGCATCGCCAAGGTGACCGCCGGCCTGACCACACTGGATGAAGTGCGCCGAGTTCTCAAGGGTTGAACTGTGTGAGAGGAACACGATGAGCGGCACGCTTGCCACCCTTCTGGTTCTGGCCCTGTTGGTGCTGATGTCCATCGCCGGCTACCGCGACGGCCTGTTCTTCTCCACGTATGCCCTGGTGCGGAACTTCTTCGGGTTCCTCTGCGCCATGACGTTCAGCGATAAGCTGGCCGGCGTCATCGCCGCGTTCGTGAGCAACGACCCGATGGCCAGGGGCTACTTCGAGGCCATCTCGTTCGCCCTGCTTTTCGGAGGCATCCTCTTCCTCGGCCGATGGCTGAAGGTGACCTACACCGTGCCCAGCATCCCCGCCATCCGCATGGTCGACCGTATCGCCGGGCCGGCGGCCGGGCTGCTCAACGCCGTCGTCGTTACCGGTGCCCTCCTGATCTTCGTCTCCATGCTCCCGTTCGCCCGGTTCCTCCCGGGCGACATGGGACGCTTCCAGGCATCTCCCGCCCTGGACACCGGGGCGGCCATGCTGCGCGTGTATGACCACGTGCAGGGCCGCATGGGCGGCGGCAGGCACTTCCTCCTGAACGACGAACCCCTGGAGACCGACCAGAACCTCAACGGCCGTGCGGACACCGGAGACGGCTACCTGGACGTGAACGAGAACGGCAAATGGGACCGCGGCCGGATTTGGCAATACCGCAACTTCCCGGAGATCACGCTGGACATCGTGCCGCAGATCCCCGCACAGTCCTGACCCGGATCCCGGCCGCGCGGTCACCGTCGATCCCGTCGATTCCTCGCGGAGCCCCTCCCATGGCGGCCCGGAGCCTCCCGAACGCGATCACGCTGGCCCGCCTGGCGCTCGTGCCGGCGATCGTCGCACTCACCTATGCCCACCGCCCCCTGCCGCTTGCCGCCGCCGCGCTGCTGTTCGCCGTCGCCACGGCCAGCGACTGGCTCGACGGCTACCTGGCGCGCCGGCTGCACGCGCAGTCGACGTTCGGGACCGTGCTGGACCCTCTGGTGGACAAGATCCTGGTCCTCTGCGTGCTCTTCGTCCTGGCCGACCGCGGCCTCGTCCCGCTGTGGCTCGCGCTGCTCAACATGGCCCGCGAGCTGGCCGTCACGGCCGTCCGACAGGCACGGTCCACCCCCGCCCGGCCCCTCGGCGCGAACTGGATGGGCAAGACGAAGTTCTGCCTCCAGACGGGCTTCGTCGGCCTGGCCTACGCGCACCTGCTGCTCCAGTCGACCGGGCGTGCCCTGCCGGGCGGCAAGGCCCTGCTCTTCTGGTGCCTTGCGGGCACCACGGCGCTGTCCTACGGCTTCCTGGTGCGTTTCTGGCTCCACAGCGCCGCCGCCGGCGACGAGGTGCCCCGCGCGTGAACTTGCGCGCGCCCGTCGGCTCGATTAGAATGTGGGCGTTGTGCGGATGTGGCGGAATCTGGCAGACGCGCTAGGTTCAGGACCTAGTGGGCGCAAGCTCATGGGGGTTCGAATCCCCCCATCCGCACCACCCTTTCCTTCCGCTTGGATCACGCCAGGACGCCGTACTGCAGGCAGGTGCGGCGGTAGACCGCGTAGTTGTCGATGGGGACGTCGGGGCCGATGGAGTGCGGGCCGATGACCACGCCGCCGTCCCGCCCCATGTCGATGAGTTCCCGCGCCTCGCGCTCAATCCGCTCGGCGGGCCCGTGGGGCAGCGTCTCGACGTTGCAGATGCCGCCCGTGAGGATGAGCCGTGGGTGCCGCGCGCGGATTGTGGCCGGGTCCATTCCCGCGCGCCTTTCCATCGGGTTGATGCCGTCGATGCCGGCGTCCACCAGCATGTCGAGCACGGGCAGGATGTTGCCGTCGGAGTGGAACATCACGTAGCGCGCGCCGGCGGCCCTGTACTCGCGCACCATGCGTCGATAGGCCGGCAGGAGCACCTGTTCGAACGAGGCGGGGCTGAACATCGGGCCCTGGTTCATGGCCATGTCGTCATAGATCCAGACGCCGGTCTCCTGCAGGCACCAGCGCTCGATCTGCGCCCTTGCGATGCCGATGAAGTGATCGGCCAGCTTGTCGACAAGCGCCCGGGCCAGCGGCGGATCGCCCGCCATGTCCATGAGGAACTGCGTCTCGCCGCGCACGAACGAGGTGCGCAGGAACGGGCCGCCCGTCTTGCCGAACACGCAGAACCGCGCCTTGTCGCGCGCGAGGTCACGGGACCCGACGGTCTCGCTCTGCCCGCGCTCGAAGCGCAGGGGCAGGTCGGGCGGATCGAACTGCACGGTGTCGGGGTCCACCCCGTCGGGGATCGGCACGGCGAGGACTTCGTCGAAGTGCGCGCCCCTGTGCCGGCGGACGGTCCGGCCCCAGGAATCGACGCGGATGGTGTGCTCGGCGGTCTCCTCCAGAACGCGGACGCGCGAGGGGAAGACGCCCTCGTCGGGCACCCAGATGGAGATGTCGGTCTGGTCCTCCCGCGGGCCGAAGCGCTCGGCCCACGAGTCGGGGTACTCCCAGAACCCATCGAACCGCGGGATGCGGTCCGGCCGCCGAAACTCGAACGCCGCCAGAACGCGTTCCTTGCTGTTCATGAAAAGGTCCTTCCGAAAGGGACAACCTGCGGCCCGCACGCCGCAGCGTATCCCCGGAATCCTACAGCGGGCAATGGACAGCAACAAGCGCGGGCGAACCACGGAGGGGGCCGGTACGGCCCCGACAACTCCGAGGCCCTGGCCGTTTGTGCACGCGGTCATTCACCAGCCGGAGCCCTGCCGGAGGGTGGTGCGACCGGCAACTCGGCGTACAGTACCTCTTCCCCCAGATCGCCGGCAGGTCGCGCGAGGATATTGCCCCGGCGGTCGATGATGCGGCTCCGGCCGTAGCCGTGCCAGGCCGGCTTCTCGGGCACCGTCCAGTTCGCGCCGACGACGGCCATGTCGTTCTCGCGCGCGATGGCCGGCAGGCGGGCATCGAACCAGTCGCTGCCCTCGTCGTCGACCCACGCGATCGGGTACAGCAGGATGTCCACCTTCTTCGTCTTCAGCACGGGCGGCTCGAAGTTGACGTCGTAGCAGATGAGCAGCGCCAGGCGCCCATAGGGCGTGTCGACGTAGGCGTAGCCGCGGTCGCCCCTGTCGGCCCACCCGCGCTCCGCATAGGGCCAGGGGTTGAGCTTGCGATAGTGCAGGAGGACGGCACCGCCGGGATCGACGAGGACGACGGTGTTGAAGTGCTGCCCGCTCTTCGTATCGACCTCCAGCACGGGCACGGTCAGGTAGACGTCCAGGTCGTCCGCCAGCTTCGCGAAGGCACGCGTGGACGGGCCGGGGACGGTCTCCGCCGCGGCAGCGGGTGAGGCACCGGCCAGCCCGGGCGTGACGGCCCGGCCGGGCACCTGCCAGGTGGTCTTGATGTCGTGCGACAGATAGCCGGTGATCGCCGTCTCGGGAAGGACGATGATCTTCGCCCCCTGCCCCGCCGCCTCGCGGATGAGCGGCTCCAGACGCGCCCGGTTGCCCTCAGGATCGCCCATCACCGAGACGAACTGCACGGCCGCCACCTTGACGGTCGCCGGCGGCGGCCCTTCTGCAGACGCTGCCCGCGTGCAGACGACGAGAACCGCGAGCAGCACGCCGCCGACGCAGAGCCAAGATCCCCTGGTCATTCTGATCCCCCGGGGCTGGAGAAGAACCTGCCGTTCATGCCGCGTCTTCCGACTATCCTTCCTGAACCAACTCGACTCCGCAGAGGAGCGGAGGGTGCGGGGAACCGGGCGCCTGCTGGAGTTCCAGCAGCAGCGACTCGGCGATGGGCACGTTCGTGAACGTCCGCGTCACGGCGCGGTCGGGGCCGCCGGCCTCCCGGACCACGTCGAACTCCTCGGCGACGACCTTGCCCTGCAGGCGGATGTCGAACACCCGCTGGCCCGGACGCAGGTCGTCGGGCTCGGCGAAGTGCAGTGTGACGGTGTAGAGCCCCCCGCCGGGGTTGACGTTCTGCAGTCTGAAGTAGCGAAGGCCCCGGATGCCGGAGGCGGCCACCCAGCGGAGCCCGTCGGCGCCGTCCACCAGGCGCGTGTGCTTGCGGAAGACGGGCTTGGGCAGGAAGTAGGCATAGGCGTCGGGGTCGACCAGCCCCCCCAATCGCAGGGAGTAGACGGAGGCGGACTCGGCCAGCCGTTCCCCCTTGGCGTCCTCGCGCAGCTCGTCGTGCTCGCCGAACGTGAGGCGCAGCCACCGGGCGCGGGTTGGTGCGAGGGTGCAGGTGCGCGCCTCCCGCCCCGTCCCCTGTCCTTTCATCTCGAGGACGGTTGTCCAGTCCTGCGCGTCCGGGCTCGTCTGGATCTGCAGGCGGGTACCGCGCGGGCCGGCCCAGGCCAGGTCCAGGCAGTCCATGTCCGCCGGTTGGTTCAGTTCGTAGGCGATCCACTGGTCGAACCGGCCCTGCCGGTCGTCGCCGATGCGCCAGCGCGTGGCGGGATTGCCGTCGATCGTGCCGGCGGGGTCCTCACCGGAGGAGGCGGAGACGCCGACGATGCGCACGGGGACGTCGACGAAGTCGACGGTGTTGACCAGCAGGCCGAGGTCCGGCCCGGGGGCGCCGGTGTAGGGGTATGGCGTCCACAGGGTTCCGTTGTCGGCGCGTCGGCTTCCCGGGGCGCCCAGGTTCACGCCCAGGCGCTGGATCGGCCCCTGGCCGCGGCCGAACGTCACGGCGGTCCAGAGGTCGGCGTCGGGCATGTGGATCAGGCCCAGGGAGGTCTGGTTCTGGTAGGAGCAGCGGCAGGTTCGCGTGTAGTCCGGGGCGTTCAGCACGCCGTCGGCGGCGATGAGGTTGGCGGTGCAGCCGCTCTTGAAGCCGCCGAAGTTGCCCGTGCCGCTGCCGTGTTCCAGGTCGAAGAACCCGGCCGCGCCGGAGCGGAAGAGCAGCATGTGGGTGCTGGCGTTGGCGGCGCCGCAGCCGTAGGCCTTCCAGTACTGCTCGGTGATCTCCTCGCCGGTGATCGGGTGGGGCCGTGCGGCGGGGGTGCCGTCCCGGAGGTTCAGTGCCTCGCCCGGCCGTGCGGGGAAGAGCAGGTCTCCGACGATGGCGGCCGGGAACTGCAGGGTGCCCGTCCAGAGGGTGCGGCCGTCGGCGCCGCACCGCGCCGTGACGTTGGGGACGGGTTCGTCGGGCAGCCTCCGGCGTCCGTCGGCGCTGCCGCTCTCCAGCAGGATGTCGTGTTCTTCACTGTAGGCCAGGTAGGTGCCGAACACATCGCTGTCGGCCTCCCAGAGGACCCGTCCGTCGGGGGCGTTCATGGAGATGATTCGGGAGGCGGCGTCGGGGGCGGCGCCGCGGCGTTCCATGAACTCGAGCGCCTGTTCCGAGAGGCCGTCGATCACCGTGACGCGCCCGTTGCCCGCCACGATGGCGTTGTGGCGGAAGCCGATCCGGGCGGCCCTCGTCCAGAGCACCTCGCCGGTGAAGCGGTCCATGACCACCAGACGGCTGCTGGAGGTGGCGTTCCAGCTCTCGCTCCAGCCGAGCTTCCGGTCGTCGAACTCGTGCGGATCGGTGCACGTGATCAGCAGGTTCTCCCAGACGCTGACGGGGCCCCAGTCATTGGGCGGCGGCGTGCCCTCCGGGTAGAGCGGGAACTCGGCCAGCGTCTCCCCCGTGGCGGCGTCCAGGCGGTGGATGCGGCCACGGTAGCGGAGGTAGATGCTGTCCGGCAGCGTGACGTAGGGGCTGCCGATGTAGGCGGCCCCGGGGATGTTGCTCATGTAGACGTCCTCTCCGGCGCGCCACTTCTCCTCCAACTCGAGGTTGGTGAACGGATGGCCGACTCCCGGGAACGAGCGGACCCAGAGTTCGCGTCCCGTGTAGACGTCCCGGGCACCGATGCACTCCACGCCCAGGATCGCCAGCCGCCCGCCGGCCACCTGGGGGCGGGGGCCGGCGGCGTGGCGCGGGAGCACGTTGTTGTTGCTGACGGTGCCGTACCAGAGCAGCCCGAGCGGCAGGCGCACCCTGTCGTCGCGGCTGACGGCGCTCCGCGCCGCGTCGGCATACTGGTGGGTCCACTGCCCTGCGTCGGGCAGCGGGCCCTCACGGACCAGGACGTCGTCTCCGACGAAGGCCACACCCCCGTAGGGGCGCAGCAGTTCATACACCTCGTCGTTCGAGAGGCCGCACGCGGCCGGGTCCTCGACCACGATCAGCGATGAGATGTAGGGCGGGTACTTCAGGTCCGCCGCCCGGCCGGGGAGCAGCGCGATCCGGGTGCCGTACAGGCCGGCGTCGTCGAAGTGGCGGCGCAGGGCCTCGAGCTTCTCCCGGTCGGGGTCGACGCCCACAAGGTGCAGCTCCGTGCGCCGGGCTACGGTCTCCATCAGTTCGCCGTCGCCGACGCCGAGGAAGAGCGCATACCCGCCGCCGATCGCGGCGGCCCGGCGGACGATGGCGGCCCCCCGCTCGCCGTCGGGCGGCGGGAAAACGGCAGCCCGGCCGACGAAGCCGGCCCGCTCGTCGTGGACGAGGGGGTCCTGCGAGACCTCGGGGCCGAAGCAGTACAGCGTGCCGTCGGCCGTCGTCAGGAGGACGCGTCCCCTGGCGGCCAGCACGGTGAAGATGGGGCCGTCCACGCGGTCGGCCACGCGCTCGGCGCGCTCCAGCAGGACCTCGTTGACCAGGAGTCCGTCGCCGTCGCGCTGGCCGTCTTCCAGGCGGTGGCGGGCGCCGTGGTTGTAGAAGTGCTCGCCGTCGGCTTCCACGCGGTACCCGCCCACTCCCCTGCCGTAGACGTCCAGATACAGCAGTTCGCCCGTGTGCCGATCGAGCAGCGCCGGGGTGGAGCGGCCGCCGGAGACCACCAGGCGGT
>Ga0123329_1004045_pt1 | contig 11709 bp, 10 predicted proteins | sample BioC12SIPDNA_FD_89703 | JGI IMG/M metagenome (GOLD analysis project Ga0123329, IMG submission 89703) | Anaerobic biogas reactor microbial communites from Washington, USA - Biogas_R1_B C12 SIP DNA | ecosystem: Engineered > Bioreactor > Anaerobic > Unclassified | place: Washington, USA | collected... | reverse complement strand
CCATGCATCTTCGTGCGGCTCGCGGACCATAATCTGCTCGACGATGAAGCCCTCCCATGACGCTCCCACTTTGGGATGCTCGAGGAGTTCCTTGTACGTTCTGATACCCAGCAGTCGATGAAGCAGGCCGCTGTCTCGCACGTACACTTTGGGCGATTTCACCTGTCGTTTCTTCACATTGGCGTGGTAGGGCTGCAGTTGCCGCACGACATTGGCGTCGGTCAGAAGGTCGAGATAGCGTCTCGCCGTCGGCTGGCTGACATCCAGGGTCCGGGCAGCCTCCGATGCGTTCCACGTCTGCCCATGGTAGTGGGCGATGATCGTCCAGAGGCGCCGCAACGCCAACGCCGGCACGCTCACCCCCCACTGTGACATGTCGCGCTCGAGAAGCGCCTGGATGAACTGGCTGCGCCAGACAGCGCTGTCCTCGTCGGTGTCGGCAAGGAAGGCCCGCGGAAACCCCCCGCGCTCCCAGAGCCGGTCCCGACTACCCGCACCCACCTCATCGAGCGTGAAACCGCTGATGGCGATTCGCTCGATGCGGCCGGCCAGGCTCTCGGAGGTCTGTCGTTCCAGTTCCCCGGACGCGCTGCCCAGAAGGAGGAAACGCGCTGATACCTCGCGGTCGACGAGCACTCGCAGTACCGGAAAGAGCTCGGGGCGCCTCTGAATCTCATCGATCACCACCAGCCCCTTGAGGGAGCCGAGCGCGGTTATGGGCTCGTCCAAACGGGCGAGGCTGATGGGATCTTCCAGGTCGAAGTAGTTGAGCGATTCCGGGGTCAGCAACTGCCGGGCAAGGGTGGTCTTGCCGCACTGGCGCGGACCCGACAGGACAACGATGGGGCTTCTACCAAGAGCCGCGTGTATCAGAGCCAGTAGGCGGGGACGGTCTATCATAGCCCCAACTTACCATGAAATATTCAAATCTCGCGTTCATTTTTCATGGTGGTGGCAGGCACGAGATGATGACACCATCTGGGGGGCCGCCCCGGAAGACGGCGCCACTGGTCCGCCTTGCTCCGGATCGGCTCGGAAGGCTCCGCAGGGCACCGTAGCCAGGCGAGCGTGGCCGGCGGCTTGCCACGTGTGAGGGTCGCAACTACCATCGGGGGGCGTGGGTCCTTCTCGACTGAAGAGGAGCCGATTGATGCCCCAAGTTGCAATCGATGCCGTCGCGCCCGACTTCCTGTTGAAGGACCATCGCGGCGAGGACTTCACCCTGTCCGATCTGCGTGGCCGGCGGAACGCTCTTCTGGTCTTCAATCGCGGTTTCACGTGACCCTTCTGCCGCCGGCACATGGCGCAGTTGCGCCAAGATCACGAGAAGTTCGAGGCTCTCGGAACAACCATCGTGGTGGTGGGCCCGGAGGACGCCCAGTCGTTCTCGGATTACTGGAAAGCGAACGACCTGCCGTTCATCGGACTGCCTGATCCCACCCACCGCGTGCTCAAGACCTACGGCCAGCAGATCAAGTTGTTCAAGTTCGGCCGCATGCCGGCCCAGGTCCTGGTCGACAGCCAGGGCGTGGCCCGCTACGTCCATTACGGCCACGACATGTCGGACATCCCCACGAACGAGGAGATACTGCAGCTCATAGCGTCGCTCTAGGGACTATTCTGGTCGAGAAGCTCCATGACTCTCAGTCCACTGCCGTTCCGTTGGCGTAGAGCGTGTGGCCGTTTGTCACCACGTTGGCCATATCGCCGTCGAACTGCGTCACGTAGCTGTCGGCCGTCAAGGTCCAGATACTGGTGGAGTCGAGCGTGACGGACAGTGCCGCGGCCTCGGTGCCATCCGCGTTGATGGCGCCGGTGTATGAAGAGCCGTCGGTGATGGTCATGGCCAGTTTCGACATGGAGTCGGCCAGGATGTCGCCGGCGATTGTCTGTCCCTTCAGGTTGAATTCACACGTGCCGCCGTTGGCACCCGCGGTGCCCCAGCCTCTTTCGCTGGTGTTGCCGGACACCCGTAGGAGGTAGGTGCCGTCAGCCAAGGTCAGATCCACACCGCTGAGCGTGATGATGCTGGAGGTGTTGGTGACGTAGAACATGTCGCCGTTCTTGGACACCAGCGTGCCCCCGGTCATGCTGAGACTGCTGGTGCCCTGTTCGGCGTCACCCGACATGCTCTGATAGAGCATTACGTTGTGGACGTTGTTGGCGGTGTCGGTCTTGCTGTAGGTGCCGCCCATGTTGCCGGTCACGTCGCAATCGACCAGCGTGATCGAATTCAGGCCTTCCACGACCAGGGCTTCGGAATCCTTGGCCGTCAACGTGGCGTTGCTCACGGTGATATCGGCGGTGCTGTAGATGGCCGGAGCGCCGGAGTTCCCGCTGGTGGTGTAGGTGCCACCGTCGACCACCATGGTCCCACCGCCGCGGTCACTGCGTATGGCCGCCTTCACGGTGGCATTCACGGTCAGGTTGGTGGCGTGCATGGTGCCCCCGCCGGCAACCTCGATGCCGCCCGCGTTGCCTCCGGAGACGTTCACGGTGGTGTCCGTGATATTGATGGTGGCGCCGTCGTAGGCGAACACGCCGTTGGCCCCTTCCGCGGTTGCCGTCACCGTGCCGCCGGTGATGTTCAGAGTGGCGTTGTCCAAGGCCAGGATGGCGGCGTTGAGCCCGTAGAAGCTGCTGGCATCGTTGTTGGAAGCCGCGCCGGCGGTCTTCTCGACCGTCACGTTCTCCAGCGTGGCCGTGGCGTCACCCTCGGCCCGGATGGCGTTCTCATCCGCGTTGGTGGAGGTGTACGTGTCTCCAGTGAGCGTCTCGCCGTCGCTAAGCGTGTAGGCGCCCGTGCCGGTGTCTACGCTCGTGGAACCGCCTCCAGGAGGGGCACCGGGGGCTGCGCCATCGCCGGGCTGCTGGGGCGGCTGGCCGTCGGCTGTTGTCGAGGTGGCGGCAGCCGTCGTCGACGTCGACGTGGCAGTTGCCCCACTGTTGTTCTCACCCCCGCAGCCAGCGAGTAGGCCGCCCATCAGCAGGATCGAGAGGGCGAGGGGCAGAGCCTTCCCCAGGATCCTTGCGGTACGCGTGGTCTTCTTCATGTTTGTCTCCGCTCAGTCTGTGTTGAACAACGGCTCGAGCACATCGGCGTGTTTCTCGAGGGCTTCGAGCACAAAGGTGTCCCAATGCCGGGCGTCGGCTTCGGAGTTGCCGAAGACGTAGTCTTCCTGGCCGCAGTCGATGACGTCGAACCCAGGGATGGACTTGCTGGCGCCGGCGGTCCTGTAGGCGGCGGCATCAGCGAGGGTGAAGGAGACGTGTGAGAGGTCGGTCGCGTCGACCAAGTTGCTGATGTCAACGCCGGTGGCCTCGGTCTCGGTGCCGTTCGTGGTCTGCGGGGTGGCGGCGCTCTTGGTGACGGTTTTGGCGCCGTCGACGTACGTGCCGTACATCTCGTCCACGTAGAGAGAGAAGGAGTCGCCCAGCACTTCGGAGGGAACGTGGCCGCCGTCCCACTGCCATTCGATCACCGCATCGACCCCGGCGTTGAACCACGCGATCTCCAGGTTGAGAGAGGCGAACATGGAGATGTCGCCTTCGCTCGCGCCCATCACGATCCTGGTCCAGACGGGGTCCTCGGTGCCTTCCGCGCCAATGTAGTTGAGCGGGTTGTAGAGGGACACGATGTTGTTGCCGTACTCGTCGCCGGCTTCGATGCCGGCGATGTCGGCCTTGTAGGCGGCCACCATGTCGTCGTAGCTCGCGTAGGTGGCGGAATCGGTGGCCGCGAACATGGTGGCGTGGGTGGCGCCGCCGGAGCCCCCGGTGGACACGACGTAGTCCACGCTGCCGGGCAGGTTGCCGAGCAGGATGTTGTACTTCACGAACCGGGCCGCATTCTTCTGGTCCACCAGACAGCTGGGGGCATCGCCGGTGTGGTAGGTGGCGCCGCTGGAGTCGGTGGCGGTGTCCTGCTTGCCGCGGTTGCCGCAGGCCACGTTGATGTAGCCGTCGGCGGCGTAGGTGGTGGAAGCCGGGGAGTTGTTCTGGGAACCGTAGCCGGCGGCGCCCGTGTTCAGGATCACCGGGGCCGTTGCCGCCGTGTAGACCTGGCCGTTGGGGCTTGTGATCTGAGCAGCGAAGTCGATGACCAGCGAGCCCTTCACGGCCGCCTGGGCGTCGTTTGAGGTGACGTCGGCCGTGCCGTCGCCGTTGGTGTCGATGCCGGTGACATAGGCTCCCGGGACGCAGACAGAGACGCCCTGCTGGTCAGGCAGTTCCGGATAAGCCACCGCGGACACGATGGAGAGCACCCACGCGTCGGCGTCCGTGGAGTAGGTCCATTCCTGGTTCTCGTTGTTCGCCAGGTTCAGCGTGCTTTCGATAGACGCGTGGCCCGAGCCGGTCGAAGCCATGCTCGAGGCTGTGGATGCGCTCTGACTGGTGCTGCCGCTCTGCGTGCTGCCGCTCTGCGAGTCGCCGCCGCTGCAGCCGCCCAACCCCACGACCAGACTCGGCGCTATGGCCATGGCCACCAACAGCTGCAGGGGCCTCCTCATTGAGAACTCCTTTCATTCCCTCAACTCAGACAAGACAAGGAGATCGTAGTGCGCCGGGAGTAAGGGCAACGTAAGGCTGCAGGTTGCCGCCTCGGGGTGGCCGCGGAGTGCGGTGGAGGTGGCCACGGGCAGGTGCGAACATCGCTCCAGCGCTCCGTTCCCCGGGCCAACTCCGCCTGCTCACCTTGCGCGATATCTAGCCCCGCGTCCCCCAATACCCGGGACGCTGACGATGGTACTCAACGGCCACGATCCGTCTGCCCACCTGCGGGACATCTTGTGACGCATACCAATCGAGGATGTCGCGTAGATCGTCACGGGGCGACTGCGCGAACTCAATGTGGCAGCCGGGTTGGCTCACGTGAGGCCAAGCGAGCATGCAACCTCGTCAAGGGACATGACCCGCCAAGCCGGTTTCCTGCATCAGCGGCTCCACCCCGGCCAGCTCCCCGGGACGCACTCCGGAGAACAGGTGTTAGAGCGCCAGCATGGTGTGCGTCTTGCCGCCGCCGAAGTTGGTTTGCAGCTGCTCCACCGGGTCCCGATACTCGTCCGACCCCTCCCCCAGGTGCACCTGCCACAGGTCGGCAGCAGACTCGGCCTGCTGGTAGACGCCGCCGGCCACATCCGCGTGGGGCGTCACCACCTCCCGCCAGGGCCGGAGGCCGGCCGCCGCCGCGCTCTCGAGGGCGCTCCCCGCCGTCTTGCGCTTCTCGGCCCGCACCTGCTCGTCAAAGCGGAGGCGCAGCAGCTCCAGTGCCCTGCCGACCCGCTCGTAGTTGGCGATGGCCACCCTCAAGCCTCCTCTATCGTGCCGGGCCCCGGAGCCCCGCCCGCCGGCAGTTGCGCGCGCGCCGCCCGGACCACGGCCTCCATGCCCTCCAACTCCTCGTTGGTCAGTTCGGCGAAACTCCTCCTCTTCTTCCCCGAGAGGCGGCCGTCACCCTGCAGGCTGAGCCGGATGAAGAGGTCCAGCCGGGCATCAGGCATGTCCACGATCTCTGCCAGGTCCGCGCGCGCCATGTCAAACACGGCCAAGTACTCAAGCTCGGACGTGAACTCCCGAGCGATGGTGTCGCCAATGAAACGGAACAACTCCTCTGCCGCGTGCGTGAGATCCGGGTAACGGTAGTAGGCAGCCGACTCGTTCAGCACGGTCAGCGCGCCGGCCTGGTCCAGCTCGTATTCCACGTGCTGCATGACCTCGCGAGAATACGACTCAAGCACGACGTCGTACCGAGCCTTCTCGCGTAGCATCACAGCCGAGACGGGGAAGATAACGCCTGGCGGGGTGAAGCCGCCGGCCGCCAGCACGTGGTGAATGAGGAAGCGATGCAAACGGCCGTTCCCATCCGCGAAGGGGTGGATGAACACGAAGCCGAAGCCGAGCAGGGCAGCCGCCATCACCGGATGTGCCGCGGCCGCCTCCAGCCGCCGTTGACACTCCGCCCAGCCACGCATCAGGGCCGGGACGTCCTCCGGCCGGGGAGGCACGTAGTGGACCAGTTCCCTCCCGGGTCCCAGACTCTGGCCCACGTAGTTCTGGGAGCTTCGGAATCCGTCGGCCCCATACCGTGGATCCACGATCATCCGCTGCAGCGCGGTCAGCTCCTCTTCGTTGGCACATCCGACGTTGCCCGCCTGCCGCAGAAGCTCCACGAACCGCGCCGTCCGCCGCCGATCCGGCCGCAGCCGTTCTATCTCGTAGGACGATTTCGTTTCCTTCACGAACAGATAGTGCGCCGCCCGCAACACGGTATCCGCGGGAAAGCGCTCGAGCACGCTCCGCACCCGTTCCTCCAGCCGCTGGGCGATTAACCGTTCCACGGTGCTGGTCCGCCGCACCAATGGGCAGTAGGCCGGCGTGCCGGGCAGGTTGTTGATCACCCGCTGTCGGCGTACACGGCTGGCGGAGCCCTGGGGACCGAACGACAGGTACCGGCCTGGATCCAGTACCGGGACATAGTTGCCCTGGGTGAGGTCGGGCAGTGGGAGAGCGGCGCCGGTCAGCCACTCAAAGAGGAACCAGGCCAGCCGGGAGTAACGGCCGGTGGGAGAACCCCGGACAAAGGAGGTGAGTTCGTCGACGGGCGCCACGCTGAATAGAGCCGCCAAGACCTCCAGGTTGATCCCTTCCCGCTTGAGGGCAAAGAGCAGATGATCAGTCCACCCGTGGCCGGGATCCGAGCGTGGCGGGTAGTATTCCTCTCGGCGCCCCTCGCGCACCACCGAACGCCGATGACCCCGGTCGAGCAGGTAGGACCGTGCTTCAAGCGCGAGCGTGTCCAGCCCAAATCGCTCGACAAGCGCCAGATACCCGATCGCCTTCAAGAGCGTCGCCCCCGTGCAGAACGATTACCACATGCGCAGAATGCTTACAGTGGGACTATCATTGCGCATTTCGGTTATGAATGGTAGCCGCGGCGGGTAATGCCTCAGCGCGCGAGGCTTGCTCCGCATCTTCGGCGTGGACAACATCGCAGGTCCTCAGGCCCAAGTCCGCTGTGCTTGGCGATGCGTGCGCGGCGAGGACCTGGTTGGCACCCGATTCGCGGAGAAGGCCGAAAAACCGGCTCGCCGGCTTCTTGGTGAATCCGATGGTATAGAAGTTCACTGATCCTTTTCGCCCCTGCCTACAACCCGAAGCCATCTCCCGTCGCTTGGTCAACGAGCCTTCGCTGCCGGTCGCATGCCCCTGTCCTGCCGCCCTTTCACTGAATACCCAAGAATTCGTCAATGGTCATGCGCACATCAGCCGCGATCTTGCGCAAGAGCGTGGGAGAGATATCGCGGCCTGCGTGGAAAGGGACTGTAGTGCTCCGACCGTCCGCGTGCCGGAACTGCTTGTGGGACCCGCGTTGCCTGGTCTCTACGAACCCGTGAGCCTCACGCAGGATGACGACCTCTCCGGGCTTGAGAACCGGCAGAGCTCCCAAGGTCAGGCAACCCGAACAGTGCGTACGCCGACGTACTCCGACTCAAGAACAGGCTGGCCATCCTCCAGCAGCATCTCGACGACCTCACGTAGGTTCTGCTGCAACTCATCCATGTGGGAACCCTGGGTGTGCGCGCCTGGCCACCCCGGCACGTAGCCAACAAACACACCGGTCTGCGGATCACGCTCGACTACGAAACCATAGGAACCATGGGAACGCATGGCTCACCTCCTGGATCGACCACACGATAGCCTACATCCCCACTGCCGGCAGCGGGATCAAGGCGCGGCGCTCAGTGCCTCTTCTTCACGATCGGTACTCCCTCCAGGCCATCCAGGATCTCCATCAGCCGGCGCTTGCGGGCGTGGGTCTGCCGCAATTCCCGCAGGTACCCGTGCCATTGCTCGGTTTCCTTCCGCCGGGCCATGACCCGCCCCGCCTTGCGAAGGTACGTGGCCGCCTCCTGATACGCGCTGGGCTGGACCCGGGCAATCAGCCGCTCGGCCTTGCTCTGCCAGATGGCCACCGCCCGATCCGGCGCGTGGTCTTGCACAGCCGTGGCGATCTCGTCCTCGTTGACCCGGTACCACCCGAGACTCTGCTGGGGGAGCCGGTCGTACCAGCGCAGCACCTCGTCCGGTCTCTCTTCCAGGATGGCAATGCCGATGAGGTCGGCCGCCATGGGGAAACAGTCGTTCGGGTCTGCTGCCGGTTCGTCGAGATGGGTTTCCGGGAGTGGCCATACTTCGCGCTCCCAGGGGAGAACTCCCGTTTCGAGGTAATCCAATAGGCGCTCGCGTACCGTGGGCCAAGCTTTGATTCTCTCGGCGACTTCCCGGCAGTCCGTGAAGGCCTTTCGCGACGGACGGCGCACGAACTCCTCCGCCTGCATGGCCGCCACCGCCGGCCAGTTCTCTTCCAGCGCTCGGATTTCCCGCAGTTGATCGCGCAGGCCCGCCGCGATGCCCGGCCATGGTTCCTTGGTGGCCTCATACCCTTTCCGGATCCAGCGCTCGGCCTCCTCGTAGCGCCCTGCCGTAACCAGCTGGCCCACCAACCGTTGATAGCTACCCGTCTTTGTGGCCTCGGCTTCGCACAGGGGAATGATCTCGTCCTCCCGGCCGGCGCCCTCCAGGGCGTGAACGGCCCAGTCGCCGAGCCGGTCGCGGGCGTAGCCGCGATCGAAGGCGTCGGCGCCCTTGAAGCTCTTCACGTCAGGTAGACGGGCCAGCAGCCGGTCCGCCAGCGCCTGCCAGGACGCCTGTGGATGCGGCTGCCGAAGGTACTCCGCGAAGGCTTCGCAGATCCCATAATCGTCCGCCAGCACGGCGTCCAGGGCCCAACTCAATCTGTCGGCGCCGTCGAGAGACGACGAATCCAACGCCTTGACGATCACCGGCATACAGCCGATGATCTCAGCGGCCGTTTCGCCCTGGTCCTGGCTTTCCTCCACTTGGCGGGTTCCCGTGGTCAAGAGCTCCTCGCCCGCGGTCAGCACCTCGTCGGCATACCCGCCTTTGAGCAGCACTTCGAGCTTCTTGCGGATCCCCGAGTAGTCCGGCGTGTGGCCTTCGCCCCGCCAGTAGTTCTGCCAGCCGGGTTCGGCGCCAACGGCACGGATCTCCTGACGCAGACGTGTCAGAAGCGTCTTGGCGTCGCCGCCGGCCATCCGGCAGCGGTCGGCCAGCGCCTGCGCAATCTCCGGGTATTGCCCGGCCAGTTCGCGGATCAGCCCCATGAGCTGGGCCTTGGTCTTGCCCCGCAGAAATGCATCGAGGTCCTCGGCGGCCTGGCCGGCGTCGATGCCGTCGGCGGCCTTGCGAGTCGGGGCGCTGTCGTCGCGGCCGACGTCGTTGTGGGCGACGTCGCCGCCCCGATCCTCGCCTGCCAAGAGCCCGAGACGTTTGTCGCCCGCGCCCGCCTGGGGAACGCGCCGTCCGTGTTTTAACCTCTCCAGGTACTCAAGCAGTACGGCAACCCCATGCTTGCAGTTGATCGCGTAGGGGCAGGTGCAGATGGAGTCAGGCTTGCCATCAGCATCCATGCCGACCTTGGTGGCGTAGCGATTCGAGCCGCCCACCCAGGCGACCAAGGCGCCGTCCTCCGTCCGCGCCAAGTCGGAAACGTACCCCTGCTCCTGGTAGCTCCGGCCCCGGAACACGATTCTGCTCCCGGCCCAGGCATGGAGGTCGTCCCAGGTCAGGTCTTCAAATTGGCTCATGTGTGGAGACGCGCCTCTCCAATTCACCGAAGGGCTCCGGGTCGTCAAGCTGCCGGCGTATCACCATGCGCTGTCAGTCTGGCACGTAGTATGACCAAACGCGAGTCTGGCGTACGTTTGGTGTACGATGACTTGCTGCACGATCTCCGGCCAGCTCTGCACCAGCCCGTTGTAGGAGAGGGCCAGCAGATCCCCCAAGCGAGCCACGCGAGCCTTCTCCTTCCGCCAAGGTTGACCAAGGATAGCTTCGGCTCCCTATCCTAGCGCCGGCGCCAGACAGCGCGCGTGCGACGTCGGGTTGAGGCGCATGATGGTCCGCCCACCCGGCAGGACCGTCTCGAGCTTGCTCACTCCACGAAAGCGTCGTAGTCAGCGAGGGCCGACCCTATGGCCAGGAAGGTCTCGTCATCGACCAACGAGAAAGCTCCGCAACGGACGAGGACGTCTTCCCATAGCCGGGCCTCCAGGTGCCGATGGCGCGACCGGCGCACAGGATGGCGGGGGGAATAGCCCGTTGGCGACGATCCGTGCGCAGGCGACGGGGTCCAGGGCAACGCGCCGCTCCGCGTAACCCAGGATGTACTCATCGAAAGCGGGAAGGACCCACGCAACCCTCTCGATCGACGGAGGGGCGGATGGCGAGACCGGCATCCAGTGGACTGCGTCGCCGATTCTCTCGCCTGCAAGCCGGCTCGCGGCCAGTTCGGTCCCGGCCCTGGCTTCGGCAGCCGGGAGTCCCGACCACCAGGCGAAGTCCCTGACAGTCGCCGGCCCGTGGCTGCTGAAATACCGCCAAGCGAGTTCGGCCAGCGCCTCCTCGCGAGACAGCGCCGGCGCCCGAGGAACCACGGCATCGAGCAAGGCGAACGTCGTTTGCCTTCCCACCTCCACCGTCTGGACGAGGAGGCCCTTGAGCGATAGCTGCCTCAGGATATGGATGCCCCGCTGGCCGGTCGTCTCGATGCCGGCGCGATCCAGAAGGGCAAGCGCGTCGGCCCGCGTGAGTCTGCCGCCGTCGGAGAGCGCCTGCTCGAGCACGGCGCGGCTCGCCCGCAGCGCGATATCGTCGATTCCGAGTTGACGCAGCCGGCCGGTGCTCTGGGCGATAACGCTGGGCGCGACTAGATCCAGCACCCACCGCACGTCTTGGGCCGCGACCAGGTGGAGAGTCCCGCGCAAAGCCCAGGTGCGCACGAGAGTGGACGAGGCCAAAGCCAACTCGATGTCACTCGCCGTTGCCTTGTGCAACCGCAAGCCGACGGCCCAAAGCGCGTTCCGATAATCCTGAGCCTGCATCGCTCCGAAAGCGGTCACCACATCACTCGCGGACGTGTGAGGATGAACAGTGATCTGTTGGTTCGCGAGACGCAGCCGAGCCATGTCACTCACTCAGCACCTCCGCGCACTCGTCTCACGTCGCTCCTCCCGTCACGCCCGCCGGACGGACTTGTGCATCAGTCGAACTCGGTTCGCTTATGAGGAAGCATCGCCGGTATACGTGAGGGTGAGGCGCAGCATGTCAAGGAGTTGAATGCCATCCTCGAAAACTGGCTCTTGGTAGTTGCTGACGAAGAAGTCATGGTCGATGCCCGTGACCCGAAAGCCCTGCCTCTGGTAGAAAGCCAGTTGATAGCCGAATGTGCCCGTGCCCACCTCGATTCGGCTGGCGCCACATTCACGATAGAAGTCAATGACCCACTTCAGGAGAGCGGTGCCATAGCCGGATCTCTGATGGTCCGCATGCACGGCGATACTCATCAGCTCATATATGCCTGTCCCAAGTGGCTGCACCACACATGCACCGATGACAACCCCGCTGCTCAAGGCAACGAAACACTTCGATCTTGGCAAGTAGGAACGAACCTTGTCTTCCGAAGGATCAGCGAGCAGCAGCAGCTCCATCGGTGCATCCGTTGTTGGGATTTCTTGGATCTGTAGCGACATGCTTGTTCTCATGCCTAACAGTCAGCCTCAGCGACAGGCGCCCAGCGGACCGTCCGCCGCGTCTCCAACGCGGTCAACGATCTCCAGCACGATCCGT
>Ga0123329_1004044_pt1 | contig 11711 bp, 10 predicted proteins | sample BioC12SIPDNA_FD_89703 | JGI IMG/M metagenome (GOLD analysis project Ga0123329, IMG submission 89703) | Anaerobic biogas reactor microbial communites from Washington, USA - Biogas_R1_B C12 SIP DNA | ecosystem: Engineered > Bioreactor > Anaerobic > Unclassified | place: Washington, USA | collected... | reverse complement strand
TGCGGTTCGCCTGCCCGCGTCCGACAGCCGCCCGATCTCCTTTTTAAGCTTATCGTTTTCCGCGAGCTCGAAGTTGTCCCTGCGCTCCTTGTTTTGCAGCCAGGAAGAGAAATTGCCCCTCTGCAGCTCTATATCCGTCTTGTTTATTGACAGGATATGATCTATACACCCGTCAAGGAACGCCCTGTCGTGGGATACGAGTATGAAGCCGGCCTTTGAGCTAAGATACTCCGAAACTACCTCTCTGCCATGCATATCGAGATGGTTCGTCGGCTCGTCTATGAGCAGAAATCTGTTCTCTTTCAAAAACAGCGCCGCAAGCAGCACTTTTGTTCGCTCCCCTTCCGAAAGCGTCTCAAACGGGCGCTCGAGCACGTCCCCGCCGAGTTCAAGCAGATTGATCTCGCGCCGCAGTTCCCACTCTCCGGCTCCGCCCGCTATGGAGCGGAGGATCTCAAGCGTGCTCTCCGGGCCGGGCGGGACCTCGAACGGGAAGTATTCGAAATCGACGTTTGAGGTAATGCTGCCCCTGTACTCGTATTTTCCCTGAAGCAGCTTCAAAAACGTTGTCTTCCCCCGCCCGTTTCTGCCCGTGAAACCCAGCTTCCAGCTTGTGTCGATCCCGAAGCTGACATTTTCAAAAATATAGTCGGGGCTGCCGTCGTAAGCGAACGTAAGGTTCGATATTTTGATCAGTGATATGGTCGTCGCCCCCCTTTGGACCTCAGGCCGCGGAACTCTTGCGCCTGCAGGAGACTGATCAGTTAAATATAGCAAAAAATTCCGCAAAATACAAGCCGCCCGGGCTTGTTTGTGCCGCCTTGCGGCGCTCCCGCAGGGCCTTTCCCGCCGAGACCTTCCCCCGTGCGCCGCGCAAAATAACGCGGTGCCCCGGAAGCGCGTTTTGTGATAGAATATGCATAAAGGTTTCTGTGAGGTGGAGCGGCATGGGTATTTGTTATGTATTCGGCGCGATGGGATGTTCCTCCCTGCCGGAGATAAAGAGCGGCGACTTTGTTATCGCGGCCGACTCGGGGTATCTAAATCTGGGGACCGTCAAACCGGACGCGGTCGTAGGCGACTTTGATTCACTGGGCTTCGTGCCCGAAGGAACGCGCGTCGTAAGGCACCCGGCCCGCAAGGACGACACGGATATGATGCTGTCCGTCAAGCTCGGCCTCGCGGAGGGCTTCAGGAAATTCATCATCTACGGCGGGCTCGGCGGCAGACTGGACCACACGATAGCCAACATCCACGTTCTGAAGTACCTGCTCGAGCACGGGGCGAGGGGCTGCCTCGCGGGAGAGAGTGAGAATCTGATCCTCGTCGAAAACGGTGAAGCGGCGTTTTGCGCCGAAGCATCGGGCGCGGTGTCGGTCTTCTCGTACGGTCAGACTGCGCGCGGCGTGACGCTTGAAGGGCTCTCGTACGGCCTTAAAGACGCTGTCCTGACATACGGCTGCCCTCTGGGCGTCAGCAACGCGTTCACGGGGGCGGCTTCACGCATATCAGTTCTCGACGGCTGCCTTATCGTCATATGGCACGGAGAACCGGGCTGGACCGATTACGTTGATCGGGGCTGAAGTCCCCTCGCGGGCCGCGGCCCGTTTGCCCGCCCCGAAGCGGAGATCTTTCCCGGCATGTCAAAGCGCCCCCCGGTCTTTCCGGCGGGCGCTTCGGGGACCTCAGCCGACCGATATCACTCCGACGGGACAGCTGTCCTGCGCTTCGACCGCGGAACCCTCTTCCGACTCCGGGATCTCATCGACGTAGACTTCCGCGAGGCCGTCGTCAGCCATGCGAAATACCTCCGGGCAGATCGTCGGGCAGAGGCCGCAGGAGATACAGCCGTCCCTGTCTATCGATGCTTTCAAGGAACATACACACCCTTTCCCTCTTTTCTCGTCCCGGCTATTATTCTCCGGATCGCAGGTTCTTATTATGGCGTTCCGGGCCGGGAGGCAAAAAAAGGATCGGCTGTTCCTGCAGACCGCGTTTTGTGATATACTGTACACGCCCGGGAGCCGACCGTTGACATCCGCGAAAGATCCCATATGTAACAACGTCACGGATATTCTTTTTTCCGGGCGTACAATTTTGGCCTGTCTATAAAGTCGGCCGCTGTGAGATCAGGCCGGTTTTCACGCATCCGGAATTATACACAGACAGATCTTAGATAAAGGTTGTGAGGTGCTAGTACATGGGAAGAAAAGTTGTTATTGTCGGCGGAGTGGCCGGCGGCGCCAGCTGCGCGGCGAGGCTCAGAAGGCTCGACGGGAGCATGGAGATAGTTGTTCTCGAGAAGGGTGAATATATCTCCTACGCAAATTGCGGCCTGCCGTACCATGTGGGCGGCGTTATCAGGTCGCGGGGTTCCCTGCTGCTTCTGACACCCGAAGAGATGAAGGCGAAGTACGACGTAGACGTGCGCGTCAAGAGCGAGGTCATCTCGATAGACAGGCAGTCGAAGACCTTAAAAGTCAGGCGGACTGACTCCGGGGAAGTCTATGAAGAATCCTATGATACGCTCGTGCTGGCAACGGGTTCGACCCCTTTGCGGCCCCCGATACCCGGCATCGACTCGGAGCGCATCCAAACGCTTTGGACCGTACCCGACACCGAACGCATCCTCTCCTTTGTAAAAGACGGCGGCTGCAGCTCCGCTGCGGTGATCGGCGCGGGCTTTATCGGACTCGAGATGGCGGAGAATCTCCGCTCCGCGGGCCTTGAGGTGTCCGTCATTGAGATGCTTGACCAGGTCATGGCTCCGCTCGACTACGAGATGGCGCTGCTCCTGCACGAGAACATCCGCCAGAGCGGCGTCAGGCTGTATCTCGGAGACGGCGTCGAGTCGTTTGAAGAAAAGGACGGCGGCGTCGGGATCACTCTCAGGAGCGGCAAGACCCTGTTCGCCGATATCGTTGTCCTATGCATAGGCGTGCGCCCGAACGGGGAACTCGCGAAAACCTGCGGCCTGGAGACAAACGAGCGGGGAGGCATAGTGACCGACGAATACCTCCGCACTTCCGACAAGGACATCTACGCCGTCGGGGACACGATCGAGGTGGAGGACTACATATTCAGGAACAAGACCATGGTGCCCCTGGCGGGCCCCGCAAACAAGCAGGGACGCATCGCGGCTAACAACATTGCGGGCGCGCAGGAGAAGTACGAGGGCTCGCTTGGGACCTCTATCGCCAAGGTTTTCGATCTCACCGCCGCCTCCACCGGGGCAAACGAAAAGACTTTGATCGCACGCGGCCTTGTGAAGGGGAAGGACTATCTCGGCATCATCATTGTGCAGAACTCCCACGCGACTTATTACCCCGGCGCGCAGCCGATGACTCTAAAACTGCTGTTTTCCGTTGACGGATCGCGCATATTCGGCGCTCAGATCGTCGGGCGCGACGGCGTTGACAAGAGGATCGACACCATCGCTGCGACAATACGCCTGGGCGGAGGCGTTTCGGACCTCAAAAAGCTCGAGCTCGCTTACGCGCCGCCATACTCCTCCCCCAAGGACCCCGTTAACATGGCGGGCTTTACCGCGGAGAACGCCATCCGCGGCATGATCAATTTCGCGGAGTGGGACGCTGTGGAGACACACCCGGGCGCGGTCGTGCTCGACGTGCGCGAACCGGTAGAACTGGCGGCCTTCTCGATCCCGGGGGCCGTAAATATCCCTCTCGGCCAGCTCAGAGACCGCCTCGGCGAGCTGGATAAATCAAAGGAATATATAGTATTCTGCGCCGTCGGTGTGCGCGCCTACAATGCGGAGCGGATACTGATGCTAAACGGTTTCGAACACGTTCTGCACTATCCCGGCGGCATGAGGTTCTACAGATCCACGCATTCCGAAGAAGCCGCCGCTCCCTCCGCTGCCCCCGGCCCCGCTGCCTCCTCTGGCCCGCTCACGGCCGCCGAGACGGGAGAAGCGAAAAGCGCCGCCGGGCCTACCGTGATACTTGACTGCACCGGCCTTCAGTGTCCCGGGCCTCTTATGCAGGTCTTCCGGTGCGTCGCCGAACTGAAAGACGGCGACACCGTTGAGGTCACGGCCTCCGACCCGGGCTTCACGAGCGATATCGAAGCGTGGTGCCGAAGGACCGGCAACACGCTCCTTTCAAACGAGCGCCGGGGCACGGATTTCGTCGCGCTTGTAAAAAAGAGCTCCGGGACCGCGCCGCCTGTCGTTCGCGACACCTCCGAGGGCAAGACGATCATAGTTTTTTCCGGCGACCTCGACAAGGTCCTCGCCGCCTTTATAATTGCGAACGGCGCCGCCTCCATGGGCAGGCCGGTGACTATGTTCTTCACCTTCTGGGGGCTGACCGTCCTTCGCAAACCCGCGAAGCAGCGCGTTGAAAAAACGTTCATGGAAAAGATGTTCGGAGCAATGCTGCCGCGCGGCATCAAAAAGCTCAAGCTCTCGAGGATGAACATGGGCGGTATGGGCACGGCCATGATGAAAAAGATCATGAGTGACAAGAACGTCGACTCGCTGGAGGCCCTTGTAAAAAAAGCGATGGAGTCTTCCGTCAGGATCGTCGCCTGCGCCATGAGTATGGACGTGATGGGCATCAAGCGCGAGGAGCTCATCGACGGAGTGGAGGTCGGCGGTGTCGGGATGTATCTCGGGGCCGCCGAGGAGTCCGGCGTTAACCTTTTCATCTGACGGCGGCACACGACGCCGCGATCCTATAGTCGAAGGGGCGCGCCCGTACCTGGGCGCGCCCCTTTGAACGCGTCAGAACGGGTGTTCTTTGACATGTACCGGGGATAGTCCTCGCCGCGCTGCGAGAGGGCGGCGGTCGCAGAAGTCCGAGATTCTGACAGTCTGACGGAGGTTCGCCCGATATGATCTTAACTTACTTGAACAGCTCCCCCGTGTGTGGTATATTCTCTGTAAATAACTCTTACCCGGACGGTAAAACACATGATACTATCAGACAGCACCATCAGGAAACTTCTCGGTGACGGAACACTTAAGATCTCCCCTCTTGAGGATCTGCAGATTCAGCCCGCGAGCGTGGATATTCGCCTCGGAGACACGTTCAGCACGATAGACGACTCATGCGGCGGCATAATCGGCCTCGACAGGGAGATAAAGTACAAGACTGTAACTTCCGGCAGCTATCTGCTCCTGCCCGGACAGTTCGTGCTCGCAACAACGATGGAGTATTTTTCCCTGCCTGACAATATCACGGCCTTCGTCGAAGGGCGCAGTTCCCTCGGGAGACTGGGGCTCTTTATACAAAACGCCGGCTGGGTGGACCCGGGTTTTGAAGGGGAGATCACTCTCGAGCTGTACAACGCGAATCGCTGCGCGATAGACCTGCGCCCGGGCCGCCGCGTGGGCCAGCTGGTCTTCGCTCAACTCGACGGGAGGGCGGCAAATCCCTACAGGGGCAAGTATCAATACCAGAAAGGCGCGACAGGCTCGCGAGTATTCATGGATGAAGAGGCGGCGCGCCCGCCGGGGGGGAACGGCCAATGATAAGGGAAATAACGCGTGAAGACCTCGGCGGCCTGATGAGCCTCTACGCTCAGTTGCACGCGGAACCGGCGCCGGAGGACGCCCGGCGCGCGCGCGAGGTCCTGGACGCCATACTTTGCGACCCCAGCCATCATATAATTGCGGCCGAAGAACAAGGCTCGATCGTATCCTCGTGCGTCCTTGTCATCATCCCCAACCTGACACGCGGCCAGAGACCCTATGCCCTCGTCGAAAACGTGGTGACGGACGCCGCCCACAGGAGAAGAGGCCTCGCTTCGGCGTGCCTTGAATACGCCCGCGAGATCGCGTCAAAGGAAAACTGCTACAAAATAATGCTGATGACCGGCTCAAAGGACCCGGCTACGCTTCGCTTTTATGAGCGGGCGGGCTACAACAGCTCAGACAAGACGGCTTTTATCAGATGGCTGTGAAGCTCTCTCCCCGCACGCCGCGCTGAGGGTCCGGGCGGCGCCGGTCCGCAAATTCTGACAGGCAGCCCGCCTTGACAGCGGTCCGCGCGGATGTTATTCTGTTTGAAATATTACATACTGCTTTTTGGATTTTCATGAATCATGCCTCAAAACGTTCGTTCTGCGGGCCGGCCGCGCCGCTGCGCCGCCCGGCCGCGGCGCCGATATTTGCACGGAGGTTATCACCAATGGATAAACAGATCATCAGCGGCGACGAAGCCGTCGCACGGGGGGCCTGGGAGGCCGGCGTCCGCGTCGCCGCCGCGTATCCCGGCACACCCAGTACGGAGATACTCGAGAACCTGTCGCTTTTTAAAGACGACGTATACGTCCAGTGGGCCTGCAATGAGAAAGTTGCCTTTGAGATCGCCGCGGGCGCCGCGATAGGCGGGGTGCGCAGCCTCGCCGCGATGAAACACGTGGGCATGAACGTTGCGGCCGACCCCATGTTCACACTTGCCTATACCGGAGTAAACGCCGGATTCGTCGTCGTAACTGCCGACGACCCAGGCTGCCACAGTTCTCAAAACGAACAGGACAACCGCTGGTACGCCCTGCACGCGAAGTGCCTCATGCTTGAGCCTTCGGACTCCGCGGAGTGCAGGGATTTCACCATCGCCGCCTTCGAGCTTAGCGAGAAATACGACATCCCCGTCATACTGCGCATGACGACGCGCGTATGCCACTCAAAGAGCCTTGTGCAGCTCGGTCAGCGGCAGGCGCCGCCCGTCAAAACGTACGAGGGCAACGCTCAAAAATACGCCATGCTGCCGGCGAACGCGCGCCCGAGACACGCCTACGTCGAAGAGAACCTCGCGCGCCTTGAGGAAGTCTCAAGCTCCAGCCCGCTGAACCGCGTCGAATGGGGCACGGATACAAAGATCGGCGTCATCTCGAGCGGCATATCATACATGTACGCAAAAGACGCTTTCGGGCCGGAGGCCTCATATCTGAAACTCGGCTTCACAAACCCGATGCCAAAATCGCTGATACGCGATTTCTGCTCCCGTGTCGACAAGGTCTGCATAGTGGAGGAGGGCGACGGTTTTATTGAGTATGCCGTGAAGGCTCTCGGGATAGAGTGCACCGGCAAAGACGTGGTGCCGCGCCTTGGAGAGCTCGATTCGCAGACTGTCGCTCTTGCGTTCGGCCTGGCCGAGAAGCCGCAGGTGTACTCGGCAGACGCCGCGGCGCCGGCGAGGCCTCCCGTGCTCTGCGCCGGCTGCCCGCACAGGGGCTTCTACTTCGCTCTGCGCAGCCGCCGGGCTAAAATCGCCCCTGTGGGCGATATCGGCTGCTATTCTCTGGGCTGCCTGCCGCCCTTCAACGGTTTTGACGCCGCGTTATGCATGGGCTCGGGCTGGTCTTCCACGATCGGCCTGGCAAAAGCGCTCAAGGCGCAAAACGACGAGCGCAAGGTGCTCGGCCTGCTGGGCGACTCGACGTTCTTCCACTCCGGCATCACGGGACTCATCGACGTCGTCCACTCGAATTCCGACGTCATTCTGTGCCTTCTTGACAACAGCATAACGGCTATGACGGGGCATCAGGACCACCCCGGCACCTCGGGCAACCTGATGGGTGAGACCGTCACACCTGTCGATCCGCTCGCAATTATCCGCGCCACCGGCCTCTCCGACGAGCGCATACGCATCGTCGACCCCATAGACCAGGTTCAGATGGGCGCGGCTCTGGACGAGGCTATTGCGGCTTCCGGCCCCTTTGTCATCATCTGCCGCAGGCCCTGCGCCCTGCTCAAACCCGTTATGGCGGCAAACGCCGGCATCCGCTGCGTTGTGAACACCGAAAAATGTATAGGCTGCAGGCAGTGCGTCAAGACGGCCTGCCCCTCGCTCACGTTTGAAAACGGCAAATCCGTCATCTACGACCCAGCGGGGTGCACCGGCTGCGGCCTGTGCATGCAGCAGTGCAGGTTCGGAGCTATCGAAAGGATTGGTGGCTGATATGAAAACTACCGGCATACTACTCACCGGAGTCGGCGGTCAGGGCATCATTCTTATAAGCAAGATCCTCACCATCGGCCTTGCTGATATGGGCTTTGAAGTCAAGATGTCCGAAATACACGGCATGTCTCAGCGAGGCGGCACCGTGAATACGCAGCTGAAGTACGGGCAGAGAGTCTTCTCCCCCACGATAGGCCCGGGCGAGGCCGATATGATAGTCTCGTTTGAAAAGTCCGAGGCTCTGCGCGCCCTGCCTTACCTTAAAAAGGGCGGAACTATAGTCACGGACGAAAAGGAAATATTCTCCATGCCCGTTCTGACGGGAAACGCGGAGTACCCCCACAGAGCGTTGGAAGCGCTGGAACTCGCCGGCTGCAGCGTAAAGAGGGTCCCGGCTGCGGCTATCGCGGAGGAACTCGGCAACGGCAAGGTTCAGAACATCGTCCTTCTCGGAGCCCTCGTAAAAGCTCTGGGGTTCTCAGGCAGCGCTGACTGGCTCGCCATACTGCGCTCAAACGTCCCGCAGAAGCTGGTCGATATAAATATAAGCGCATATGAAAAGGGCGCCGCTCTGTAGGCGCGCCCTTAAAAGCTCAAACTCTCCTAATTTGAAAACAGCTGCCCCGGACATGTCGGGGGCAGCTGTCTTATTTACGTGCCGATAAAGCCGCCCGGGCGCTTCGGAAAAGGCTTACTGCAGCCAGCAGGCGCAGGTGTGGCCGGGGGAACGCTCCATCAGCGGCGGTTCCTCGTTTTTACACCTCTCCGATGCGTGAGGGCAGCGAAGGTGGAAGCGGCAGCCCGTGATCGGGCCAGAGCCGTTCCAGATGTCGCCTTTGATCCTGCCGGGCCGCGCCCTCCGCGCCGAGGCGGGGTCGGGTACCGGGACCGCCGCCATCAGAGCCCTGGTGTACGGGTGCAGGGGCGAGGCGCATATCTCGTCGCTCGTGCCCAGTTCGATGATCTTCCCGAGATACATGACGCCGATGCGGTCCGAAATATGGCGTACGACGGGCAGGTTGTGCGAAATAAAAAGCAGCGTCAGACCGAGCCCCTGCTGCATCTCCTCCAGCAGGTTTATGATCTGGGACTGTATCGATACGTCAAGCGAGGACGTGGGCTCGTCGCAAACAAGAAACTCCGGGCGCACCGCAAGCGCTCTTGCGATACTTATGCGCTGCTGCTCGCCGCCCGAAAACTCGTAAGGGTAAAGATCGGCGGATTCGGGCTTGAGGCCCACCTTTTGCAGGTATTCTTCGGCTATGCTCCGTCTTTCGGCGCGGCCGGAGCCGATTCCGTTTGCCTTGAGCACCTCCTCGATAAGGCCCCCCACTTTCATGTGCGGGTCCATCGATCCTCCGGGATCCTGAAAGATGATCTGCATTCGGCTGCGGTACGGGCGCATATCGGCTTTCGTTATGTCCTTTCCGCGGTAGAATATCTGCCCCTGCGTCGGTTCGTGGAGACGAAGTATCGTGCGCCCCAGCGTGCTCTTCCCGCAGGCGGTCTCCCCGACGAGGCCGAAAGTCTCGCCTTCATAGATACACAGGTCGACGCCGTCCACGGCGCGCACGGTCCTCGACCCCGAAAAACTGTTTCTTAATGTGAAGTATTTCTTCAGACGCGAGACCTCCAGCAGTTTATTTTGCTCCACCGGTCTTCGCCTCCTTTTCCGCAAGATAGCACGCGGCGTATCTGCCCTCGCCGAATGACACGGGTCCGGGTTCTCTCCGGCGGCAATCGTCCGTACAGAATGCGCACCTCGGGTGAAAAGCGCAGCCGCCGGGCAGTCCCGTAACGTTGGCGGGCACGCCCTCTATGGACATCATCTTCCCTTTTCTGTCCATCTCGATATTGGGAATGGCTTTCATGAGTCCGGATGTGTACGGGTGTACCGGATCGCCGAATATCTCGAAAACGGTGCCTTTTTCAACGATCTTCCCGGCGTACATCACGCAGACGGTGTTGCATATCTGCGCGACGAGACCCATATCGTGCGTGATGAACAGTATCGCCATGTTGCGCTCTTTGCGGATATCCTCGAGCAGGTCCATTATCTGAGCCTGCACCGTCACGTCGAGGCTCGTCGTGGGTTCGTCCGCTATCAGCAGCTCAGGCTCCTGTATGAGGGCCATGGCGATCATTATCCGCTGGCACATTCCCCCCGAGAGGGCTGACGCGTATTGCCGCATGACCCGCTCCGGCTCGCCTATGCCTACGCGCAGGAGCAGCTCCTTTGACCGCTCGTCGGCTGTCTTCCGGCTCATGGCCGAATGGCTCATGGCCGCTTCGCGCATCTGGCTGCCCACGGAGATCATCGGGTCCAGACACTCCATGGGATTCTGGAAGATCATGCCTATGTGCTTACCCCTCAGAGCGTCCCAGCTCTCTCTTTTATAGTCGAGCACGTTCTCGCCGCGAAACTCCACCGTGCCCCCCGTGACGCGGCCCGTACCGCGAAGAAGGCCCATCACGGCATATGCGCTCGCGCTCTTGCCGCTGCCCGATTCGCCGACGATGCCGACGACCTCGCGCTCGTGAATATCGTACGAGATGCCGCGCACCGCCCTGACCTCACCGTGCGCGCCGTCAAAGCAGACGTGCAGATCCCTTATCTTCAGAAGGACCGGTGTACTCATGATCTCCCTCCGTTCGTTCCCGAGCGGCCTCTGATGATGCTGCTGAGGTTATTGCCCAGAATGTTTACGCAGACAACGGTTATGAGGATCATCAGCCCGGGAAAGACAGACAGCCACCATTTGCCGTACATGATGCTCGCATACCCGTTTGAGAGCAGATCGCCCCACTCGGGCTTGGGCGGCTGTACGGCGATACCTATGTACCCCAGCGCAGTAAAAGCCAGTATCGCTTCGGCAAAAGCTGTCGTGAATTTCACTATGTACTGAGCAAAGATATTCGGCAGAACGTGGCGGAAAAGAATTACGGCTCTGCGTATGCCGAAAGCCCGCTCCGCTTCAAGAAACCCGCTGCCGTGGATATTCAGCACGAGGGCCCTGCTCCATGAAGCAAAATCCGGCATAAGCGTGACACCTATCGCTATAGCTGAACCCGTCGCGGTGAACCCCTTTGAGGCTGCCGCAAGCACGGCGATCAGCAGGAACGGGATCACGGCTATCGATTCCATCACACGCATGATCATGTTGTCGAGCAAACCGCCGTGGTAACCCGCCGTCACGCCCGCGAGGAGTCCTGCCGCTCCCGCCAAAGCCACGGCGAGCATACCCATCAGCAGCGTCACCCGGGAGCCGTAGATCACGCGCGATAACGTGTCCCGCCCGAAGCGGTCGGTCCCGAAAGGGTGCTCCCACGAGGGCGGCGAATATCCCCTTGCTCCGAATTCAAGCGGGTCGTGGGGTGCAACGAGCGGAGCAAACACGGAGCAGAACATGATGATAAGAAGTATCACGAGGCTCGCTGTCCCCGCGGCGCTCAGTTTTTTGTGCGCCGGCTTCTTAAGGCGCAGCCCCTTTTTCGTTTTCAGCATATTATTCGTACCTCTGCCTGACTGCCGGATTTATCGCCGTATAAGCGATGTCCGCCACGAGGTTGATAACGCCGCTCAGAGCGGCAGATATAAGTATACAGATGATCTCTGCGAGGAAATCTCTCCTGTTGATCGCATCGTACATCATACTGCCTACGCCGGGCACGGAAAAAACTATCTCGATTATCAGGGCTCCCCCGAACGCCTTTGTGAGCTGGTTCCCCAGGATCGACATCAGCGGGAGCATCGAATTGCGGACAGCGTGCCGCCATACG
>Ga0123329_1004039_pt1 | contig 11718 bp, 7 predicted proteins | sample BioC12SIPDNA_FD_89703 | JGI IMG/M metagenome (GOLD analysis project Ga0123329, IMG submission 89703) | Anaerobic biogas reactor microbial communites from Washington, USA - Biogas_R1_B C12 SIP DNA | ecosystem: Engineered > Bioreactor > Anaerobic > Unclassified | place: Washington, USA | collected... | reverse complement strand
GCCGGGCAAGCCGTGCGGGATTTTGCGGGAGGGCGAGCCGCTGGGGTAGTGGGAAACCGAACGATCCGCCGGGCGAGCCGGCGGGATTTTGCGGGAGGGCGAGCCGCTGGGGTAGTGGGAAACCGAACGATCCGCCGGGCTTGTCCGGCGGGATTTTTGGGGGTGGTGGATAGGTCCGCCTTGCGGTCAGTACAGCGTGAAATTCAGTCCCGTTCCGGCGGGACGTTTTCCGCTTGGAGGAGCGGCGGATTCGTTTCGGTAGAGGTAGACCTTGTAAGCGGTCTCTTTGATCGTCGTCAACAACACGTCGCGCGGGCCGTGGCCGGCAAGGTCGACGGCGGCCATCAGCATCGGGCGTTCCCCTTCCCCAATCGCGAAGCTGGATACGCGGCGGCCGCGGCCGTCAAAAAGCCCCCGCGGCAGCGCCGAGCCGATCTCCTGGAGACCATCGCCGCTGAAGTCGACAAGGTCATGATGGCGCGTGTAATCCGTGTCGATCCGGCCGAGGGGATTGCCCCGTTCGTCGAACACGCAGAGCGGCTTGGGCGGAGCCGGCACGTGGTCGACGTCGACCACCAACTCCAAGCCGGGGACGTCGTCGCGGATTTCGCCCACGTCCACCGATTCGTAGTGATCGCCGGTCACGCGCCAGACGAGGCGGCCACCGCCGTCGGTCATCACCAGGGCGTTGCCGCCACACATCGTCATCGCCAGCCGCGTCTCCTCGGGCCGGTCGGCCAGGCGGACGACCCGCCAGCAGTCGGCGTGCCCGCCGTTCCGCCGCCCCTCCTCGGCCTGGAAGACCCAGCGAACCGAGCCGTCCGAGTTCAAGGCAGCGTACCCGGCAAGGATTTCGTCGCGGCCGTCGCCGTCAAGGTCGACGGGCAAGGGTTGATGCGCGGTTGGGTAGCCGCCGGGCTCCTCGACCGTCCAGCGGAGGCGGCCATCGGCGGAGTAGGCCCAGATCTGCCCGTAGCGGGTCTTGACCAGAATCTCCGTGGGCCAGCCCTTGCCCGACAGGTCGGCGAAGACGACACAATCGCTGGCGTTCGGCTCGACGGGGAAAACGCGTGTCGGTTTCCCCGAACGGCCGTCGAGGATGAGCACCTGCCGATCCGCCGCAACGATGACTTCGCTTGTGCCATCGTTGTCCAGGTCGTGGATCTGGCAAGCCACGTCGTGGTGGAGTTCCCGGCGTCCGCGCTTCGGGTCGCCCCATCGCCAGAGGATGCTGCCATCGAGTTTCTGAACCGCCACCGAGGAGGTGAAGTGGTTGTCGCCGTTGTTGACGTTGCGGGCCGAGACAATCTCGATCTGGCCGTCGCCGTCCACGTCGCCCGCCACGACCCACTCGCCGCCGTATTCCGCGTCGAGTGTCAGCGTTCGCCAGGGAGCGACAGCCGGCGGATCGGCCGGGGGAGCGCCGCGGGCGTCGGTTTTGAAGGGCTCGCGTTGCTCGCCGCGCGTCGTCGCACAGCAGAGCACGCTGCACGCGACGAGGGCAGTCGTCAGGATTTCAGGCAGGACCGGGGCGTGTCTGTTCATGGGGCGGATTCGTGCGGTTCTGGTCTTGTTGTCGGCATCAGCTCGTCGCCGCCGGCGCCGCGGATTCGCAGATTGGGCTTTTCGAGCGTCACGGTCGTGCCCGGCGGCACCGACTGGGTGAGCCATACACTGGACCCGATCACGGCATCGCGGCCGATGACCGTCTCTCCTCCGAGCACCGTGGCGTTGGCATAGATCACCACCCGGTCCTCGATCGTCGGATGGCGCTTCGTGCCGCGGACCAGGTTCCCTTGCTCGTCGGTGGGAAAGCTCAGCGCGCCGAGGGTCACGCCCTGGTAGAGCTTGACCCAATTGCCGATCTCGCAGGTCTCGCCGATGACCACGCCGGTTCCATGGTCGATGAAGAAATGGTCTCCGATCTTTGCGCCGGGATGGATGTCGATGCCGGTGCGGGCGTGGGCCCATTCGGTCATCATGCGGGGAATCAGCGGCACTTCGAGGGAGTGCAGCAGGTGGGCCAGGCGGTAGACGGTCACCGCCTCGAGTCCGGGATAGCAGAAGATCACCTCGTCGAGCGATTTGCAGGCCGGATCGCCCGCGTACGCCGCCTCGACGTCCAGCGCCAGGCGGCCGCGGAGTTCGGGGATTCTCCCCAGGAATTCGAGCGTCTTTTTCTGCCCGAGCGACTCGAAGTCGAATTTCTTCTGCGGGTCGCAGATCACGTTTTCGCCCCGGTCGTGGCAGATCGCCCGGGCAATTTGCGAGGTCAGGCGGTCGTGCAGCTTGTCGAGCAGGTCGCCGACGTGATAGGTCACGTTGCCCAAATGCAGCCCGTCGCGGCGGCGGTAGCCGGGGTAGAGGATCTCCTTGAGATCGTCGGTGACCGAGATGATCACCTCGTAGTTGGGCAGCGGGCAATGCCCGAGATGATTCATCGAGCCTACCTGGCAGTAGGTGTCGACGATCCGGTCGACCAGCTGGGGAAGGGTTTCCTTGAGGCGAAAGTCAGTGGCCATGAGTCATGTCCCGCTCGGCTGCGGCAACCCGCCGGGGGCGCAGGAGAGCACAAGAGTGGCAAGGAGGAAGAACGCGCAACGATGAGGGGCTGGCAGAGTCGTCCGGTGCTAAACCGGACAGAGGCAGCCGCGGCAGACGATTGCGATCGGCGAGCTGGTCATTGGAGAGCCCCCTCCAGGGCAGACCCCCTGCTGCGGGAATCCTAGGCGCGCTGGTTTCAGAAAGCAAGCCCACGAGATGTCTTCGGTTTGGACGGGCAGGCAAGTTTAGGCGAAATGGCCGCACGGCCGGCACGCAGCCGGCGGCGGAGACAGACCGGGAATTATTCGACGGTCGCGCGGCGTCGTCAGGGCGAAGCGCCAGCGAGGCCAACTCGGGCCGGGCGCCTCGCTGACGCGTCGCACCTGCGCTCGGCTGGTGAAGAATCCGGGCTATTCCTCCTCTTCCTCGACCTTGGCGGCGCGGATGATCTCCTGCTGGACATTGGGTGGCACGACGTCGTAGCGGCTGAACTCGATCGTGTAGCTGCCTTGCCCGCCGGTCACGCTGGCCAGTGTCCGGTTGTAGGTCGTCACCTCCGCCAGGGGCACCTCGGCGATGACCGTCTGCATGCCGCCGCCGGCCGAGGCGATGCCCAGCGGACGGCCGCGGCGGCTCGACATGTCGCTGTTGATGTCGCCGACCTTGTCCGCGGGGACGGTGATCTCGATCTTCACGATCGGTTCGAGCAGGCCGGGCTTGGCCTGCTGGAAGACATTCCGGAAGACCATCGAGGAGGCCGTCTTGAAGGCCTGCTCGTTGCTGTCGACCGGGTGATCCTTGCCGAAGTGGACTTCGACGCAGACGTTCTGCACGCGGTATCCGGCGATCACGCCGCGCTCCAGCCGATCGCGGAACCCCTTCTCCACGGCGGGCATGAAGTTGCTCGGGATCGTGCCGCCCACGACCGAGTCGATCCAGAGGAAGTTGTTCGCCTCGTCGTAGTGAATTTCCTTCATCGAGGGGAAGCGTTCCTTGGTTGCGTATTCCTCGATGTTCGTGCCGGTCGGCAGGGGGAACATGCGGATGTGGACCTCGGCGAACTGGCCGCTGCCGCCGCTCTGCTTCTTGTGGCGGTAGCTGCCGGCGGCGTTGGCCTGGATCGTCTCGCGGTAGGGGATCTTCGGCGGCTTCGTGTCGACCTCGACCTTGTCGCGGCGTTTGAGCCGTTCCTGGATGATCTGTAGATGGAGTTCGCTCATGCCGGTGATGACGGTTTCCTTGGTCTGCATGTCGAGTTCGCGGTGGAACGTGGGGTCCTCCTCGACGAGCTTGTGGAGAGCGCCGGAGAGCTTCGTCTGGTCGGCGCGGCTCTTGGGCGTCACGGCCAGCCCGACCATCGGCGTGGGGAACTTGATCGGGGGCATCACCGGCTCTCCGAGCGTCATGCCGGTTTGCAGGTCTTCGAGCTTGGCGATTGCCACGATCGAGCCGGCCGGCGCCTCGTCGACCGGCGTGGTCTCGTCCGCCTGGACGCAGAGCAGCTGGGCGATCTTCAGCCCCTTGCGAACGCCGGTCGCCGGGACAACGGCGTCGCGTTTCAGGGTGCCGGAGAAGACGCGGATGAAATTCAGCTTCTGCACGAAGGGGTCGATGCGGTTTTTGAAGACCTGGGCGACGAGCGGGCCGGCCGGGTCGGCCTTCAACTCCACCGGCTCGCCGGCGGCGTTTTGGGCCGTCCGCTTCGGCACGCCCGGCGGCAGGGCGCACATCACCAGCGCGTCGAGCAGCTCGGCGAGCCCCGTGCCCGTCTTGCCCGAGACGCAGATGATCGGCACAAGGCTCCCGTCGGCCACGGCCTGGACGAGCAGCGTGGAGAGTTGCTCGTCGGTGGGCATCTTCCCTTCCAAGTAGGATTCCATCATCGCTTCGTCGGCCATGACGATCGACTCGATCAGCGAATCATGGATTTCCGCCGGATCGATCACGGCCCCGGCCGCGTCGCCGGGAAGCGTCAGCGTGCTGGCGACGCCCTGGAAATTGCGTCCGATTCCGATGGGGACATTCAAGGGAACGCACTCGGGACCGAAGATCTCCTGGATCGTCGCGAGCAGGGCCGGGAAATCGAGGTTGTCCGCGTCGAGCTTGTTGACCAGGATCATCCGGCCGATGCCGGCAGCCTTGGCCTCGGCGAAGACGCGCCGCGTGTTGACCTCGATCCCTGCCGAGGCGTTGATCACGATCGCCGCCGTGTCGGCGGCGCGAAGGGCTCCGATCGTCTGGCCAATGAAGTCCGGATAGCCAGGCGTGTCAATCAGGTTGAAGTGCTTCTTCTTGTGGTCGAAGTGCGTCACCGTGGCTTCGATCGAATACTTGTGGACCTTCTCCTCGTCGTCGAAGTCGCAGATGCTCGTGCCGTCGTCCACGCTCGCCTGCCGGCTGAGCGTGCCGGTGCTCGTCAGAATCTTGTCGACGAGAGTTGTCTTTCCGGCCGATCCATGTCCACACAAGGCGATGTTGCGGATGTCGTCGACTTGATACTTCGCCATCGAGAGGTCCCTTTGACTGGAGCGTGAGGGTCTGAGTGTTTTCCGTTGTTCTTGGTTGTGATCCGCGCGGAGGGGGTGCCCGAAACGCCGTGCGGAGGGTCCGTCCGCCGGCCCTAGGAATCGTCCGCCACCTCGAGGGCGGCGGCCAGCCCGATCGTCCCCTGATACAGGGCCCGACCAATGATGCAGCCGGCCAGGCGGGCGGCGGCGAGCCGCCGAACGTCGTCGAGCGTCGTCACGCCGCCCGAGGCCACCACCGGCAGGTCGACCGCCGCCTGCATATCGGCCATCGCCGCCACGTTCGGCCCGGCCATCATCCCGTCGGTGGCAATGTCGGTGTAGACGATCGCCGCGAGCGGCTCGCCCGCGAACTGCTGCGCCAGATCGATTGCAGGCGTCTGACTCGTCTCAAGCCACCCGTCGGTGGCAACCATCCCATCCCGGGCGTCGATCCCCAGTACGAGCCTGCCAGGAAATCGCCTGACCATCTGGCGGAACCAGGCCGGATCCTTCAACGCGCGGGTGCCGACAACCAGCCTCGCCAGCCCAATCGCCAGCAATTCTGCAATCTTCTCCTCGCTGCGAACACCGCCCCCAAGCTCGCAGGGGACGCCGACCGCACCGACGATCGCGCAAATACTCGCCAGATTCGCTGAACTACCATCCTTCGCGGCGTCGAGATCGACCAAATGCAGTCGCCTGCCACCTTGCTCAATCCAGTTGCGAGCCATCGCGGCCGGATCGTCTCCGAAAACGGTTTCCTGTGCATAGTCCCCCTGCCGGAGGCGTACGCACTTCCCCCCACGAAGGTCGATTGCCGCCCAGACTTCCACTCCCACGCCTCTGCCGCTTGCGCTTTCACCGTGAAACAAAACGCGTAATATGACACACATCCAGCCCGCCCGCAAGATGCTCCCCGCACGCTCTTGCGGACGCGACTGTAGTGAGAAACCGAAGGATCCGCCGGGCAAGCCGCGCGGGGATAGTGAGAAACCGAAAGATCCGCCGGGCAAGCCGCGCGGGGATAGTGGGAAACCGAAAGATCCGCCGGGCAAGCCGGCGGGATTTGGGGGCCGGGCAAGCCGCTGGGGGTAGTGGGAAACCGAAAGATCCGCCGGACAAGCCGGCGGGATTTTGGGGCCGGGCAAGCCGCTGGGGGTAGTGGGAAACCGAAAGATCCGCCGGGCAAGCCGGCGGGATTTTGGGGCCGGGCAAGCCGCTGGGGGTAGTGGGAAACCGAAAGATCCGCCGGACAAGCCGGCGGGATTTGGGGGGAGGGCAAGCCGCGCGGGGGTAGTGGGAAACCGAAAGATCCGCCGGACAAGCCGGCGGGATTTGGGGGGGTTGAACGAGCGCCGGCGGGGTTGACGCTTTCCCCCAGGGCCAATTCGGCCTAAACTCACGGTCAGCACCGGTGGCTCGGAATGTCTGACGGTGGGAAATTCGGCAAGGCTCCCAAGCTGGAGCTTGGGAACCAGGAATGCGGCACCTGGAACAATGATGGAGACCAGTGTCGCGGGGCGAGAGAGGCCCCAAGCTGGAGTTGGGGAACCGGGGGAAGAAGCGGGGTTTCAAGATCAGACAATGAGCCGTTTTCTTCTGGCGATCGGGAATTGAGCCTTGGACCCTGTTGGGAATTTTGGGGGCGGGCGGATGCCGCAAGCAGGCCCGAGGACGCTGCGACTCCGTCTCTGGCTGCTGCTCAGCGGACTGGCGCTGGCCGCCTGCATGCCGGGCTGCAAGGGTTGTAGCTGCCGGCCCCAGCCCCAGAGGCCGCAGACGGCGGAGGAGCTCGAGAAGGAACTGCTGGAAAGGCAAAGGAAGCTCCGCGAACAGGAGAAGAAGGCCGATCTCTGGGTCTATCGCTACGCGTCAATCCCCCACGAGCCTTTCGGTTCGCTGCCGAAGGCCGAAACGCAGTTCGCCTGTTTCGCCAAGCCCGGCCATTGGACTTCGCTGGCCGTAACCGCCAAGGCCAACAACTTCGACATCGTTGGCAACCTCGAACTGTCGGCTGTCGGGGCGGACGAGCGGCCGGTGCCATTGCCGGGCATGGAGTTCCAGTTGGCCACCGAGCGTCCCGCAGCCCTGCCCAACGGCCAGGCCAAGACGTTCGACGCCGTCCTGTTTCTGCCCGAGTTTCGCCAGCGGGCCGATGCCGCGGTCGCCATCGACGCGCGGCGGCGGACGGGGAAGGTCTTTCGCCATCGCTGCCCCGTCGTGCAAATGCCGTTCTTCCAGTATCACTTCGTCGTCCTGGCGCGTTTTCCGGAAGCGTATGGCTATCTGAAATCGCTCGATTCCGTTCGCGATCCCCGCAACCTGGCGACGATCGATCCGCGTCAGACGGATTCCTACTACCGGGTCTCGCTGCTCGCCACCGGCAGGCGGACACCCCTGCCGGGCCGCGGCCTGTTGTGGACGAACATCGCCTACCTGCTCTGGGACGACGCCGACCCGGATGCGCTCAGTCTTGACCAGCAGGTGGCCCTGCTCGATTGGCTTCACTGGGGCGGGCAACTGATCATCAGCGGCCCGGAGACGCTCGATACGCTGGGCACCAGCTTTCTCGCCGAGTACCTGCCGGCGGCAAGCGGGGGCAACCGCGACCTGGCAGAGCCCGATCTGGCCGAAATCAACCGGCATTGGACATTGCCATTCCGGGGCCGCGAGGGCCGGCGCCTGGCGCCGACGACAACGTGGTCGGCAGTCCGGCTGAAGCTGCACCCCGAGGGCGAGTACGTGGCGACGACCGGCGGCCTGCTTGCCGAACGGACGATTGGCCGGGGTCGCATCGTCCTTTCGGCCTTCAAGCTCAGCAGCCGGGAACTGGTCGCCTGGCCCGGCTTCGACGGCTTTTTCAACGGCTGCCTGCTCCGCCGACCGGCGCGCCGTTTTGGAGGAGCGCCCGAGGAGTTCTTCGTCCATTGGGCCGACGCCCGAGCGGCCACGCCCGGCGGATCGACCCCTGGCCAGTTCGACACGGAACGGCTCTGCGGCCTGCGCTACTTCTCGCGCGACGCGGGCCGCCGGGCCGCCGACTACGTCGGGCCGGATCGGATGGCCGCCGAGCCCCCGGCCGGTCCGGGTCCGACGCTGGAGGTCGCGGCGGGGCCGGATGCGGAATTCGTCGAGTCGTTCGAACCGGTCCGCATCTCGGGGAAAAACCTCGCGGCATGGAATGACTTCGGTGCGGTGGCCGACGCCGCCCGGCAGTCGCTCAGCCAGGCCAGTGGCATCGAGGTGCCCGAGCGGCGCTTCGTTGTCTGGATCGTGGCCGGCTACCTGATCGTCCTGGTGCCGATCAACTGGTTGGCATTCCGGGTTCTCGGCCGGGTGGAGTGGGCGTGGGTCGCGGCCCCGGCAATTGCCATCGTGTGCGCGGCGGTCGTCGTTCGCCAGGCCCAGCTCGACATCGGTTTCGTCCGCGCGCAGAACGAGCTCGCCGTTGTCGAGATGCACGGCAATTATCCCCGTGCGCACGTCGCCCGATATATGGCTCTGTACACGTCGCTCTCGACGGCCTACGAGATTGCCATCGCGGACCCGGGGGCCCTGATCCTGCCCTTTCCGCCCAAGAATCAGCCCGAGGAGACCAATTTGTCGCTGGGGGAGTCGCCCAGGCGGGTCACCTACCGCTACGGGACGGAGGCGGCGATGGGCGACTTCCTGGTTGAAACAAGCCGGACCCGCGCGACCCACGGCGAGCAGATGCTCGACTTGGGGGGCGGCTGGCAATGGCTCGAGACTCCGCCGGGCAGGCAGCGGCTCGTCAACCGGACCGGCTACGCGCTCGGCGGCGCAGGCGCCGTGCGAAGGTTGGAGGATGGGCGGATTGAAACGGCCTGGCTCGGCACGGTCGCGCCGGAGGAGACCGTCGAGCTGGCCGACCGCTGGAGGCCGAGCGAGGAAACCGAGGGCGATTCACTGTGGCCGGATCAGCGCGAGCGGGCGCCGGAGACGGGATCCGTGAGCCAGCCGGGCAGCCTGAGCCTGCGGTCGCTGTTGCCGCTGGCCGAGAGCACCGCCAGCCTGCGCCGCGGCGATGTCCGCCTGATCGGCTGGACCGCCGAGCCGATCGGGGGCGTGGAGGTCCGCCCGCGAGCGCCCCAGCAGCAGCGGCTCGCGCTGGTGATCGTTCATCTCCGCTGCGGGCGGGCCGGCGATCCGCGGCCGGATACGAACTCGCGTTGGGATTTTTCCAGCGAAATTCCGCGCACGCTGCGGGCAAGGTCCGACGAGGCGGACGCCGAAAGAGAGCCCCGGGACGCATCGCCCGGCGGCGCTCGGAGCGGGCCGCCGCCAAGACCGGCGGAGCCCGACGGACTGCCCGGATGAGCGGTGTCTCAACGCGCCTCGTCAACAACCTCCAGGTAGATCGCCGAGGGAAAGTGCCCCTCTCTTGACGCCCGCAACCCCTGGTCGTTTTTCTGCGGCCGGTAGTTGGGCCAGAGCCGGCGGAGCTCCTCGGGGCGCTCGTAGTGGAGCATGCTCAGGCAGAGGCGGATCGTGTAGCGGTGGTTGCCAATCAGGAAGGCGTGAAGCAGCGTGCTCTCGGTGGCGAAGAACATTGTCTCCAGTAGCCGGCGGGGGTAGTCGTACGGGAAATGGATGTCGTGAAACTGGACATACACGCCTGGGGCCAGCCTGGGCAGCACTTCGAGGATGATGCGGTTCACTTCGCTGCCGACCTTGACCGTATGGGTCGAGTCGACGAACAACAGGTCGCCCTCGCCCAGACCGGTCAGCCGCTCCAGCGGCACGGCCTGCGCTTTCTCGGGTACAAGCTCGATCTGGCCGGCGGCGTCAATTCGCCGCAGGTAAGCGCTCGGATAGGGCTCGATGCACGCCAGGTTGGGCGTGTATCCGGCTGCGGCCGCGGCGCGAAGGATGACCGCCGTGGATGTCCCGCAGCCGAGCTGGACGATCCGCCGGGGCCGTTTGGACGCCACGAAACAATAGAGGCAGTCGGCCTCGGCCACTCCGTAGCCGGGCTCGCCGGAGGCCTCCGCCGCGCGGGGCCAAACGTCGCCGGGCAAGCGGTCCTCAAGCGGCGCGCGAATCTCCCCGGCGAACGCCAGCTGCTCGTCGAGACCGGCGCCGGCGACGCCGATCATGCTCATCGGTTCGCGCCAGCCGCTGCTCGTCTGCAACTCGCGGAGATCGGGAATGGACGAATAGAAGTGCCGCGGGAGGATGTCCAGGCCGACCCTTTGCCCCACGAGGAAGGCTTTACGCAGCCCCCACTTGTAGCCCTCTTTGAGCTGTCTTCTCAGGCGGATTGCCATTGTCCGAGGCGCTCCAAAAAACTGGCCATGCGGCGGCCGCGGGAGATGTGCCAGACCGCGGAAGACGACGCTACCGGCGATTGCCCCGCCGGTCAAGCGGAATGTTCGGACTTCGGGGTTCAGGAGAAGGGTTCGGGGTTCAGGCAGATGTGCCTGGCGATGCCGCGCCCGCTCGACGAACCGGCAACGGCCAGGTGCTTGAGGATCAGCAGCTCGATCAGCGAGACGGGGGGCCCCGTGTCGGAGAGTCGCGTCGGCGGGGTGGGGAGAAAGGCCTCGTCGGAGAGGACTTGAGCCAAGAGGCTGCCCGGGGCGGGAACCTGGGTGGCTGCCGTCCTGGCGCTGCTCCTCGTCGCCTGCGTTGGTTGGGCCGGATTGCCCCGGAACTAGCGGCAGCAGGGGGCCGGGTTCCGGGCGAAACCGCGGCCTCCCAAACGCGGCAAGGCCGCGGCGCGGCATTCTCGGAGAACGGTCAGCGGCGTCTGGCGTCGGCCTGAAGATCGCCGAGCGCGTATTGAATGCCGTCCAGGCAGAACTGCATCACCGCCGGATCCATGAAGACGTTGGCGGCGTGGCCGAGGGCGCAGTAGAAGACGCGGCCCTTGTCTTCGGTCTTGATCCAGGCAACGGCGAAATCCTTGTCGGCGCGCTTCACGCCGCCGGTGACCTTGCCGGTTGCCGGATCGGCGAGGTCGAGGGTCAGCAGCACGCGCCGATCGTCTCGCGTGTAAGGGTCCTTGAACTGGTAGATCTCGTCCCGGAGCTTGAATCCCTTGCCGCCGAATGCGCGGTTGAGGATGTGGTCGGGCGCGTCGAGCCGGAACGCCCAGGTGCCGCCGCCGCCCCAGGGGTGGCCGTCAAACAGCCCGCCGATCATCTTGGCGCCCTCCGGCCAGTCGTAGAAATTGTCGGTGGCCGCGTGGATGCCGATCAGCCCCTTGCCCGACCGCACATAGTCGAGCAGCGCCTGCCGCAATTCGGGCCGCGGGAACTTCAGGTGCGTCGTGTTGTTCAGCATCACCGCATCGTACCTGGCCAGGTTGGCCGGCTCAAACACGGCGTAATCGTCGCTGCAATCGACGGAGAAGGCGCCGGTCTTTTCACCCATCAAGGCAAAGGCCTTGTTGCCGCCGGCAATGCCCGAACCGTGAAAGAATCCTTCGCATCGCCAGAAGATCAGGACTCTTCGAGCAGATTCGGGTTTGGCGGCCTGCTTGGGCACCGCCGCCACGATCTTCTCCAGTTCCGTGGCGGAGAGTTCCGGCGGCTGCTGGCGGGCCTTCTCCGCAAAGGCCTGCAACCCTGCATCGCCAAGCCCCAGAAGGATGGCCAGCGCGGCGGCGGTTCTCGTTAGTGCGCGTCTCATGATTGAACTACCT
>Ga0123329_1004037_pt1 | contig 11723 bp, 8 predicted proteins | sample BioC12SIPDNA_FD_89703 | JGI IMG/M metagenome (GOLD analysis project Ga0123329, IMG submission 89703) | Anaerobic biogas reactor microbial communites from Washington, USA - Biogas_R1_B C12 SIP DNA | ecosystem: Engineered > Bioreactor > Anaerobic > Unclassified | place: Washington, USA | collected... | reverse complement strand
GTGACGAACGCGTAGAGCCCGCCGGCCAGTCCGCACAGCACCGCGCTGGTGACGAACGCAAGCAGCTTCCAATTGGCCGTCCGCACCCCCAACGTCGAGGAGGCGATCTCGCTCGTGGCGATGGCCCTGAAGGCCCGGCCCGTGCGCCCCTTGAGCGCTCGGTACACGAAGAGCAGTATCACGATGGCGATGATCCACACCAGGTAGTACTGCCGCATCGCTCCGACGAACTCGAATCCAAAGGCGCTGAGTTTGGGGACGGGGGCGAATCCGGTGGTGCCGCCGGTGAGAGTGCGCAGGTTGTTCACCAGGACCAGGAATATCTGACCGAGGCCGATGGTGGCCAAGGCCAGGTAGAAGTAGCGGAGCTTCAGCACCGGCCGGCCGACTATCAGAGCCACCACACCCGAGGCCGCGGCTCCGATCACGAGGGCGGCGAAGGTGGGGACGTCGAGCTTCATGGCGAGCAGCCCCGCTACATACGCGCCGATGCCGTAGAAGCCCGAATGACCGAAGGAGAGCTGGCCCGCCTGCCCAAGGATGATCACCACCGCCATGGTGATGATGGCGTAGAGCCCGGCTGTAGTCATGACCCTCATGCCGTACTCGTCGCGGAAGATGAGTGGCCAGACCAGGAGCACGACGACAAGGAGCACCTTCAGGATGGCCCCGCGGCGCTCGCTCAAAGAGAAGCGACGATCCAAGCGCTCCAGGGTCCGGGTGAGGGCGGCCATCAGACTTCACCCTCAGTGGAGGGCCGGCCCAGCAACCCAGTGGGCCTGAAGTACAAGACCAGGATCAGGATCGCGTAGGCGATGGCGTCCTGATAACCTGCCGGAAGGACACCCGTCACGAGAGACTGGATGATGCCCAGCGCAAGCCCGCCCGCCACGGCCCCCGTGCTCGACCCCCAGCCGCCCAACACGGCGGCGACGAAGCCCGTCAGCGCGTAGATACCTCCGGACAGGTAGTTGGTGGGGGTCAGGGGGTTGATGGCGATGCCGCCCAGAGCTCCGATGGCTGCCGAGATGGCGAATGCCAAGATGATCATGCGGCCGGTGTTCACCCCCGAGAGGCTCGCGGCCCCCGGGTCGGCCGCCGTGGCGCTCATCTGTTTGCCTATGCGGGTGAAGTTGGTGAGCGCATAGAGACCGATCAGCACCAGGATCATCAGCCCGATGACCCACAGGCTCTGCCGGAACACGTTGACCCCCCCTACATTGATGACTTGGTCACCCGTGAAGGCCGGCACGCTCTTGCCGTAGGGTCCCCAGCGCAGGAGGGAGAAGTTCTCGAAGAGGATGCTGAGCGCGATGGTGGCCAGGATGATCGAGACCAGCGACACCTTGATGAGCGGCTTCAGCACCAGCACGTACATGAGGGCGCTCACGATGACCACCCCCACGATGCCGAAGATGGCGGCCAGCCAGTAGGGGAGATCGAGCTCAGAAAGGAACGAGAAGGTGAAGAACGCCCCGAACATGACGAAGGCGCCCTGCGCCATGTTGACCACCCGCGAGGTACGGTAGATGGTCACGTAGCCGAGCGCGATCAGGGCGTAGATGCTCCCCATGGTGACCCCGGTCACCAGAAGTTGGATCCACTTGACCACTAGCACCCCTTCTCATGTGCCGACGGACCGACCTGACAGAACTGGAGCGTGAGGCCATCCTAACCGATGACGCCCATCTTGTCAACAACTATGCTTATGGTTATTAATTATCTATTAGAAAGCAGACCTTGAGACGGGGGTCACTCCTGCGGCGCCGGGGGAGCCTGCGGTTCACGGGCCGCCATCTCCTGGATCAGTTCCTCGTAGCGGGCCAGCCGCGAATCGATGTCGACCTCGCCGCTGATAGCCGCGAGAAGAGCGAGCCAGGTCCACAGATGGAGCCGGAGGATGTCCGCACGGTCGTACTTCTCGTCCCACGAGGCTCTGAAGGCCGTGTTGTGCAAGGCGCCGATCATGCTGTAGGCGAGCAGTTCGAAGGATACGGGAGGCGGGGCAGCCCCGGCGGGTCTGACGCTCTCGAAGTCGTCGACTATGAGGCGGATAACGCCCTCCCACGCGTTTTCGACCGACTGCGCCAGGTCGGTCTCCTCCGTCTCTTCCGACCTGAGGAGCGACATCACCTCGGAACCGAACTCGTTGGCCCTCACGTCGGCGAACACGCGCCAGAGCAACCTCTCGCCCAGATCGGACGATTCCATCAACTTGGGCTCGAAGAAGGCGAGATTCCACTTTATGAAGGTGTTGAACGACTCCACGAGCAGCTTCCTCTTGCTCGGAAAGTGGCTGTAGAAAACCTGAGGGGTGATCCCCAGTGTCCTGATGATGCCGGCCACGTGAGTCCGCTTGTAGCCTTTGGCCATGAACTCCTGGGTCGCGACGCGGAGGATGGCGGAGCGGATGCGCTCGCTCTCCCGGCCCGCCAGGTCCACACTGTTCTCGCGAGCCTTGGCCAACTCCTTCGTGAGAGCAGTCCTGATCTCGGGGAGAGAGAGGCCGACCTGCTTCATCTCCACTATCCGCCGCAACAGCTTGACGTGGGCGTCTCCATAAAGAGCGCGGCTCGCAGCCGTCTTCTGCGGCTGAGGGAGAAGTCCCTCGCGTATGTAGAAATGGATGGTGCTCCGGGAGACACCTGTCTTCTGTTCGAGTCCCGATATGGTGAGCGCCTCGGCCAAACCTGCTTCTCCTCCTCAAGAGGCCCAGAAGCCGGACCGGTAACTAAAGGATTCTAGTTAACATTAAAAATTATATAGCCTCCAAGGTCCCACGTCAACGAGCCAGCCCCCGGCGCGACCGGAGCGGTCGGGTCCGGGAAGGTCGAAGAAAGGCGCCGGGGAGCTTTCAGACCACCCGGCGCGGGCGGTCTTCCTCAGAGTGAGGGCGGATGGTCCGCGTACGCTCTGTCGAGGACCCGCGGACCTTCCGCGAAGTGTCTACTCTTCGGCTGCGGGGTCCTTGACCGTGATGTGGTGGCTCGATTCCGAGGTGGCGTTGGGGTCGAACGCCTTCTTCACCTTGCGCAGCCATTTGTGGTAGCCCCACATGTGCGGCCCAAAGAAGTCGTGCTGGGCGTCGTTGAACACGTGGTGGGGCAGGCCGTAGTGACCATTCACGGCGTTCTTGTTGGCCTTGCCGACGTACTCCATGGTCCCCTGCGCCACCTCCGGGCTGGGCGTGTAGCGCAGCAGCACCTCCGAGTGGGCCTGCTGGCCGTGCTCGAGCGAGGTGATGAACGGGAAGGTGCTGTCGGCGTACACGAGCCCCCGTTCGATCAGGTCGGCCTTGTCCCTCACCGAATGCTGGATGAAGTTCGACTGCACCTGGTAGGAGTCGGTGCCGAAGATCTCACCTCCGAAGACCCCGGTCGCCCGCATGGTCTCCCGTATGGACGCGGTCACCCGGATGCAGCGCCACATCAGACCGGCCTCCACGTCACCGCCCTCCACAGCTTTCAGCGACTTGCCTTTGGCTTCCTTGATGATGAGATCGAGGACCTGCTTCTTGTACTCGAAATCCCGAGCCGAGTTGCCCGCTATCACGAAGCAGAAACCCGGCCCCTGGATGCTCTTGAGGTACTCCTCGGCCAGCACGATCTCTTCTTCGTTGCTGGTGGCCACGTTGGCCGCCACCATGTTGGCGTTGAAGCCCATGAGGACGAACCCGATCTCACTCTCCCCGATCTTGCGGATGGCGAGGGCGCGCCCGTTCTCATCCGCGAACGAAAGGAAACGCGCCATGAAGTAGGGCGGCGGATCGGCGGGCGCGTAGCCGGGAGAGTGCCCCTTGAGACGCATGGTGGGAGGACCGGGCCAGTGGTAGATCTTGGTGGCGGCCTTCGTGTAGACCCCGAGTCCACCCAACGGCACCACGTTCCCCCGCAGGATGCCCCGCAGGGAGGGTCCGGGCCCGTCGCCGCAGAACCACTCGCCGATGGAACCCGCCGAACCGGTGCGGATGATCTCCCCTTCGGGGGTCACCCACTCCACCGCCAGCAGATTGCGTTCTCCCACGCTGCAGCACTGGCTCAGGTGACCGATGCCTTCGTGGGCCGCCAGAGGCATGGCGGAAGTAATGGCTCCCGCTCCGTTGATGTTGCAGTGAAGGCCCCGCTTCATCAGCTCCCCTTGAAACTGCGCGGTTATCACGTACGGCTCGACCACCGCGTACATGCTGTCTTCGTCGATCTCGACGATGCGGTTCATGCGACGTAGGTCCAGCTTGAGGCAACCCGGCCCGCCCGGGTCGCAATACGACCCCCAACCGGTGCTGGAGGCCTTGTACTGCAGCCTGAACTTGTTGCACAACCTCACGATGGCCTGGACCTCCTCGGTGCTCCCCGGCATGAGGATGGCCTCGAAACGGGGCTTGAAGTCCTGGGCTCCGGCTGCTTGGCCGGAGCGCCAGGCCCAGGCGTCCAGGTGAAGCGGTTCGTCCGAGATGTTCTCGGGCCCGACCACCGACTCGAAGGCCCGGTACTGTTCCTTCTTCATAGCCATTCCCATCCCCCCTAAATCGCCCTGTCAAGGAGTTCGACGATGTCGCAAACCCCGATTGAGCCGCCGTCTCCGCCGGCGCCCTGCAGGTTCTGCGAGCAATGCGGACAGGCGGTGACCAGCGCGTCCGCCCCGGTGGACTCGGCCTCATTCAGCCGCTCCACGGCGGTCCACCGGGCGAACTCGGGGTTGCTCTCCCTGACCCCGCCCCCGGCGCCGCAGCACCACGCGTACTCCTTGATGCGGTCCATTTCCACCAGCTTCAGTCCCGGGATGCTCCTCAGCACCTCGCGCGGCGGCTCGTAGACCCCGCCGGCGCCCCGGCGGAAGGTGCGCGGTGGTTCGTACACCCGCATGTGCCGCTCCCGCTGCTTACCCTCCCAGGGGATCCACGGCTCGCTCAGGCGGCCCAGGTGGCAAGGGTCATGGTAGGTCACGGTAAGGTCCACCTCTTTGCACGGTTTCAGCGTCCCCTTCGCGAGCAACTGAGCCAGGTACTCCGTGACGTGCCAGATCTTGAGACCGGTGTCGAAGCCCAGCTTGGGATAGAGGACCTTGTAGTACTGATAGCAGTGGGCGCAGCCGGTGACGATCTCGGCGGCGCCCGACTCCTTGAAGCGGGCCACGTTCAGTTCGGCCTGCGCCTTGGCTTCGTCCAGGTAGCCCATCTCGTACGCCCGGCCCCCGCAGCAGAGTTCCCGGTCCTTGGCGATGCCCACCTTGATGCCCGCCTTCTGCAGTAGAGCCACGGAGGTGCGGGCCGCCCGTCCGCTACTCTCGTCACATCTGGCCAGGCAACCGGCGTGGTAGACGACCGGCGCCTTCTCCTTGGTGTAGTCCGCGACGTCCAGGCCCTCGTGCCATGCCTTGTGCCTGCCCTTGGCGCCGAGCACCATCGGGCCTTGCTTCTTCATCTTCGCGACCAGCTTGTCGAGCGCCGGCAGAGTCTGGCCCTGTTTCACACATTCCTGACGGACGGCGTACAGAGGCTCGAGCACGTCCATGTCCATGGCGTACTTGCACGAGACATCGCACGCGCCGCACAGGTTGCAGTTGTACACCACCTCCGCCACCTTGGGCGTGTACTTGACCCGCCCGTGGACCAGACTCAGCCCGAAGGCCATCCGGCCTCCTCCGGAATACGCGTGGAAGTCGTAGCGGGAGATGCTGGGGCAGACGTTCGCGTGCTCGTACCCGGTGACCTTCTCCAGGGGAATGAACTTGCAGGCGGAGCAGCGGCAGCAGGTCTCCATCTCACTCTGGTAATCCTTGAGTGCCATCTCTCGTCCCTTCCCTCAGAAGCAGAGTTTGCCAGGATTGAGGATGCCGGCCGGGTCCACGATCGCCTTCACCTTCTTGAGGGCCTCGACGGTGGCTCCGTCCTCGTTCATGATCTGCCGGGCCGCCTCCCCGAAAGGTCTAGAGAAGAAGGCCCCGGCTCCCATGAGGGGCCGGATCACGTCGGTGGCGAGGGCCCGCACGGCCTGAGTCTCGGCCGCGTCGGCGGGATCGTAGAAGAGGCTGAACTCACAGTGACAGTTGGTGCCCTGCACGATCGGCTGGAGGTAGACGCCCAGCCTCGCGGTTGGGAATCCGGCGGCCTCCGTGGCCTTGGTCATCAACTCGACCAGCCCTGGGATCTTCGTGAGGGTGGTGACGAAGAAGATGTCCTGGCATGCGCCGGCCCGGCCGATCTTCCAGTACGGCTGTGGCGACGGCTCGCGGATGGTCTCTAGGAAGCGCCTGGCGGACACACCACCCAGGCTTTGGGCTGCCTCCACTCCGAGCCGCTGCAGCAACTCCTTCGTGTCTTCGATCTGCCCCTCCATGCGCTGTTCGGGCAGGTAGTCGTAGGCGACGAGGTTGAAGAACAGCACCCAGGGCGGCAGGCCCGCGACGAGCCGGGCGTGTTCGGCGTCGTCATTGGCCGTCAAGACCGCCATGAAGCTCCTGTCCACTATCAGGCACTCGTTGCCGAGTCTCAGGCGTACCAGCCAGTGGATGACCTCGAGAAGCTCGGGCAGTTCGGACGAGCCGATGAAGTAGGGCTGTTCCAGCCGGGGCAGCAGCTCACACCGGCACGACGCCCAGGTGACGATGCCCATCGTTCCCTGCGCCCCCTGGATCACTCGGTGCCAGGAGTTGGCCGATGGGCCGGCCGCCTCCTTCTGCACCCCCCCGGCCTGGCGTTGCTCCTCGATGGTGCCGGGATTCGCCGCCGACCCGGTACGGAATACGTCCCCGGTGCCGAAGACCACCTCGGTCGACCCGATGGGATCGGAGATGTCCCAGTGATAGTGGGGCATGATGACCGGTTCGCGGGAGAGCATGCTGCCGAGCACCGACTTGGTAGCGCGCGGCCTTAGCGGCATGTTCAACCGCAGCCCATGCTCGGCCACCGCCGGGATCAGCTCCCCGAAAGTGACGCCCGGCTCGACCACCGCCACCCGGCCGACGCGGTCGATGAAGCTGATCTGCTTCATGCCGCTCAGGTCAAGGATCACGGCGTCGCCGGTGGTGGGGACGGTGTCGCCCAGAAAGTGAGGAGCGTCCGAACTGACCGGCACGAGAGGCGTACCGGTCTCTCGGGCCAGGTCGACGAGATCCTTGACCCTCTCGGCCTCCAGGACCTTCACCACGAACCTGGGACGCGTCTTCCCCACAAAGCTCGCATCGCCGGCGAAGGCCTCCAGAGCAGCCGGGGCGTCGCTCACGTTCCCGGCCCCGGCGACCTTCTTCAGTTGCGCCTCCGTCACCATATGCACTCCCCTTCCAGTGTAGGTTGACGCCGAGATGCGCGGAGGAGCGGCGGAGCAGCATGTGACGAGATCACTCCGGCCTGGCCGCCCCCCGGTGCAACGCTTCCATTTGGGCGCGCGCGGCCCGTTCGTTAAGTCACATTAAGGGACACGCCCCGTACTCTGTCAAGCCGCGTGAGTGGTCGTTCGGCATATCCGGCGCTTTTACCATCGCGCCTGCTGCTCCTCGCAGGTGGCAAGGAGACCGTCGAGGCGCACCGAACCTTGCGGCAGCTCCACCGTGCCGGCCACACGCCCCAAGACCTGGTCGAGCTTGCTGCGGATGACGAGCGCGTCGACGTTGAGACGGTGGTGGTAGAAGGGCGCGACCTCCAGGTCGACCGTCCGGGCGGCGCCGCCCACACTGTCGGAGCGGATGTGCCAAGGCCTCATCAGGTCGCGCGGGTCATAGTCGAAACCGACGGTGCAGCCGATCTTGTGCGTTACCCCGTCGAGGATCACGCCATTCTCGGTCATCGGAGTCCCGTCGGTCCAGCCGGCTCCCATGTTGAGCCCCACCACCCGGCCCTGCGCGTCCAGGCCGGAGGCCGAGATCCAGTTCCAGGTGGAGTCGTAACGCCAAACGCCGCGGGCGAAGTCGAGCGCCGCGAAACAGTCGGGGCCGCCCAACTCGTAGACGGTATCTCCCACCCGCACGGCGCCCCCGGCAGGCGTCGCCGGCTGTTTGGAGGTGAAGTGATACCGCTTTGCCGACCAGGGGATGGTCACGTTGATCGACTCGTGACCAGGCGAAGGCTCGGTGCGCAGATCGGCGCGCAGATCGCCCCCTGGGAATCCCGGCCAGTCGACCATCACATCCACTCCATCGTCCCGTGTCGACATCTCGATCCTTCGGCCGCGCCACACAAACGCCACGTCATCCTCGACCCTGCCACCCATCCGCGGGCGAGCGACCAGCGGCAGCGTGAGCCGGCTCCCGCGCCACTTCAGATCGGCGATGGTCAAAAGGTCAACGAAGGCCACGCGCATGTAGTCCGCGTCTATGACCGCGACCACGAGATGGACTTCGGGCGTGTTGAAGCTCCAGTAGTTCCAGCGCTTACGGCGCCCGGCCGGGCCGGGGAGCGTCGCGTCGCAGAGCGGCCGGCGCGACCAGCCCACCGCGGCTGGGTTCAGACGGCCGTCGGCTCCAACCAACGCATGGGAAGTCGTGAGTTCGAGTTCAGACATCGAGGTGCCTCTCCTGTCCGCCCGTTCACCCGGCCACCAATATACCGTGCCTGCGGGAAGACGGTCGCCGCACGGGCGACCTGGAGCCTAGAGTCAGGTGGCCCCGCAGCTCTCCGTACCCACGACGCCGAGCGCGCGGGTCCAGTGATCGTCGTCGCCCGGCAGCGTGAGCGCGGGAGAGAGCACCTCACCGAGGTCGGTGTCGAGCTCGTACAGGCACATGCCGGTGACGTTCCCCTCGGACGTAGGCGGCGGCGTGCCGGCCTGGAAGCAAAAGATGCTCGAGTTCGGCTCGAAGCCCACACCGTAGACGATGGAAAGCGAGTCGTCGCCTGTGAAGAGCCCGCTCACCTCCCATCCGGAACCGCCTTCCGCCGCCAAGCCCGTTTCGCTCAGTCTGAGCACCTCGAGGCAGTGAGCCCGGCCGGCTGCACCCCATACCACGATGGTGTCGCCATCATCGGAGATCCACGCCGCGTAGCGGGACCACATCCGCGGGTCGCCCGGCAACTCGGTCAGCTCCCCGCCCTCCCAGAGCACCAGAGGGGGCTCCCCGGTTCCCGATCCCTGCGCACCCTGCGATATCCGCACAGCCGACGGCACTCCAAGACCCACCACCTGGTCGAGGAAACCGACATCGAAGACTCTGGCGACCCCCTCGATCTCGACCGACTCGCGGGTCCACAGATCATGGCGATAGGAGATGTCTCCCCGGCTGCCTCCGCCTCGTCCGAACGAGACGTAGACCGCCGTCGAAGTCTTGTTCCAGCGCATTTCGGTGACCAGATATCCAGGAGCCGCGGACCCCAGCCACTCCCAGGGGACGGCCTGCTCGGACACCAAGTCGACCAGGTAGCCGGCCGTCACGGCGCCATCGACATCCACACCCGTCCCCACCGAAGGGCCGAGGTCCGCGACCGCGAGCAGAGTCTCGTCCGGGGCGACCGCAATGATGGCGCCGCGCGGAGAGTCCCCGCCGGGGATGTCGATCGCGGAGACGGCTCCGGCGCCCAGGGCGTCTTGCGGCCGCCAGAGAGAGATGTCGTCGCTGTCCTGGTCTGAGTACGCCACGGTCCACCCCATGCGTCCCACCGAGACAACGCTGTTCTCCGGGAGGTCCTTCGACACGACGCCTTCCCGGGTGACCACCCAAAGGACATTGTCGGTCGGCAAGGCCGTCGACGTTCCCGTGACCAACTGCAGCCGCTCCGGCAGGGTGGAGACCGCGGGCACGGCGGAGACCCTCGTCGCGACCGGAGGATAGGAGGCGGAGGTCGGCGCCGTGGTCGAGACGGGGCCCGTCGGGCCGGGGATGGTGGCGGTCGTGCCCGCGACCCCCGCTGTGATGGACGGGGCAACGCCGGACAGGGTCGCCTCGGAGGTGCTCTCTGAGCCGAGCGGGCGGGCGTCGTTTCCCGCGCACCCAACAAGCGCCCCAAGTACCACGGTCACGAGCACGACTACGGCGGTCTTCTTTCGATCCATCCTCTCATCCCTTACCCGCCCCCGGGGCGATGCGCCCCTGCGGATGTCCCTTCCTACATGTTCCACCATCGAGGTCGCAGCGAAACCGCAGGAGTGTAACGGTTCGGTCACGGATGCCTAGTGCTAAGCTTGAGGACGCATATGGCAACAAGGAGGGTCGACATGTCGGATGAGCTCGAGAGTATGCAGAAGGAGTACCTCTTCCCCTGCGTGGCTACTTACTATGAGAAGCCCCTCACCCTGGTCCGTGGCAAGGGGATGTACCTCACCGATTCGCAGGGCACCGAGTACCTTGACTTCTTCGGCGGGATCCTGACCGTGAGCGTGGGGCACTGCAACGAAACGGTGACCCAGGCGGTCGTGGAGCAGAACCAGACGCTTCAGCACATCTCCACGCTCTACATCAACGAACCGCAGGCCCTCCTGGCCAAGAAGCTGGCGGAGGTCACCCCCGGGGCGCTCGGCAAGAGCTTCTTCACCTCCTCGGGCACCGAGGCCAACGAGACTGCCGTGCTCTTCGCCCGGCTCGCCACCGGCCACTCCGACATCGTCGCGCTGCGCCACGCCTATTCGGGCCGCAGCGAGGTGACTATGAACATCACCGCGCACTCGCCGTGGCGTCCCATGCCGAGCAGCGTCGCCTATATCAAGCACGCCCACAATCCCTACTGCTACCGCTGCGCGTTCGGGCTCACCTACCCCAACTGCGACATGCGCTGCGCCCGCGACGTGGAGGAGCTCATCCAGACCACCACCAACGGTCAGATCGCCGCCTTCATGGCGGAGCCCATCCAGGGCGTGGGCGGCTTCATAGTGGCGCCCAAGGAGTACTTCGAGGTGGTGCTGGAGATCGTCCGCCGGTACGGCGGCCTCTTCATCTGCGACGAGGTCCAGACGGGCTGCGGCCGCACCGGCAAGACCTTCTGCGGCATCGAGCATTGGGGCGTGCAGCCCGACATCATGACCTTCGCCAAGGGTCTCGCCAACGGCCTGCCGATAGGCGCCACAGTCGCGACACCTGCTGTCGCCGACAGCTTCACGGGTCTCTCCATCGCCACGTTCGGCGGCAACCCGGTGAGCACGCGGGGGGCGCTGGCCACCATCGACTTCATCCAGCACGAACGGCTCGCCGAGAACGCCGACGTGCAGGGCAGGCGGCTCCGCGAGGGTCTCGAGGCGCTCAAGGCCAAGTACCCGTGCATCGGCGATGTACGCGGCATGGGCCTCATGCAGGCCCTCGAGGTGGTCGACCCGGCCTCTCCCGCCGGCAGGGCGCCGACCGGCACGGCCCCGGCCGGCATGGCCCCCGATCCCAAGAAGGTGGTGCGCGTGTTCGAAGAGACGCGCCGCCTGGGGTTGCTCATCGGCAAGGGCGGGCTCTACGGCAACACCATCCGGCTCACTCCGCCGATGATCGTTTCGGCCCGCGAGGTCGACGACGCGCTCGAGGTGCTCGACAAGGCGTTCGCGGCGGCGGGGTAGACAGCCGCGTACGGGCGTTCGCGGCCGCACGGGTGACCGCCCTCGGGACGGCTAGCGCGCCGGCGGTTTCGGAGGTTCTGCGGAGAACTCGAGCGTCTCGACATGGACGCCGTCTGCCATCGGCATCATCGCATAGGCGTTCCCATCGCTGGTGACATCGACCCTCCGGATCGGGAAGATCACGAGACCCGTCCAGTCGATGCGGGCGCAGCCCACTTGCCGAAAGGTCTTGTCCAGCTTCACCACGACGTCGTCGGCCGC
>Ga0123329_1004034_pt1 | contig 11730 bp, 7 predicted proteins | sample BioC12SIPDNA_FD_89703 | JGI IMG/M metagenome (GOLD analysis project Ga0123329, IMG submission 89703) | Anaerobic biogas reactor microbial communites from Washington, USA - Biogas_R1_B C12 SIP DNA | ecosystem: Engineered > Bioreactor > Anaerobic > Unclassified | place: Washington, USA | collected... | reverse complement strand
TTGCGCGTGAGGCCGGACAGCGGACGAAGATCGCGGTGTCGAGCATCGACACGCGCGTGGACGCGGTGGGCGCGTGCGTGGGCATTCGCGGGTCGCGCATCCGGAACATCGTGGACGAACTGGGCGGCGAGAAGATCGACATCGTGCGGTTCAACGAATCGTCTCAGGTGTTCATCGCCAACGCGCTGCGACCTGCGGAGGTGGAGGACATCTTCCTGAACCACGACCTGGGCCGGGCGACGGTGATCGTGCCGGAGGACCAGCTGAGCCTGGCCATCGGCAAGCGCGGGCAGAACGTACGTCTGGCGGCGCGGCTGTCGGGGTGGGATCTGGACATCATGATGGCGGAGGAGTTCCAGCAGCAGCGGAACAACGCGGTCCAGATTCTGGCAGAGGTGCCGGGGGTAAGTCCGGAACTGGCCCAGCGGATCGCGGGGGCGGGATTCGTGAGTTTCGGGGACATTGCGCAACTGGACGTGGAGTCGCTGACGTGCTTCGACGGCGTGGACGACGAGTTGGCTCGATCGATCATCGCGTTCGCGGCGGAGTACACGCGTCAGATGCAGGCGGCGGACCAGGCGAAGGCGGAGGCGGCTGCGGCCGCAGCGGCCGAGGCCGGGGGCGAGCCGGATGCGTCGGATGCGGAGACGGCCGAGGCCGGGAGCGAGTCGGCGGTGTCGGACACTGAGACGGCCGAGGTTGGCGGCGAGCCGCCGGCGTCGGACGCGGAGACGGAGTCGTCGGCGAGCGACGACGAGACGAGCATCGCGACGGCGGCGGACGAGTCGCCGGCGGAAGAATCGGAATCGGGCGACAGCCAGAAGCAGCCCGAGGAGCAGGAGCGAGCGGACGGCCAAGGCTAGGCCGCGTCGCCACATTGCCGCAAACCGATGTACGAGCGTACGGAGGTTTCGGGGAGGCGTTTCTTGAGTATCCGACTCTATGCCCTTTCCAAGGAAGTCGGGGTGCCCAGCAAGACGCTGCTGGAGTATTGCCGCCTTGAAGGCATTGACGTCAGCAGTCATGCCAGCACGTTGACGGACAGCGAAGCGGCGAAGCTGCGCGCTCGGGTCGAGGCCGATGCGAAGACGGGGTCGGGAGAGTCTGCTCCGGCCTCGGAGTCGCCGGCGGCGACGTCGGCGCCGGTGGCGTTGCCTCCGCGGACGAAGCCCGGGCAGTTGGCATTCGCGCCGACGCGACGGGCGATCCGCACGCATCCGCCGACGGAAGCGGTGTTGCCGGAAGCTCCGGCGGCGGCAGCCGAGGCGGCGCCGAGCGCAGCCGCTGCGCCGGAGGTAGCGGAATCGCCGGCGGAACCGGAGCCCGTGGAAGCGCCGGCCCCGGTCGCGACGGCGCCGACGGAGCCGGAGGTTGTGGTCGAGACCCCGGCTGCGGCGACGGAGGCGGCCCCGGAGGTGCAGGAGCCGCCGCAGGCCCCCGCCGTGGCGGCGGAAGCGGCGCCGGCCGTGGCCGAGGCGCAGAAGCCGGCGGAGCCGGAGCCTGCGTCTGCGCCGGTAGCGGAAGCGCCTGCTGCGCCCGAGCCGCCGCGACGGGCGTCCAAGGTGGACGACTTCGTCATCGAGATTCCCAAGGCGATCGGTCGGATCGAGATCAAGCCGAAAGAGATTCCGCCGCGCCGCGGCGGCAAGGGCAAAAAGGGCAAAGAGAAGTCGGCGACCGAGGAGGGCCGCGATCAGAAGCCGGTGCGGACACATCCTCAGGCTATCGGCCGTCGTCCGGAGTCGGCGACGACGCTGGGCGAAGCCGGTCGCAAGGCTCGCGAGGTGGCGTCGCGGACAATCCGGGAGAAACAGCAGGACGCGACCACGGACACTCAGCGCGGGCTGTCGGCGGACACAAACCGCCCGAAGGCGGGTCGCAGCGCCAGCGCCGGGGGGCGTCGGCGTCGTGCGGCCGGCGAGGCGGTGGAGATTGATCCGGAGGCGGAGGAGCGGAAGATCGCTCGCCCGGCGAAGAAGCCGGCGACCAGCCGTCGCGACGAGGATCGCGTGGATCTTGACGCGGACATGAAGGTGAACGTGCTGAACACCGGTCACCTGCGGCTGGAGCGCGGGGAGTCGGTGCGTCGGCCGCTGGGCGAACGTCGTCGCCGGGTCCGAACGGCGAGCAGGAAGCGGGCCGACGAGGCCGCAGCCAAGGGGCACGCCGTGGAGATCGAGGAGCCGATCACGGTGAAGTCGCTCTGTTCGGCGATCGGCGTGCAGAGCGGACCGATGATCTCGCACCTGATGCGTCGCGGCATGATGATCACGGTGAACGAGTCGCTGAGCCGGGAACTGGCGGAGGAAGTGTCGCTGGAATTCGGTGTGGAACTGAAGGTGAAGGCAGCCGTGGACGTCGAGGAGGCGATCCAGGCGGAAGTGGACGCCATGGAGGGCCCGCAGGCGGAATCGCACGAAGCGCCGCGGGCGCCGGTGGTGACGTTCCTGGGCCACGTGGACCACGGCAAGACGAGCCTGATGGACCGGATTCGGTCCACGCGGGTGGTGGACGGCGAGTCGGGCGGCATCACGCAGCACATCGGTGCGTACCACGTGGAGATGGGCGAGCGCGGCGTAACGTTCCTGGATACGCCGGGTCACGAGGCGTTCACGGCGATGCGTTCGCGCGGCGCCAAGGTGACGGACATCGTGGTGCTGGTGGTGGCGGCCGACGACGGCATCATGCCGCAGACGGAAGAAGCGATCAACCACGCCCGTGCGGCGGGCGTGCCGATCGTCGTGGCGTTGAACAAGGTGGATCTGCCGAACGCGAACGTGCAGCGTGTGCTCGGGCAGTTGGCCGAGCGTGACATGGTGCCGGAACAGTGGGGCGGCAAGACCATCGTGGTCGAGACGGTGGCCACGACGGGCCAGGGCATCGACACGCTGCTGGAGTCGCTGCAACTGGAAGCGGAGATGCTGGAGCTGAAGGCCGACGCGACGCGTCCGGCGCGAGGCACGGTGATCGAGGCCCAGATGCGTGAAGGGCTCGGCGCGGTGCTGAACCTGCTGGTGCAGGACGGCGTGCTCCGCGTGGGCGACATTCTGCTGGGCGGTCTGGCGGTCGGGCGCGTGAGGGCGATGAGGGACGACAAGGGGCGCAGCATCCAGGAGGCGGGTCCGAGCATGCCGGTGAGCGTGAGCGGCCTGTCGGTGCTGCCGGACGCGGGCGACCCGTTCTACGTATTCAAGGACTTGCAGCGAGCACGCGAGTTCGCCGAGCAGCGTCAGGTGCGCGAGCGTCAGGAGGCCCTGGCGACGCGCAAGCACGTGACGCTGGAAGACCTCTTCCAGCAGATGGAAGCCCAGGACGTCCGCGAGCTTCGGGTGATCATCAAGGCGGACGTGCAGGGCTCGGTCGAAGTGCTGAAGCAGTCGGTCGGCGAATTCAAGCACCCGGAAGTGAAGGTGAAGGTGCTCCATGCCGCGGTGGGCGCGGTCAACGAGAGTGACGTGCTGCTGGCCGACGCCAGCGACGCGGTGATCATCGGGTTCCACGTGATCGTCGATGGGGTGGCCCGACCGCTGGCCGAGCAGAAGGGCGTGGACATCCGGCTGTACAGCGTGATCTACCAGGTGATGGACGATTTGAAGAAGGCCCTGGAAGGGATGCTGGCGCCGGAGACGCGCCAGGACGTGGTGGGCCACCTGGTGGTGCGGCAGACGTTCAAGGTGTCGCGTCTGGGCACGATTGCCGGCTGCTACGTGACCGACGGCGTGATCCGACGGACGAACACGGTCCGCGTGAGCCGCCAGGGCGTGGTGGTGCATGAGGGACAGTTGGATTCGCTGAAACGGTTCAAGGACGACGTGCGCGAGGTGACGGCCGGGATGGAGTGCGGCGTGAAGCTGGTGGGGTTCGACGACGTGAAGATCGACGACGTGGTCGAGGCGCTTCAGACGGTCGAGATCAAGCGCAAGCTGTAGGATCGCGGTGAGGGACCATGGTCGTCGGGGTGCTCGAGCTTCGGCTTCTGGTGCGCGAGTCGCAGTCGCTGAAGGACAAGCGTCGCGTCGTAAAGAGCCTGAAGGACCGGATCGCCCACCGTTTCGCCGTCTCCATCGCGGAGGTGGACTCGCTGGACGACCGTCAGCAGGCCGAGCTCGGGGCGGCGTTCGTGAGCAATGATCGTCGCCATGCCGAAGAGGTATTGTCGAAGGTGGTGGAGTTTGTTCGGCGGTCGGTGACGGCCGAGCTGATCGATTTTTCGATCGAGACGTACTGAGGATCGCCGGAAAGCGGGAATCGGGCAGAGATGTCAACGCGTCGGACCCTGAAGGTGGCTCGTGTGATCAAGGAGGTCGTCAGCCGCGTGCTGATGTTCGAGTTGGGCGATCCGCGCATGGGGTTCGTGACGGTGACGGAAGTGGACGTGTCGGCGGACATGCACAACGCGACAGTGCGGATGAGCGTGATGGGCGACGAGAAGAAGGCGGAGTTGTGCCTTCGTGCGGTGGATCACGCGCGGTCGCTTCTTCAGCGTGAGTTGGCCTCGGCGCTGACGACCAAGACGGTGCCGCGGCTGTCGTTCCAGCTCGACGACTCGGTGAAGAAGAGCGTCGAGATTTCCAGGCTGATTCAGCATGCGGTCAGCGAAGACCGTGCGCGGCAGGAAGAGACCGGCCGGTTGGGCGACCCGCAGGGTGATCCTGAGGAGCAGGCGGAATGAGTTCATTCAGCGAACGGTCCGCGGGGTTGCGGAAGGTGTATCGTGCCCTGCGCAAGGCGTGCGGCAAGCAGTCGCTGGAACCGGCCGACGACGTGGCCCACGAACTGTTGCGGTTCATCCTCATGGAGGAGGCCGATCAGACGTCGGTGGACAAGGCGATGAAGCGGTTCTCGCAGGACTTCGTGGATCTGAACGAGGTGCGGGTGAGTTTCCCCCGCGAGATCGCGGAGGTGATGCCCGAGGTGTCGCACGCGGAACAGAAGGCGTCGCGGGTGACGCGGGTGTTCAACGGGATCTTCCTGAGCCACAACACGATGACGTGGGACTTCCTGCGGACGATGGGTGTCCGGGAGGTGCGTCAGTTCTTCGAGAAGCTGGACGGCGGGGGCGAGGTGCTTGCCGCGGCGGCGGTGCTGCTGCTGTCGGGCGGTCACGCGGTGCCGGCGGATGCGGACGTGACGCGCACGTTGTCGCGTCTGGGCCTGACGGTCGAGGGTGAGGACACGGCGTCGCTTCAGTCGTTTCTGGAGCGTGCAGTGGCCCGCAACGAGGGATACGAGACCTGGGCGTTGCTGCACCGTCTGGCAGAGTCGGTGTGCCTGCCCGACAAGCCGCAGTGTGCGAAGTGCCCTGTGCGGACCATGTGTCCGACGGGAGCCGAGATCCTGGCCGTGAAGAAGTCTGCCGGGCGGACGGTCAAGAGCGAGAGAGCCAAGCCGGCCGCGGGGAAGAAGCCGCAGCGGGCGAAGAAGACCACGGCAAAGAAGAAGTCGTCGGCGGCGGCGAGCAAGCGTGCTGCGCCGTCGAAGCGGAAGAAGTGATCGAAGAGGCGTCGCCGGGACGGCTGCGCAGAGGCGCAGCGACGGCGGCGGCGGCAGGAGGAGAGTCGTTCGATGGGACAGGTGCTGAAACTCGGGATTCCGAAGGGAAGCCTTCAGGATTCGACGTTCGACATGATGCGTCGCGCGGGGTACGACATCTACGTGAGTTCGCGGAGTCTGAACCCGACGGTGGACGACCCGGAGATGGAGATCATCCAGTTTCGCGCACAGGAGATGAGCCGCTACGTGGAAGACGGCGTGCTGGACGCGGGGCTGACGGGCAAGGACTGGATTCTGGAGAACGGCAGCGACGTGGTGGACGTGGCGGACTTCGTGTACGCGAAGGCGAAGCTGGTGCCGGTGCGCTGGGTGCTGGCGGTGCCTCAGGAGTCGCCTGTGCAGCGGATCGAAGACCTCGAAGGCGGGATCATCGCGACCGAACTGGTGGGGATGACGCGGAAGTACTTCGCCGACCGCGGCGTGAACGTCAAGGTGGAGTTCTCCTGGGGCGCGACGGAGGCCAAGGCGCGGCTGCTGAACGGCATCGTGGACGTAACCGAGACGGGATCGAGCCTGAGGGCCAATGGGCTGCGCGTGGTGGAGACGCTGCTGGAAAGCACGACGCACTTCATCGCGAACAAGGCAAGCTGGCAGGATCCGTGGAAGCGTGAGAAGATCGAGAGCCTGTGCCTGCTGCTGCGAGGGGCGATGGCGGCCCGTGAGAAGGTCGGGCTGAAGATGAACGTTCCGCGCAGCAAGCTGGAGCAGGTGTGCCGCCTGTTGCCGAGCGAGAAGAGCCCGACGATCAACAACCTGATGGACAGCGACTGGGTGGCGGTCGAGGTGATCCTTCGCGAGGTGGAAGAGCGGCAGCTGGTGCCGCAACTGAAGAAGGCCGGGGCGACGGGCATCATCGTGTACCCGCTGAACAAGGTCATTCCCTGAGGCCCGTGCATGGTGCGCGAGGGGGCGTGCGAGGGTCGTGATCCGTGGGCAGCAGACAGGACCATCCGTCACGAGTCATGGCCGCAGCCGCAGTGCTGGCGGCCCTGTGGCTGGCCGGGATGACGGCGCGCGCAGATTCGGCGCCCGCTGCGGAGTCGCCGGCGGCCGAGTCGCCTGACGCGCAGCCGGCGGCGCCGACGACCGGCGCCGGGCAGAACAATGCCGAGCCGCCCGCCGCCGAGAAACCGCCAGAGCCGGCAGCCCCCCGCCCCGACGTGTCCGACGAGGACAAAGCCCAGGCCGTGTACCACTACGCCCTGGCGCGCGAGCACATCGCCGCCGAGCGATTCGACGAGGCCATCCGCGAACTCGAAGAGGCTGCCCGGCTGGATCCCGGCAGTTCGCTGATTCTGCGCGAGCTGGCGGACGTGTACCAGCAGAAGGGCAACGCCGCCAAATCGCAGGAGCTCTACGCCCAAGTCCTGGCCGCCGACCCGGACGACACCGAGGCACTCTACGGGCTGGGCAGGCATCACCTGAACCAGAACGATTATGACAAGGCGACCGACTGCTTCCGCCAGGTGATCGAGAAATCGAAGGACGCGGCATCAGACCGTTTCGTGGGGCTGTCGCTCTACCTTCTGGGCCGCATCCACGCATCGCGGAAGAACATGGCCGAGGAGGCTGCCGCATACGACCGCCTGGCCCGCTGGCTGGACAAGTCGCCGGCGGCGATGCAGCGCGACGCCGAACTGGCGCGCATGGTCGATCCGCAGTTTCTGCACGTGCTGGTCGGGCGGACGGTGCAGCTCTACATGCGCGTGAAGGAGCCGGCGAAGGCAGTCGCCCTGCTGAAGGACGTGACCGGCGTCCTGGAGAAACCGGGTCTCGGCCCGTCGGCGGTGCTGTGGCTGCTGAACAACCAGCACAACGACCTGGCGCTGCACCTGGCGCTGGAGATTCAGCGGCGGCGCACGGATGACGAGGCCGCCTATCATCTGCTGGCCCGGGTGTATGGCCAATCGAACAATCACGAAGGGTTCATCCAGACGTTCCGGGAACTGGCCGAACGGCACCCGGGGCTGAGCGTGATCCGGATGCTGCTGGGCCAGGAGCTGTTGCGGACCGGCGACGTGGAGGCGGGCGTGACGATGATCGAGGCGGTGCTCGACGGAGCCGACCCGCGTCTGCCCAGCCGCGTAGCCGACAGCTCGATGCCCGTGACGATCACCGAGTTGCTGACCAAGGGCGACGCCGCGGCGGCCCTGAAGCTGGCGCTGGCCGTGCAGCGGCGATGGCCGACGGACGCCGAGAGCTACGAGCTGCTGAAACAGGTCTGCGACAAGCTGGGCGACGACGAGATGTTCCTGAAGCGGTTCCGCGAGTTCCACGAGGCGCAGCCGGGGTTGGCCGTCGTTACGCGGCTGCTCGGCGAGAAGCTGATCCAGATGGGTCGTGGCGACGAAGGCGCAAAGCTCCTGGAGGAGTTGGTCGTGTCGTCCGATCCGGTGGTGGTCGGGGCGGCACGCAAGAGCCTGCTGGCCTATTATCAGACCGGGCGGCAGCCGGCGCACGTGCTCAAGCTGTACGCACAGGCCGTCTCGGAGAAGAAGGACTGCGAGGCACAGTACTGGCGTGCGCAGTCACGGCTGCTGCGGCTCCAGTCGAGGGACGACACGGGGCCGGAGGAGTTCCAACGGCTGCGGCGCGAGGCCGACGAGCAGGAACAGCAGATCGAGCAGCTCGACGCGATGGTGCGGCAACTGGCGGACTTCATCGACACGATCGAGGATCGCCGGGCCGTGCTCACCGAGCTGCGCACGCTGCTGGCCGACGAGTTGCGGTCGGGCCCCGGGCCGGCATTCGTGCTGGGGATGGTGGCCCAGGTGGACGATCCGGCGGCGGCGGCCGAGGATTTCCGCAGGCTGCTGGAGGTGAGCCCGGGGTTCACGCGCGGGTACGAGCGTCTGACGGCCGTGCTGATCCGCTTGGATCGCCTGATGGATGCGCTGGACGCATCGCGCGAGGCCGTGGAGCGGCTGGACAGCCTCGGGTGGAAAAGCGTGTTCTTCCGTCGCATGGCGCGGATCTACGAGATGGTGGATCGCGACGCGGATGCGATCATGACGTATCGCACGATTCTGAAGCTGAACCAGGGCGACAACGGGTCGCGGTACAATCTGTCGGGCGTTCTGGCCCGCATTGGTCGCACGGCAGAGGCCCGCGCGATGATGGAGGAATCGATCGAGGCCGACCCCACGTCGTCGCGGCCGTACGTCGAGATGGCGCTGTTCCTTCGGGACCAGGGAGACGTGGACGGGGCGCTGCTGGCCCTGGATCGCGGCCTGGACCAGACGGCGGACGAGGAACAGTTGGGCGCCCTGCTGTACTACCGGGCCATGCTGCTGGAGGCCCGCGGCGCGTCGGACGAAGCGATGTCCGTCATCGACCGCCTGGAGGCCATGGCCGCGTTCGAGGAGGGCGCCCGGCAACTGCGGGCCGACGTGCTGATGTCGATGGAGAGGTACGACGAGGCTCGCAAGCTTATCGACACGATGCTGGCCGCCAAGCCGGACGACGCCGAGGCGATGCAGTTGCTGGCGTCGTGGCACGACCGCCGCGGCGAGCGGCAGAAGGCCGAAGAGTTGATGCAGGCCATTCTGAAGAAGCGCCCGCGCGACAGCGGCGTCAACAACAACCTCGGCTACATGTGGGCCGACCAAGGCGTGCGGCTGGCCGAGAGTGAGCAGATGATCCGCCTGTCGCTCCAGGAGAATCCCGAGTCGTCGGCCACGCTGGACAGCCTGGGCTGGGTGCTCTACAAGCAGAATCGCCTGGACCAGGCACTTGTGTACCTTCAGCGGAGCGTGCGTCTGAGCCCGCAGGCGAGCCCTGTGATCTGGGACCACCTGGGCGACACGCTGGTGCGGCTGAACCGCCGGGACGAGGCGCGTGCGGCGTACCGGCGTGCGGCTGAGTTGCTGGAGCGACGGAACGTGCGTTTGCAGCGGGACGAGCAGTCGATCCGCGAGCTGGTGCCGCGGAAGCTGGAGGCGCTGGACCAAGGCAAGCCCGTGCCGACGGCGCCTCTGGGCAAGGAGCTGTCCGAGCACGACGAATCCGGGAAACCATAAGAGGAGCGACCGATGTCGGGACATTCTCATTGGGCGACGATCAAGCGGAAGAAAGCCGGCGTAGACGCCAAGCGCGGGGCGGAGTTCAGCAAGGTGGCCAAGCTGATCACCGTGGCGGCGCGTCACGGCGGCGGCGATCCGTCGATGAACCTGAACCTGCGGTATGCAATCGACAAGGCCCGGTCGATCAACATGCCTCGCGACAACATCGAGCGTGCTGTCAAGAAGGGCACCGGCGAACTGGCGGGGGCCGCCCTCGAAACCCTCCGCTACGAGGCATATGCGCCGGGCGGCGTGGCGATCCTGATCGACGCGCTCAGTGACAACCGCAACCGAACGGCCGGCGAAATCCGGTCGATTCTCGAGAAGCACGGCGGCAGCCTGGCCGCGGTAAACGCCGTGGCGCGGCTGTTCGAGCGCAAGGGCACGATCACCGTACCGGTGGCGGCGGTGAGCGAAGAGCGAATCATGGAGATCGCCCTCGAGAACGGGGCCGACGACATCGTCAGCAAGGACGATGTGCATGAGATCACGTGCAGCCCGGAAGCGTTCGAGGGACTCGTCAAGGCGCTGGAAGCCGCCGACATTCAGCCTCAGCGGGCGGCCGTCGAGCCGCTGCCGAGCATCACGGTCCCGCTGGACGCCGACGCGGCGGCGAAAGTGCTCAAGCTGATCGAACTGCTCGACGAGCACGACGACGTGACCGAAGTGTACGCGAACTTCGATGTCAGCGATGAGGTAATGGCCAAGTTGCAGCAAGGGTGACCGCCGGACCCCTGCCCTGCCGGGGCCGGCGATGCTTGTGCTCACACACGATGGATGGCGCCATGGTTGATCCGGAACGAGTCGTCAGGTTGCTGGACAAGAAGGCCGTTCAATCGGTGTTCCGCCGCATCACGCGGCGGCGCAGCGACGGCGGCTGCACGCTGGCGGACTTCTTCCGGGCCTATGCCACGGGCGAGATGAGCCTTGGGCAGCGCATGAAGTTCGCCGTGCCAATGTGGATCACCGAGTACATCCGCAAGCGCACCGGGGCGTCGCGCGACACGCTGCGTCGCCGCGTCTTCGGCCACGGACCGACGGCCCGCGCCCTGGTCAACACGGTCCGCAGCGTGGGGCACTACGGCCTCACGGAGCCGCAACAGTTCGTCGCGCCGCTGATGGTGGTCTGGAACTTCACGCAGGCGTGCAATTTTCAGTGCCAGCACTGCTACCAGGACGCGCACAAGGCCCTGGACGATGAGTTGACGCCCGAGGAGAAGATTGCCGTCGTGGATCGCCTGGCGGCTATGGACGTGTCGATGCTGGCGTTCTCCGGCGGCGAGCCGCTCATGGGCCGCCACTTCTGGGAAACCGCCCGGCACGCCGCCGACGTGGGATTCCACATGTCCGTGGCCACCAACGGGTCGCTCTGCACACCCGAGAACGTCCAGCGGCTGGTGGATTGTGGCATCGGCTACACCGAAATCTCGCTCGATTCGATCGACGCGGCCAAACACGACCACTTCCGCGGCGGCAAGGGCTATTGGGAGGCCGCCGTCCGAGGCATCGACAACTGTCTGGCCAACCCGAAGATGAAGACCGGCGTGGCCACGACCGTGACGAAGCTGAACATCGACGAGCTGGAAGACATCATCCAGTGGGCGATTGACCGCGGAGTGAACACGTTCTACGCCTTCAACTTCATCCCGACGGGCCGCGGCAAGGGCATCGTCGATACGGACCTGTCGCCGAGCGAGCGCGAGCGGATGCTGGCGATTCTCCAGAAGACGCTGCTGGAGGACAGGATCGCCGTGATGAGTTCGGCGACGCAGTACGGCCGCGCGTGCATCGAGCTGGGCGACGCCGAGTCGCCGATCAACACGGGGCACTACGGCTACTCGTCGGGCAAGAAGACGCGGATTCTGGCCAAGTACGTCGGCGGCTGCGGCGCGGGGCGATGCTATTGCGCGATCCAGCCCAATGGCAAGGTCACGCCCTGCGTGTTCATGCCCATCGAGATCGGCGACATCCGACAGGACGACTTCGAGCAGATGTGGCTCAACGACCCGCTACTGAAGGTGCTGCGCGACCGCGAGGACCGCACCGGCCACTGCAAGGTCTGCCAGTACAAGCACTACTGCGGCGGCTGCCGCGCCCGCAGCTACGGCTACTTCGG
>Ga0123329_1004015_pt1 | contig 11766 bp, 9 predicted proteins | sample BioC12SIPDNA_FD_89703 | JGI IMG/M metagenome (GOLD analysis project Ga0123329, IMG submission 89703) | Anaerobic biogas reactor microbial communites from Washington, USA - Biogas_R1_B C12 SIP DNA | ecosystem: Engineered > Bioreactor > Anaerobic > Unclassified | place: Washington, USA | collected... | reverse complement strand
TATAATCACCGCAGGTATCGCCATCATGGCGATCGCGCTGCTCGCGATGACGACCGGGCGGACCCTTGTGGCGCTACCGGCGTTCAACACAACCGATCCCCAGGAGGCCCCATGGGCAGAAACTATGGGTACGGTCGGCGACAACGCTGGTACGGCGTTTAACCTGCTCGGCATTGCGCCGCTCGTTCTCGGTGCGGCCGCGATCATCAGCATCATCATCGGAGCATTCGTCTTCTCCTCGGACTGAGGTGGACACCCTGACTTCACCAGTACGCTCCGAATGGAAGCGGAAAACCCGCGCGATGCGCCGCGGTATCGACCTGGGATGGTCCGAAGGGGCCATCCACGGCCGTATCCCGGTCGTGAGCCCCATCTTTGGCGCGATCCGGGGCTGGTACCGCACGACGATCGCCCTGTTCAAGGAGGACCTCGCCTCATGAGGCCCTCTCTTTTCGGCATACTTACTCTCGCAGCAATACCTGTAGCCGTCTCGGCCCTCTCGCCCTTTCCAGAGTCGACCACCCTGCCCGAACAGGCGGCAGAAAACACGACCATTGCGCTGCAGCATATCTATTCTGTGCAGGAAGTTGCGATCCCCGGCACCGTCTGGGGTTTCCTCCTGCTCATCGGGCTCGCGTTCCTGACAATATCCATCCTCCTCCCCGAGCGCGGCGAACTCATCACCGGGCTCCTGGCGCTGGCGTTCATCACCCCCGCGTGGATCCAGGGTGCCTTCCTCAGTTTCACCGAGATCGCGACCGCCACCCTACCGGGCAACATCATCCTCATCCAGCCCGTCACGACCATCTACGCCTCCTCGTGGATGCCCTGGCTGCTCGCGTCGGTCTTCTTCATCGCGTTCGGCAACGTCATTCTCGCCATTGCCAACTTCCTCAAACGCCCCACTGAACCCTATCCCCGCCCCGAGGTCCTCGAATGAGACGCCTGATAGACGAATACGGAACCACCTACACCGTGGAAGACGAGGTCCTCGACACCCCCTGCAACGGGGAACCGGCCAAACGCCTCTATGACCTGGCCACCGGACAGGCGTACGACCTGCCCGCCGACCTCTTCGACGACGAACCGGCCCCGCCCTCTCTTCCGGCCCTGCCGGAACGCACCCCCGAGTACCAGGAGAAGCTCGTCGAGGTCCTCCTTGAGAAATGCACGCTCAACGTCAAAGACAAAGAGCGGGTCGCGCTCCTGATCGGCCCGACACTCGCCATCGGCAAGATCACCAGCCTGGAAGACTTCGCCATCGCCATGATGGAAGTAGAAAACCTGATCCGGTCGCTCTACATCTCGAATACCATCTCCGAGGAAGATTCCGTCTACCTCATGGACCAGATCGAGTTCTTCGCCCGCTGGCAGTTGCGCCGGAGCGTCACGTTCGACGGCAAGCCAAACGAGCGCGAATGGTGGACTATTCAGAGCATCCACCAGAAGACCGAGATTAAGGGAGAACAGCCCGGCAGCGGCGGCGGCATCCTCGGCGCGTTAGGCCGGGCATTTGGAAAACGGAGGTAACCATCCATGCTTGACAACCCGATAACCTGGGTATATATATCATTTGGCCTCATGGGCGCAGTGGTCATCCTGATCGTCGCGCTCGTCGCGGGCTATCTGATCCTGAAACCCGTCGCCCTCCCCTACCTCAAGTGCCGGGGGAAGGCGAAGACACCGCTGATGGGGATCTTCCAGCGGAACGGCCGGCTCCGGCTCGTCCCCGGCAAGTATATCGCCGAGATGTATGAGGACCCCGACCCCCAGAACCCGCTCGCGTTCTTCAAGAGCGACACCGGCGGCTATAAACTCGGGGCCTGTGACACCGAGCTCTTCTACGACGGCGCCGTTGCCGCCACCTCTCCGGACCTGGTGGTCGCCGTTCAGGAGCTCCGGAACATGGGATACCGGAACATCGATGACCTGATGCGGGCGATCCGGGCCGGCGCGTTCAAGGGCGACCAGTTCACCCTCAAGGGCAAGACGGTCTGTTTCGACAACGGCACCATCAGCATCCCCCTCATCCGGCAGTTTGACCCCTCCCAGGTAGAAATCTTCAGCAAGGGCAAACCGGCCATCACCAAAGCCTACAGCGACACCAAGCTCAACATCGACCGCAGAGCCCGACAGGAGAAATTCTACGAGAACCCCCAGATCATGGCGATGGGGTTCATCCTCTTAATGGGGTGCCTCGGCATCGGGCTCATGAAAACGCTCGGGGTGTTCTGAGATGAGCGAGGCGCGGTCCCATGCCTGAGATCACCCGCCCGGGAGTCACCTCCCGGCAATCTATCGCTCCCGACACCACGGCCCCGACCGCGCCGACCATCACCGCCCCCGGCGCTCCTGTCGCCACCACCCCGATTTCGGCGAGTTCTCACCGGCGCGAACAGGCGATGCGGAAGAGCCTCGCAGAGACCGAAGAGCGGTTCGGTGGAAGCCGGTATCTGAGCCGGGACCGGAAAAGCAAGATCCGGCCCACCGCCGCCCCGGCAACTCCCGTATCTGACGCCTATATCATCACCATGCGGTCCAAAGACGCCGCACCGAAGAGGCGTGAGGTGCTGGAGGACCTCGTGATCCGCGAAGAGCAGCGGAAGCGGGACGACTGGCTCCGGGCAGAAGAGATCAAGGCGGCCGTCCTCCCCTACCAGCTCCAGGCCGAGATCCAGTACGCCGCACAGGTCGAATACATCAACAAGGTCTCGCAGGAGCATGCCAAGGCCGTGCAGGAGCGGCAGGCGCGGGACGCAGAGGCCGCCAAGTATGGGTATTCCTCGTATGAAGCCCTCCAGCAGGCGATCCGGGAGGAGAAGGCGATCAAGAGAGCGAATGAGTTAGGTCTTGCACTCACCGAAGCACAGATAATAGCGCAGACCGTCGCCCGGGAAGGGTATAGCGGTGCAGCCATTCAGTACGGCCGTGACCCCGGGGAACTGATCGCAGAGCAGGAAGCAAAAGCGCGAGCGGCACAACAGTCCCTGCAGGAGAACTTCGGCGTGGAGATGGATCCCCGCCATGGCGATTACCTCCGGGACCTCTCCAAATTTGCCGCCGAACAGCGGGAGACCTCCGCCTCGATCCAACAGACCGCCCGGAGCTCCGGCGCCGGTACAGGTATCGTTGACCCTGATACTGGACTGCGGATACTCGGGTCGGGGATGTCGCTGAAGACCAGCGATTATCCCTCCCCGCCGAAGGGTCTGAATCAGAGCGTTGCCCGTCTCACAAAAAACGCAGATGGGACCGGATGGAACGTTGAGGCCGGCATCGTGGCGCCGTCGCCGGTCCCGAATACGGATGACCGTTCTGAGCTGGAGCGAACCCTCCAGACCCACCCGTTCCTTCTCTCCCCTGTTGGACGACTCGTCTCGGACATCTGGGACGACCGCAAAGAGATCGCCCAGGCCGAGGTGGATGCCGAAGAGGCGTATAAACGGTACGGAGAGCGGCGGAAGGCTGTAGAAGATGCCGGGCTGCTCGTCGGAGACGAATTCCTGATCAGTGATCCACGATCCCAGATCCAGTTCGACGAACTCAGAATATCCGCCGAAGCCGCCACCGCTCGGGCCAAGGAGGCGGAAGACCTCCAGAAAAAAGAGCTATTCGGCGTCCCCTACCAGTTCAGCGAATGGGAGACCGGGCTGGCAAAGACGCTGAACCTACCAAAAATGACCCGCGAGCAGGCATACGGTCTGACCTGGCTGCAGGACCCCATCATCAGTCAGATACCCGTCATCGCAGAGTTCCGGGCCGGCGTCCTCTCCGGCGCGTATAGCGGCATCAGAGACCGGCCGCTCACGGGCCTCGCATCGTTCGGGATCGGTCTCGTCGGCGGTGCGGTCGTAAAGGGTGCAACGATGCTCCCGAAGGCCGGCAAGATCGTGCCCCCCGCCCTCAAACTCGCAGAGGCTGCATGGGTGGGGTCGATCGGTGCGCGAACTGCCCTCTCCCCAGACCTCTTCAGTGCCGGCGAGACCTTCGGCGGCATCATGACCACAGAAGCCCTTCCGGTGGCCGCCGGGGCTGCAGTAGTGCCGCGAATGAGATCCGTGCTCCCCTCCGCCCGCGAGATGCGCATCTGGGCTCCCGACGACGCACTGCCCGGCGGCGTCCGCATGGAGGCAGGCTGGCGTCCCTCCGAGGCGATGATCGAGGAGGGGCTTCCTCAGGTCCGTGCCATGCGGCGCGGCGAGGACCCGATAGCATCCATGAAGACCATCTCCTCCCGCTACCCCTCGAAGTCCGGGCAGCTCGTCGAGGTAATGCCGGATGTCTACATCGGCCGGGAATACCTGGGTCAGTACGAGGCGACCCTCCGGTACGGCACACCCTCACAGAAACCGATCCCGCCCGAACTCCTCCGCCCGGAAGACCTGGTAGGGATCCCCCGATCTCTCCGGGCAGAGGTGGTGATTCGGGAACCCGTCTTCACAGAACGAGGGCTTGCCGGCGGCTGGCGTCCTTCGGAAGCGATGATCGAGGAGGGATTACCGCAACTCCGTGCCCAGCGTCGCGGCGAGGATCCGATAGCGTCCCTGAAAACCCTCTCCTCCCGACACCCCTCAAAGTCCGGGCGGATCGTCGAGATCATGCCCGGGAGATACATCGGCAGAGAGTATCTGGGGCAGTATGAAGCAACCCTCAAGTACGGCACACCCTCACAGAAACCGATCCCGCCCGAACTCCTCAGCACGGAAGACCTTGTGGACGTTCCGCGAGACATCTTGGGCGGCGCTCGACAGTCCGCCGATACTGCCCCTGGCCTCCCGGTGCAGAGATATTATGCCGGTATCCCTATCCGGCTCCCGCGCCCGCTCCGCACGCCTTCACGGCCGCATACCACACCGTCCGGGCGACCGCTCAGGGTCCGTCCGGCCGAAAGCGGCATCCGGCCGGACTTCAGTATCGCCCGAACCTCCGTGCTGGGTCTCGGTGTGGTGCCGGCTATCACGCTGGGCAGCGACACCCGGCAGGTCCCGATCGTCAGCACCAGCATCCTCTCGCAGCTTGCCTCCGACGAAGCGCTCCGGCAGCAGATGGATGAAGTGCAGGCATTACGGTCCGACGTCGCCGAGGTCAGCAAACTAGATGACGATCTGGCGATTATGGCCGCTCAGAGGGTCGATCTCAGACTGGATCAGGTTCAGACCGGCGTCCAGATCCCGCGCATAACGCGAACCCCATCACCTCGTATCCGGCCGCCGAGAGTGCGCCGCGCTCCCTCCCTCCGTCCCCGGCCCCCACGGATCCCGCCCGTGTGGTCCGACGAGGACCAGCGACGGGCTTCATTCGGCGACGAGTTCTACCTCCACGCCGCCGACCTCCCCACCCCGCACGCCCGGCTCGAAGAGACCTACACCGACCTCCGGGACCCCAAGATCCGGCCCGCGAAGATCATCCGCAACCTCCAGCGAGTCACCATCGGGAGCCCGCCCCGGACCCCCCGCCGGGCCAGAACCGTCCAGACCGCGACCGTCCGCAAAACCCCGCACCGGGTGCCCTGGGACATCCCTGCCGTCCAGCCCCTCGACGCCGTCGGGGTTCCCGACCTCGTCTTCGACCAGAAGAAGAAAAAGAGCCGGCGGAGGCGGTGACGCATGGGTCTCCGCGCCTGGGCCGGCTTCATCGGCGCCAGCATCTTCCTCCCCGTCTACTACGTCGCCATCCTCCCTGCCTGGTTCGCCATTCGGGACACCTGCGTCACGTTCGAGGTAGACGCCTCGCTGCTCTCCCTGCTCGACCGGGTTCTGTACTGGGCACCGTTGTTGATCATCTTCGCCGCCCTCATCCATGCGTTCGTCTCCCCGGCGTTCCGGCGGCAACCCACCTGGAGGGATCGCTAATGGTCTCCTACGCAACCGTTGTGTATTTTGTCAGCCTGTTCGCCATCCTCTTCCTCTACACTCTCACCTGGGACCTGTATGCCGGGTTCTGGGTGATGGCCGTCAATCTCGGTGGCGACTCAACCGCGCTCGGCTACCTCTACAGCATCCATGAGTGGCTCCCGGCAGCATTTTTCCTCTCCCTGACGTTCTGGTACCTCGTGCAGGCCCAGAGGAGGACTGCATGAAGCGCCTCGCCCTGCTCCTGCTCGCTCTCGTCCTCCTCGCCCCGGCAGCCGGTGCCGTCGAGGTCTGGGAGAAAGAGCTCGGATCGGAGATCACCGCCGTCGCCACCGACGAAATGGGCGGGCGGATCTACGTCGCCACCGGGGAAGGTATCGTGCGCTGCTTCGACACGAACGGGGACCAGATCGGAGACATCATCCGGCACGAAATGACCCATATCCCGAACCTCATCCTCTCCCGAGACGGGAAACAGCTGGCGATCCAGCACTATGAGGCAGGGATAACCTCCTCCGTCTACCTCATAGACACCGAGACCCGGGACGTCTGGTTCTCCCTCACTGACCGCAGCTATCAGTTCGGCGTCGCCGCAAAACCCGACGGCGGCGTCTGGTACATTCTCGCCCACGAATCGACCGACACCACAAAGGATTACCTCGCCGTCATCACCCCCGAACGTGGCGCCTGGTTCGTGACCGCCGACCTCCTCCCGGAGACGTTCACGGTCGCCGGGGACGGAACCTGGGCAGTGGGCGCAGAGGGGGCTGCCCCGACCAAGGCGGATCTACTCTCACTGAGCGAGTTACCGCCCTTGAGCGAGTTACCGCCCTTGAGCGAGTTACCGCCCCGTCCTGATGGATGGACTGTTTACCAACAGATTGACTACTCTGCCAGCGACATCGAAGTCTACCAGCAGGACATCGTGATCCATCGCACCACGGGCACCGCGTACAATGAGACTGCTAACGGGCTGGAGACCTGGCACCTCTATGTTGGTTCACAGTGCCGGGATGATTACGGAGATATCCGGTTCACCGATGCCAACGGGGCGGAGCTCGCATATTATCTCTGGCCGGATTACACGAGCAGCGAATCCCGGTTCTGTGTCCGGTTGACGGGAGCGGATGCGGACGGGTCGCTGTTCGTCTGGTATGGGAACCCGACGGCAACGACGACGAGTGATGGGGACGCAGTATACCTTTTCTTCGATCACTTTGATGGAGTATCTCTTGATTCCGCGAAATGGGACGCCAAAGGTAACTTCTCCGTCGCTGGCGGGGTCTGCACCGTGACCGGGCCTGGCCTTGACACCTCCGGTATTTCCTCAAAGCAGTCCTTCGGAACAGGGGTCATCGCGGAGATCAGGCACAACGTCCCCTCAGGTTCCACCGACGAAGTCGCCCAGTTCATCGGATTTGCGCCATATCTGAGTTATGATTCCGGGGTCAGCATCTACTACTCCGGGGATTTATCCTATGTTTGGGCGAGCGGGAACGACGGAGCGTTTACAACCGGCGGGACCCGCGACGCGTACGCGATCTCCCGGATCGTCCGCTCCCCCTCCTTCACAAATCTCTACAACACCGCCGGGGACCTCAAGTCCCGGGTGGCCCTGACAGGAGATTATCCCATCACCTTCAACAATGGTGGAACCGCTGCGAATTACCTCGACTGGATCCTCGTCCGCACCTACAGCGCCACCCCACCTGCGGCCACGGCGTTCTCCGAGGCAGTGGTTGCGATCCCTACCATCCCCATCTCGGCCACAAAAACCTATTCAGGCACCATCACTCACATCTCCGGGACAGAGATCGGCAACCGGTTTGCCGTCTCCACGACATCCAACCTCTACCTCCAGCAGATCACCGAGTCAGCGTTCGGCGACACCGTAACCCTGGGACCCCGGGCCGGCACCCCCTACGTCCTCACCCTCGCCCACGAAGGCGCGTTCATCGTCGAGGGCCGCAACAACCTCATCGACATCTTCCGCACCGACGGCGCCCAGGTCGGCACCTACACCGCCGGTGGCCCCGTCCGCCACGTGGACGTTGCGCGGGCAAACGGCCTCTACGCCGCCGGCGGCAGCGACGACGGCAAATACTATGTCTTCAGCAAAGACGTCTCCTCTTCCTGGTACCTCCTCCACGCCTCGGACAGCGCATCTCCCGTCACCGCGCTCGCCATGTCCTGGCGCGGAGAGATCGTCCTCGTTGGCCGGTCCAACGGCCGGCTCGTTGCGTTCCAGCCCGCCGTGGAAGAAGACGAGTTCCCCGGCGCCATCCGGCTCACGGTCTACAAGGACGCCCTCCCCTACGTCGGGGCACAGCTCACCATCGAGCACGGCGGCACCGACCAGGCCTGGGGCGAACCAACCACCACCCAGACCGACGATTACGGCGTTGCCTCTGTCCAGGTCCGCTGGGGCGAATACGTCCGCGTCACTGTCGGAGACGGCGAACTCCAGCGCGTCATCCTCCCGGCATCCTCGCAGACCGACTACGTCCTCCGCATCAAAGGCCCCGACCCTCTCCGGACCGGAGCGCAGTACTCGAGCGGCTACGACCCCGCTACCCAGCGGATCTATCTCCACTATGACGACACCCGGGAGAAGACTCATCGCGTCGTCTACACGATCACCCGATCTTCAGACAACACCGTGGTCTTCGTGCGGGAGTACACCACCCTCCCCGTGGACGACTACTACCAGATCCCGGCCGGCTGGACCAACTCCTCATATCGCGTCCAGCTCACCGCCTCCGGCTCCCCGTCCTACACCAACACCTGGAGCCAGTGGGTCGGCGCGGACGGCGTCGCCTCGCTCCCTGCTGACCTCGACACCTACGCACGGATGGGGATCGCTTTCTTCCTGATCCTCTTCGTCGCCGGCCTCTTCAGCTACCTCTCCGGCCCACAGGGAGCCGTCGTCGTCAGCATGTTCGCCGGCGCCCTGGTGCTCTGGGGCTGGCTCCCGCTCCCGCCGACCGTCATCGCGCTCTGCATCGTCTGGGCATTCCTCGGACTGCTCGGGAGAACATCAGGAGAGTGAGAAAACTATGGCACGAGGACTCACCATCGCAGTCTGGATCTTCGCGGTGAACGCCATGTTCACCATCCTGAAGGCCATCAACCCGTTCAAGACCGAACTCGACTACACCCTCGGCACCGAGCTGATCAACTCCACCATCGACACTTCCACGACCACCGAGATTTCGTTTCTCGACCCCGGCACGATCGTGATGATGCTCAACACCTTCCTCGACCTCATCCTCGGGCCGTTCACCCTCGCCCCGCAGATGATGTCGATGATCGGCATCCCCGGGATCATCATCTACCCGCTCACCGGATGCCTCTGGATGATCTACAGTTATTTCCTATTCCAGCTCGTCACCGGACGGGTTTTGGGGGACGTAAAATGAATCTGAATCTGAATCGGATTGCCCAAATCTTTGGTATTTGTCTCGTCGTCGCGCTCCTCATCCCCCCAGCAACCGCTGTCGAGCAGCCGGAGGATTGGTCCTACGACCCCATCCAGCTCATTATCCCTGCAGGCAAAGTGACCGGCGTATTGGAAGATTTCCCGGTCATGGTGAAACTCTCGACCTCCTCCGGGTCGCAGCACACCGACATCTCAAAAATCTTCACCGCGCTCGGGAGTGACGCCAACCGGACCCGGATCTGCCTCACAACGAGTGACGGGACACCGCTCTACACGGAGATCGCCGAATGGGACACGGCGAACAAAACGGCATACCTGTGGGTGCGCGTTCCCCGGATCGAACCGAGTACTGCGACCACGATGTACCTCTACTTCGACCCCGCGCACGCACCGATGACAGAATTTGTCGGCGACACCGGCTCGGCGGCGGCGCAACAGGTCTGGAGCAACGGGTATGCCGGCGTCTGGCACATGAAGAACACCGGGGGGCAGGTGCTCGACTCGTCGCCGAACGGCAACCACGGCACGATCTACGGGGCGACGGAGACGGACGGCCCGATCGGGCGGTGCCTCCACTTCAACGGAGTGGACAGTTACGTCTCGGTCCCGAACGACCCGACGCTCCAGATCACCGGCGATCTCACGATCGAGGTTGACTACTACATTGAATCCCTGACCTACAACAACGTACCCGGACTGGTGGAGAAGAAATACAACGGAGAGTATTGTGTCGGCGGATATGTCTCCCAGATGACCTTCATCCAGAAATCGGACGCCGGGTTAGGGTATAGTTACTACGCATATACCCCGATCGCCGCCGGGAACCGGTACGGGTTCGCAGTTGCCCGGTCGTATACGGACAAGACCGTCCAGCTCGTCTACAGCGGCATCAACGGGGGCGCGAAGACGTATTCCGGCGAACCGTTGGCGACACCCAACGACCTGGTGTTCGGCCGGTGGATCGACGCGTCCAGAACGTTGCACGGTGAGATCCACTCGATCCAGATCTCCAACGTCACCCGTTCCGTTGCCTGGATGGCGGCACACCATATCTCGCTGCAGGACGAGTTAATCACCTACAAACCGCGTCCCGTTTCCCCGATGATCGTCCTCCAGACGGACGACGGGCGCACGACCGATTACACCCAGGTTTACCCGTTGGCGTCCGCGAAAGGCATTCCGCTGACCTTCCATGTGATTGCAGGGTGGGCGGGGACCGGGCAATACATGTCCTGGGACCAGATCCGCGAGTTACGCGACGCGGGGCACGGTATTGAGTGTCACACCCTCGACCACAGCGCCGTGACCACACTCACGGAGAGTGCGTTACGGACGAACCTGGAAGCGGTTAATGCCCGGTTCCTCGCAAACGGGTTGCCGATACCCGAACACCACTGTTACCCCGGCACCTCGAACGACGCCACTTCTCGCGCCATAATTGCCGAATACCGTCTTTCCGGTCGCGGCGGCCCCGGAGATCCCGAAGTGATCTCGGGATGGGGACAATCTATCGACTGGTATCGTCTGAAGGCGCAGACCATGTTCGTCCGTGAGGACCAGACGATTGATGGGGTAAAAACCCTGATCGATAACGCCATCGAGAACCACGAAGTCCTGATCCTGCTGACTCACGACGTATCGGACGAACCAACTCAGTACGGGACGCACGTAGACCGGTTCGCGGAGATCCTCGATTACGTCGCTGCCAAGCGTGACGCGGGTCTGATCGATCCCGTCACCATCGACGGCCTCTACCGTGCGATGCAGGGTATCCGGACCCTTCCGGCCACCGAGGGCATGACGTTCCACGGCACGACCACCGGGGCGACATCTGAGAAGACCGTTGATTACGTCGGGTTCGTCTGGGGCACCACCCGTCACAACAACCCCGAAGGCACCGTCCCCAGTGCGTCCGGATACGATCACAACTGGATCTCGTCCAGCGGCGATTATACCGAGGCCGCGTTCAGTTACCCGGTGACGACCAGTTATACTGCCGGCACCAAATATTATTACCGTGCCGCCGTCCGGATTGACGGCACCTGGTATTACGGCGAAGAGCTCACCCACACCTCTCCCGCCACCGCCCCGTACGTGTCCTTCACGTACACCTTTGCCGGCGACGAACTCTCCACCGGCACCCTGATTCAGTTCCAGAGCACCATCTCCGGTGACGCCACTTCTTGGGTCTGGGACTTCGGGGACGGCACCACCTCAACCGTGCGGAACCCCACCCACACCTACGCCACAACCGGCACCTATCTGGTCACCCTAACCGCCACAAACCAGTATGGCAGCAGATCTGCCACCCAGACCCTCCATGTCTTCAGCGGCACCGTTGCCGACCCGATCCACAGTTGGGACTGGTCCTACGACCCCATCCAGCTCATTATCCCTGCAGGCAAAGTGACCGGCGTATTGGAAGATTTCCCGGTCATGGTGAAACTCTCGACCTCCTCCGGGTCGCAGCACACC
>Ga0123329_1004010_pt1 | contig 11774 bp, 10 predicted proteins | sample BioC12SIPDNA_FD_89703 | JGI IMG/M metagenome (GOLD analysis project Ga0123329, IMG submission 89703) | Anaerobic biogas reactor microbial communites from Washington, USA - Biogas_R1_B C12 SIP DNA | ecosystem: Engineered > Bioreactor > Anaerobic > Unclassified | place: Washington, USA | collected... | reverse complement strand
GGCCGACATCCAGGTCTCTGACGGCAACGGCAACCTGCTCATCCACTTCCGCGGCTGGGAAGAGCTGTGCGAACGCGTCCCGCCTAAATACCACCAGTTTATCCTGCGCCCCTCTGAACAGTACCTGACCCACGAGCTGCCGCTGGAACTGCTGGGCAACCCCGCCACGCCTGTGGCCGCTTCGGTCGCCACCGAGGTGCCGTTCAAAATTTTCGAAAACAATCAGGAACTCTGGCTCAAAACCTTGGCTCATGTGCTGCTTGCGCCGGTCGAGCGCGAAGAGTGGCTCGAAATGCAGGGCGCCACCAACCGCCGCGTCGAGTGGCTCTTCGGGCGCGCCGCCGCCAAAGAAGCCGTGCGCCGTTTCTTGTTCAAATACCATCAGGCGCGCTGGACCGACGCCGACATTCCCATCTGGCCAGACGACTCCGGCAAGCCCCACCCGCTCGGCCCTTGGCGCGAACACACCGCAGCCAAGATCGACCTCTCGATCACCCACACCTCGAAGCTCATCATCGCCGCGGTCGCTGCCAATGCCCGCATCGGCATCGACATCGAGATGCTCGGCCGCGCCCTCAGCGACGACTTCACCCGCGGCGTCTTCACGCATGAAGAACTGGAGCTCGCCGCCCACACCGGCGAGGCTCCTACGGCCGTCCTGCGCTTCTGGTGCGCCAAAGAGGCCATCTCCAAAGCGCTCGGCACCGGCATCCGCTACAGTCCCCAGGATCTGCGCATCACGGCGGTCGACGCGATGACCGGCCAGCTCCAGATCGAACTGCTCGGGCAGTGGCTGGAGTTCTTCAAACAGTTCAAAGGGCGCAAGAATCCGATCCATACCGCGCTCTTTGAAGGACACGCCGTCGCCACCTGCCTGCTGCCCGCCTCCCTCTTTGAAACACCGGAATAAGCCCGCATGCGCCTGCTGCTCCATAACATCCAATACGGAACCGGACGGCTGCGCCGCTTCGCCTGGCTGGAAACCCTTGTGCGCAGCACGCGCCACTTTCCCAACATCACGCGCTTCGTACGCCACATGGACCCCGACATCATCGGACTGGTTGAAGTGGACGCCGGCTCCTTCCGCACGCAGCGCAAGAACCAGGCTGAAGAGCTGGCCAACGACCTCGACTACTTTCACTGCCACCGCGTGAAATATCCGGACGACGGCCTCGGCCGCCGCGTGCCGGTTCTCAACAAGCAGGCCAATGCCGTGCTCGCGCGAGAACCGATCCTGCGCACCGCCTTTCACGATTTTGAAACCGGCTTCAAGAGCCTGGCGATCGAAGTGGAGCTGGAGAGCGTCACGGTCTTCCTCGTCCACCTCGCCCTAGGCATGCGCGCCCGGCAGCGTCAGCTCGGCGACCTGCACGATCTGATCCAGGGCTGCGCCAAGCCGCGCCTCGTGGCCGGCGATTTCAACACCCTCTCCGGCGTTTGGGAGATGCACATGTTCCTGCGCGCAACCGGTCTCAAGAGCGCCAACACGCGCCACGCCCCCACCTTCCCGAGCTGGGCGCCGTGCCGCGAGCTGGATTTCATCTGCTACGACCCCTCCATCACCCCGGTCCGTTTCAAAATCCCCCGCGTGCGGCTCTCCGACCACCTGCCGCTGATGTTCGACTTCGAGCCGCCCCACACGCCACGGCGTCCGCTTCTCGACGACGGTCATTGAACCCGCGCGGAGCAGAGGCACAACATTGCCAGGATGACAGGATTCACAGGATTGGGTCTAGTGAGAGTAAACGTGAAACGGAAATTCGCCTACCGGTCTGTCGCCGCGCTCCTTTTGCTCGTCCATGCGGCAGGTTGTTGCTGGCATGCCGTAAAACCTTTGCCCGACGGTCTCAGCCATCGGGGCGCTTGGCTGCCCTGTACCGATGCGCGTTTCCTCTGCGACGTGACCGGGCTCGACGCTAACGGCGCTCGGCAGAGCGAGCAACAGATTTTTGACGAGTTGTTCGCCATGATCAACCGCGCGAAACGGATTGTGGTGATCGACATGTTCCTGTTCAACGCCTTTCTGGGGGCAGGCCCGGCCCCGCATCGTCCGTTGTGCGACGAGCTGACCCAAACGCTGATCCTCCGCAAACGCACGGTGCCCGCGTTGCGCGCCGTTGTCATCACCGACCCGGTGAACACGGTCTACGGCGGCATGAAGGCCGCGCATTTGGAACGCCTCAAATCCGCCGGCGTCGAGGTTGTTTTCACGCGCCTCGAAAGGCTTCGCGACAGCAACGCCGCCTGGTCCAGCCTTTGGCGTCTGCTGGGCCAGCCTTGGGGCAACAGTCCGTGCGGCGGATGGGTGCCTAACCCTTTCGGTGGCGAGCCCGTCACCGTGAGGAGTTGGCTCGCATTGCTGAACTTCAAAGCAAACCACCGCAAGGTGGCGATCGCCGATGACGGCCCCGGGCTACGTGCACTTATCACCTCTGCCAATCCGCACGACGGCAGCAGCGCACACACCAATGTCGCGCTCGTCTTCAGCGGTCCCGCCGCACGCGAGCTGCTGCGAACCGAGGACGCCGTGCTCACTTTTAGCGGTCGAGCATCACGTTCGCTTTTATCCATCGACGACAACGATCTGCAAGCCCCTTCGCCTGACGCATGCCGCACGCGAATCCAAATCCTGACCGAAGCGCCGATCGCCGATGCGGCCATAGCCATGATAGACACCTCGCAGGCTGGAGACGCCTTGGATCTCGTGATGTTTTACTTTGCCGACCGGCAGCTCATACGTGCCCTGACGCGCGCGGCGCGGCGCGGGGTGTCTCTGCGCGTATTGCTCGACCCGAACAAAGACGCCTTCGGCCGGACCAAGAACGGCATGCCCAACCGTCAGGTTGCGCGAGAACTGGTCGCAGCCGGTGTCCCCGTACGCTGGGCCGCCACGCACGGCGAACAGATGCATGCCAAACTTCTGCTGGTGCGGCATGCCGCAGGCACAGGGGAAATGCTGCTCGGCTCCGCGAACTTCACACGGCGCAACGTACGTGATTTCAACCTGGAAACCAACGCGCGTCTCACAGGCCTCCTCGACGCACCGGCCATCCAAGAGGCCGCAGCCTTCGCGGACCGTCTCTGGACCAACGCCGACAACCGGGTTTTCTCTCTCGATTATGACGTCTTCCGCGACGACTCCCGCCGCCGTGCCTGGCTTTACCGCTTGCAGGAAGCCACCGGCCTTTGCACCTGGTAACCCTCACGAACCCGGATGCACGAACGGTTCGTTGCGCGCACACAGGGGACACGCCGACGGTTCCCAAACTTCTGGGGCCATCTGCAGCAGTGAAAAGGTCGGGTAGTCGAAGCGTGCCTGTCCGGCGCTGCGGTCGACCAGCACCAGCACGGCGGCCACCTCGGCGCCTGCGGCCTTGACGATATCGATCGTCTCCTGCACACGCCCGCCGCGCGTGATCACGTCCTCCGCCACCACATAGCGTTGTCCCGGCCGCAGAGAGAACCGCCGCATCACCAACCGCCCTTCCTGCTTTTCGGCAAAGACGCATTGCGTATCAAGCACACGCGCGACCTCGTGTCCCACCAGAATACCGCCCAGCGCGGGCGAGATGACACCGTCGAGCGCACCCAAGTCCAGCTTCCCCTTGACCCGCGCAACCAGCTCCTCGCACAGCCGTCCCGCGACGCGCGGATAACGCAACACGTTCGCGCATTGGAAAAAGCGGTTGCTGTGCAAACCGGAACGCAGTTCAAAATGCCCGTTCAGCAAAGCACCGGTCTCCTCAAGCACCTTCAACACATCAGCATCGTTCATCGTTTTGTCCTTTCTCGTTTCAATCCATGACACGGCCGTCGCGGATCGACACGCGCCGGCCCAAGCGTTGAGCGCACGTTTCGTCATGCGTCACCACGACCAGTGTTGCGTGCTCCTCCCGATTCAACGCCAACAATACATCCATCAGCTCCGCCGCATTGCGCCGGTCCAGTGCGCCGGTCGGCTCGTCCGCCAAAACCAGGCAGGGGCTCATCACCAGCGCACGCACCACCGCCACGCGCTGGCGCTCACCGCCCGAAAGCTGGCCCGGAAAATGGTCGCACCGGTCAGCCAAGCCCACGCGCTCCAACAGGTCGCGGGCCCGGCCGGCGCGCTCCTCTGCCGCATCCGCGCCCCAGGCCGGCACCAGAACATTCTCCAGCGCCGTCAATTGCGGCAGCAGGTGGTGCGACTGAAACACAAAGCCCACCTCGCGGTTACGAAACTTGCATCGCGCGCGCTCCTCCAGACATGCAAGATCCCGTCCATTGACGCGGATTTCGCCACTGTCAGGTCGGTCGAGCGCACCCATGAGCTGCAACAGCGTGGTCTTCCCCGATCCCGAGGGACCTGTCACGGCCAAGCACTCTCCCGCCGCGACCAACAGCGTGAGCCCCCGCAACACCTCCACCGGCACACCGCCAGGCATCGCGAAAGTCCGCACAGCATTTATGACCCGCACATCCGCGCCACCGCTCATCGCCCGCCTCCTTCCACGCACACGACCGTCTGATCGGCCACGCACACGATCGTCCCCTGCGCACCCACCATCAATCCGTATACGTCGTCGCCGACGGCCATACGTGTCACCGCGCCCTGTGGCGAGGCCAGCACGCACAGTTCGCCGCCGCACAGCGCGAAGAGGCGTCCATCCGCAAACGCCAGCTCGCCCACCTCGGAGGTGCCGAGTGTCACGCGCCCCGTGACCCGCAATGCGTCATCTTCCAGCCGGCAGAACACGATTTCTCCCTCCGGCGTGCCGGTGGCGATCTCGCCGCCGAACGCCACCACGGGCGTGGCAAACGTTTCGCTCTGCGCGACTGCCGTACGGGCCACCAGCTTCAGCGCAGCCGGATCGACCACCACCAGATGCCCCTGACGCGTGCCGCCGACCAAGCGCCCGTCAGCCAGGGTCAGCAGGCCGCCCGCCATCTGGTCCTCTGCCCCGACCTTGATCTTGCCGTGCGCCGCCCCCGTTGCCGCGTCAAACAAGTACACCTCGCCATCGCAATTGCCATAGGCGATACGTCCCTGCCCCACCACCGGTTCGCCGTCGCAACGGTTGGTCGGCTCGCCACGCCAGATCACCGCGCCGTCCCGCACCTTCATGCAGAAAAGACGACCGTCGGCCTGCGACACCAGCCATATGGCCGGCTCGCAATCGACAACGCCGACACGCGGCGCATGCAGAAACAGCCCGTCGGTCTCGCGTGACCAGACCTCAAGACCGTTTTCGACCCGCAGCGCGGTCACCTCACCATTGCGCGACGCCACGACGGCTACCCCGTCTGACACGGCGGCAGCCGCCTCAAACACCTGATTGGAGAATGCCGTGCGCCACCGCACCCCACCATCGGGCGCCAGCGCCGTGACGCCGCCCGCCTCATCCGCCACGAGCCAGCCGTCCCCCGCCGCGCAGGGCGGCGTCGGCCGGGCCGGGAACGGCACGCGCCAGCGGGTGACCGGAGGCGCGAATGGATCGCGCGTCCGACTCGCTGCAGAGTCAGCGTCGGGCGTGCGGGTGTCCTCGCCCGCATGTTTTGACTCGCAGCAGCAGCCGCCTTCTGAAGCAGGTGCCACATTAAGTGACGGCATCCAGAACGTGACCCACAGCGCACACGCGCAGGCGGCGGCAAAAACAAGCGCCAGGAATCGGCGTATCCGCAGCGCCCGCTTCATGGGGCAAATCTCCATGTGAGGGTCACCAGTCCGTGCGCCTCGCCATGCGCCGTGCCTCGCTGCAAGGCCCGTTCCAGCGCCGCCGTCGCTTCATTGGCGGGCGTCAGTAACAGCACATGCGTGACCGCGCCTGCGGCATCAGTTTCCACAAAGAACCGGCACTCCCCGCTGCGCACAGGCAACGGGCCGGATGGCGGCACAAACGAAAAGTCCGCATTCCGCAAGGTTCCGCTCACGACCGCCACCACACCGTTACGCGCCGTCGGCAAAGGGTGCGCGAACGGGTCTTCAGGAAAAGCGGACACAGCGATTTCCGGCAGGACTTGAGCCAACGGCTCGATCGTGGCGGGCTGCCAGACGCCAGGATAACGGGCTCCCTGTTCAAGAAAGGCCGGCGGATTCTGTTCCTCGAGCACGTCGAATACGCCCAGCTCGATATCGGCGGCTGAGCCGGACGTCCCCCAAGAGGCACGCATATTGGCCAGCGCCTGCGCGGCCTCCTCCGGTGCCAGCACGACATACGCGGCGCGCGGCTCGGGGGGCGGCGCGAGAACACGCGGCTCAAACAGAACGGCATTGACCGGCAGATGCGACCAGAGCAGCACGGTCACACCGAGCAGCGCGAAGGGTTGCCACCAGAAACGCAGTGGCCGGCGCGCCGCGCGCGCTCTGAAACGCTTTCCGCTCTGATTATGCCGCCCCATGCCACCTCCACGCGCCGAAACCGGGTCATTCCGGCTTTTCCGCCACATTGATCTGCCGCATGCCCGCCTCGCGCGCGACGTTCACGAAGCGCACCACATCACCGTGCGGCACGCGCTTGTCCGCGAGCAGCAGCAACTCGCGGCTGCGCCCCAACGCCATACGGTTTCTGAGCCGCTCAGACAGCATCGCCATCTGTTCCTCATCCTGAGACACATAGCGGTCGTCATCAAAAAAAGTGAGTGTTTCTTCGCCGCCGGACGTATCGCGCGACACCACAATCATGAGCGCGGTCAGAGAGCTCCGCGCCCCTTCGCGCAACGGCGCGCGAGGCAGATCAAACGCGACGCCGGGAGTGACCGTCAACTGGCCATGTACCGCCATCAGCAACACAACCAAGATCACCGCATTCACCCACGGCACGGCCGCGAGTAAAGTCTGAGCCCACACACCGCCAAAGCGGTAGACGTTTCGGTGCTTGCGGATCTGCCGACTCCAGCTTTCTCTGCGTTCGGAAATCATCATGGCGCAATCCTCACAGCATCGAGCGGTCCTGCTTGGTGAAATAGGCCACGATTTCTGAGGCGCAGGCCTCCATGTCCAGCACGATGCGCTCGATGCGCACCATCAACATCATGTACATCACATGGCAGGGCACGGCCACCAGCAGTCCGGCCACCGTGGCCACCAGCGCCTGCATCAGGCCTGCCGTCAGATCCGTGCTTTGCACAACCGGTGCCTGCTCGTTCAAGGTCTGCACGGTGCGGATCACCCCCAGCAGCGTGCCCAGCAGGCCCAGCAGCGGGGCAATCTGACAGGTGATGGCGAGCGAAGCCAGACGCCGTTCCAAACGTGAGATTTCTGCGCGTCCGGTGTTATTCACCGCCTCGCTCAACGCCTCATGAGATCCTTGCCTGTGACGGATCGCGGTCAGCGTCACGGCCGCCACCGGACCGGGCGTCTCCTCGCAGATCATCATGGCCTCGTCGATATGACCGTTCTCCAAAACGTTGCACACGCCCTTGAGAAAATCGTTGTAATCGATCTGCGCCCGCCGCAAATGCAACAGCCGCTCGAAAAAAACAACGACCGCCGCAATGCCGAGACCGATAATCAGCCAGAAGACCGGTCCGCCCTGTTGCATCATATTCATATATCCCCCGACTTTTTGCCGCGCAGCCGTTCGATGCGCTGGCGTGCTTCATCCGATCCCGGCACGCCAGACTGTACCACCCGCTGCAGTACGCGAACCGCTTGGGCGGGGTGGCCTTTCTGTTCGTAAAGCTCAGCGACCGTGAAACCGGCGCGCACGAAGAGGCCGGTGCTGTGCTCGTCAAACCAGGTTCCGCGCGCGCGCTCGTTCAAGAACCGGATGATCACTTCGGCATAATACTGGTCAATCGCGTCGTCGATCTGTTTCAATTTTTCAAGACACCGGCCAGCTTTGAATTGAAGTTGCAGCGTCAGGGAGGAGGTCAGACTGTTCTGCGCCAGCATCTGCCGGTAGGCCGCGAGCGCCTCGCGGTAACGTGCGCTGTTCCCGGCACCCATTGCAAAAAGGCCGTCTCCCTTGCGCAACAGCGCTAAGCGCACCCACTCGCTCGCCTCTGAACGGCTGATGACCTGATCGAGCAGCAGCACCGCTTCGTCGTAGCGCGCCAGTTCCATCAGGGCATCCGCCTGCACCAGCAGCGCCTCCGGCAGGCGCGCGCTCTGCGGATGCGCGCGCACCATGCGCGTGACCAGTTCGATGGTGCCGGTAAAATCATTCGCAGCGAAAGCCGCGCGTGCGGCCCACACCAGCGCGGCATCCGCCCAGCGGTTCGTTGACCAGCGGTCTGAATAATCGAGAAAGAAGCGCCGCGCCTCCGCATACCGCCCACGATTAAAATCAAATTTACCCAGCCACAGTACCATGTCAGAGAGCCGTGGCGACCCGGGAAAATCGAGCAGGAATGAGGCTGCGGCCGTCCGCGACTCCTGATCGCGTCCGAGCCCGTACAGGCAGAGCGTCATCATGAAACGCGCCTCGTCACGCCGCTCCGGCGCGTTCTCCGCGACTGCGGCAAAATCCTGCATCGCCGCCTCAAACCGGTAGGCGCGGTAGTGTGCCTTGCCACGCCCCATCCAAGCATCCGCGCGCACCGGCTGTTGCGTGTACACATCCAGCACCGATGTGTAGGTGCGCACCGCACCGTCGGTGTCCCCCGCTTCCGTCTGCATCGCGGCCAGACTGAGCAGGGCTTTGGGCGCGACTGCGCGGTCGGGATAGGTATCCGCCACCAGCCGGTATCGCGCACGCGCCTCGCTGTCCAGTCCGGCACGCTGCAGGCAGTCGGCGCTCTGGTACAGCGCCTGATCGGCCAGTGCGGCCTGAGGAAAATCTTGCGCCAGCGCCGCATAGACGCGCGCAGCCTCCTCATGGCGTCCCGCAGCCAGAAGGGCATCGCCCCGTTTGAAGCGGCACTCCGCTTGCACGGCCGGATCACCGGCCAGCAGCGCGGCACGTTGGAACGCACCGCCGGCCTCAGTATAGCGGCCGAGCTGCATCAGCGCCCAACCGCGCCCCTGCAACACATCGACATCCCGTGAAGACGTGGGATAGGTCTCCAGAAAAATCCGGTATTCAGTCGCTGCCCGTTCAGCCCGCTTGGCCTGCAGAAGCGCGTCGGCCAACTTGAGGTGCGCGCGCATGGAGGCCGGATGATCGGGGAACTCACGTACCAGCGTTTTCACCAGTCCTTCGCCTTCGTCGATCGTGGCGGCAGCCCCGCACAAGAGGTCTCCCAGGCGAAAACCGGCCAAGCGCCGCGTTTCCGGCGCCTTAGCCCGCTCATAGGCGGAACGGGCGTACGCCACCGCCTCGTTGGTCTTGCCGCCGGCCAACGTGAAAACGCTCATCTCAACCAACGCCTGCACACGCGCCGTCTCGGTCGCCCGCTCATTCATGGCAAGCTGGTTGAAGAGCATCGTCGCTTCGGCACTGCGCCCCTGGCGCATCAGAATCCTCCCGCGCAACAAGGCCCCGTCGTGAACGGCATGGCCGGCCGCGCCCAGCTCCGCCTGCATCTTAAGCACTTCCAGGGCCGCATCCGCGCGTCCGGCCTGATCCAGAGCACCCGCCCACTCCAGCGCGTTCTCCGCGCGCGTCTGCGCGTTGGTTGACCCGCGATCAACCTCGGCGAAGAGGCCAAGGGCACCGGCCAGATCACCGGCCTCGCGGCGCGCGCGCGCCGCCAGCCGCCGCAACGCATCGTCGTACGCCGCCCCCGCGCCGGCCGCCGCCTCAGCCACGCGCGAAGCATCGAGCGGCCGCCCGGTCTTCAACATGGCCAGTGCCTGCCAATAGGCCAGCGCACCAGGCTGCAACGCCTGCCGTGTCGCAGCATCCACGCGCTGCAGGCGCGTCAGCATGTCATCGTAAAGACCTTGTCCCTGCAACGCCTCCAGCAACGTCAGCAAGGCTTGAGCAGGGGCCTCGCCGATGTCCAACGCCTTTTCGGCGTGCGCCTGCGCGATCGGATAGAGCTGATCGTGCAACGCCGCGCGTGCCGTTTCCAGCTCGCCGGCCACCGCAGTGCAGCACCAGCCCGTAAGCGCCGCCGCCGCCATCTGTCTGATTATGCATGGCACGTCTGTACGTTCCCCTTCACGGCTGCACCGGGACCACCGCGAACAGGTGAGGCAACGGCTTACGCGCCGCCCACGCCTGACGCTCAAGATCGGCCACCTTTTCAATCACCTCGCCGCGCCGCCCCCATGCCTTAAGGTACTCTGGCACCTTGCCCTCGTAGTAGCCGGTCTTGGCCATCTTCGTTTCCGCGTACACGCGAACCGCCTCCAGATCATCGGGATCCACCTTGCGGTGGCGCAGGAACCAACGCACCGCCGCATGGTTGCGCAGCACGGTTTCGGTCGAGCGGCGCACCTCGTTGATCCGTGCCACGGCCTGCGCCTGGCGGAGTTGAGGCGCCTCCTCATTGAAGGCCAGATTGACGCCCTTTGCAAAGGCCTCGGCACTGAAACGGCCGACCGCGGCGCCGTCGATCCGCAGCTCATACTGACCGGCGGCCAATCCCCGCACCGCCACGATCTCCTGATTCAGCTCGCGCTCGACCGGCACCCATTCCAGCAGCGGGCGCGCCGCCGGATCGACTGGAAAGGGTAACGCCTGTTCGAGCACCGTAAAAGACCAGCCTCCGTCTCGCTTTTCAAGTCCTGTGACAGATGCGTTTTCATTCGCCACCACCCGGCCGGCCGCCGCATCGATCTCGACACTGGCGACCAACGCCGGCGCGCCCTGCGCCTTGAGAAACAGCCAAGCCATCATCAGATGCCCCGGCGCGCCGGGATGCACGCGGTCAGGCCCGATGATCGTGAAGGACGGATCCAACCGCTGCCGTTCGATGTTGAAAGCGGTCATCGGCGCATGGAAATCGACGACCGTGCCTTTGTTTCGCCCCGCCAGTTCGCGGACGGTCTCCGCGCAGCGCGCCAACCCGTCGTTACAGCCCGGCTGGTTGTTGTTGCGGTCGTTGACCCCGGTCTGATCGAACGGCGACGGCGTGACGAACAGCAGACGCGGCTCACCCGCCTCTGCCTTGAGACGCGCGGTCAGACGCTCCATGTTGGCGCGATAGTTCTCCAGCGCGCGCTGCTGGCCGGCCCGCTGCTGCTCGCCGGGCTCCGCCACATACAGGCCGCGTCCCACATCGTTCATGCCGAACATGACGGCCACCGCTGTCGGACGCTTGGCGACCACATCATCCGCCAACCGTCCCAGTGCGCCGCCCGCTGAATCGCCGGAAACGCCGGCGTTGACAAACCGTACCGTACGCGCCGGGAAACGCGTGAGATAATAGTCGTAGATGTAGCTGTGGAAACGTCCGCCGTGCGTGATGCTGTCGCCCAGAAAGCAAACCGTCTCACCGTCTTTGAAAAGACCGGCGCGCGCGGAACACACCAGCAGCGCGCCGACCAACCCGAAAAACAAGCGATTCATGCGTGACCTCCGGACGGCCGCCGCGACACCTTTGCCGCCCGACCGTCAACACGGAGTGCATTTTGCCATGTTCCCTGCCCCCGGTCGATACCAAAGCCGCAGCCCCTATCCCGTCACTTCGGGCTTACCCGGCACAGCGGCCTTAAACTCCGGCACCATCGGCACATCGCCCTTCTCAAAATCGGCTGCCGAGACCGGATGATTCATGGCATAGAAAGGTGAGTCTTTGTTCTCTAGCAGATCGCTCATGCGCACCATCTGCCCGGTGTAGGCCGCCAACGTCCCCAGGATACCCGACGCCGTCGCCATCGCCACCTGCTCGCCCTCATGCAACAGGTTTCCGCTCAGCAGTCCCGACAAGAAATCGGCGTGTTCCATGACATACATGTTGTTGTC
>Ga0123329_1004009_pt1 | contig 11778 bp, 9 predicted proteins | sample BioC12SIPDNA_FD_89703 | JGI IMG/M metagenome (GOLD analysis project Ga0123329, IMG submission 89703) | Anaerobic biogas reactor microbial communites from Washington, USA - Biogas_R1_B C12 SIP DNA | ecosystem: Engineered > Bioreactor > Anaerobic > Unclassified | place: Washington, USA | collected... | reverse complement strand
GGGACGAGGCCGTCGAGCGGACGATCACCGGCACCCGCCGGTACGTGCGCCGCCAACGTTCCTGGTTCAACCGGGACCCACGGATCCACTGGCTCGACGCCGCCGCGACGCCCGTCGGGCAGGCGCTAGAGTTGGTGCGGTGAACAGCATCGACTTCGTCAAAGGCCACGGCACCGAGAACGACTTCCTCATCCTGCCCGACCCCGAGGACCAGCTCGACCTCACCGCGTCCACGGTCGCGAGCCTGTGTGACCGGCGGGCAGGGCTCGGTGCGGACGGCATCCTCCGCGTCGTCCGCGGGGAGCACGCCTGGTTCATGGACTACCGCAACGCCGACGGCTCCGTCGCCGAGATGTGCGGCAACGGCGTGCGCGTGTTCGCCCACTACCTCCGCTCCCGCGGCCTGGTGGACACGGACGAGTTCGTCGTGAGCACCCGCGCCGGCGACCGCACCGTCCTCGTCACCGACTGGGACGAGCAGGACGCGACGGTGAGCGTGGGCATGGGTCCGGCCACCGTCACCGGGGTCTCCACCGCCCGGATCGGTGACCTCTCCCTCGCCGGCCTCGGAGTCGACCTGGGCAACCCGCACCTCGCGGCGGTCATCCCGGGGCTGACCCCCGAGCGGTTGGCGGCGCTGGATCTGGTGGCACCGGAGTTCGACGAGGAGTTCTTCCCCGCGGGCGTCAACGTGGAGATCCTCACCGAGCTTGTCGACGACCGCGTCCACATGCGCGTCCACGAACGCGGCGTCGGGGAGACCCGCTCCTGCGGGACCGGCACCGTCGCCGCCGCCCGCGCCGCGCTCGCCGACGCCGGCCTGACCGACGGCGCCGTGACCGTCACCGTCCCCGGTGGGGAGGTCACCGTCACCATCGCCGGCGAGGAGTCGACGTTGACCGGCCCCAGCCGCATCATCGCGACCGGAACGGTGCAGATCTAGTAGTTCGTCCCCAGCCGTTTCGCGGCGTGGCGGGCCGTCAGCCACGCCTCCTTGATGTCCAACGCCCGCTGGTCCGTGACGTGGAGCAGCGACTCCAGCTGCCCGACCTCCAGACCGGGGTGGGCCAGACGGGCTTCGAGGCGACGGAGAAAACGTCGGGAGGTCGCGTACTGGTGATGGAACGCCTCGATGGCCTCGTCATCACAGTCCAGGTCCACCAGTGCCGGACGGAGCAGCGTGCGGTCCGCCAGGGTGTCGGCGTCGGTGGCCGAGGCGAAACGGTCATACTCGGCGAGCACGTCGCTGATGTCCTCCGCCGACAGGGCGATGGAGGAGCGCAGCGCATTCGTCTCCGTGGAATCCGGTCGCTTGCCCAGCACGAGGAAGGCGATCGCCAGAATCGGCAGGAGCAGCAGGAGCCCCTGCAGCTTGAACCAGAAGAGGATGAGCAGACTGCCCGCCAGAATGACCACGAGCGGCCAGCGGAACCGGCGGGGCTCCGGGCGGATCGGCAGTCTCTCAGGCATGGGGTACACCGTCCGTCACCAGTCCTCTAATGGCCCCCACAGCCGCAGGAGCCACCGCAACCACCACAGCCGCCACCGGTGGACAGGGGGGACAGGACCGCCGCGGTGAGCATGGCGGTACCGGCGATGACGCTGTCCTTCGCCGGGACCTCCGCGCCGTCCGGCAGGCACACGTCGAAGGGGAAGGCGCCGTCGACGGTGGCGTGGATGAACCGCTGACCGGTCAGCTGGTTGTGCCGGTACTCGGCGTCGAGCACCCGGGCGGAGAAGGACGCCGACGCATCCGGGGCGGCGGCACCGGAACCGGCGGCCACGACCTGCGCACCCTCGGAGACCAGCAGGCCGAGGACCTCGCCGGTGGCGGCCTCGTAGGACTCGGCGTCCGGGTACACCGTCGTGTCGATGCCGAGGGCGGTGACACCCACCTGCTGCCACTCCTGCGTCGGCTGATCCACCAGCAGCGGACCCTGGGACAGGTTGACCGTCACCGACGTCAGGACCGTGCCGAAGGAATCGAGGATCTCCAGGAACGCCAGCACGTCATTGACCATGCTCACGTGGGCGAACGTCTGGGTCACCGACTCGAACCCCGCGAAGGCGGCGTAGGGCTCGACGGCCAGGATGTTGATCTGGGCGCCCGAGGCGTCCGCGAACTGGATTAGCTGGCCACCTCGGATCTCACCCGCGACCACCAGTTCATTGGTGGCGATGGCGGCCTCGACGGCGTCCTGCCAACGGTCGAATCCCAGTCCGATGCTCTTCAGGTCGGTGCTCATGGCAGACAGTGTAACGGTTAGGGTCGGCTGACAGAACACCACCTGATCACCCGGTCCATGCCCGCCGGGGTGGTGCGCCGTGGAAGAATGAGCGGCAATGACTGAATCGACTGACCGACCCACCCGTGATCACGACGACCTGCTGGCCCGCGCCTTCCGCGACAACGCACCCCAGCCCACGGAAGCGGAGGATCCGGGCGCGGACCTCTCCGACCTGATCAGCCCCACCGTCGGCGAACTTGACCTGGCGGAACGTAACCGATTCCGCCGTATCACCCGCGACACCGAGATCCGCTCCAGTGACGTCGAGGACATCACCGAGGTCGAGTACCGCAAGCTGCGCCTCGAGCAGGTCATCCTCGTCGGCGTGTGGACCGAGGGCACCGCCGCCGAGGTCGAGGCGGCCATGGCCGAACTCCAGGCACTCGCTGAGACCGCCGGCGCCGAGGTCCTGGAGACGCTCTACCAGCGCCGCGACAAACCGGACCCCGGCACCTTCATCGGCTCCGGCAAGGTCACCGAACTCAAGGAGATCATCGCCGCCACGGGAGCCGACACCGTCATCTGCGACGGTGAACTCAGCCCCGGCCAGCTCGTCGCCCTCGAGACCGCGCTGAACACCAAGGTCATCGACCGGACGATGCTCATCCTCGACATCTTCGCCCAGCACGCGAAGTCGAAGGAGGGCAAGGCGCAGGTCAGCCTCGCGCAGATGGAGTACCTCTACACGCGCGTGCGTGGCTGGGGCGGCAACCTCTCCCGTCAGGCCGGTGGCCGGGCCGGCTCCAACGGCGGCGTCGGCCTGCGTGGCCCCGGTGAGACCCGCATCGAGGCGGACCGTCGACGTCTGCGCACCGACATGGCGAAGCTGCGCCGTGAACTCGCCGGCATGAAGACGGCGCGCGAGATCAAGCGCCAGCGCCGGCAGGACTCGACGATCCCGCAGGTGGCCATCGCCGGGTACACCAACGCCGGCAAGTCCTCGCTCATCAACGCGATGACCGGCGCGGGTGTGCTGGTGGAGAACGCCCTGTTCGCCACCCTCGACCCCACGACCCGGCGCGCGGAGCTGGCCGACGGTCGGGCCGTGGTGTTCACCGACACCGTCGGCTTCGTCCGCCACCTGCCCACCCAGCTCGTCGAGGCGTTCAAGTCCACCCTCGAGGAGGTGCTCGCCGCCGACCTCATGCTCCACGTCGTCGACGGCTCGGACCCGTTCCCGCTCAAGCAGATCGAGGCCGTGAACAAGGTCATCTACGACATCGTCAAGGAGACCGGGGAGAGCGCGCCGCCGGAGATCATCGTGGTGAACAAGATCGATGACGCGGACCCGCTCGTCCTGGCGGAACTGCGTCACGCCCTCGACCGCGACAACGTCGTCTACGTCTCCGCCCTGACCGGCGAGGGCATCCCGGACCTGCAGGCCCGCATTGAGATCTTCCTCAACTCACTCGACGCTCACGTGCATCTGCTCATCCCGTTCACCCGGGGTGACATCGTCTCCCGCCTCCACGAGTTCGGCACCGTCCGCAGTGAGGAGTACACGGAGGAGGGCACGTTCGTCGACGTCCGGCTGCCGCGCCAGCTGGCGGATGAGCTGGCTGAGTTCGTCGTCGCGGAGCCCGCGGGTGATAATAAGGATTCGTGAGCACACCTACGAGCACGAATCAGGGCCGATACTTCGGCTGGACCGTCCACGGTGACGGCAGGAAGATCCTCCCCGGCGCGGTCGTCGCCCCCGAGGAGCGGCTGAGCTGGCCGCGGACCATCGGCATCGGCATGCAGCACGTCATCGCCATGTTCGGCGCGACGCTGCTGGTGCCCACCCTCACCGGCTTCCCGGTCAACACCACACTGCTGTTCTCGGGCCTGGGCACGATCCTCTTCCTGCTCATCACCCGCAACCGGCTGCCCTCCTACCTCGGGTCCTCCTTCGCGTTCATCGCCCCGCTGGCGGCGAGCCAGGGCTACGGGCCCGGCGCGCAGATCGGCGGCGTCCTCGTCGCGGGCCTGGTGCTCGTGCTCATCGGGTTCATCGTCAAGGCTGCGGGGCGCAAGGTCCTCGACGCGGTCATGCCGCCGGCCGTGACGGGTGCGATCGTCGCGCTCATCGGCCTCAACCTGGCGCCGACGGCGGCCGCGAACTTCGAGACCCAGCCGCTGGTGGCCACGATCACGATGGTGGCCATCCTCGTGGCCACCGTCGCCGGCCGCGGCATGGTCGCCCGCCTGGGCATCCTCATCGGCGTGGTCATCGGCTGGGTGTTCGCGGTGGTGACCGGCAACCTCGCCGAGGGGGCGACGGAGACGATCCGCCAGGCCGCGTGGTTCGGCCTGCCCGAGTTCCACTCCCCGGAGTTCCACCTCTCCGCCATCCTGGTCACCCTGCCGGTGATCATCGTGCTCGTGGCGGAGAACGTCGGTCACGTCAAGGCGGTCAGCGAGATGACCGGCCGCAACCTCGACGACCTGGCCGGCGACGCCCTGGTGGCCGACGGCCTGGCGACCACCCTGGCCGGCAGTTTCGGCGGCTCCGGCACGACGACGTACGCGGAGAACATCGGCGTCATGGCCGCCACCCGCGTGTACTCCACTGCCGCCTACTGGGTCGCCGCGTTCACCGCGATCGCCCTGGCGTTCATCCCGAAGTTCGGGGCGCTGATCTTCACCATCCCCGCGGGTGTGCTCGGCGGCGCCACGCTCGTGCTCTACGGCCTCATCGGCATGCTGGGCATCCGCATCTGGCAGGACAACAACGTCAACTTCAACAACCCGGTCAACCTCACGGCGGCGGCCGTGGCGCTGGTGGCGGGCATCGGCAACCTCACCCTCACCGTCTTCGGTGTCGAGTTGGAGGGCATCGCCTGGAGCTCGGCGGGCATCATCATCGCCTACCCGATCCTCAGGCGCCTGTACGTCACCATGGGTGAGGGACGCAACGCCACCTTCTGACCCACCCGTATGACTCCCGGGGCCGACATGAAGAAACCTTCATGTCGGCCTCATCGGCGCTTCATGGGGGCTTCCTATCGTCAGAACTGTCAGAGACAGACGACGACAACAGGAAGGACCACCGCGATGAGCATTACGGTCGCCATGTACTCCCACGATTCCGTGGGACTGGGTCATCTGCGCCGCAACCGCGCGATCGCGTTCGCCCTGGCGGAGCATCTGCCACCCGGGTCGAGCGGCATCCTCATCGCGGGCCACCCCGCCGCCACCCGCTTCAGCCTCCCGGCCGGCTGGGACTGGCTGGTGCTGCCCGGCTACGCCCGGACCCCGGACGGCTACACCGCCCGTGCCCTGCACATGGGTGTCAGCGGGCTCTCGGAGCTGCGGTCGCTGACCATCACCGCCGCGCTGGCCGCCCTCTCTCCGGACCTGTTCATCGTCGACCGTCACCCCTTCGGCGTCGACGATGAGCTCCGCCCCGTCCTGGACATGCTGCACACCACCGGTTGCGTGACCGTCCTGGGCCTGCGGGAGGTGCTGGACACCCCGGCCGTGGCCCATGCCGAATGGCGCACCGCCGAGACCGCGGCCGCCTATGACGCCCTGTGGGTCTACGGTGACCCGGCGATCCATGACCCGGTGGCCAGCGGCGAGATCCCGGCGGAGCTGGCCCCGCTCGTCTCCTTCACCGGTTACCTCTCCCGCGGCCGCCACGTCGACGAGGGCGACCCGGTCGAGGCGCCCTACCTGATCACCACCGTGGGCGGGGGATCCGACGGCGGGCAGCTGGCCCGGATCGCGGCCCGCACCCGGCCACCGGAGGGGCACCGCCATCTCGTCGTCACGGGACCCCAGATGTCCGAGGCGGAGCTGCTGGCCGTCCGCGCCCTGGCGGCCACCCACCACACCCAGGTCACCCGCTTCGTGCCCAACCTGCCCACCCTCATCCGGGACGCGGCGGGCGTGGTGTGCATGGGCGGCTACAACTCCCTGGCGGAGGTCATGGCCACCGACACCCCGGCGCTGGTCATCCCCCGCAACACCCGCCGCGCGGAGCAGCCCATCCGGGCCCGCGCCCTGGCGGACGCCGCGGTGTCCGACACGATCGACATCAACGACCTCACCCCACGCCGGCTCGGCGAGTGGATGGCCGGCGCCGCCACCCGCCGGGTGTCCCGGGAGCATGTCGACCTCGACGGTCTGCACCGCGTCGGCCACCTGGCCTGCGACCTGCTCGCGGAGGTGAGCTCCCATGTCTAGGACCGGTTACGTGCTCAAGATGTACCCGCGGTTCTCCGAGACGTTCGTCGTCTCCGAGATCCTCGCCCGGGAGGCGGCGGGAGAGGACATCGTCATCTTCTCCCTGCGTCCGTGCACCGACGCCCGGTTCCACCCGGAACTCGCGCGCGTGAAGGCCCCGGTCATCCACGTCGACCGGCCGCGCAGCGCGAGCACCCTGTGGTCCCGGCTCACCCCAGAGGCCGCGCCGGTCCTGTCCGAACTGCTCGATCATGACGTCGACGACGCCGTCCAGGCGGTGCAGGTCGCGCGACTGGCCACCGAGCTCGGCGTGACGCACCTGCACGCCCATTTCGCCACCGTCGCCACCACGGTCGCGCGCCTGGCGGGGAAGATCACCGGGCTGCCGTACTCCTTCACCGCGCACGCCAAGGACATCTTCCACGAGGACGTCGTCGAGGAGGACCTGGCGGCGAAATTCGCCGACGCCCACCACGCGGTGACCATCAGCGGCTACAACAAACGTGACCTCGACGCGCGGTTCCCGGCCTCGGCCGACCGCATCCACCTCGTCCACAACGGTCTCGAACTCGACCGCTTCCCCTACGCCCCGCGCCCCGAATCAGGCCTGCGGCTGCTGTCGGTGGGACGCCTGGTGGAGAAGAAGGGCCTGCACCTGCTCGTCGACGCCGCCGCGGCCCTCCACGGACGGGGCGTGCCCGTCACCGTCGACATCGCCGGGGACGGCCCGCTGCGCGAGGACCTGGCCCGCCAGATCCATTCCCTCGGCCTGGGCGGGCATGTCCGCCTGCTCGGCCCGGTCACCCAGGCCGAGGTCACCCGCCTGCTGGGGGAGTGCGACGTCTTCGTCGCCCCCTTCATCGTCGGGGCGGACGGCAACGCCGACGGCCTGCCCACCGTCCTGCTCGAGGCGATGGCCCGCGGCATGCGCATCGTCGCCGCCGACGTCACCGCCGTCGGCGAGGTCATCACCGAGCAGACCGGGTGGCTCGTCCCCACCGGTGACGTCCACGCGCTTGTCGACGCCGTGGCCGACGCCACCGGCGACACCGGGACGGGGCGGGCGGACGCGGGACGCGCGCTCGTCGAGAAGCTCTGTGATTCCACCCGGCAGGCCCGGGCCCTGCGTGACCTCCAGGAGGCATGATGAACATCGTCTATCTGCTCGCCGACCCCGGCATCGGGGTCTTCGGCTCCAAGGGCGCGTCCGTCCACGTGCAGGAGGTCGTCCGCGCGATGCGTGGGCTGGGACACCACGTCACCGTGCTGTGCATCCGCCGCGGGGAGCGCGACGGCACCGAACTCGTCCCGGACGACCTCGCCGACCTGCCGGTGATCACCGTGCCCGTCCGTTCCGCCTCCGGGTCCGCGAACCGCGAGTTCGAGCTCATCGCCACGGTGGACAAGATGGTGGAGATCGCCGCCGGCCTGCCCTGCGACCTCATCTACGAGCGCTACTCCCTGTTCTCGGACGTCGGCGCGCGGCTCAACCACCTCGCCCCGGTCATCCTCGAGGTCAACGCGCCGCTCATCGACGAACAGACCACCCACCGGCGCCTGCACCACGTCACCCTCGCCCGGGTGCGCACCCTCGCGGCGTTCAGCGGTGCCAGCCTCCTGTCGTGCGTGTCCCGGCCGGTGGCGGACTGGGTCGCCACCCTGTGTCCCGCCGCGCCCGTGGTGGTCACCCCCAACGGCGTCAACACCGACCGCGTCCGCCCCGGCGTCCGCCTGCCCGGCCAGCCGCTCACCGTCGGCTTCCTGGGCACCCTCAAGCCCTGGCACGGCACCGACGTGCTTCTCGACGCCGTCGGCACCGCCCGCAGCACCTGGCGGGTGGAGATCTGCGGCACCGGCCCCGAACTCGACGCCCTGCGTGAGCAGGCCACCCGCCTGAGCCTGGACGTGGTCTTCCACGGCGCCGTCGCCCCGGCGGACGTGCCCGAGATCCTCACCGGCTGGGACGTGGCCACCGCCCCCTACCCGGCCACCGACAACCACTACTTCTCTCCCCTCAAGGTCTACGAGTACCTCGCCGCCGGGCTGCCGGTCATCGCCTCCGCCGTCGGCGAGCTGCCCGAGCTGCTCGGCGACTGCGGTGTGCTCACCACCCCCGGTGACACCGATTCCCTCGCTGCCGCGCTCGACCGCCTGGCCGGCGACCGGGCGGAACGCGAACGGCTCGGCCGACGGGGCCGGGTGCTCGTGGAGACCCACCACACCTGGCGCAGCCGCGTCACCGACCTGCTGGCGGGGGTGTTCGTGTGAGATCCGTGATTCCCGCCCCACTGCGCCGCACCCTCGCGCTCATCGACCTGCGCGAGCACCGCCTCCTGATCATCGTCGGCGTCCTCGCCCTCATCGGTGACGTGGCATTCCGCATCCTCGAACCCTGGCCGATGAAGATCGCCGTGGACACCGTCACCCGGGCCCTCGGCGCCGACATCGCGGTCGCCACCGGCACCCCGGAGGACGTCACCACAACCCTCGTGATGTGGGCACTCATCCTCGCCGGCATCGTCGCCGGGCGGGCGGTGTGCAACTACATCTCCACCATCGCCTTCGCCAAGACCGGTGTGAAGGTGGTGACCCGCCTGCGCACCCGCGTCTTCGACCACATCCAGTCCCTGTCGCTGCAGTACCACTCCCGCGCCTCCATCGGCGACACCTCCCAGCGACTCGTCGGCGACATGGGCCGCCTCCAGGAGGTGGCGGTGACCGCGGGCCTGCCGCTGATCGGCAACCTCGCCACCGTCGTCGTCCTGTTCATCGTCGTCATGGTGCTCAACCCCGTGCTCTCGCTCGTCGTCGTCGCCACCGCCGCGTTGTACCTGCTCATCTCCTCGGTCGCCGCACCACAGATCACCGCCGCCTCCCGCGCCACCCGCAAGGGTGAGGGGCGCCTGGTCGGGGACGCCGCCGAGGCGCTCGCCGCCATCCGCGTCGTCCAGGCCTACGGACTCGAGGACACCATCGCCAGCAGTTTCGCCGCCGGCAACCAGAAGGCACTGACCGCCAACATCCGCGCCCGCCGCCTGGCCGCCCGCCTGGAGCGCTCCACCGACGTCCTCGTCGGCCTCGCCACCGCCGTAGTTCTCGGATTCGGCGGCTGGCAGGTCATGCAGGGCATGATGACCCCCGGCGACATCGTCCTGTTCATGATGTACCTCAAGACCGCCATGAAACCCCTGCGGGACATGGCCAAGTACACCGGCCGCATTGCCCGCGCCCAGGCCAGCGGCGAACGCATCGCCGACCTCATGGACGAACCCGTCGACATCGCCGACCCGGCCGAGCCCCGCGACATGATCGGCGTCGAGGGCACCGTCACCTACGACCGGATCAGCGCCCGCGACGGCCACGGCCGACCCCTGTTCACCGACCTCGGCCTCACCATCCCCGCCGGGCAACGCGTCGGCCTCCTCGGCCCCTCCGGTGCCGGCAAGTCCACTCTCGCCGGCTACCTCGTCCGCCTCGCGGACGTCGACACCGGCGCCGTCCGCCTCGACCACTACGACACCCGCGACGTCCGCCGCGACGAGCTGCGCCAGCAGGTGTCCATCCTCTTCCAGGAATCGGTCCTCTTCGCCACCACCGTCCGTGAGAACATCCGCTACGGGCGCCTGACCGCCACCGACGACGAGGTCATCGACGCCGCCCGCCGCGCCGGCGCCCACGACTTCATCATGGCCCTGCCCGACGGCTACGACTCCGTCCTGGGCAACCGGGGTGACACCCTCTCCGGCGGGCAGCGCCAACGCCTGGCCATCGCCCGCAGCATGGTGCGGGACTCCGCCGTCGTCGTCCTCGACGAACCCACCACCGGCCTCGACCCGGCCTCCCGGGCCCTGGTGGAGGAATCGCTGCACGAACTCACCCGGGGACGCACGACACTGGCCATCACCCACGACATCTCCATGATCCGCTCCCTCGACCGCCTGCTCTGGCTCGAGGACGGACAGATCGTCGAGGACGGCACCCCCGCCGAGCTCCTCACCGACCCCGACACCCGCATCAGCGCCTGGGCCCGCACCCAGGAGGATGCCGTCCAGCAGAAGGAACTGCTCTGATGCTTCTCGACGCCCCCACCCTCACCCGCCTGCTCCACCACCGCATCGAACCCACCCACCTGCGGATCAAACCCGGCCGCAGCACCCACGTCGCCTGGCGCAACCCGGACACCGGCGAGGTCGGCTGGACCCTGTGGACCATCGACCCGGACAAGTACGCCAAGAGCATGTTCCGGGCCGGGGACCTGCTCACCGTCCACGACGCCACCGGACCGTACTTGTTCAGCGGCCCCTGGTACGCCGACCGCCGGCTCATCCCGGCACTCCGCGGCCTGCCCGTCGACCCGGCCGAGCTGGACATCCTCCGCTACATCCCGCACCGCCGTGTGGTGGCCCGGGCAGGGGAGCGGGTCCTGCGCGTCCACGCCGTCCCGGTCGACGCCGACCCCGCCCGGACCTGGCTCCACCACGGGGTGCCCACCCTCCCCGTGACCCGGCACAGCCCCCACATCGTGTCCACCCCCTGGTGGGGTGCCGGCGACCTGCGGACACACCCCGACCATCTCGGCGCCGCCCGGGCGGCCGGACGCGCGATCGCCCGCCTGCACCACACCCCGGTCGAATCCGGAACGCCGGTGTGCCCCGTCGACCCGCACGGTGCCGCCGACGCGGTTGCCCGACACGCCCCGACCCTGGCACCGGAGGCCATCTCGATCGCCGACCGAATCGCCCCGCTGCTCGACAGCGACCGCCCCGCCGTCAACCTCCACGGGGACCTCTCGCCCGACCAGGTGCTCGTCGCCGGCCCCGACAGCGACGAGATCCGGCTCATCGACACCGACCGCGCCGGCGCGGGCCCGGCGGTGCGCGACCTCGGAACATGGAAGGCGAACGCGTCGACCGACCAGTGGACCGCCTTCTGTGCCGGCTACCGGGAGGACGGCGGGGACGTCCACCTCACCGAGATCGCCGCCTGGGAGGCCTACGCCCACCTTTCCGCCGCCCTCGACCCGCTGCGACGTGACCCGGGCAACGAGAACTGGGAGACCGAGGTCGCCGCCCGCCTCGACGCCGCCCGTGCCGCCCTCGACCTGTTGCCCCGGGGGTCCGTCCACCGGGTCTGGCCCGCCGGGGAACGCCTCGCCGTGGAGTACCTCGACGCCGACGGCACGGTCCGCGCCGGGTTCCGCGCCGACGGCGTGTTCCATCCGGTGCCGTCCCCGGCCGGCGGGACCGTCGTCTCCCACCGACCGGGGAAACGTGCCGTCGTGCGCCGCGAGGACGGCAGCTACACCAAGCTGGTGAAGAAG
>Ga0123329_1004004_pt1 | contig 11791 bp, 9 predicted proteins | sample BioC12SIPDNA_FD_89703 | JGI IMG/M metagenome (GOLD analysis project Ga0123329, IMG submission 89703) | Anaerobic biogas reactor microbial communites from Washington, USA - Biogas_R1_B C12 SIP DNA | ecosystem: Engineered > Bioreactor > Anaerobic > Unclassified | place: Washington, USA | collected... | reverse complement strand
TTTCCGAAGTCCTGGACGCAGCCACGGAAGGGGGAGCCGACTTTTCCTGGGCGGACCAGGCGCTGATGACGGTCGCCTGCCACACCGCGGTGCGTGCAGGCCAGACGCTCTCGCCCGTAGAGATGCGCGATCTTGTTCAGCAACTGGAGCACACCTCTTTGCCACATACCTGCCCCCACGGTCGCCCCACTATGATCCACGTGAGCCAGGCCCAGCTGGAACGGTACTTTTCCCGAACGTAGCCCCGAGCAACCGTCTGGCATCTCCTGCGTATAGGATGTGGAGATGCGCATTGATTGGGGGGTAACCATGAGACGCCTGTACCGTAGCCGGCACGATCGCGTCATCGCAGGGGTGTGCGGGGGGCTGGGCATGCACTTTGGGCTGAGCCCGCTGCTGTTTCGTGCGCTGTTCGCCGTTCTCAGCATCGCGGGCGGGATATCGATCCCGCTCTACCTGCTGCTCTGGATTGCGGTTCCCGATTCGCGGGAGGTCTTTGGAGAGGAGGAGGCTCGACTGAGCCGGGAGACTGTCGATGCTGGCTCCGACACAAAGCGACTCTATGACGCCTCCGAGCAGCCAGGGGATCCGGCTATGCGGTCTGCGAGTGATGCCCTGGTGCTGGTCGGCGTCGTCTTTGTCGGAGTCGGGCTGAGCCTCCTGTTGCGCAACCTGGGCCTCTTGAGGTGGCTGCGAGTGCTGGCGCCGGCCGGGTTAGTGGCTCTCGGCATTGCCCTGCTGATCGAGGTTGCCAACGGCAGGCCGTCCTGAATCGCGGCCACCGGCTTCACCCGGGGTGCGGTCGCCTCGCTTCTGCGCCACGCTTCTTGCCGCCCGCTACGCCGCGTAACGGCGGCCCCGCTGCGCACTCGCACCGGGGCTCCGGTACTCATTCCCCGGCACGCTATTGCTGGCGGGATCTCTCCAGGCGGCCCCGCAGCAAGAGCAGCAGGCCCACGGCGATCAGCAGCATAGGCCCGATGTAGGCAAGCCAGCCCCCGTATAGCGAGATGGCCAGCAGCAAGAGCAGGCCGCCCACGCCCATGAACCAGAGCCCAACGGAACGCAAACCCTGCCCACCGACACCAGCGCCCGCCATGTAGAGGAACGCAGCCCCTAGCGCGATCGGCTCCAACGCCCAGAGATACGCCCAGGTGCGCCACTGGCCCGTGAGCGACTGATACAGCAGGATCAGGCCGTTCAGCGCGAGCACTATCCCGGGCACGGCCAGGCCGGCGAGCGACCGGCGCCCTCGCCACACAACCAGCGGCAGCCAAAAGGCCAGAGCAACGTCCAACACCAGGAGCGGCCAAAGCAATGGCCAGGCGGAGCGCCCCAGCAGCGCCCCCAGCAACTGCACCCCCGCCAATGTAGCCCCCACAGCCACCATCAGCAGGCCCAGATACAGCGGTCGTTCGCTTTCCATCGGCACCTCCTCCGCACTGCCTGCTATACGCAGCACGCGGCGGCCCGTTGCGACCCGGCCCGCAGACGCAGAAACCCGGTGGCCTGTAGAGACCACCGGGTTCGCATGCCTGGGTATGACCGGGCTAGGACTGGTCGTATAGAGCCTGGATTCGGGCGTTCGGATCTACGTCCGGTAGCAGGGCGACAGGAATCACCTGGTCCATGGTGTCCACAAACACCAAGCTCAGCCCGCGCCTCATCTTTGGCGGGATCTCTGAAAGATCGCGGCGGTTCTTGCTGGGCAGCAGCATGGTCTTGAGCCCCGCCCGATGTGCTGCGAGCAACTTTTCGCGAACGCCACCGATGGGGAGCACCCGGCCACGCAGGGTGATCTCGCCGGTCATCGCTACACTGTGAGCCACCGGTCGGCCCGTCAGAGCAGAGATGAGCGCTGTGGCGATCGTGATACCTGCCGATGGACCATCCTTCGGCACGGCCCCCTCCGGGACGTGGATGTGGATATCGACCTTGTCAAAGTCCAAGTCCTCCAGACCCAGCTCCTCAGCCCGTGAACGCGTATAGCTCAGCGCCGCCTGCGCGGACTCTTGCATCACCTCACCAAGCTGGCCGGTCATGAGCAGGTTGCCCTTGCCAGGGAGCGCACTGACCTCGATGGAGAGCGTATCGCCACCAGCCTCCGTCCAGGCCAGCCCGGTAGCCACGCCCACCTCGTCCACCTGCTCCGCCTCGCCGATGCTGTACCGCGGTGGCCCGAGGTACTTGGTCAACGACTGCCTGCCGATCACACGCGGCACCGTCTTCCCCTCAGCGACCCGGCGAGCCACCTTGCGGCAGATGCTAGAGATTTCGCGCTCCAGATTGCGGACGCCCGCCTCCTGCGTGTACTCGCGAATCAGAGTCTGCAGCGTCCCCAGAGAAAAGCTGAGATCTGCCAGGCCGTTCTGCTCCAGTTGCCTCGGGATGATGAACCGCTGTGCAATCGAGATCTTTTCCTCCTCCAGGTAGCCGGGGAACTCGATCACTTCCATACGATCCAGCAGGGCATCGGGGATCGTGTCGAGCATGTTGGCTGTGGTGATGAACATCACCCCGGAGAGGTCAAAAGGGAGCTCCAGATAGTGATCGGAAAAGGCGTTGTTCTGCTCTGGATCCAGGACCTCCAGCAGAGCCGCCGAGGGATCCCCCCGAAAATCGGTCCCAACCTTGTCGATCTCATCCAGCATAAAGACCGGGTTGCGGGTCTCTGCCCGCCGCATGGTTTGGATGACGCGGCCGGGCAGTGCGCCAACGTAGGTACGCCGGTGCCCGCGGATCTCGGCCTCGTCCCGGATTCCCCCCAGGCTCACGCGCACAAAGTTGCGCCCCAGTGCCTTGGCGATCGACTTGCCCAAAGATGTTTTGCCCGTCCCCGGAGGCCCAACAAAACACAGGATCGGGCTTTTCATTTTGTCCGCGGCCAGATGCCTTACCGCCATATGCTCGAGGACGCGTTCCTTTGCCTTGGGCAGGCCAAAGTGGGATTCATCGAGAATCCGCGCGGCCTCCTCGATATTCAGGCTATCCTCCGTCTGAGCGGTCCACGGAAGCGAGACGATCCAGTCCAGATACGTCCGGATTATTCCCGTCTCGGGCGAGGCGGCCGGAAGCCCCTCCAGCCGGTGAAGCTCTCGCAGCGCACGAGTCTCGATCTCCTCAGGAAGCTTGAGTGCGGTGATCTGGTCGCGCAGGTCTTTGACTTCCTGGAGATACGGATCGCCCTCCCCCAGTTCATCCTGCATGACGCGGATCTGCTCGCGCAGGAAGTACTCTCGCTGTCCCTTGTCGATCCCCTCCTGCACCTGGGACTGAATCCGGTTCTCAAGCTCCAGCACATCCAGCTCGGTCGCGAGCTCAATGCTCAGATGCTCCAGACGCCTCGTGGCATCCAGTTCCTCCAGCAGCTCCTGCCGGCGCGGCACCTCGAGATCGATGATGGAAGCCACCAGATCCGCGAGGAGACCCGGCTCTTCGGCGTTGACCGCAGCTACGTAGGCATCTTCCGGCAGGTTGTGGTTCAGCTGAACGACTTTCTCGAACAGCGCCAGTACGGCACGCATCAGCGCCTCGGTCGAAAGCGATTTTTCCCAGCGGTCCTCCAGAGCCGTGGCCTGCGCCACCAGATGCGGGTACTGCTGAGTATACCGCTCCACCCGTACACGTCGTTGGCCCTGAACCCAGATGCTGGCGGTGCCATCGGGCATTCGCAGGCGCCGTCCGATGACGATCTCTGTACCAACCTGGTACAGGTCCTGCTCTCCCGGTTCCTCCACGTCCTGCTCGCGCTGCGCGAGCGCGATCATGCGCCGGCCTCCCTCCATCGCGGCATCCACCGCGCTCAGGGAGCTGGTCCGGCCCACCAACAGAGGAATCATCATATGCGGGTACATCACGGCGTCCCGCAACGCCAGCACCGGCATCTCTACCGGATTGTCCTCTTCCTCTGACTGAAAGCGCTCAAAGTCCTCCTCCAGCCAATCCTCGAACATCCCGGAGTTGTCCATGAACTCTTGAGCCATAGGGCAGATACCCCTTTGTTATTGCATAGTGCGTGGCTGCCAATGATATAGCATAGGGAAGCCTTTAGCAAAAGACGTCCGATACGCTATAATGCCCTCCAGATGCCAAAGTTGCCATTTGGCAGAATGACAGAGTCGTCGTTCAAGTGCTAGGGAGGATCCTGTTGGATAGCAACCACGTACTGCCCGCACTCGGCCAACCCGGTGCACTACCGCCAGCCCCCTCAACCGGCCTCATCGGACGCCGAGCCGAGGCGGTCGAGCTCGCGTCTCTCCTGTCACCCGCGGATGAGGGCCCCCTGTGGGTTACCGGCTACCACGGCATCGGCAAGACCGCTCTGCTCACCCATGTCGCCCGCAGCCTTCTCCAGTCCGGCCGGTTTGAGCGCATCGTCTACACGAGCATCGGTCGCACCGGCGTGGCGGATTCGGTTCTCTACGATCTCGGCCAGGTGCTTTTCGGGTCCGGATACCGGCTGACGGAGGACTCCCCGGCCCAGATCGAACAGGCGCTACAGGCTGTGCCCACCCTGGTGGTCTGGGATGATGCGGATGCGATCCTCTATGGCGGCTCGCTCGCCCTGGAGCAGTCCGCCCTTGTGACATGGTACCAGCTGGCCAACCGGATCGCAGCATGTAGCCCCAGCGCGCTGTGTGTTATCTCCAACGGCGCGGCCTTGCCTCCCAGCGCGCGCCGGCTGGCGCGGTTGCGGCCGTACGCGCTCGGGCCGCTGCAGGATCAGGAGGCCATCGAGCTCGCCCTGGCCTTTGGCGGATCCGCGAGCGAGGCCCAGTCACGCGAGACCTGGAGTCAACTGATCCAGTGGCTCGGCGGCCACCCGCTGGCCCTGCGCAGCCTGTGGGCGGCCGCAGAGGGGACTCTGTTACAGGACGTCGCGTCGCAGCTCGCCGCCCGGATCCCGGGCCTCTCGTCCGGCGAGGCCCGCTTCCGCAACCGTGCGATGGACATTTCGCTGGACCATCTCGCCACAAGCGTTGCCCCTCCCCTGGCCGAGCACCTGGGCGATCTGGCCTTTTTTGTTGGCGGGTTCGTGGAGAATCTTGGGCCGGAGACCATGGGTCTCTCCCCTGAACAGTGGACGGCGCTCTCGGAGCCGCTATCACGAGCCGGGCTGACGTGGAACGAGCCCTTCGATCCATTGACGATTCCCTGGGTCAGGCTACATCCCGCGCTCCAACAGTGGAGCGCCAGGAAGCTCACCGGTTCTCGCCGCAGCGAGCTCGCCGCCGCTCAACACGGCCCCTATCTGGGCTTTATCACCTGGGTACTCAACTCCGCGCCCAGGTTGCGCGATTCGGGTCCACGGCTGATCTATCGCGAACTCGGTAACATCGCCCTCGGCCTCAACAGCCTTCTTGCGCTGAACCTTGTCGCAGAAGCAGTGGACTATGCATGGGTATACTCCTCCCTGCTCAAGGAACTCGGCCTTGCGGCCGAAACCAAACGCGCCAACGACGCGCTAAACTTGGCCGCGGAGGCCCTTCTCCCTCAGGATCAACCCTGGTCTCGTGCCGGAGTGGCTCTGGCCCTCAAGCAAGCCGAAGCCCTCATGGCCGCTCCCGATCTCCAGAAGGCCGGCGCCGTGCTCAGCCAGCTGGCCGTACGCATGGAAAAGAGCGATGGCCTCAGCTACCACGGCCGCGAAGCTACCGAGGACCATGTGCGGGTCCTCGTTGCCCTGGCGCGCGTGCTGCGCGATACAGGACACCCCGATGTGGCCGCTCGCGCGCTGAGCGATGCCCTGAACCTGCTGAACCGAATCGAGGCGGACGATTCTGTGCGCACGGAACGAGCCCGCCTGTACGGTGAGTTGCTCGAAGTGTACCTCCGCCTCGGTCAGTTGGAGCACGCTTCCGATGCGGGCGAGAGGGCCCTGGAATCCCTGGAAGGCCTCGAGGCCACCCGTCTGCGAAGTGAGCTCCATGTGCGCCGTGCTTACGTGGCCCTGCGGCAGAACAGCGATGATCGCGCACGAGAGCAGTTGCAGCATGCCGCGGACCTCATGACCAGTGAAGAGGACCTGCCCGGGTTGGCATCGGTGGAGAGCCAGTTCGCGGCGCTCGCCATGCGCCCGCCAGCCGACCTCCCGGATGCCATCAGGCACCTGGAATCCGCAGCGTCCTACGCCCATCAAAGCCATCAGTGGCCCACGGAGGCTCAGCTCCACACCCAGATTGCCCAGATCGCCGCTCAGAATGGCTCCGACGAGACCTGTGAGGACCACCTTCGCGAGGCCGTGTCGATCTACGAAGACAACCGGGCATTCGGCTCCCTCTTGCGCGCTCGCGCCAGCCTGTCTGAGCATTACCTGCGCTCAGGCCGTGCCGGAGAGGCGCAGCAGGCAGCCGAGCGCGCCCTCGCGGACGCCGGCGACAGTCAATCCGCTGTCCCCTGGGAGTTATACCTCCTCTTGAGCCGCATCGCCGAGACACAGGGAGATCGTGAGGCATCGACCAGGTGGCTGGCAGCCGCCCGGGAAGGCTTCAGCGCCTCCTCCGCGGCCGAAGCCGTGCTGTCCCGTTGGGAGCCCCTGATCACAGCGCTTGTGCAATCCGTTCGGGGCGAGGCCCTGGATTCCGACACCGCCAGCACTCTCGAATCGCTGGAGAACAACGAGCAGACGAAGAGTCTTGCCCGCCGCCTCTGGCGGATACTCTCCGGTGAGCGCAGCACCGAACTGTACGCCGATCTTCAGCCCGGCGACGGACTGGTGGTCCGCACGCTCCTCGACCGAATCGGGCTGCCCCCGGCCGCGGCCGAGTCCATGGCTGACCAATAGGACACGCGATCGAGCGCTGCAGCCGCATCGCCAACAACTTGAGGTTATCATGCCGGATCTGTCCAACACATTTGTCCAGTGGTTGCTTAGCCAAGCCGAAGGCCTCCCGGCCGAGCTGTTGCGCGAGATCCCCGGGTCTCCCGCGATGGACCGACTGATCTCCGCAGAGTTCGCCAGCCGCGAATCGGCTCACTTGCGGGCCATCCTCGATATGCCCGAGGGTGCCGATCGTCAGGCGTGCACCATCCTGATCCCCGGCATCATGGGCTCCCTGCTGGCGAGCACCCGAGGCATCAGCTCCGTGCTTTGGCTCAACCCATCGCTCTTGATGGGTGGTTACCTTAACCTGCTGGATCTGGACGAAGGCGGGGAGAGCGATGCCTCGCCGGACGTGGATATCGTCCCGATCGGCATCGAGAAGATGACCTACCTCCGCATGATTCAGACCCTGGCTCGCCATTCCCGCCTGTACGAGTTCCCGTATGACTGGCGCAAGAGCATCTTTACGACCGCGCAGCAACTCCACGACGCCATCGAACGCTGGAGTGTGGCCAGCCCAGCACGGCGCTATACTTTCGTTTGCCATAGCATGGGTGGGCTCGTCGCCAGGGCCTATCTCGCGCTCTATCCCGAAGAGGCTGAGCAGCGAATCGAGCGCCTCATCATGGTCGGCGTCCCTTTGCAGGGCGCGGCCATCGCGGCCCTCACCTTTAACCCCCGGCTACACCCGTTCCTCCTCGTGGCGAACCTCCATGAGCACAACGATCTCGTTCGATTCTCGCGGTCGTTGCCCTCGGTGTATCAATTGTTGCCTCCGCCGGAGGACCTCTTCTCCGCAGCCGCGGCCTATCCCTTTGACTGGGACGTCTACGATGCCACCGCCTGGCCGGCTACGCCAGTCCGGCAGGACTTTCTCGATAGTGCTCGCACGTTGCATGAGGCAATCGCCGGTTCGGATCCCCAGCTCCCTATGGTGAACTTTGCCGGCTGCAACAGGCCCACGGTGACGGCGGTACGCCGCTCAGCGGACCCTGACACCGCCTATGAGCCCTCCTATGATGAGTCTGAAGGCTCCGGGGACGAGCAGGTGCCGATCTGGTCGGCCCGCGCCAGCAACGTGATCACCTACTACCTCGAGGAAAATCACAACGCTCTGGTCAGCAACGATAACGTGCTGGCCGATATCGTCGCGGTACTGCGTGGCGAGACGCCAGCTCTGCCTACTGCGCCGCCGCCTGCTCGCGCGGCCCTCTCCAGGCACGGTTCGCTCTCGCTCCTCCAGCAGGTGTCAGAATTCCGCGAACGCATCGAGAATGGCACGCTTTCTCGCGTCGATCTGGACAGGCTCTTCTTCTGGCGGTAGCGGTGTAGCAGGGTCTGGATTTGACGCGGCCCCGTCCGTCCGTATAGTTGCACAGTGGTACTATTCGGCTCAGCAAGTTGGGAGGACCCATGTACGTTCGAACGCTCCGCCGTACCGACGCCACGATCGTAACTCGGGCCATCGGCATCGTCCTGTTCGCGCTGGCAACGGCCCTGAGCGCGCGCATGAGCATCCTGATTCCAGGCTCGCCAGTCCCTCTGACGCTCCAGGTCCTCGTGGTCATCCTCAGCGGCTATATGCTGGGCGGCCGTGATGCAGCCCTGGCCCAGGCGCTCTATCTCCAGGCGATTCTACTGGGAGCACCTCTCACCGCTTCCGGTCTGGCCGGCCCCGCCGCGTTTCTATCACCTACAGCCGGCTACCTGATCAGCTTCCCCATCGCGGCACTGGCCGCGGGGTCGCTAAGCAGGCGAGCGGGCCGCTCTTCTGCAGCGCTTAGACTGTTGGCGGGCGCGCTCGCCCTAGGAATCGTTTATTCGCTGGGAACCCTGTGGCTGGCAGGATACCTCGGCAGCCTGAGTCGCGCCTTCGCCGCGGGTGTCGTGCCTTTCGTGGGGACGGATTTGCTCAAGGTCGCCCTCGCGGCGGCCCTGCTTTCACTCCCCCGCCGGTAACGCACTCTCTGGTCAGTCAGCCCCCTGGGGTCGAACCAGGGGGCTTTCTTTTCCCCGCGTGGCGGCTGAGCATCAGTTCGCGCACCTCCGGGATATGTTCCATCGCGGCCCATACAAAGCGCAGCCCTGGGCGTCGCTTGCCGGCGAGGATCATGGAGACGTGGCTCGTCGCAAAGCCAAGACGGCGGGCCATTCCCTGCATCGTGACATACTCGTCCGCCATGATCCGCCTGAGGATTCGAACCAGCGCCCGGATGTCCTCGTCTTCCATGGCCCCTCCTGCGTCGCCCACAGTATAGAATGTATGTTCTATACTCGCAAGGGGTTCCCCTTCACTCGGCGTGAGAGTAGCCTGTACTGAACTCACTCCCCTGTCACACCGCGCCTCCAGCGGAGTACGAGCCTCCGGTCCTCACTCAAGTCCGTCGTCGCCACGCCATCCACCTCGGAAAGGCCTACTCCGAGCACCTGGGCGCCTGGAAGCCCGGCTCCCGTCGCGATCTGCAGAGGGGTGGCGTCGGTTCCCGGCTGCTTTTGCACGGTGAGGCGCAGCTCGCAGGTCCTGCCCTGACAGCTGATCAGATCCGAAGGCAGACTGTAGGTGAACACCAGGTCGACCCTCTGGCCGGGAGCCACGAGAACCAACGTACCGAGGCTCTTGCTTCCTGCTTCTGCTCCCTCATCAACCCGCTGTGTGTTGCCGTTCACACGGACCAACTCCGCCTCAGTGCGCACGAGAATCCGCGTATAGTTCCAGTAGCACTGCTGAGTCAGCGCATCGTAGGATTCCAGTACCCGGGCCTCGTGGACACAACCCTGCACCTCGGCCGTGCCGGTATGGGTATAGCTCAGCGTCACGGAAACCCTGGGCGTGTCCTCAACGAGATCGAGTTCGTAGTGGAACGCGCGCTCGATGCGGCGGTCCACCTTGTTGAATCCCACGTTCGAATCAACCACCATGAGGTAATCGCCTGCATCCCGCCGCACTTCTCCGGACCATCCGGCACGGGCAATCGCAGCCTGGACGGACTCAGAGGCCGCCCAGATCAGCAGGTGTCGCTCCTCGGCCATCCTGGCCGCGGTCCCGGCGAATCGCAGCCACGCGCCGGCGTCGATTGAGGCCACGTGTGAGCGGGCAGCGTCGGCGAAATCCCCACCGAAATCCTTCCTGTGTCTCGACCAGTCCCAGCGCTCCTCGGCGATACCGGAAAGTGCGGCGCCCTCCAGCGGGTTCTCCCAGTAGGTCTCGGCCATATGAACCAGATTGTCGCCGTTCAGCGCGATCCCATACTTGGCCACCGGCACCGGGCCCACCGCATAAAGCACCTGGCGCAAGAACTCGGTATCTATGGCCACGATCCCGTCGACTTGCCCTCGATGGGCGCTGTACAACGCGGCCAACACGGCGGCGGAGGAGGGAAAGTCCGGGGACCAGTTCGCATCGCGAAACACCAAACCTGGAGCGGCCATGTACTCGACCAACGGGGCCGGTGCTGGAGGCATCTGCGCCCCGCGCGGCTCCACGTCATAGCTGTTCAGGTACTGCATGGACGTGATCCGGTGGCCCTGCAGCGCCACCACCACAACGCTCCCGATGAACCCGCCGGTCGCCCGCAACTCGTCCGAGTTCTGCAGCAGGACCAGATACGTACGGCTTGCGTCGCCGCCCAGTGCCGACGGCGCCACAATCAGGGCATTCACCGCAAAGGAGGAGAGTCTGGCGGGCTGCCTGGCTTGCTCCGTAACACGACCGTCTGCCGCTTGCTGCTGCAGACGCTCGGCGGCTGGCAGAAGCATCTCGAGGCGAGCGCGCCCCTCAGCCAGGCGCGCCAGCGCGGCCTCGATGGCATCCGCCTGCTCCACTCGGCCATCGACGGCAGCGGCGTGCGCCGCCGCCAGCACGTCGCGCAACGTTTCGGCCAGGCCGGCCCCCACCAGGAGCCCGTCGCAGGCATACTGGCCGTAATCGGCGATCGCCCGGGGCGGCATCCGAGCCAGCAGACCGCAGGCCAGCGGGCTCACCCACCGCTGCAAGCCGCTCAGATCCTGAGTGAGATATCCCGCCTGCAGCTGTGCCTGCCCTAGCAGTTCACCGGGGATCTCGCCACGCTCGCCCCGGCCATTCCACAGCGCGGCCAAGTCTGCAGCAAGTGCCCGCGCGTGGATCGCACTCCCGAGAGCGCGATAGCAGCCGACGCCAAGCCACAGAAGCAGGAGTAGGAGGAGGCCGTATGGGAGGATTCGGCGCCAGCCTGGACGATCGCGGTTCGCACCCAAAGCTACCGATGGCGATACCCGCACCGGATCACTCATTCTCAATGGGCCTGAAAGAGTGGTGCGAGTGACTTGTCTCGACGGCCCGGCGGAATCTGGAGCCAGGAGGTCAGCCGCGACGAGGGGTAGCCGTCATATCGCCGCGTGTCGGGGCGCCAACCAGCGACGGCGCCCGTCAGTCTCGCGGCAAGGCCAGCGGCCATCAGCAGCCCTCCATCCGAGCGATGACCCGCAGTGTGTACAGCAGAATCACGGCATCCAGAGCCGGGCCCCTGTGCTTGATATAGTAGAGATCGTAGCGCAGCTTTTCGAGAGCATCGTCCATGCTATTGCCATAGCGAAAGCGTACCTGTGCCCAGCCGGTTAGGCCGGGCCGCACCGAGTGCCGGATCCGGTAGTAAGGAAACGACCGGCTGAGCTCGTCCACAAACAAGGGCCGTTCTGGCCTCGGGCCGATCAGCGTCATCGTCCCATTCACCAGATTCCAGAACTGGGGCAGTTCGTCCAGGCGCGCGCTGCGCAGGAACCGTCCAACCCGCGTGATGCGAGTGTCGTGTCTTACCGCCCAAACCGCTCCGTTCTGCTCGGCGTCAGGCACCATCGTCCGGAACTTGGCGAGGGTGAACGGTCGTCCCCCCATCCCGACGCGTTCCTGAAAGTAGAGCACCCCCCCGGGGCCGTCCAGCACGATCGCCAGGGCGATAAATGGCGCGATAGCCAGGAGAGCAACAAGGC
>Ga0123329_1004000_pt1 | contig 11796 bp, 10 predicted proteins | sample BioC12SIPDNA_FD_89703 | JGI IMG/M metagenome (GOLD analysis project Ga0123329, IMG submission 89703) | Anaerobic biogas reactor microbial communites from Washington, USA - Biogas_R1_B C12 SIP DNA | ecosystem: Engineered > Bioreactor > Anaerobic > Unclassified | place: Washington, USA | collected... | reverse complement strand
TTCGATATGGGCCCGTCCTGGTACCTTATGCCGGATGTCTTCGAGCGTTACTTCCAAGAGTTCGGGAAGAGACCATCGGAGCTGTTCGACCTTGTGCGCCTGGACCCATCCTACAGAATATTCTTCGGGGACCAGAAGCAGGTCGACATATCCTCGGACCTGGAGGCCAACTATGCGCTCTTCGACACCCTGGAGAAGGGCGGGGGCAACAAGCTGCGGAAATACCTGGACGAATCGAGGGAAAAGTATGACGTCGCGATAAAGGAGCTGCTCTATCGGGACTACAACAAGCTCACGGATTTCCTGGACCGACGACTCCTGGCGCAGGGACGGAAGCTGCACCTCTTCGAGAACCTGGACTCCTTCGTCAACAAGCATTTCGAGAGCGATGAGGCGAAGAAGATCGTGGAGTACTCGGTCGGTTTCCTCGGAGGTTCGCCCAAGAACACCCCATCGTTCTACCACATCATGTCCCACATCGACTTCAACCTCGGGGTCTGGTATCCTCGAGGAGGAATGAGGGAGATCGCGGCCCAGATGGTCAAGATGTGTGAGGATATGGGCGTGGAGTTCAGATACAACGAGCCGGTGACGAAGCTAGAGTTCGAAGGCCGGAGGGTGAAAGGGGTGGTGACACCACAGGGCGCGTACCCGGCGGACATCGTGGTCATGAACGCCGACTACGCTCACTCCGAGCTCGAGCTGGTCGACCCCAAGCACCGCAGCTATAGTGAGAGATACTGGGAGAAGAGGGTGCTGGCCCCATCGGCGATGGTGGCCTATCTGGGGGTCAACAGGAAGGTGGAGCAGCTGGTCCATCACAATCTGTTTCTAGATGATGACTGGGGCAACGGCTTCGATAGCATCTTCGATCGTAACAATCACATCTGGCCGGAAACGCCTTCTTACTACGTCAACGTCCCCTCGCGCACCGATCCCACGGCCGCGCCCGAAGGTGGCGACACTCTCTTCGTGCTGATCCCCCTGTCCCCGGGGCTCAAGGACACGCCAGAGCTCCGGGAGGCGTTCTACGACAAGATCATGGATGATCTTGAGCGGAAGCTAGGCACCGACATACGGTCTGATATCGAGGTCAAGCGCATCTTCGCCCTCAGCGACTTCAAGGAGCGCTACAATGCCTACGAGGGTACCGCCCTGGGCCTCAGCCACACTCTTGGCCAGACCGCGCTGTTCCGTCCTGTCCACCGCAGCAAGAAGGTGGAAAACCTTTACTATACAGGTCACTACTGCCATCCAGGCATCGGCGTCCCCATGGTGCTCATCTCATCACAGATAGTGAGGGACCAGATAGCCAAGGGTACGAAGGAGGAGTAAGATGGTCGACGAGAGGCTCCGCTCCATTTTCAAGGAGGGAAGCAAGACCTACTACAACTCCACCATCTTCTTCCGTCGGGAGGTCAAGGAGGACGTGTTCAAGCTCTACGCTTTCGTCCGGGTAGCGGACGACCTCGTGGACTCAATACCCCAGAGGGTCGAGGAGTTCTATCGCCTCAAGGAGAGGTTCCACGCGGCCCTGGAGGGCGAGGAGGTCGATGATATCGTCATCTCCTCCTTCGTCGAGCTGTATCGACGCAAGGGGTTCCAGCGGGAGTGGGTGGAGGCCTTCCTGCACTCCATGGAGATGGACCTGGGTACGCGATCCTACCAGACCATGGACGACCTGCAGGTCTACCTGTACGGCTCCGCGGAGGTGGTCGGGCTGATGATGGCCCGCATCATGGATCTACCGGAGTCCTCCTATCCCTACGCTCAGCACCTGGGGAGAGCGATGCAGTACATCAACTTCATACGCGACATCCAGGAGGACATCAGGCTCGGCCGTTCGTACTTCCCCCAGGAGGAGCTTCTCAGATATGGCCTGCCCGACCTGAAGGAATCCACGGTGAGGATGCATCCAGAGATGTTCAAGCAGTTCGTGAGGGCTCAGATAAGGAGGTACATGGAATGGCAACGGATCGCCGAGAGAGGGTACGCGGAGATCCCCCGGAGGGACCTGGTGGCCATCAAGACCGCCGCCGACATGTACAAGTTCACCGCCACCAAGATCTACTCCCGGCCGATGAGGGTGTTCCACAAGAAGGTAAAGCCCTCGCTGGGCAGGATAATGATCGGTTACTCGAGGAACCGTCTCTGGCCCCTGGCCTACCGCCAGTGTCCGGCCCGGGGCCGCATCAAGGGAGATTATGACGAGTGAGACCTCTTTCCTGAGGTACATATTGAAACTATCCCGGTTCCGGTTCTGGATATACACAGGGGGACCGTTCGTGGTGGGATATGCCCTGGGGGCCCCGACGCTGGAGGCGTTCTTCGCTCTGGACTACTACGTGTACCTACTGTACTTCTTCCTCCCGGCCAACATCTTCATCTACGGTGTGAACGACTACTGGGACGAGGACACTGACAGGCTGAACAGGAAGAAGGACGAGATGGAGCTGCGGGTCACCGCTCGGGATAAGAGGAGGCTCATATGGATCCTGTGGGCAACAGTAGGTGTGAGCGCCGTCCTCATGGTGTTCCAGGACAACGTCGAGCGCATCCTGTTCCTCATATTCCTCTCCCTGTCCTACTTCTACAGCGCCAAGCCCCTGAGGTTCAAGGCCGTCCCCGTCCTGGACTTCAGTTCCAATATGCTTTACATAATGCCAGGGATCTTCGCGTACTACCTGGCGGGAGGACAGCTGCCCCCGCTGCTGCTGGTCCTGGCCGGGTACTTCCATATCGCGGCCATGCACCTGTTCTCGGCAGTGCCGGACATAGAATGTGACAAGGAGGCCGGCATCAGGACCACCGCCGTGGTCCTGGGGGAGAGGCGCTCCCTGATGCTGGTCGCGGCATTCTGGACGATCTTTTCCGCTCTGGTGATCTACCTGACCGGATTCCACCCCCTCTCCGTACTGGTCTTGTTGTTCCCGGCCTTCCCCCTGATGCTCCTGTTCGATCACCGGAAGGACATCAACAAGCTGTACTGGCGATTGCCCTACGTCAACAACTTGCTAGGCGGACTGCTGTTCTCTATAGTCGTCCTTGGTCTCGCCCTCCAAGGATGAACGGCCGGTCGACGGCCCAAGGGCGACCTCAGACCGAGCCGAGGGGAACGGTCCTGACCTCACTGTCCCTCGGTCCCCTGGACCGCCGCCATGCCCGTCGGCGGGGCTGCGGCCACCGCCTCCCTGACCAGCTCGAAGGCGTAGGAGAGCATCTGCTCCCGGACCTCCTCACCGGCCTGCCGCTTCTCCATGCGCTGGAGCATGCCGTCGACCATGGATGAGGCGACGAAGGCCAGCCTCACAGGGTCGACGTCCCGCCGTATGGAACCGTCATGGACGCCCTGCCTGATCACCGCCACCATAAGCTCGTTAACGGCCTCACCTGTGGCGGCCATCTCCTTCCCCCGCGGGCCGGAGGATCCCAGAGGGCTCTTGAACACGCTTTCGTGCAGCAGCCTCCGGTAGTCCGTGTGAGAGGACCAGAAGCGGATGTACGCGCGCCCTATGGCCATGAGCTTGTCCAGGCCCGTCCTCGCCTCCTTCACCGCCTCCTCGTACATCTCCAACGCTATGCGCATGCCGTCGTTGGCCACCGCGTAGAAGAGCTCCTCCTTGTTGGAGAAGTACATGTACACGCTGCCCTTGGCGATCTCCAGCCTGGCCGCGATCTCGTCCACGCTGGTGGAGTCGTACCCCTTCTGGAAGAATAGCTCGCGTGCGGCATCGATGATCTCCCTCTCCTTCCTCTCCCGCTCCCTCTGCCTGCGCTCCGCCGTTCCCATGTTATCGCCGGTCCCATGACATCATCGGTCTTACATCCTCACGGTACTGTTAGTCTTCCGCGCACCTCGGCGGCGAACGCGCGGGCACGCTCCAGGTCCCCCTCGCTGGGATGCCCGGCCCCGTGGGCCTCCCCGGTCATCCGGGCCCAGCGGCGCACACGGCCACGGGGGTACAGGCGAAGGAGCCTGGGCATCCACGGGACCATGCTACCCTGGCACTCGAACTCTCCCAGAAGCTCGCAGCCTGCGGCCGCCCGGCGGCAGTTCGGCACCACGGCGTCGAACTCGTCCATGCCGGCCGGCATTCCATGGGTCAGGAACAGGGCCACCTTCCTCCCCCGCGCCCTCCCCAGGAACCTCCTGGCCTTGCGGGGGGCTCCCTCCGCTATCACCGGGAACCCAGCGAATATGAGGTCATATGCGTCCAACGGGCCCACGTCGGTCATGGCCATGAGGCTGCTGTCCGGGAGCGCGGCGTGGATGGCCTCGGCCACTTTGCGCGTATTGCCCGAACTGGACAAGTACGCCACCAGGGTCCTCATGGTCTCACTCCGTGGAGGCCATGGCCACTATGCTGCGCGCGAACTCCCCTGCTCTGGTGACCTCAGCGGCATCAGGGTGGCCTAGGGTCATAGCCCGCATCCTCCCGAACTCCTGAAGCTGGGGGTTGGGGCTGCTCATGAGCGACAGGGCCACTTTCTCGGCGAGCTCTCCCTGGCAGTCGTAGACCCCCAGGACGCGGGCTGCGGCGAAGGGGGCCTGGCACTTCATCATTATCCCCTTGAGCATGTCCATCCCCGGGGGCATGGCATGGGTCACGAACAGCGCGATGTTCCTTCCCTTGGCGTTCTTCTCCACGAACTCCTTCACCGCCTCCGGCGCGCCGAACTGGTGAACCGGGAACCCGACGAACACCAGGTCGTAGTCCTCCAGGTTCTGGACCTCGCTCAGCTCCTGGAGGTCCTTGGGTCCGTCGATGTTCGCGTAGATCGTGTCCGCGAGCTTCCTGGTGTTGCCGCTCAGCGACATGTAGGTTACCAATGTCCTCATATCATCACCCTAGTGTTATGACTCTAAGTCATAATATGACTAATAATCATATAACACTATCGCTCATTGAGGCATCGATCATCATGACCTATGCTTATCCTGCGCTCGGTGTCAGGAAGCGGATCGGCGGTTCCAGGGTTATCGATCCTTAGCATCCTCTCCCACCTGGTGATGGCGCTCCCGCCGAACAGCACCCTGCGCCCCCCTTCGGGACCGGACGTCCTGAGCCTGACGATGTTGGGGGCGTCGAGGCTTGGCCCCTGCTCGATCTGCAGCAGACCTCCGTCCCACATCCCATGGTCCAGGAGGCAGTGGCCGAGGGCCGAGTTGCCAGAGCCGGTGGCGGGGTCCTCCAGGTACCCATACTTGGGGGCGAAGACCCTGGTGCGGTACCCGGACGAAGGGAGCGACGTCTCCTTGGAGAAGATGAGCACAATGTCCACCTCACGGTCCCGGCAGAAAGCTCCCAGCACTCCCAAGTCCGGCAGGGTCCGGAGCACCTCGTCGAGTCCCCTCAGAGGCACCAACAGCGTGCGGAGGCCTGCATTTATCAGCTCCATCCCTCCCTCCAAGTGGGCCTCTGGGATCCCGAGGGCGGAAGAGACCTCTCTTGAGGTCACGGTGCAGGGCAGGCGCTGCGGTTCCGGGGAGGATATGTACACCGCGTCCGATGCGTCGATATCGTCGAACACCGGCAGCTTCCCACGTCTGGTCTCGATCGTGACCACTTCCAAGGGAGGCGGTCGCGGCCCGGCATGGAGCAGGGAGTACATGCAGGCGATGGAACCGTGGCCGCAGAAATCCACCTCGCACTCCGAGGAGTAGTAGCGCAGCGTGTATGTCCCTGGCCCTCTGGGGGTGCAGAACACCACCTCGCTGACAGTCCCCTTCTGCTCTCTGGCTATCGCCTGCATCTCCTCTGGTGTCAGCTCCTGGTCCTTCTCCAGCATGACTACCCCCGCGGGGTTGCCCTCCGCGATCCCCTCAGAAAAAGCATCTATCTTCTGGTAGCGTACCTCCCTCATGCTCTCCGTCCGATGTTATCATAGGGGGCTGCCGATTTTTAATCCTTGACCCGGCGATCATCCTGCGGTCCGCGGGCAGCGTTGCCCTACATCTGCGCACTGGCGCGGCCATCGCGAGCTCTGACGGACCCATCCTTCGGCCAAGATGGGAGGGCCCAGCTAGATGACGCGTGACCTGACATCTTGGAGCCCTCATCTCGATGATCTCCGGTGAGGCTCAGGACCACGATCGTTGAAAGCATTCCTCGCTTCTCCCTCTTTGAACGTAGATACCTTTGTTCATTCGACGGGCATTTCAGTAAGGGGTCCTTCCGTCTCGCCTTATAGAAGTTATTAACATGATTTTTTTCGTTTTTTACTGGCTGTTTTTCTGAGGTCATCCAGCATATCTGAGGACACTATCCAGATGATTTTTTTATTGCACGCAGAACATGCTTCTCTTTGTTTTTTGCACCTAGGTTTTATTAAATATGAGCCTATTCTCCTTTCTGCAAGGGACAAAGCGTCCCCTATCCTATCCCCGGCCCCCCTAAAGGAGGGCTGAGCAAAATGGATAGGTCCGGCGACCGAAGGGGGTCTATTTTTGGGCTCCTCACCGAGCGCCGATCCGCGTTTAAGCGAGAACCCCCCGAAAGGAGCGTGGAACGCTTGAAAGACTACGAGACTAGCAACGCAGCCGACTATGGAGCGACCCCCCGCGGGCGTTCCTTCGGAGCCTGGTGCCCTAGGCCCTAGGCATATGGAAGTGAGCTATGAGCACGGTTAACGAGCCTGAATTGGGCGATAGGCCGCGCCGCCAGGGGTTGGCACGGCGGATCGCCGGGAGAAAGTTGAAGATTTTTATTTCGGTCCTTGTGATCGTGGGAATGGTCTTCGCACCCATCGTTTCCATTGTTTTGAACCAGAACTCCGCCCTTTCCGGATCGGAGGGGAATGACGGCACCGCCATTGAGGTGACCGAGACCGCGGCCACGGCCACGACCTCGAACGGCCCCTTCTCCCTTAACACGGCCTCATCGAACCTGACAGTTGTCCAGAAGACCGGGCTCATAACCGTGTACGCGCAGACGTACTCGCTCACTGTCGACTACCGGACGGGCGGCTATGTCACCTACAAGATCCAGCCCTACTTCACGTCCGACTACATCGTCTACCGCCGCGTGAACCCCGCCGGCCCAGGGGACGGGACGGTGGACCAGTACAACAAGGCCATGGACTATGTGAGCATGACCATATCCAAGTGGGGCCGCTCCGGCAGCACCGTGTGGTTCCTGGAGTCATGCAGCCAGTTCAGCCTGACCCAGAGCTTCACGTTCTACAAGGACTACATGGAGCTGGACACCACCTATGCTCCCGGTACGTCCAAGGTCATGACCACGTACTTCGTGGGGGAGTACTCGGCCAAAGGATCTATGTACAACCTGTACTCCGATGGCAAGAACCACCGCTACGTTCCCGGGTACCCTGAGAACTGGCCCAAGGCCAACGGTCTGGGCGGATGGTATCCGTCCTACCTGATGTACGCTCCTGCCATGGACGTCCGGGTCCCCGGACGGCAGCTGGGCGTGGAGTGGGGTTTCTCCGATACCGAGGCCTACATATCCTCACCGGTGTGGACGAAGGACATGGGCGGGGGCGGGGAATCGTTCATCGCCCTGAAGTACACCTCCCTGGACTGCAAGGTCCCGAGCATCGCTTCCGGCGTCAAGGAAACGTTCCACCAGTTCATCCGGCCGTACAAGTACACCGACGGGCTGGCGCAGGGTCACGACGAGGGCTATGCGCAGTGGGTATCGTCCAAGATCGTCAAGACCTGGGGCAGCCACAGCACCGACATATTCCCCCTGACCTTCGGGAACATGAACAACTGGGATAGCACCATCCGCAGCTACGTGGAGGGTTCCCAGATCACGGTGGCGATGCAGAGCAAGAACACCGACCAGATCAACTGGAACTACAAGTCGGCGCAGCAAATGACGCCCACGTCCAAAGCCGTTCCCAGCGCCTGGGCGCTGTACGACTCGGCGGGTCACCCGTACAAGAACACCAACGGTTACTACGTGGCCAGCGCGGCCTCGTCGGCATACCGGAACTACCTCATCAACCAGGACCAGTATAATAGTTGGTGGTGGGGTTCGACCGGAGTGTTCTTCGATCAGTGCGACTCCATCAACGGATACAATCAGCTGCTGAGCGACTACAACACCAAGCCCATGTTCGTGTACGATGGCTTCCTGAACCTGGCCAAGGAGGCCCGGGCCTCCGGGTACTGGAACTACATAATCATGAACTCGTACACCGCCCAGCTGCACCTGTCCATGGTGTGCGACCTGACGCTGGTGGAGGGCTGGAAGGCCGTGCCTTCGTACAACACTGACTTCCGGTCCCACGTGATCAGCACCATGCTGTTCGTGAACAACATCCCCGACCAGTACCGCCCGCACATCGCGGTCTACCAGAACTATGTCGCCGGCTCTGATCAGGCGGCGGTGTACTCTGCGGTCTTCGGAGCTGCCCGGTACGGGTTCTGCGTGGAGCTGCTGTCCTACTCCAGCTTCTCCAGCCAGATCCATAATCTGCAGATGGCCGAGAACATGTTCAAGGCCATGGGGGCGTCCCGTCACAAGGACCCCACCATCACCCCGGCCACGCTGGACACCGCCTCCGAGGGGACGTCGCTCACCACCAACAAGCAGGTCATCGTCGTTACCGGTTCGGGGTCCCCCGTGATCAAGGAGACGGGCGTGTACAGCAAGTACATGCTGACGAACCTGTGGAGCGCCACCAAGTCCTTCACCCTGACCCTGCCCGCCGGCACGTACGTGGCCTCGGGAGGGATGACCATATCGAGCACGGTGAAGAACTCCGATGGGACGGTGAAGCTCACCGGGACCATCTTAAAGGAGGCCACGGGGACCATAACCAAGAAATGATGAGGAGGTCCAAACCCTTTACCCATCCCCTTTCTTTTTGCATATGAGGGGATACATATTTTTACGCTGATCCCGTTGGCAGAAAGTCCAGCCCTGGCATGTCGTGCCGTGCTCGACGCCGAGAGCGGGACGGTAGAGGTGTGGCATGAAGATCGAGGTGCTGGTCATCGGGTGCGCAAAGTGCAAACGGTTGGAGAGGAACGTCCAGCAGGCTTTGGATGAGCTGGGCATGGTAGAGGAGATAGAGCGGATCGAGGACATCGAGGAGATAAAGAGGCGCGGGACCATGCGCGTGCCGATACTCTACATCAACGGAGAGATGAAGGCCGTGGGCATGGTGCCCAGCGTGGAGGACATCAAGTCCATGCTCACCTCCACCTCCGGATGACGGCATTCCTTTCTACGAGCTCAGATTATCTGGGTCAGGCCCACCTCGAGCCTCAGCTGGTTCACATCGATGATCTCGTCCCTTTCCAGGAGCGATACCCCTGCCATTGGCCCCAGCACCTCCACGGCAATTATCTTCTGAGGGTGCCGAAGGTCCACCTTCCCCTTGAGAATGGGCTCCGTTAAAAGGAGCATCAGCTCCTCGGAGTGTTTGGGGTGATGACGCTTGTGCACGTGCATCTTCCAGCTCTCATGTTCGCCGATGCCTTCAGCGGCCTCCTTCACCGCTTCGATCAGGGCCTCATCGGTCGCCTCCACCCAAGTGTCCACGGGCACCCAGTGGAAGGTGTGGTAGAGCATCTCGGGAGCGTCCATGAACTCCCTCCTGATGCCTCTTATCAGCTCCTTGACGTCTCCGTCCACCTGCACACAGAACACCCCGTTCACGCACGAATGCTCCATGTCCTCGATGGCATACCCGGCCCTCTCTATCCTGTTCCTTACCTCCCTCTCCGCCGTTCCTGCCTGGTTGGGATGGAAGGTAACCAGTAGGTTGTATCTTTCCATCTGGACCACCGAATTTAACTTCGGCTGGCGGTTATTGATGCTTTTGATGATGCTCCCGTCTTCTTACGAAGGAAAAAAGTGATGGCACATGCACGATCACCCTCATGGCGTTCGTGACCGCTTGGGTTTTGAGGGTCGTCGCGGCGTCAGGGGCAGAGATTATCTCTTGGAAGGCGATTATCTTACTCTGCCGTCAGGGACCGGTAGAGAGCGGGGTCACACGAATGGACGAGATCAGGGCGGGACCAAAGAACGACAATCTGGGCTGCTTCTTGAGGATGGTATCCATCGAGCACCTCCAAGAGCTTAGGGCAGAGGTCGAGGAGCAGCATCGGCAGGGGCGGTTCGAGGAGGCCTTCTATCAGGAGCTGATGACCAAGATCAGCTTCGACGTTCCCCCGGAACTGCCGGATGCCCAGACCATACTGGTGGTCTCCCGGCCGCAGCCCTCCCTGTCCGTGAGCGTGCGATGGAAAGGAGAGGACATACCTCTGACCGTCCCCCCTGGCTACGCCGATGCCGAGGATACGGACGATCTGGCCTTGGCGGCTTTGAACAACCTGCTTAAACCGGGGCCGTACCGGTATGTGAAGGCCCGCCTTCCGCTGAGGCTGCTGGCGGCCCGCAGCGGGCTTGTCAAGTACGGCAGGAACAACATCACCTACCTGCCGAGGTTCGGGAGCTTCCACCGCCTCACCGCCTTCTACAGCGACGCCCCCTGCCACGAGGACCAGTGGCAGGAGTTGGAGCAGCTCTCTGGATGCGACGGGTGCGATGCCTGCCTGAGGGCATGCCCCACCGGCGCCATCGCGGAGGGGCAGTTCATGATGCGGGCCGAGAGGTGCCTGACCCAGCTCAATGAGAAAGACACATCCGAGCCGTTTCCTGATTGGGTCGATCCCATGGCGCACAACTCCCTGGTGGGATGCCTGCGCTGCCAGCGGGTGTGCCCCTACAACAAGAACGTGGTGTACTGGTCCTCGGACCGGGGTTCGCTCTCAGAGGAGGAGACCGCTCTATTGCTGAGCGGAAGGCGCACAGGGGATGACGTGCGCGCCTTGGAGGTCAAGCTAAAGGGGATGGGACTGAGCCTCTCGTACTTCCCCCGGAACCTCGCCGCCCTACTGGACAACAGGGATGAGGTCTGAGGCCTGCCCCGTCCGTTCGTGCGTTCATCGCTCTCCCGCGAGGTACGTGACCGTTAAGGATAGGGTTCGACCAAGTGAGGTCGGTCAGAGACCCGCCGGTCCTGGAAGCCCTAGTAAAATGATATAAATAATATACATTCAAATGGGGGCTCCGAGGCCGTTACGCGGGCGGGCGAATACGTTGCGATATTTGAGATAAAAATCAAATGCCGTCTAGATATTTGACGAATTGACTTATTGTTGAAATCTATAAAAAAGATTTTTAATGAAGATTGTCTAGGTGTATCGATGGGTTCCACGGAGAACAGGGGACTGAGAGGGGTCAAGGCCGCCACCTCCCACATCAGCATGGTGGATGGTGAGGCAGGCAGGTTGTTATACCGAGGGTACACCATCGAGGACCTTGCGAGATACTCATCCTTCGAGGAGGTCGCCTACCTCCTGATACACGGCCGCCTTCCCAGGAGGGAGGAGCTGGAGGATTTCTCTCAGGACCTGATCTCCCATCGCAGGGTCCCCAGTGCCCTCGTCGCCTCGCTGGACATGCTGCCGTTGGACACTCCGCCCATGGCCATATTGCAGGCGGGGGTAGCCCTCATATCGGGCTACGACCCCGAACGCTTCGACGAGTCCCGAGAGGCCAACCAGCGCAAGGCCATGAGGACCATCGCGGTGATGCCTACGATCATCGCGGCGTGGAAGCGGCTGGTCAACAACCAGGGTTCTGTGGAGCCAAGGGACGACCTGTCGCACGCTGCCAACTTTCTGTACATGACCCGGGGGAGGGAGTTCCGTGACGAGGCGGTGAGGTTCATGGATGTGGCCATGATACTTCACGCGGACCACACCTTCAACGCCTCCACCTTCGCCACCAGGGTCGTCGCTTCCACCGGTGC
>Ga0123329_1003987_pt1 | contig 11825 bp, 8 predicted proteins | sample BioC12SIPDNA_FD_89703 | JGI IMG/M metagenome (GOLD analysis project Ga0123329, IMG submission 89703) | Anaerobic biogas reactor microbial communites from Washington, USA - Biogas_R1_B C12 SIP DNA | ecosystem: Engineered > Bioreactor > Anaerobic > Unclassified | place: Washington, USA | collected... | reverse complement strand
TGGGGCGGTTGTCCTCTGGTAACCCCAGGTCACGGGAGGGCCGTATGACGTTTGCAGAGGCTGCTATGGTGATCCTGCGGCAGGCGGCAGAACCGCTCCATTTTCGTGAGATCACCGAACGGGCTCTGGAGCAGGATCTCGTCGACGTGTCGGGCAGCACGCCTTGGCACTCGATGAACGGCGCTTTGCGACGCTGGATCCGCAGTGAGGGTGCCGAGACTCCGATCGTTTCTCTCGGCGATGGCTACTTTGCGCTACGCGCCTGGGGTCTTCCTGTACCCGACGAGGGGCGCGCGCTGGAGAGTGAGGCCGAGGACACCGAGGATCTTGGCATCCCGGGCGAGGTGACGGTGACCCCCCGGCCTGCGGATGCGTCCGCCGCAGGCTGGAAATGGCGCCAAGTGGCGGGGCGCGCCCATCAGATGGTATCCAACGTCCCCCGCCATCCATCGTTGGCCCACGCCTTTGGGGGCTTTCGGACGTTGCTGGTCTGGTCGGCCGCCAGTCTGCTGGCCGGTGTTGGCTTGCGGGCCGGGCGCCGTTCGCGGCTCCTGACGGCCATCTCGCAGCAGATGGTCGGCTGGGGAGGCGCGGGATCGGCGATGGCGCTGCGGGGTATGTACGAGGCGCAGCGCTATGACCAGGCGGTCTACGCGGGCAGCGCCAACCGGCGGACGCTCACATCGCACGTCAGCGTGCTCCAACGGATCTTTCGCGGGTTACTACTCGGCGGGGCCGCGGCCGGCGCGGTGGGCTGGCTGCTCCGCCAGACCGGGGACGATCATCCTCGCGCCAAGGGGATGGGCATCGGGCTGCTGATCCAGGGCGCCTTCTTTGGTGTGCTGGGTGGCCTTAGCGTCTGGATGGACCCGTCGCGTGGGACGACACGCCGCCTCAGCGCCAAGAGCGCACCCACGCCCGACCAGCAAGCCGTGGATTAGGCCTGGTCCACCTTTTCCTGCGCGTGGTTCTTGCCGCAGGCGTTGCAGTGGTAATAGGGCCCATAACGCCCCTGCCGATGCTCCATGGCTTTTGCGCCACAGGCGGGACAGGGAGTCTCGACGGGCTCTGCTTTGCGGGCGCTTCCTAGCTTTTTCTGCGACCAGTTCTTGTCGCACGCGGGGCAGTAAAGGTACTCGCCGTAACGGCCGCTGCGAGCCTCTAGCGGCTGCTTGCCACATTGGGGACACGCTGTCTCGCGCGCAAGCGTCTGGATCTGTTCGCTCAAGATGGGACGCGTGTTCTTGCAGGTAGGATAGTGCTCGCACCCCAGGAACTTGCGCCCCCGCCACTCGACCACCTTCATGCGGCCCCCGCACTTTTCGCATGTTTCACCCTGAGCATAGGTGTCCTCTGGCTCTGTGGGCGCGTCGGGCTGGCTCAGGTCCAGCAGGTAGCGGCAGTCTGGGTAGGTGGAACAGCCGAGGAACCGCCCCGCCTCGCTCACGCGCACGACGAGGGGGGCACCACACTGCGGGCACGGCTCGCCGCGGAGCTCCTCGGGCAAATCTGCCGCCAGAGCCTGGGCGACCGCCTCGGGCATCCGCTGCTTGGCGGCTCCCAATTGGGGCTCGAACAGCCTCCAGAAGGCGGCTAACATTTCGCCATAGGGCACCTCGCCGCGGGCGATACCGTCGAGCTGCTCCTCCATGCCTGCCGTATAGGCGACGCTCATGATGTCTGGGAACGTGGCCACCAGCGCATCGCAGACCACGAACCCCAGGTCGGTGGGCTGGAGCTGCTTGTTCTCCTTGACCACATAGCCACGGTCTTGGATCACCCCAATAATCGAGGCATAGGTCGAGGGACGACCGATGCCGTGCTCCTCCAGCGCCCTGATCAGGCTGGTCTCGTTGTAGCGAGGCGGCGGCTGGGTAAAGTGCTGCTCAGGGAGGAGCTTGATCAGGGTGAGGGCATCTCCCTTGGCCAACGGGGGCAGGGGCCGCTCCTCGGACTCTTTGCGGTCACGGGCGTCAGCATAGACTACCGTATAGCCCGCAAAGAGCAGCGATGATCCCGTGGCGCGAAAGAGGCAATCCATGCCCGCGCTGATGTCGACGGTGACGGTGGCATAGAGCGCTGGCTTCATCTGGCTGGCCATAAAGCGACGCCAAATCAGGTCATAGACGCGTGCTTGCGGCTTGGTGAGATGCCTGGCCATGGCCTCGGGTGTGCGTTCGACCGAGGTGGGACGGATCGCCTCGTGAGCCTCTTGCGCGTTGGCAACCTTGGATCGGTAGCGTGGCGGCCGCTCGGGACGGTATTCCGCTCCCCAGGTGCGGTCGATGTACGCCTGGGCCTGCTGCTGGGCTTCAGGCGCCACGTGGGTGGCGTCGGTGCGCATGTAGGTGATCAAACCCACAGCCTCGCCATCTACCTCAATGCCCTCGTAGAGCTGCTGGGCCAGCCGCATGGTCTGGCGCGGCGATAGCCCCAGCCTGCTGGAGGCTGCCGCCTGGAGTGTACTGGTCACGAACGGGGGCCGAGGGTTGCGTCGGCGTTGACCCTTGCGGACCCCCTTGACGGTCCACGGAGCCCCCTCGAGCGTCTGGAGCAGGGCGTCTACCGCTTGCTTGCTGCCCAGGGCGGGCTTCTCGCCGCGGACACGGTAGAGCTTGGCTCGAAAGCTCCGATCGTCGCCTTGGCGGGCAAGCTCGGCCTCCAGCGTCCAGTACTCTTCGGGGACAAAGGCTCTGATGTCGCGCTCGCGCTCGACCACCAGTCGCAACGCCACCGACTGTACCCTGCCTGCCGAGAGGGCCTTGCGAAAGCTCTTGGTGATGGCCCTGGTAAGGATGGGGCTGATCTTGTAGCCGACGAGGCGATCCAGGACGCGGCGCGCTTGCTGTGCGTCGATCAGGGCGCTATCTAGCGGCCGAGGCTCTGCGATGGCCTTGGTGACGGCGCCCTTGGTGACTTGGTCAAAGCTGACGCGCAACGTTCGCTCGGGCGGGAGGTTGATGCTCTCGGCCACGTGCCAGGCGATGGCCTCCCCCTCGCGATCGGGGTCGGTGGCCAGGTACACCTGATCGGCGTGGCTGGCGGCTTGCTTGAGATCGGCGATCACCTTCCGCTTGGCCTCGGGCACCACATAGGTCGGCTGAAAGCCGCCATCGACATCGACGCCCAGTTCGCGCTGGGGTAGGTCGCGCACGTGGCCGACGGAGGCCTTGACGGCATAGCCCGATCCCAGGTACTTGGCGATGGTCTTGGCTTTGGCGGGCGACTCGACGATCACCAGCTTCTGGGACATGGGCCTCCTCGTGGCTAGCGGCCTTGGCGACGATCCTCCACCCGTCTATTATAGAGTCGCTACCAAGCTTCTCAAGGTAGTATCAGGGGCGTGGATAACCGTCAGGAGGAACGTGATGGGATTGACGCCGCGAGAGCGCGTGTATCGGACGTTGCGGTTCGAGCCAGTAGACCGTGTGGCGCGCGATGTCTGGACGCTGCCAGCCCTCTACGAAGGGCGGCGTGAGCAGGTCGAGGCGCTGCTGCGCCAGTATCCGTCGGACTTTGGCCCCTCGGGCTATGTCGATCCTGTGGATGAGTCGCCTCTCTATGAGCCAGGTGAGTGGACCGACCAATGGGGCAGCACGTGGGTCAACATCCAGCGAGGCATGATCGGGGAGGTCAAGCGGCCCGCCATCCAGGAGTGGTCCGAGCTGGATCACTGGCAGCCGCCCAACTGGGTGCTGGGCAAGGGGTTCGAGCAGGTGAACCGCACCTGCGCTTCGCACGATCGCTTTGTGCTGTTGGGATTGCCGCGACCCTTTGAGCGGTTACAGTTCGTGCGCGGGCCCGAGAACGTCTACCACGACCTAGGCTGGGGGGTGCCCGAGATCTTCAAGCTGCTGGAGATGATCCACGAGCACTATATGGCGCATCTGGAGCATATTGTCGCCACCGACGTGGACGGCATCTCTTTTATGGATGACTGGGGATCGGCCAAGTCGCTGCTGATCTCGCCACGGATGTGGGCCGCCTATTTCAAGCCGCTCTACCGCGACTATTGTGACTTGGCCCACGCGCATGGCAAGGCCGTCTTTATGCACTCGGATGGGTACATTCTCGATATCTATGAGCATCTGATCGAGATCGGGGTGGATGCCATCAACTCGCAGCTGTTCATTATGCCCATCGAAGAGATCGGGGAGCGGTTCAAGGGCCGCATCACCTTCTGGGGCGAGCTGGACCGACAGCACGTGCTCCCCTTTGGTTCCCCCGATGATGTACGCGCCGCCGTGCAACGCGTGCGTGACGCCCTGGGCGACGAAAAGGACGGCGGAGTCATCGGCCAGGCCGAGTTCAACAAGGACGTGTCGCTGGAGAACATGCGCGCCTTTTTCGAGGCTTGGTGGGGCGAGCCAGAGAGCTAGCTCGCCCTAGAGCCCAAGCTGGCTGTGCACATAGGGCACCACGCGGGCCACGTCCTCGTCTGGCAGGATGAATGAGATGCTCCCGCCGCTGGCCGCCTGGGCCACCGCGATCACCCGCTGGCGCAGCGCCCCCAGCGCGGCAAAGGCGCAGCTGGTTACCTCGGGGGCGCGCTCCCGGGGCATGCCTACCACCGACACCGACGCAACCTGCTGTCGGGTGGCAATATCCGCCAGCAGCCCGGCTCGGGCGTCGTGCTCGAACTCGCGTGTGAGCAGGCGCAGGCCATGCTGCTCATCAGAGGCGCGCACCAGCAGGTTCAGGCTGCGTTCGGTAAACGACTGAGCGAACATGAGCACGTCCACCCCTGCCTCTGCCAGCCTGTGTAGCGCTCGTGATGCCATCTGGACCGTCCAGCCACGCCCGTTGCCCGAAAGGCGGATCAGGCACAGGCCCTCGGTGGAGAGGATGGCTGGCGCGATGGCACGATCTGGCGATGGCATGGTGACGACCGCCGTGCCCGGATCCTCGGGCGCATAGCTGTTCAAGATCGACAGGCGGATGCCCCGTTCGGCCAGCGGCGCCACCGTCTTGGGGTGGAGCACGTCGGCCCCAAAATAGGCCAGCTCGGCTGCCTCTTCATAAGATAGCTCCCGCAGAACCGTGGCCTCTGGCACCAGCTTGGGGTCAGCGGTCAGAATACCATTGACGTCGGTCCAGATTTCGACGGTGTCAGCATCCAGAACCACTCCAAGCACAGCGGCGGAATAGTCGCTGCCGCCGCGTCCTAGCGTCGTCGTAACGCCTGCAGCAGTCGATCCGATATAGCCGGTTACCACAGGGACGACGCCGGTGGCCAACAGCGGGCCCAGGCGCGCCGTAGCCTTGCGGCGGGTGGCTGCCATGTCGGGCGTGGCGCTGCCGTGCTCGTCATCCGTCTCGACGATCTCTGTCGCGCTGATAGCCTCGGAGGCGATGCCGCGCGCCCGCAGAAAGGCCGCCAGAATGCGGCTGGAGAGCTGCTCGCCAATCGAAGCCACCGCATCGTTGCCACGCATGGTGAACTCGCCCAAGGTGGCGATGCTAGCACACAGCCGGCCGTAGCTAGCCAGCTGCTCCTGGATGGTCCCGATGAGCTGGTCTCGTTCGCTGCTAGGTTCGAGCAGCGCCTCGACGGTGGCTAGGTGGCGCGATTCCAGCTCTGCGTGGACTTGCTGATACAGCCCAACCCGCCCGTCCGCCGCGGCACGGGCGCCCTCGATCAGGGCGCTGGTGGTGCGACTCATGGCCGATACGACCACGACCAGCGGCTGATCCAAACGCGTGGCGATGACGTCGGCGGTAGCGATAAAGCGCTCAGCAGAGCCGACCGACGTCCCCCCGAACTTGGCTACTAGCATGGGCTTATCCCTCCGCGTGCGCTTTTTGGGGCGTTACGGCATCGAGCGCCTGTTCGAGGTCGCCGATCAGGTCGTCGGCGTCCTCAATCCCGGCGGCATAGCGCACCAGCTCACCGGGGATGCCGATAGCTTGGCGCTCCTCCTCGGTGAGGGCAAAGTGGGACATCAACGCCGGCTGCTCCACGATGCTCTCCACGCCTCCGAGGCTGGGCCCCATGTAGGGGAGCTGGAGCGCGTCGATGAAACGGGCGGTGCCCTCCAGATCGGTGCGTAGGGCAAAGGTCACCACGCCACCATAGCCCTTCATCAGGCGGCGGGCGATCTCGTGGTCGGGATGGGTGCACAAGCCAGGGTACCACACCTGGGCCACGGCGGGATGCGACAGCAGGAACTCGGCCAAGCGCTGGCCGTTCTCGTTGTGACGAGCCACGCGCAGGCTCAAGGTCTTGAGGCCGCGCAGCAGCAGATAGAGCATCTGCGGGTCGGGCACGCCACCGAGCACATTGTTGCCCTCGCGGAGCGTGGCGATCAGTTCCGCATTGCCAGCAGCAACGCCGGCCAACAGGTCGTTGTGCCCGCCCAGGTATTTTGTGGCGCTGTGGATGACCAAGTCTACCCCATGCTCCAGGGGACGCAGGTTGAGAGGGGTGGCAAAGGTGGCATCAATGATGCTGACCACCCCATGCTGCCTGGTGATCGCGGTCAGCTGGTCGAGGTCGGGCACCCGGAGGTAGGGGTTGGTGGGGGCTTCGGTAACGAGCAGGCGGGTGTTGGGCTGGATAGCCGCCTCCACAGCCTCCATGTCGTCCGGTTCCACCACGGCGCACTGGACGCCCAGCCGAGCTAAAAACTCGAGGGCGAACTGGCGGGTCTTGCGGTAGCAGTCCGATGTCAGGACGATCTGATCGCCTGTATGCAGGAGGGTGAGCAGGGTGGAGGTAATGGCCGACATCCCGCTGGAATACACCAGCGCTCTCTCTGCGCCCTCTAGCGCGGCCAGCTTGCGCTCTACGGTCTCCTGGAGGGGGTTCCCGTAGCGCCCATATTCGCCGCGGAGGGGCTCTAGGCCTTGCTCCTTGCGCAGCATGTGCGCCCGCAGCGCGGCGGTGTCCTCAAAGCAGTAGGTGGAGGTCTGGACGATGGGCATGGTTAGCGCGCCAAAAGGCTTCTGGTGACTCTCGCCGGCGTGTACGCTTTGGGTCGAGGCCCCGCCGTTGGCGGACGGTTTGGGCGCGGTGAACATGATAGGGCTACCTCCTCTGTGGCAAGAGCTTACACGGGACATGACGAGGAGGTTAGGGGCCGCAGGGCGCTGTATATACACAGAAAACAGCCACCTTGTCGGCTTCCGGGCAGATAAGGTGGCTGCATGCAGCGGACCGCTTGCAGAGCCTCTCATCTTTCAGCCACCCCCGCGGGGGGCTGCCGGACTTGGCACCTTTGCACTGCGAAGCGTCGCCGGCTAGTGCCGGATGAGGTTGACGCCCGCAGCTCGCGGTTGCCGAGGTTTCACAGGGCCGATCCCTCCACCTCTCTCGATAAGAGCTTGCCGAGCTACTATTCAGTTACGGGCGAGTCTAGCACGGAGAGGCGGCGTCGTCAAAGCAACGGTTGACACGGCGCAAGAGCCGGCATACGCTGCAGCCAGAATAGTGGCCATGGAGGTGACGGGTGCGGGTCTGTGTGTTCTGTTCGTCCAGCGATGCGGTGGACGGTTGCTACCGCGACGCCGCTCTCCGCCTTGGGGAGCAACTGGGCGCGGCCGGCCATGAGCTGATCTATGGGGGTGCGGGGACGGGATTGATGCGCGCCGTTGCCCTAGGAGCTGCTTCTCAAGGGGGGCACGTCACCGGCATCATGCCCCGCGGCATGGTGGACTATGGCCTGGCTTACGAGGGCCTCGACGAGCTGGTCGTCACCGAGTCCATGGCCGAGCGCAAGACCGAGATGGAACGTCGGGCCGATGCATTCGTGGTTCTGCCAGGGGGATTTGGCACACTGGAGGAGCTGTTCGAGGTGCTGGTGGCCAAGCAGTTGGGCGAGCTGCGGGCTCCGGTGTTGCTGGTCAACGTGCGGGGCTATTGGGATCGATTGCTGGATGTGATGGAGCAGTTCTACGCGTTGCGCTTTGCCAAGGAAGCTTTCCGCGCCCTCTATGCCGTGTGTGACGACGCGGACGAGGTTGTAGCCCGTTTCGAGGATGATTCCCCAGCGGAGGCCCTGCCCGACAAGTGGTTCTAGGGCAGGGTTGACGCTAGGTGCGGCTCAATCGGCGCCGGGCCATGGCCAGCAGATACTCGAACTCGCTGATGCGGGCCAAGCGCGCGGCCACGGCAAAGGCGGCCAGGCCGGCCACGCCGGGAATGCCCACCATCAAGACCTCACGGACCAGCCCGCCGCCCCCGACGAAGCGATCACAGGCCACCCAGGTCAGCCAGGCCACGGCCCCCAGCGCCAACGATGCGGCGGCCGATTTGTAGGCCGCCTTGGCGACCCCGTAACCCCGCAATCCCTGGTACTTTTTCCCGAACCAGATCAGCATGAGCCAGGCGTGCCCCGCCAACTGGGCGGCGTTGGCGAGCACGAGTCCCAAAAAGCCCCACCCGAAGACAAACGCGCAGAGCGGCCCCACCAGCAAATAGATGCCCACCGCGGCGATGCCGACCATCACCGGCGTGACCGTATCTTTCTGGGCATAAAAGGCAAAGACCAACGGCAGGTCGATGGCCGAAAAGGGTAAGCCGATCAGGTAGATGCGCAAGGCGGCCAGGGTTTGGGCGGTCGACTGCGGCCCAAAGGCGCCGTGCTCATAGATCAGCTCGATGATCGGACGCCCCAGGGCCAAAAGCCCCACCCCGGCCGGGATGATCAGCACCAATACCAGCCGCAGCCCCTGAGAGAGGGTCACGCGGAACTGGTGCAGGTCTGTGCTGGCGTCGATCTGTGAAAGCGACGGAAGCACAGCCAAGGAGATTGCCATCGAGACCAGGCCCAATGGTAGCTGGATCAAGTAGGTGGCCTTGGCCATCCAGGTGATGGCCTCTTGCGCCGTCTGGGACGCAAAGCGGCGATCGATGAGGATGCCGACATTTGCGACAACGATGCTGAGCAGGACGGGCGCGTACAGCTTGAGGATGCGCCCGATGACGGGATGATCGAAACGCAGGCAGGGCACGAGACGGGTGCCGCGCAAGCCTGGCAGCTGTACGAGGAGCTGGATTCCCGCAGCCAGAAGCACGCCAACACTGAGGCTCCGAATGCCCATGAGATCGGCCAGCAGCAGCACGCCCAGGATCATCCCAAGATTGTGGGCCGGTGCACCCATGGACGGGTAGATGAACCGCTTGCGGGCATAGTGATAGGCTTGGATGATGCCGGACATGCCATAGATCAGGACGGCTGGCACGATCAACCGGGTTAGCCGGACGCCCAAGGCGCGCGTGGCTGGATCTAGCCCGGGTAGCAGCAGCGCGGTGACAGGGCCGGCGGTCAGTTCCAGCAGAAGCACGGTGACGACGAGGACGATGCCGCCCAACGAGAGCAAGAGCGAGAGGATGCGGTCCAGCTCCTCTTTGCGCTCGGGCGTGGCATACTCGCTGAGAACCGGGACCAAAGCGGCGCTGAGCATGCCGCCCACCAGCAGCTCGTAGACCATCTTGGGAATGCCGCTGACGGCGTCCCAGGCAGAGGTGGCGGCCGTGGCGCCAAAGGTGCCGGCGATGAGTGCCTCGCGCGCCAAGCCCAGCACCCGGCTGCCGATGTTGCCGGCGGCGTTGATGCCGGCCGACCGGGCCAGCTCCCCTACCTCGCTGGGAGCCGCCACGGGAGGCGCCGTCACCACGGCGTCAGCATCAAAGGTGGGGGTCGGGGTTAGCAACGAGTCTGGCATCTGGTGATCACACCGCTTCCATGGAGGGGCCAGGGTTCGTCTCGCGCGCAGACACGGCACCGCAAAAGAGGAGGGGGCGGGTTCTCACTCGCCCCCTCGGTTACCAGCGATACCACACGCTAGCTGGCCAAGACGTCGGCCAGGGCGGTGTAGACGCCGTCAATGTCCTCCAGGCTGACATAGCCCATGTGGCCGATGCGGATCATCTCGACCCCGGGCGCCTTGGTAGAGCCGCAGATGACGTCGTGGCGTTCGCGCAACGCCGCCAGAACCTGCTTGGCGCTGCGATCGGCGCCCAGCGTGACGGCCGTGACCGTGTTGGAGTAGTGATCGGGATCCGCAAACAGCCCCAGCCCCATGTCCAGCGCTCGCTGCCGGCAGTAGGCGCCGATCTCGGCGTGGCGGGCGTACACGGCCTCGGGGCCCTCGGCCACCATGCCTTCCAGGCTCTTGTGCAGCCCATAGAGGGCCGCCACGTTTGGGGTGGCGGGCGTCTGGTTACGCTTGGCGTACTTGGCGGCCTGGCCGAGGTCCAGATAGAACCGGGGCATGCGGGCTTGCTGAGAGGCCTCTTGCGCCCTGGGGCCAAAGCTGACCATGGCCAAGCCGGGAGGCGCAGCCCAGGCCTTTTGCGATCCGGTGATCACCACGTCGCAGCCCCAGGCATCGGCCTGAAGGCGGATGGCGCCCAGGCCACTGATGGCGTCCACCAAGATGAGAGGCGCGGGATCTCCGGCCGACTGGATCGCCTTGCAGAGGGCGAGCACGTCGTTGGTAACGCCGGTGGAGGTCTCATTCTGAGTAAAGAGAACGGCCTTGTAGGGAGCTCCTTCGGACAGCTTGGCGGCCACACGGTCTGGATCGGCGGCTTGGCCCATCTCAAAGGTGAGGCGGGTTACCTCGGCCCCATAGGCCTCGGCAATGTCGGCGAACCGGTCGCCAAAGACGCCGACCGTCACCGCTAGCACCCGGTCGCCAGGCGAGAGGGTGTTGACGATAGCCGCTTCCATGCCGCCCGTGCCCGACGCCGTAAAGACGTGCACGTCATGCTCGGTCTCGAAAAAGAGCTTGAGCCACGTGACGACGTCGCCAAACAGAGCCTCAAACTCGGGGCCGCGATGGTTGATCATCTGTTGGCCCACGGCGGCCATCACTTCGGGTGATAGCGGCGTAGGCCCCGGGATCCGAAGGTTCATGGTACCTCCTGCGCTGACATCGAATGGACCGCTAGGATTGCGATATGGCACCACGACGTCGTGCAGCCACGCTACCTGGCATAGTCCTTGAGGCATGCATAGCGGACGGCGGCGTCCAGGTCCTCACAGGCAGCGATGAACAGAGTATACTCCACTGAGGCCTCGGGACCCAAAGTCACCCCCTGAAGGCTGCCCAGGTTCCGACCTAGGCGTCCCTGGTCGGAGGTTTCGACGTTATGGCTTGTGCTAACGAGGGCCATGGCCAGTCCGGTCCACGGATTGTGCGCTACCGCCCAGGCGTGCCCGCCGGCCCAAAGGCCCCATGGCGATGGTTCGCGGTATACGTCCTCGGCGTGCAGGACGATCTGCTCGAGGGTGCCTCCTAAACTGGCCGCCAACGTGTGGGCAAAGATCAGCTTGCGGGGTGCACTGCGGCGATTCGCGATCCGAATGCCAATCTTGAGGACGTTGGAGCCACCCACGGTGAGGAACGAGCTCTGGATAGCCGTATCGCAGAGATCCTCTTGCTCTGGCTGACAGGTTAGTTGCACACCCCGCCAGCGCACGCCTTGGCTGTCGATTTGCTCCATGGGCTCGGCGACATGGACCTCGTCGTGGAGCAGGCCTTCCCAGCATTCGTGCTCTGGTGTAAAGACCGCCATGTGCAACCCCCCGAACCAGGGGTGCTGCCATCCAAAGCCTTCGCGTTCCGGAAAGGTGCTGGTGAGCAGCTCTTGCTGTCCCTGGCGCCACGAGATCAGGCTGGGCCCGTGGGTGGGGGCTATCTCTAGGGTAGCGCGGCCGTTGTCGATGCGCCAGACCTCGTGTCCGTCACGCTCGGCGCGCGTGGTCACCACCTCGCGCTCGTCCCCCAGTCGCACCACGTGGAACGACTGATTGGAGCGCTGGTAGGCCGCGCTAAGGGCGACGTTCCCGGGGCGAACGCCTAGCTCTCGGGGTATT
>Ga0123329_1003986_pt1 | contig 11828 bp, 8 predicted proteins | sample BioC12SIPDNA_FD_89703 | JGI IMG/M metagenome (GOLD analysis project Ga0123329, IMG submission 89703) | Anaerobic biogas reactor microbial communites from Washington, USA - Biogas_R1_B C12 SIP DNA | ecosystem: Engineered > Bioreactor > Anaerobic > Unclassified | place: Washington, USA | collected... | reverse complement strand
GTCAGCAGGCCGAGCACGCCGAGCGCGGGACGGATCACCGGGAGGCACATCGTCCAGAAGATGCGGAACGTGCTCGCCCCGTCCATGCGTGCCGACTCGACGATCTCGTCCGGGAGCGCGTCCTGGATGAACTGGCGCATGTAGAACACGCCGAAGGCCGAGACGAGCGCCGGGACGATGAGCGCGGTGAGCTGACCCTGCCAGCCGAAGCGGCTGATGATGATGTACAGCGCGACCACGCCCAGCTGGTTCGGGATCGTGAGCGTCAGCACGACCACGACCATGAGCGGGTCACGGCCCTTGAACTTCAGCTTCGAGAACGCGAAGCCCGCAAGAGAGCAGAAGAACAGGGTCGACACGGTGATGGTCACCGTGACGATCGTCGAGTACAGGAACGACGCCCCGAAGTGCGCATAGGCGAACGACTGCGTCCCGTCAGGGATGTTGCCCATGACGATGTTGAAGTTCGTCATGAAGTTGTCGCCCGGCGTCAGCTGGGGCGGGATCTTCGCGAGCGTCGCGTCGTCACCGGTCGAGACGATGAACATCCACCAGATCGGGAAGAACCCGACCAGCAGCGTGATGATCAGGAAGATGTAGTTGTGGATGCCCGCAGGGGTGTCCTGCGGGGAACGGCTCAGCAGCGAGACCTTCGTGCGCTGCGGGGCCGGGCGGTCGATGACAGGGGCGCTCATCGCTTCGTGCTCCCTCCCTGGCCGATGCGGGAGGTCAACCATGCGTTGAAGCCCGCGATGACGACGATGATGAGGAACAGCGCCCACGACATGGCCGCCGCGTAACCGAGGTTCAGGTTGACCCACCCGGTCTGGTAGATGAGCTGACCGACGGTCTGCCACTGGCGCAGCGCACCGCCGTTGGGGTCCGGGGTGTCGCCGAAGAGCATCGGCTCGGTGAACAGCTGCAGGCCGCCGATCGTCGAGAGCACGACCGTGAAGATCACCATGGGCCGGATCATCGGGACCGTGATGCGCCACAGCTGCTGCCACGGCGTCGCGCCGTCGAGCGCCGCAGCCTCGTAGACGTCCTTGGGGATCGACTGCATCGCGGCCAGGTACAGCAGGGCGTTGTAACCGACCCACTTCCAGTTGACCATGGTCGCGATCGCGACCCACGAGGCCCACTTGGTCGCACGCCAGTCGATGCCGTTGAAGACCGTCCCGGCGGCCTCGGACTGGATGCCGAACATGCCGAGCACCGAGTTCGCGAGGCCGTAGTTCTTCGAGAACACGTAGGCGAACACGAGCGAGGAGGCGACGATCGGGGTGACGAAGGGCACGAGCACGCCCACGCGGAACAGCGTCTGGGCGCGCAGCCTGCGGTTGAGCAGCGACGCGACGAACAGCGCGAGGAGCAGCTGCGGGATCGTCGAGAGCAGGAAGATGCCGAAGGTGTTGACGAGGGCGTTCGCGAAGAAGCCGTCGGAGAAGAGCTTCGTGTAGTTGTCGAAGCCGGCCCAACCGTCGTTGGTGGGGTTCTTCAGGTTCCAGCGGCGGAACGAGACGATGCCGTTGTAGATGAGCGGGAAGATGCCGAAGACGGCGAAGAGGATGAAGAACGGCGAGATCAGCAGGTAGGGCACGACCTTGGTGTCGAACCGGCCCTTGAACCGCTGCCACGGGCTCTGCTCGGGCTGAAAGCTGCCACGTGACGAGATGCTGCTCCCGGCCGCACGGGTGTCGACGGCGACCCGGGGTGCGGTGGACATACGGGGCCTCCAGGGAGGGACGAGAACGGGGGTGAACCTGGTGGATGCGAGTCCGGGCGGGGACGAGAGCCGTTGGCTTCGCCCCCGCCCGGAGCACCCGCGTCCGAACTTCTCGGACCAGTGCGAGAAGGTCAGCTCAGGTTCGCGTTGACCTCGGAGACCGCGACGTCCCACGCCTCGGCAGCCGTGATCTGGCCACCCTGGACGGCGTTGAGAGCGTTCTGCATCGCGGTGCGGACCACCGACTCCTCACGGCCGATGTACTGCGGCTTGAGCGCGAACGCCGACTCCGCGAAGATCTGGCCGTCAGGGGCGTTGTTGAAGAACGGGTCCGTCGAGCTCTGGATCTCGTCGCTCTCGAGGATCGCCTTCTGCGAGGGCAGGTTCCCGACGTTCTTGAAGATGCGGATCTGCTGCTCGGGCTGGATCAGCCACTCGATGAACTTGTAGGCCGCCTCGTGGTTGGCCGACTGCGCCGGGATGGTCCAGAAGGAACCGCCCCAGTTGCCGCCGCCGCCCGGGATCGCCGCGAGGTCCCACTTGCCCTCGGTCGACGGCGCGGAGTTCTTGATGTGACCGCGCATCCACGCGGGGCACGCAAGGACGGCGAAGTCACCGTTCTCGAAGCCCGCGTTCCACTCGTTCGACCACGCCGCGAGGTTCGCCGACAGGCCCGCCTCGACGACCGCGAGGGCCGTGTCGAAGGCGACCTTCGGGCCACCGTCGAGCGCGAGCTCCTCGTCCTCGGTGAAGGAGGCGACGGGCTGCTGGCCGAGCACCGGCTGGTAGATGTTCACCGCGTTGTCGACGAACTTCTTGCCGGACTTCTCGACGTACTCCTTGCCGAACTCGATGAAGTCCTCCCACGAGCCGCCGATGGCCGCAGAGACCTCCTCGCGCGTGTAAGGCAAGCCGGCAGCCTCGAAGAGGTCCCAGCGGTAGCACATGGCCTGCGGGCCGATGTCCGTGCCGAGGCCGACGATCGTGTCGTCGTCAGCCATCTGCGCCCACTTCCAGTCAAGGTAGGAGTCCTTGTACTGGTCGGCGCCGAAGTCCTTGAGGTTGACGAACTTGTCAGCCTGCTCGCGGAACTGCACGACGTAGTCGAGGTCGATCGCCTGGACGTCGGGCGCACCCGAGCCCGCGATGAGGTACTGCTGGAGCGCCTCGTGCGTCGCGGGGTGCTCGCCCGGGACGAGGGTGATCTTGACGCCCGGGTTGTCCGCCTCGTACTCGTCGACGAGGGAGTCGCCGTCGGACTGCAGGCCGAAGTCGCCCCAGAAGGCGACCTTGAGCTCGACGTCGCCGTCGGCGGCGGGGGCCGAGGACTCGGACTGGTCGTCCGAGGGTGCTGCGTCGGACGTGGGCGACGTCGACGGACCGGAGGAGCAGGCACCGAGCACGAGCGCCGATGCTGCACCGAGGGCGGCGATGCTGACCGCCCGGTTACGAGACCACTTCATTGCCTATCCCCTTTGGTGGCGTGGATACGCTCCCACTTTGGAACGCTCAGCCAACATAGCGCCGTTCTCACAGGAGTGGGAGCGCTTGCGGTCACGATTTGGTGACGAAAGGATCTCCCCGCCCAGGAGCGACTTTTCGGGCGTCGAGCACCGGCTCTCGAGCGACCTCGACACACCGCGCTGGAACTTAGTCAGACGCCTGTGACCAGGGCGTTCACGCTCCGCAGCACGCGCGGCGAGGTCAGCTCGGCGGGGTCGATCGAGCGCTCGCTCACGACGCGCAGGACGGCCTCGGAGCCCGCCTCGAGCGTCACGAGCTGCTCGTTCACGGTCGCGTCAGGGTCGACCTTGTCCACCAGAAGGGTCAGATCGCGCACGAACGAGCTCGCGCGCACCCGCACCTCGTACCCGCCGGGCACCGCAGACGCCTCGGCCACGTACCCCGCGGGGTCGTACGCCACGTCGCGATCCTCGGCGAACAGGTGGAACGCCGTCGCCGTGCCCTCGAGGTCGAGGCTCGCCGCGAGATACTCCCGTGCCGCGTCGCCCGGGACCGCGACCGCGTCGTCGAGCACGAGCGTCGCGACCGAGCGGGCCGCGAGCTCGACCGGTGCCTGCCGCACCGCGAGCTCGGTGCCGTCGAGCGCGCGGCGGCGCACGGTCGCCGTCGTCGTCCGGGCCTCGTCGGTGTCGTTCACGACGACGACGGCGAGCCCGCCCTCGCGCGGCTGGAAGGTCACCAGCCGCGGGGCGTAGGCCGCGCGCAGCGCGAACCACAGCGGCTTGAGCCGCTCGTCACCATCGATCGCGGCCCAGCTCGTCACGGGCCAGCAGTCGTTGAGCTGCCACACGATCGACCCGGCCGTGCGCGGCCACCACGAGCGGTAGTGCTCGACCGCGAAGGCCACCGCACGTGCCTGGTTGAGCGAGGTCGCCCAGTGCCAGTCCTCGAAGTCCGCGGGGATCGGCAGGTGCGGGGCGAGTCCGCGGTCGAGCTTGCCGTTGCCGTCCTCGGCCTTCTGGTGCAGCAGGAAGGTCTCGGTCTGCTTGCCGAGCTCGGCCGCGGGGATCGCGCGCGTCAGGGTGGCCCACGTCGCGGGGCCCTGCCAGCCGAACTCCGAGCAGAACCGCGGGACGTCCTCGCGGTAGAACGTGTAGTCGCGCCGGTTCCAGCACTCCCACTCGTGGTGCGTGCCGTGGTCGGGGTGGTTGGGGTGGATCCCGTCGATCGGCTCACCGGGGGAGTACGGGGAGTTCTCGGAGTACGGGCGCGTCGGGTCGAGCTCCGCGACGATCTGGGGGAAGACCTCCTGGTAGAACCGCAGCCCCCACGAGCGGCCCTGCAGGTCCGCGGGCCAACCCCAGTCGCGATAGCCCCACATGTTCTCGTTCGCGCCGTTCCACAGCACGAGCGAGGCGTGCGGGGTCAGGCGGGCGACGTTCTCGCGCGCCTCGGCGACGATCTCGGAGAAGATCGGCTCCTCCTCGGCGTACGCCCCGCACGCGAGCAGGAAGTCCTGCCACACCATGACGCCGCGCTCGTCGCACACGTCGTAGAAGTCCTCGGTCTCGTAGATGCCCCCGCCCCACACGCGCAGCATGTTCATGTGCGCCGCGACCGCCTGGTCGACGCGGCGCTCGAGACGCTCACGTGTGATGCGGGTCAGGAAGTGGTCGTCCGGGATCCAGTTCGCACCCTTGACGAACACCTCGCGGCCGTTGACCACGAAGGTGAAGCGCGTGCCGTGCTCGTCGCGCGAGGTGTCCACCTCGACCGTGCGGAACCCGATGCGCCGTTCATAGGTGTCGAGCCCGCCTGCGGGGCCCAAGAGCGTGGCACGCAGCTCGTACAGGCGCGCCTCGCCGTACCCGACGGGCCACCACAGCTCGACCTCGGGCACCTCGAGCACGACGACGGCGCTCGTCGCACCTCCCGGGACCTCGACGCTCGCCGTGCGGCCCGCGACCTCGACCTGAAGGTGCAGCGCGACGTCGTCGTCCCCGAGCCCTGCGCGCTCGAGGTCCGCGTGCAGCTCGACCCGGCCCGAGCCGTCGTCGGCGACCGTCACGAGCGGGCGGACCGAGGCGAGGCGTGCGGTGCGCCAGCGCTCGAGGCGCACGGGCTTCCAGATTCCTGCCGTCTGGAAGTCCGGTCCCCAGTCCCAGCCGAACGAGCACGCCATCTTGCGCACCGCGTTGAAGGGGTGCGGGTAGGGGCGCGGACGGAAGCCGAGCCGGGCCTCGACCTGCTCGGCGTGCTCGAGCGCGGGGGAGAAGTCGACCGTGAGCTCGTGCTCGCCACCCGCCGCGAGCAGCGTGCGCACGTCGAAGCGGTAGGAGCGGTGCTGGTTCGCGGTGCGGCCCAGCTCGGTCCCGTCGAGCGTCACGGCCGCGACCGTGTCGAGGCCGTCGAAGGTGAGGTCGACGCGCTCGTCGTCGGCGGGCGGGGCGGTGACGAACCGCGTCGCGAACCGCCAGTGCGTGCGGTGCGCCCACACGAGCTCGGTCTCGTTGCGCCCGAGGAACGGGTCTTCGATGAGTCCCGCGGCGAGCAGGTCGGTGTGCGCCGAGCCGGGCACCGTCGCGGGGACCACGCGTCCCTGGATGTGGTCGGGCACGGGCCCGGCGGTCGTGGTGAGCGTCCACCCCTCGTGCAGTGGGAGCGCGTCCAGGTGAGTCATCGTCGAGCTCATCTTCCGTTGTGTGGGGGAGGTTCGTCAGGCAGGTGAAGTTACCTTAGAACGATTCGACCAGGATCGGGGCCGGGGAGCGCGACGATCTGCTCGCGTACCCTTGATGCTCGTGGCAACCATCGACCTGGCCAGCGAGATCGCGGCCCTGCGCACGACCCTCGGCACGATCACCGCCGTGGCGGACCCCGAGGCGCTCAAGGCGAAGATCGCCGAGCTGTCCGAGCAGGCCTCCGCCCCCGACCTGTGGGACGACACGACCAAGGCCCAGGCCGTCACGAGCGCGCTCTCGCACGCCCAGACCGAGCTGCGCCACCTCGAGGAGATCACCCAGCGGGTCGACGACCTCGAGACCCTCGCCGAGATGGCAGAGGAGGCCGACGACGACGAGACGCGCGAGGAGGTCGCGGCCGAGCTCGAGTCGCTGCGCAAGGACATGCGCTCCTACGAGGTGCGCACCCTCCTGCAGGGTGAGTTCGACGAGCGCGAGGCCGTCGTGACCATCCGCGCGGGGGCGGGCGGGGTCGACGCCGCAGACTTCGCCGAGATGCTCCTGCGCATGTACCTGCGCTGGGCCGAGCGGCACGGCTACCCGACCAAGGTGCTCGACACGTCCTACGCCGAGGAGGCCGGGCTGAAGTCCGTGACCTTCGAGGTCAACGTGCCCTACGCGTACGGCAACCTCTCGGTCGAGTCGGGCACGCACCGCCTGGTGCGCATCTCACCGTTCGACAACCAGGGCCGGCGTCAGACGTCCTTCGCGGCGGTCGAGGTGATCCCGCTCATCGAGTCGACCGACCACATCGACATCCCCGAGTCCGACATCCGCATCGACGTGTTCCGCTCCTCGGGGCCCGGCGGCCAGTCGGTCAACACGACCGACTCCGCGGTGCGCATCACGCACATCCCGACCGGGATCGTCGTGTCGATGCAGGACGAGAAGTCCCAGATCCAGAACCGCGCCGCGGCGATGCGCGTCCTGCAGTCCCGGCTGCTCATGGCGCGCAAGGCCGAGGAGGACGCGAAGAAGAAGGAGCTCGCGGGCGACATCAAGGCCTCGTGGGGCGACCAGATGCGCTCCTACGTGCTGCACCCGTACCAGATGGTCAAGGACCTGCGCACCGAGCACGAGGTCGGCAACACCTCGGCGGTGTTCGACGGCGAGATCGACGACTTCATCGAGGCCGGCATCCGCTGGCGCCGCGGCGCCGGCGTCTCCTCCTGACCCCGAACCCCCAACCCCCCGCCCCCCACCCCTCCGCCGAGCTCGGCACCTGGCACCGAGCTCGGCACGCACACCTGCCGAACTGGGCAGAAGGTGCCGAACTGGGCGAATCGCGAGGAGGGCTCTGACCTGCTCGGCCGGGTGGGTCGGCGTGTCACGGGGGCGGTGCACGGACCGGGTGCCTACGCTCGAAGCGGCCAGAGACCCGCAGTGCTCTTCCCCGCCCCCCAGACTGGCCCGGTTGTTCGTGATCAGGTTCGAGAACGTCTCCAAGGTCTACGCGCGCGGCGCGAGACCTGCGCTCGACGACGTCACGCTCGAGGTCGAGCGTGGTGAGTTCGTGTTCCTCGTCGGGCAGTCCGGCTCGGGCAAGTCGACCTTCCTGCGGCTCGCGCTGCGCGAGGAGCGCCCCACGGCGGGCAAGGTGTTCGTGGCAGGCAAGGACCTCACGACCCTCTCGACGTGGGCCGTGCCGCACCTGCGCCGCAAGATCGGCGCGGTGTTCCAGGACTTCCGGCTGCTGCCCAACAAGACCGTGTTCGAGAACGTCGCGTTCGCGCTCCAGGTGATCGGCAAGCCGCGGCACCACATCATGACCGTCGTGCCCGACACCCTCGAGATGGTCGGCCTCGCGGGCAAGGAGAAGCGCCGTCCGCACGAGCTCTCGGGCGGAGAGCAGCAGCGCGTCGCGATCGCGCGGGCCTTCGTCAACCGCCCCGACATCCTGCTCGCCGACGAGCCCACGGGGAACCTCGACCCCTCGACCTCGCTCGGGATCATGCGCCTGCTCGACCGGATCAACCGCACGGGGACCACGGTCGTCATGGCCACGCACGACGACGAGATCGTCGACCAGATGCGCAAGCGCGTGATCGAGCTCGCGGGCGGGCGGCTCGTGCGCGACCAGGACCGCGGCGTCTACGGCTCGGCACGGTAGGGGGCACCGCGTGCGACTTCAGTTCATCCTGTCCGAGATGGCCCTCGGCCTGCGACGCAACCTGTCGATGACCGTCTCGGTCGTGCTCGTCACCTTCGTCTCGCTCGTGTTCGTCGGTGCCGCGGCGCTGCTGCAGATGCAGATCAACAACCTGCGCGCCGACTGGTACGGCAAGGTCGAGGTGTCGGTCTTCCTGTGCCCGCCCGGGAGCCCCGAGCTCAACTGCGCCGACGGTGAGGCGACACCGGAGCAGGTGCAGGCGATCGAGGAGGTGCTCGCCTCGCCCGAGCTTGACCCGATCGTCGAGCGGGTCTACTTCGAGACCAAGGAGGACGTCTTCGAGTCCTTCCAGCGTCGCTTCGGCAACGACCCGACCTACGCCGACATCACGGTCGACGACATGCAGCAGATCTTCCGCGTCAAGCTCACCGACCCCGAGCAGTACGAGGTGGTCGCGGAGGTGCTCAGCGGGCGACCGGGGGTCGAGGAGGTCAAGGACCAGCGCGACTACTTCCAGTCGATCTTCGCGCTGCTCGGTGGGCTCACGATGCTTTCGGTCGGCTTCGCCGTGGTGATGCTGGTCGCGGCCGTGCTGCTCGTCGCGACCACGATCCGGCTCTCGGCGATGAGCAGACGGCGCGAGACGGGCATCATGCGGCTCGTGGGTGCCTCGAACCTGTTCATCCAGCTGCCGTTCATGCTCGAGGGAGCGATCGCCGCGACGATGGGCGCGGGGCTCGCGACGGTGTCACTCTGGTTCGGGGTGCAGACCATCACGACGGACTGGCTCGGTGGGACGCAGGCGGGGCTGCTCGGCAGCGTCGACTTCGTCTCGACGCAGGACGTGCTCACGATCGCCCCGCTCCTCGTGGGGCTCGCGATCGTCCTGGCGACGATCTCCTCGGTGGTCACGCTCAGCAGGTACACGAGGGTCTAGGGAGGGGACGTGACGACGACGGCGATCCGTGGGGCCAGGAGGCTGTTCGGCCTCGTCGCGCTCGTGCTCGCGGCCGCGCTGTGCCTGTCGACCTTCGCACCCGCCTCGCCCGCGAGCGCGGACGACCTCGACGACCGCCGCCGCGCCGCCGAGCGCAAGAAGAAGCAGAACGAGGAAGAGCTCGAGAAGCTCTCCCACGAGCTCGAGGAGATCGGCGAGGAGCTCGCCGAGGCCGTGCTCGCGCTGCGCCGGGTCGAGCAGCAGCTGCCCGACGCGCAGGCCGCGCTCCAGGTCGCCCAGGACGCGTACGCCAAGGCGCGACGTGAGGTCAAGGCCCTCGAGGACCGTCTGCAGGTGCAGGAGGACACCGAGACCCAGCTGGTCGACCGGATCGCCGCGGACGAGCAACGCAGCCTCGAGACCCGCGCGAACGTCGGCGCGCTTGCCCGCCAGGCGCTCAAGGGGGACCTGTCGACCTCGAGCCTTGCGATCATGCTCGAGGCCTCGAGCGCGCAGGAGTTCGTCCAGGAGTACGGCCTCGTGACGACCGCGCTGCGCTCGCAGACCGCGCTGCTCGACGAGCTCGCCCAGGCGGACGCTGCGAACCGCAACGCCAAGGTCCGTCTCGAGGCGGTGCGCGAGCGCATCGCCGAGCTGCGCGCAGACGCGATCGTCAAGCGCGACGAGGCGAACGAGCGGCGCAAGGAGGCCGAGGCGCACGAGGCAGAGGTCCGCGACCTTATCGCCGAGCAGCGCGCCCGCACCGCCTTCATCGAGTCCCGCAAGGAGGAGATGGAGGCCAAGGAGGCGCAGCTCAAGAAGGACCGCGAGTCCCTCGAGTCCGACCTCAAGAAGATCATCGAGGAGCAGAAGAAGCGCGACGCGAAGCGCCGCAAGGCCGGCAAGCCCGGCCCGGTCGGCTCGGGGCTGTTCCGCAACCCGTCGTCGTACTCGCCCATGTACATCACCTCGCACTACGGCTGGCGGCTGCACCCCGTGCTCGGCTACCGGCGCCTGCACGCGGGGATCGACCTGCGCGCGTACTGCGGGATGTCGATCCTCGCGGGCCGCTCGGGCACGGTGCTGTGGGCCCGGTACCGCTCGGGCTACGGCAACCAGGTCATGGTCGACCACGGGTACGTCAACGGGAACTCGGTCATGTCGAGCTACAACCACCTGCAGGGCTTCACGGTGAGCTCGGGGTCGAAGGTGCGTGGTGGCGACGTCGTCGGCTACTCGGGCTCGACCGGCACCTCGACCGCGTGCCACCTGCACTTCGAGGTGTACATCAACGGCAACACGGTCGACCCCTACCCCTACCTGTGACCGGGGGATAATCGCTCGGTGGGACCTGCCCGCGCGGGTAGGGTCTCGGGGTTCTTCTTCGTCCAGCTCTCCAGGAGGTCGCCGTGGCGCGCGACGGCAAGCGGCAGCTCGTCGCATCCAACCGCAAGGCGCGGCACGACTACTCGATCGAGGACGTCTACGAGGCAGGGATCGTGCTCACGGGCACCGAGGTCAAGGCGCTACGTGCGGGTCGTGCCTCGCTCGTCGACGGCTTCGTGTCCGTCGACGGCGGTGAGGCGTGGCTCGAGGGCGTGCACATCCCCGAGTACACGCAGGGCACGTGGACCAACCACGCGCCGCGGCGCAAGCGCAAGCTTCTCCTGCACCGCGAGGAGATCACGCGCCTGGACTCGCGCGTGCGCGAGAAGGGCCTGACGATCGTGCCGCTCTCGCTGTACTTCCTCGACGGGCGGGCCAAGGTCGAGATCGCCCTCGCGCGAGGCAAGCGTGAGTGGGACAAGCGTCAGGCGCTGCGCGAGCGGCAGGACAACCTCGAGGCACGGCGCGCGATGCGCCGTCGCGAGGAGATGTAGGTTCACCCTCCGAGCCGCGAGATCTCGCTTCGCGTGCGCCCTCGCGCCCACTACGGTGGGGCCGTCGCGTCCGACGGAGGAAGGGGCACGTGGTGACGGGACTGGTCAGGCGGCTTACAGGCGCCGTCGTCGGCGTGCTGCTCGCCGGGGTGTCGCTCGTCGCGGCGGTGCCCGCCCACGCCGAGGAGCCACTCACCTTCGGCCGGCAGATCGTGCGCTACGACGTCACGGTCGAGCTCGCGCGTGACGGCGTCGCCGAGGTCTCGATCGACATGGACTTCGACTTCGGCAACGACCCGGGCCACGGGCCCTACATCACCTTGCCGACGCGCGTGCGCTACGACGACGAACGCGACCGGGTGTACCGCGTGAGCGACGTGCGCGCCTCCTCCGCGACGGGAGCACCCGCGAGGGTGCACCTCGACCGGTCGCCGAGCTCGGTCGCGATCCGGGTCGGCAGCGAGCACCGCGGCAACATCTCGGGCGTCCAGCAGTACACGATCTCCTACCGCCTCGAGGGCATCGTCAACGGTGCGGCGGGCGAGGGGACCTACGACGAGTTCTACTGGAACGTCATCGGCTCGGGCTGGGAGATCCCGATCAGCAACGCGAGCGTGACGATCCAGGGCCCGGGGCCGATCTCCGAGGTGCGGTGCTTCGCGGGGCCGCGCGGCTCGACCGAGTCGTGCACGAGCGAGCGGTTCGAGGCGGCGACGGCGCACTTCACCGAGGACGTGCTCCCCACGGGTCGGATGTTCTCCGTCCTGGTCGGGTGGCCTGCGGGGACCTTCCGCGACGTCGACCCCATCCTCGAGCGGCGCCGCAGGGCGAGCGACCCCGTTGACCCGCTGTCCCCAGGGGGGCTCGCGGCACTCGTGATCCTTCTGCTCGGCGTCGGGACCGCCGTGACGCGCGTTCGCACGCGCGGCCGGGACGAGGCGTACCTCGGGCTCACCCCGGGCGTGACGCC
>Ga0123329_1003963_pt1 | contig 11874 bp, 11 predicted proteins | sample BioC12SIPDNA_FD_89703 | JGI IMG/M metagenome (GOLD analysis project Ga0123329, IMG submission 89703) | Anaerobic biogas reactor microbial communites from Washington, USA - Biogas_R1_B C12 SIP DNA | ecosystem: Engineered > Bioreactor > Anaerobic > Unclassified | place: Washington, USA | collected... | reverse complement strand
TTTGGTCTGGTGAACCAGCTTGCCGGCCCGCTCCTGATCTATGCCGGTCTGATGCTGCCCTTCACCATCTATCTGTTGCGCAACTTCTTCATTACAATCCCCAGGGAGATTCACGAGGCAGCCCTGATCGACGGCGCCAGTACCTGGCAGATTCTGAGCCGCATCGACCTGCCTCTGGCCCGGCCGGCAGTGGTCACGTCAATGCTTGTAAACGTCGTATGGGTATGGAATGAACTGCTGATTGCTCTGGTCTTTCTGCAGCGTGACGAGTTGCGAACACTCGTCGTCGGCATTGCCACCTCGCTCCAGAAACGCTTTACACTCGACGTGCCGGCCCTGATGGCGGGGCTGGCTGTGGCGACGATCCCCATGATTATTCTATACGCGGTTGGTCAGCGCACTCTGGTGCGCGGCCTCACCGCTGGTTTTGAGAAGTAGGAGGACTGATGGAAGAACGACTGATTCTGCAGGAGATCCGCGAGACCCCCGCGGCTATTACGGCGACGATCGAAGAGACGCGACCGTCAGCAGCGGCAGCGGCTGCCACCGTGAGGAGACGGGGGGCCGGACGCCTGTACATCACCGGCAACGGCACTTCCTACTATTCCAGCCTTGCAGCCAGCTATACAGCGCGCTCGCTGCCGGCGTCAGAAGGGCCTTTTGTCCTGGCCATGATGGCCGGCGACCTGCGCTACTTCACCCCGGCCCTAAGCGAGAACGATGTACTCGTCGGGGTATCGGCCTCGGGCGAGTTTCGTGACATTCTTGCTCTCTTTACCCGCCTGCAAGGGCAGGTGTTACGGGTGGGTGTGACCCACGTGCCCGGCTCGTCGCTGACGCGGGAGTCAGACGCACTCCTGATCAGTGGCGGAGGACCCAGTCGGGTGCCGGTTATGACCAAGACATACGCGAGCACGCTGACAGCCGTTCATCTCCTCCTGCTTGAGCTGTTCGCAGCGCCGGAAGCGGTTTACCAGGATCTAAGGGCCACTGCCTCGCGCGCCGAGGAAGCTATCAGTGCGGCTGAAGAGATCGTGCCCAAAATTGCGGAGCCGGTGAGCCAGTTCGAGCATGCATTCTATTTTGGCGCCGGCAACGGCTACACGGCTGCCCTGGAAGGCGCGCTGAAAATGAAGGAGATGGCCCTGTTCCATGCCGAAGCGAGCGAGAGCTGGGAGATGGCTTCGGGACCGGCCACCATGGTGAGCCACAAGACGCTGTGCGTTGGACTTTATACCGGACACAAGGATGGGGACGAGGCCACGGCTCAGGCGGCCCGGCACGCCAGACAGTGGGGTGCGCGCGTGCTCGAGGTTGGACCTACGTCTTATGCCGGGGATCTACATCTCCCGGTAATGGCTCCTCGCTACCACGGTTTCGCCTCACTTGCCCTGGTGCCGCCACTGGCCCTGCTAGCGGAGACGGTAGCCCGGGTTCGGGGAATCAACCCTGACCGGCCGGCGTGGTCTGAGCGCTACCGTTCACAGGGGATGACCCATATTGTGGGAGGCTAGCCTGGATGGCGGCGTCAAAACCGCTGGCCGTTGGCATTGATATCGGCGGTACACACACCAAGATCGGCCTGGTGGAGCGCACAGGTGAAATTCGTGCCTATCGCGTGTTATCATCTGCATCGATCGCCGAGGAAGGACGGGATCCGTTGCCGTTTCTCCAGGCGCTGGTAGAGGAGGTTGAGCGGCTTATTGACGAAGCAGAGGGCCCTGTGGCCGGCGTCGGCGTTTCGCTGCATGGCTACGTCAATAAAGAGCGGACCGGTCCCATCGTCTGTCCCAACACGCCGGCTATCTGCGGTATCGATCTCAGCGCCTATCTACGACATACGCTTGGTCTGGCGGTTTTGCTGGAAAGCGACCTGACGGCCCATGCCCTTGCCGAATACTTCTACGGCAGCGGCCGGGGTTCGCAACGATTTCTATGCCTGGCGATTGGAACGGGCCTGGGGGCCGGTGTGGTGATCGACGGCGAGCCGCTCCGGTACCTCGGTGGTTGCGCCGGAGATACGGGTCACGTCATCCTGGAGCCGGATGGCCCGCCCTGCCCGATGGGCTGCCGAGGGTGTGCCGAGGCGCTATGTGGCGTGAAGGGAGTCGAACGGCTGGCCCACGCAAAGATGGGACAGTCGCTGAGCGCGCGCGAGGTCATTATCCGGGCTCGAGCCGGCGATCCTGAGGCCCGTGCGGTGATCGAACAAATCGGCCGGTGGTTGGGTCAATTGCTGGCGTCGTTGTGTTCGATCTACCTGCCAGACCGGGTAGCGCTGTCTGGGGGCATCTCAGAAGCCGGTCCACTGTTGCTGGCGTCTGTGCAGCAGCGTTTCGACGAACTGGTAGCTGATTACCACAAGAGCACCAGAGAACTGGGCTTTGGCTTTTATCAGGGTGTTGAGTTCGTACTGGGCCAGATGCGCGGGCAGACAGGTGTGGTTGGCTCCGTCGTCGGCTTCTTTCAGGAAAAGGGTAATGAATAATCCCGAAAACTCGCTTTGGCGAGACATTATGGAACAGGCCGTCAACTTGCGGCGGATGCGGGAGCATCTCTATGGGCCGGAACGCAGCGCAATCGAACAGGCCGCGGCCTTGATGTCGGACGGCCCGATTGCCTTCGTCGGGATGGGCAGCGCGGCTTATCTCTCGCTACCTGCGCAGTTTTATCTGGGCGAGTACGGCCGGCCGGCCAGTGTTATCTACGGCTCCGATGGCTTCTACAACCTCTTAACAGCCCTGAAGGCAATGAACGTCATTGTCAATTCCAGGTCAGGGGCGACTGCGGAGATTGTGAAAGTTGCCGAGGCACTATCCGCGGGAGATGTACCCTTTGTGGCGCTGACAAATGAGCCGGACAGCGTGCTGGCCCGGCAGGCAGCGCGCGTGGTCTGGAGCAACTGCCACAAGGACCAGCTCGTTTCCATCAACATTGTCACCGGCATGATGATGGCGACATTGGTTCTGGCGGCAGCTATCGTCGGGCAGATGGATAGCCTGTACCAGTTTCTAGATCCTGTTGTGGACAACATGCACCGGATTGTGGAGCAGGCGTGGCGCCAGTCGGATAACTTGTTGGCCCATTTCAGGCGGGCGCGTCCGATCTATCTCCTCTCGCGCGGGCCGTCTCATGGCGCCGCGTATTGCGGGCGTCTGGTCCTGGAAGAGGTGGCGCGCCACCCGGCCGTCGCTCTAGAGGGAGCTGAGTTTCGCCAGGGCCCGATTGAGGTAGTTGACGAGGATTTTGCCGCGGTTCTCTTCCTGCCGGGAGAGAGCGCCCAGCGCGAGCTCATGCTCACGCTGGGTGAGGACATTGCCCGCAACGGCGGGCGTGTATTACTGGTGGGAGGCGACGGCGCCGAGCACCCGGACAGAATATTGGCGTTCCCCCTGCCGCCCGATCTGCACGATGCCGTGCGCCCCATTCTGGAAGTGGTGCCTCTGCAAATCCTGGCCTACCGGTTGGCGCAGGCCGGAGGTGTGGAGCCGGGAGAGACCCGTTACATTTCGAAGGTTATCACGACTGAGGCCGGAATACCGCGGCTGGTACAGTCGTGACAACGCTCAGCTAAAAGGACAGACGATTAAATGGATGCGCGCATTGGCAAGAAGATTCGAGCCGGTCGGTTGTTCAATCAAAAGAGCGGTCGATCTCTCATCGTCGCCTACTCCCACGGCGTTCTGATGGGTCCCGGGCCCGGTATGGAGACTCTGGTAGAGATCCAGCGAATGGCCGAGGCAGTGCATGAGGCAGACGGGCTGATGGTGACGCCCGGCATGTTGCGTTACGTGGAAGATGCGTTCGTCGGGCGGGATCGTCCTTCCCTGGTCATCCACCTCGACTACCAGAGCTTCAGCCGTTCCATCAGGCCTTATGAGCAGGGCGCTACGGTCGAGATGGCCCAGATCGAAGAGGTCGTGGCAGCCGGCGCCGACGCTGTGATGACCTATCTATACATCGCCTACGACGATCCGGAACGGGAGAAGATGGAAATCGCGCGAAATGCTCGGCTGGCCCGCGCGTGCGAGCGCTGGGGCGTGCTGTTGATGATCGAGCCGCGCAGCGCGCGCGAGGCAACCGACCCGGGTGACAAAACGGACAGCCAATTGCTCGCCATGTATTGCCGAATCGCCGCCGAAATCGGCGCTGATATAGTCAAATGTATCTATGCCGGCACAACCGAGAAGATGGCTGAGGTTATCTCAGGTTGCCCTGCGCCCGTGCTGGTAGCGGGTGGTGCGCGAGCAGCAGAGCCTCAGCAGGCATTTCAGCAGGCCGCAAGCGCCATAGAAGCTGGGGCAGCCGGGCTGGTTTTTGGACGGAATATCTATCAGAGCGCCGACCCGGCAGCCGCGGTTGCCCGCTACCGCCAGATCATACATGGAAAAGCAGCGTGATTCTGAGCGTGTCGCCCAACGTCGCCCTGGATCGCGTAGTCGTGGTGGATGGTTTCGCGCCGGGCAGGCAGAGCCGTGCCCGACTTGGCTTCTGGCAGGCTGGTGGCTCGGGGTGCCACGCTTCATCCGTGATCCAGGAGCTGGGTGTGCAGACCGTCGCTCTGGGCTTCATCGGCGGGCACACGGGCGCTCTGTGGCAAAAGGCTGCCGCCGAGAGCGGTCTGCAGCACGACATGATTCTGACCGACCGGGAAACGCGCGTGTCTTACTGCATCGTCGACGAGAATCTGGGCAGCGTGGTTGAAAGTGTAGAGACAGGTCCAGATCTGGATCCCTCGCACCGGGAAGAACTGCTGGAACGGGTGGCGCGCTACCTACCAGAAGCAAGCCTGCTGATTCTCTCCGGCAGCCTGCCGCCGGGTTTGTCCGTTGACACCTATGCGGCGCTGATAAGAATGAGCCGGGCATACGGCGTCCATACCCTTATCGATGCCCATTCCCAGCCCTTACGGGAGGCGCTTACCCAGACCCCCTGGCTGGTTAAGCTTAACCTGGACGAGTTTCAACACTGGCTTGGCCGGCCGGCCGTAACGCTGGAGGAGCGGGCAGCCGCCAGCCTGGAGATGACGGCGCAGCACACCGAAGCGCTGGTTCTATCGATGGCCGGTGAGGGTGTCCTGTTAACGGTCGGGGAAGAGCAGTGGCATCTCCTGCCGCCTGCGATAGACGTTCACCTCCCCCATGGCGCCGGGATAAACGTGATTGGTTCCGGCGATGCCCTGGTCGGCGCGATGGCGGCAACGTATAGAGGGGGCGCTACTCTGCTGGAGGCAGTGCAGGTTGGCCTGGCAGCCGCCCACGTCAATCTCGGGAGCTATGGCGTGCCAGAAGTTGATGCAACAGCGGTGCATGAGGCGGCCGGTCAGGTTATCGCGCGCCGGTTGTAGGCGCCTGCAGTCCGGGGCGGGATTTGCCGCTCAAAGATTGCTCAAAACTCATCCGTCATGGGTGAGTTTCGTCACTACTGTGCGGCCTGCCCTCACGGCAGAATAGCTGCGAGTAGTCATGACCTGTCGGCGCCCTATAGACAGGGCCCGGCAACAGACGCTTCATGCGTCTGTCTGAGTTCGACAGAGATAAGCAAACAATTGCCCTCCAAGCCTGCCGGCCTAAGGCCACACGCTACGGCAGCAGGCCAGTCTCTCAACAGAGAGAGGTGAGTCGCCTGGCGGCGTATTCACCCAGGGTTACGCTGGAAACGGCGTAGCCTCCCGATGCGCTGGTCCTGGACCAGAGCGGAATTGGAAAGGAGATCCATCTTGCCCGCACCTCTACGTGCGCCAGCGTCCATGCTGGCCTTCTTGCTAGAAGCCCACAACCTACAAGCTCCTTCCCTCTTCCTGGTTACGGGCTCCAGCGGCGCGGGAAAAACGAGCTGGTGTGCGGCGGTCGTGCGCCTGGCCCGGGCGCACTCGCTGCCCATCGGCGGCTTGCTTTCCCCGGCGATCATGAGTGGATCGGATAAGATCGCCATCGACCTGCTCGACCTGAGCAGCGGCGAGCGACGGCAGCTGGCGCAACGTCTTACACTGCCGGCACGCCTTTCCACGCATGATCCGGTCACCGGCCACTGGCGCTTTGACCTGGCTACCATCGCCTGGGGTAATCGCGTGCTCGGCAAGATAGCAATGGACGGCCTCGTGATCATCGACGAAATGGGCCCACTGGAGTTCGAGCAACAGCAGGGGCTGCAGGGAGGGCTGCACCTGGTGGACACGGGGCGCTACCGGGTGGCCTGCGTCACGGTGCGCCCCGCGCTCCTGCACGCTGCTCGCACGCGCTGGCCGCATGCTCAGGTCGTCGCCGTAGGAGACGAAAGCGATGATTGATGTGCGCGAGCTGTCTGTACGCTACGGCAGCGTCCCTGTGCTCAATGAGATCACGCTGCACGTGCCCGCCGGCCAGTTCCTTCTGATAACCGGCCCGTCGGGTTGCGGCAAGAGCACGCTAGCCCGCGTTCTGGCGGGCCTGATCCCCCACGCCATAGCAGCCGAGCTGTCCGGGGCCGTTACCGTGGACGGCCAAGACACACGAGAAGAGGATATCGCCTGCCTGGCCCGCCACGTAGGCATTGTCCTGCAAAATCCCGCATCACAGCTCTTCCATCTGACCGTCGCCGAGGAGGTGGCATTTGGGCCGCGCAACCTCGGCCTGCCGGAGGACGATGTGCAGAAGCGCGTAGCGTGGGCGCTGGGCGCGACGGGCCTGACCGGCTTTGAGGCGCGCCGGCCCGCTGCCCTCTCCGGCGGCGAGCAGCAGAGAGTGGCCATTGCCGCCGTGCTGGCTATGCAGCCGCGCGTACTGGTTCTGGACGAGCCGACGGCGTCCCTGGACGAGGAAGGCGCCCGGGCCGTCCTCGGCACCCTGCAAACGCTGAACCGCGATCTGGGGATGACCATCGTGCTGGTCGAACACCGCCTCGCCTCGGCCCATTCCCTGGCCCACCGGCTGGTCATCATGGACCAGGGCCGCATTGTGCGCCAGGGAGCGCCGCAGATGCTGCTTGAGGATCGCGCCCTGCGCGAGGAATTTGGCCTGCGCCGTCCGCTCGCCGGGCCTGCCGCCCCATGGAAGAGCCTGCTGGCGCCGTCACCGGAGCGCACGGCCGGCGCGGAGCCGCTGCTGGCCCTGGAAGGGGTCGCCGCCGGCTACGGGCGCCAGACCGTGCTGCACGATCTGAGCCTCTCCCTCTATCGAGGTGAGTTTGCCGCCGTCGTCGGGCCTAACGGCGCCGGCAAGACAACGCTGGCGCTGCTCTGCGCCGGCCTGCTCAAGCCTATGGCCGGTCGCGTGCGCTTCGCGGGCGGGCGCCCACGCCCCGGCCGGGACGTTACCCTGCTTTTCCAGAACCCGGCCGAGCAGCTCTTCGCCGATTCGGTAGGCCAGGAAGTAGCCTTCGGCCCGCACAACTTCAGGCGCTTTGACCCGGATTTCCACGGCGAAATCCTGGCCCAGGCCGATCTGGCCCATCTGCAGGAACGCTGTCCGAACTGTCTTTCGGTCGGGCAACAGCAGCGCACAGCGCTGGCTGCCTGCGTGGCCCTGCGCCCGGGGCTGCTCATCCTCGACGAGCCAACGCTGGGTCAGGACTGGACACATCTGCAGCAGTTGATGGACTTTGTGCGACGGCTCAACCGCCAGGGCACGACCATCCTCCTGATTTCTCACGACTACAAACTCATTTACCGTTACGCACAACGGGTACTCCTGCTGGATGGCGGCCGCATCGTCCTTGAAGGCCGCCCACGGCGGCAGCCCGCTACGAGCGTACAAGAAGAGGTATCTCAATGCGTTTCTCAACCCGCGAACTGGTAACCATGGCCGTCTTCGGCGCTCTCTGGGGAGCGCTGGAAATCAGCCTGGGCGCTGTGCTCAAGGCGCTGCATCTGCCGCTCAGCGGCGCCCTGCTGGCCACGGCCGGACTGACGATTGCCCTCATCGCCCGCCTGTTCGTGCCCCGCGTGGGCGCGACGCTCTTTGTCGGGGTAGTGGCGACCATCCTGAAGCTGTTCAGTATTGGCGGCGTTCTGATCGGCCCGATGATCGGCATCCTGGCTGAGGCGCTGCTGGCCGAAGTGGTGCTGTCCCTTGCCGGACGGCCGCGGCGTCCGGCCTTTTTGCTCGCGGGCGCCCTGGGCGTCGCCTGGACTGTGGTCCAGCCGTTCGTCACCGGCGCCTTGCTCTTTGGCCGCGACGTGCTGGAGATCTGGCTCGACCTTGTCGGGCAGGCTACGGGCCTGCTGGGGTTACCGGGTAGCGCGGCGCCGCTGGCTGCGGCCGCGTTCGCCGGCCTGCATCTCTTCCTGGGCGCCGCCGGCGGCTGGCTGGCCTGGCAGGCGGGGCGCCAGCTCAGCGGGCGCCTGGCGTCTGCTCCCGCTGTCCCAAAGCTTTAATGCCTGAGTGGCGCTCTTTGACGAGGGTGCGATGATACGCTCCGGTGTATGGCGAGCCACAGCGGCAACGCGGGCAGGCGGCTGGCGGCTGGGCACGACGGGCCATCTGTCCCTTTTTGTCTGGACTCTGGCAGCCGTCTTTCTGACCCCGGCACCGCGCCTCTGGTTGGCAGCCCTGGTCTGCCTGCTGGCTGCGATTGCCTTCTATCCGGCGAGCCTGAGACGGCTGCTCCACCGGCGCTGGCTGATCCTGATCGGCTTCATGGCCTTCCCGGCCCTCTTCCTGCCCGGGGAGCCGCTGGTGACGCTGGGCGTTCTCTCGCCTTCGCGGGAGGGGCTGCAGTCGGCGGCGCTGATGTCGCTGCGCGCCGGGATGGTCCTGGTCGCCGTCGACGGCTTTACCGCCTCGGTGAGTATCGGGGAGATCGCCGCCCTCTTTGAGCGCGCCGGTCTGCGAGGACTGGGCTTTGCCGTCGGCGTCGCCCTCAATCTGCTGCCAATCCTGCGCCATTCCATTACCGTCACCTGGCACAGCCTGCGTATGCGCGGCGGCCTGCGCCGCCACCCCTTGCGCACCCTGCGTTTCTTCCTGGTTACGGTTGTCGCCGGCGCCGTGCAGCGGGCCGAAGAGATTGCGCTGGCAGCCGAAGCGCGCGCGTACTCGCCCGGCGACGCCCGCCCGGCACCGCTCCGGGCCGGCGCCTACGACCGGCTGCTGTTGGCTGCCGGGCTGCTGGTCTTGTTAGTCCTGTGCCTGTCGCTTTAGCCATTATCGGACCGGCCGGCACGACGAGACGACGGTTCCTTACGAGGTAGTCTTCAGCCTGGGCCAATGAAAACGTGCTCAAGCGGCACGCATCGTTTCTCGCTTCCTCGCGTATAGAAGATGCCTCTGACCAGTCAGGGTCGTTTTTCAAGCCTACATAACAACGGAGTAGCCTGTCGTATGAGATGGTCACAATGGAGGAATTTCCTTTTCTTACCGTGGATCGTGGTAGCGGTCTTACTGGTACAACCCGCGGCGGCGGAATCCCCTGCTCCTGGCCTTTCGGAGCCCACCGAACTGGAAGTTTTCCTCGACGGCGTCATGACGACCCAAATGGAAGCCAATCACATCGCGGGCGCCGTCGTAGCCGTCGTCAAAGATGGCAACTTGTTTTTCAGCAAGGGATATGGCTATGCTAACCTGGAGCGGCAGATCCCCGTAGACCCGGCCCGCACTCTGTTCCGCCCTGGTTCCGTGTCCAAGCTGTTTGTCTGGACAGCCGTCATGCAGCAGGTTGAGCAAGGCAACCTCTCTCTGGATGCGGATGTTAACGAATACCTGGACTTCACCATTCCCGCCACCTATCCCGAACCCATTACCCTCAAGCATTTATTGTCCCACACATCTGGTTTTGAAGACATCAGCCAGGACTTGTTCAAGTTAAGCGAAGATGAGATCCATCCTCTGGGTGAATACCTGAAAACGCACATGCCGGCTCGGGTGTATCCACCCGGGGAAGTTGGCGCCTATTCGAACGTCGGCTCGGCGTTGGCCGGGTACATCGTGGAGCGGGTGACCGGCCAACCCTTTGACGAATACGTGGAGCAGTCGATTTTTGTCCCGTTGGGGATGGAACACAGCACCTTCCGCCAGCCACCGGCGGCCAACCTGGCTCCGGATATGTCCAGAGGGTACAACTTCATCAACGGTGGCTATCTCGAGGGTGGGTTTGAGTATGTGCAGGCGTATCCGGCGGGAGCACTGAGCGCGACGGCAAACGACCTCGCCCGTTTCATGATTGCCCACCTGCAGAACGGCGTCTATGGGGAAAACCGGATTCTTCAGGACGAAACCGCCCGGCAAATGCACCGGCAATTGTTCACCCACGATCCTCGCCTTGACGGCATGGCTCACGGCTTTCTCGAGAGCACCGTCAATGGACTGCGCATGCTCTCTCATGGCGGCGATACCATATTGTTTCACACCGGCCTCTTCCTCATCCCGGAACAAAACATCGGTCTTTTTGTCTCAGCCAATAGTACCGGCGGAGAAGCGGTCGGAGAAGCGGTCATGCGGGCCTTTATGGATCGTTATTATCCACCGGAGCCGGCGGCGGCGCCCCTACCCCCTGCTGAATTTGCCGAACGTATCACCCCATACCTCGGTTCGTACACCCTGACACGCAGCAACTTCACCGGCTTCGAGAAGATCGTGACGGCCCTGACTGCGCCAATCCATGTTACCCTGAACGAAGAAGGGTACCTGGCTGTATCGATAGCTGGAGAGGTGAAACAGTTTGTAGAAGTGGAGCCGGGCCTGTTGCAAGAGCGGTATGATCCTGCCAACCAGATGGTTTACCGCACCAATGAGAATGGGCAAATGGTTCTGCTTCCGGCGGCACCGTTTGCTTTGATTAAAGCGCCCTGGTATAGCGGTTCCGGGCTGCACAGTTTATTGTTGATCGGGGGATTTTTGCTCTTCCTGGGCACGCTGATTGGCTGGTTGATCGCCTTTCCAGTTCATCTCCGCAAGCGGGAAGCACAACCGTTAGCGGGAAGGCTGGCGCGACTCGTGGCGGTGGTATTCGGCCTTTCGTTCCTGCTCTTCATCCTGGGTCTTCTCAGCATTTTCCTGGACATTGACCCGGCCTATGGTGTCCCCCGTATTTTCTTTACCACACCACCCATGCTGAATACCGTTATGGTTTTCCCAGTTCTGATGCTGCCGGCTGGCTTGACGATGCCGGTATTCGCCCTATTGGCCTGGAGAAATGGCTGGTGGCGGCTGAGAGGCCGCATTCATTACGCCTTGCTCGCCGTCGTGGCCCTTGCCCTATTGTGGGCCATGGTGTACTGGAATTTCTTGTTGTAGCGGTCGTGAAGGAATGAGGCGGCTTGCTCAGGTCATACGCAAGGCGGGCTCGCTCGCCACAGCGGGCCAAAGCCGCTTCCTACCAGTAGCAGGACAATGGACAGGCCAGGCAGCACCAGGCCAGGAGGTGCAACGTTGCCCTGCAGAAACTCGCCGAGACCGTGTTCGATGCCGGCCGCGGCAGCCGGGAAGCCGAACGTGGAGACCGTGTTAGCGCCGCTGGCGGTAGAACATCGCCAGGACGCCCTTGACGACCATCAGCGCCCCCAGGAGCACGATAGCCCCCTGGATGGTGCTGATGCCGGGAATCGAGAGGCCGAACAACACCGCCGCGCCGAGCAGAAGTAGCACACCCAGCACGTAGCCGGCGATGTGCAGCGGATTGAACCAGCCATACGTCGCTCCCTGCCCCAGCGGTCCAAGCGCGCAAATGGTCAGACCAACGATAAACAGAACCCAGAAGGCGGCGCTGTCTGTTATTCCCAGCCGCTCATTAACGCCGGTGAGCACAGCAACCAGGACGGCGACGGCGACCAGAGTCAGGATCGCATGGGTTGTCTTGCTCTTATTCAACCAGCAGAATATGCGCTCATCTTCCTACTCCATGACAGGTTGGGTGAAGCCGGTTATGAACCGGGCGAAAACAGTAGTGAAGGGGCGCTGA
>Ga0123329_1003962_pt1 | contig 11879 bp, 9 predicted proteins | sample BioC12SIPDNA_FD_89703 | JGI IMG/M metagenome (GOLD analysis project Ga0123329, IMG submission 89703) | Anaerobic biogas reactor microbial communites from Washington, USA - Biogas_R1_B C12 SIP DNA | ecosystem: Engineered > Bioreactor > Anaerobic > Unclassified | place: Washington, USA | collected... | reverse complement strand
GCTTGCAGCCACGCGGAAGCGCAAGGGAACTCGCCCATGCCTGACGGGGCAGGCATGGCACCCAGCAACAACGAACCACGCAACGAATTGTCGGACAGGCTCGACGGGGCAGGCATGGCACCAGGCCGACGCCGCATGCCTCAACGGGGCGAGGCAGGCCGCCCGACGAAGGGGATGCGGCGATTGGAAAAGGCCGTTATGGCCGCGATGGCGCGGCCATGAAGGGCGGCTCGCCCCTCGACGAGGCTCGGGACCTTCAGCGAGCCGCCCCTACGATTGGCGTAGCCGGCACACAGAGGCGGTGGATTGCTACAATCCCTGGTGTGCACGAATACCATACGTGTGGCACGGCCGCAGAGGCCACGAGGCGTGACGAGCCTGCCGAGGGTCCTGGTCCGATTCAAGCGTCCGCGTGTATCCCGAAAAAGGGGCGGGAATCGGGCTGGACGGGCTGACATCGTCGGCCGGGCGATTGTAAGTAATTGTGCGGCATTGCCTTGCGCGACCTCCCGGCCTTGTCGGGCGGCATCAGGAAGTGAGCCCAAAAAACTGAAATGCGTTTGACTGCCGCCCTTTTCTGGGTCATAATTAGGTCGGTTAGCAGGAAGTAGTGCGGCCATCGAAGGCCGGTGTCAATTGAAGCGTTGGCATCGGACTGCATGACGACGGCGGCGCGAACACCATGCTGGAGGGCGCTCGGAGAGGAGCGAGCAGGTGCCCCGGGGGGTCGGGGCTGCTTAACCGGTTGCACGACTGTCTGATCTACACCACGTTTTGCATCTCTATCTTGCCACCGTGTTCCGCTTCTTGATGGGCAGGGCCCAGGTTGTTTGTACGGGCATCTGGTACTTCATCGTGACGACACATCCTTGACGCTGTTCACCGATGCCGCTCGTGGATGGGTAGGGCCCGAGTTGTGGACATCGTGACTGCGCATCTCGCATAACATCTCGGCACTTCTCTTCACTCGCTTCTGGCAGTTGACGGCCCGAGCTGGCGGGCCGCGGAAAGTACGCTTATAGAGGTCTAGACAGTTCGGGTTGACGTGCGTATGCCGCAAACCGGGGGGTAACGCGGCGAGTGCTGCGGCGTGCCGACGCAGGTCATGAACAAGCGAGATCGTGTCGTACGGGAAGTCACAAAAAGGAGGAGAAACGTCCATGAAAAGGGTACTTGGTCTTCTGGTGGTTCTGGCTTTGGCTGTGCCGGCGTCGGCCGACGTTCTGCTTGAGTTGTCGCCGATGGCCGAGGACACGCTTTTCGGCACGGGTCTGGTCTACTTCGATCTGCTGATCAAGGATCTCGGCGCCCATGCGACGTCGGGCGACCTGATCAGCGGCTTCGGCGCCCGGCTGGTGCTTGGTGGGGCCGATGCCGCCCGGTTCGCGGGCGACGTCTCCATCGTGCAGGGTGCGACGTCCGTCGACATGGTCGACTACGTGGCTCCGGCGCGCTATGCCTGGCGGCAGACCCTGGCCACGAAGCCGCTGGCCAAGGGCTTCGGCATGCAGGTGACGGCCGAGGGCGGCGCGGGCTTCGTTTCGTTCGGACAGAACGCGGCCCAGAGCGATCCGTTGAACTCGCGGTATGACCGCGTCCCGTTCGCGAACCTGCTGCCCGGCGACGTGGTGGCCCGGTTCTACTTCGCCGACTCGGAGGCCGGTGCTCCGATCTCGGACCTGACCTTCAGCCTGGTCAGCTTCGCTGCGGCCGACTCGAAGGGCGCCATCTTCACGCTGGATGATGGCACGACCCAGGTCTACGGGACGCTGATTCCCGAGCCCGCCACGATGGGGCTGCTGGGCCTCGGCCTGGTGGGTCTGGCGATGCGTCGCCGGAACCGGTAAGAGCCATACCGGCAGTAGTGCTGGGAGGCGAGTAACACAGAGCGTGTGAGCAGTCAGTGTACGTCGAGAGCCGTCCTTCGCAAGGAGGACGGCTCTCGTGTTTTTCCGGGTCCAGGCCCGCCCCTGGGCGGCACTTGGGGCCCGGCCTCCTGCAAGCGGGGAACAGTGTGATTGGATCAGCCCGCATGATGCTCGCATTGCAATTAGTAGTGGAGTGGCCACCTGGAGCGCCGAGGCGACAGAACCCCAAGGCGATTGCCTCGCAAGCCCTCTCGAAATTCGTGGGCATGGTGTGGCCGAGGGGGCGTGCGCGGAACCCAACCTGTTGGTGCCACTGGGATTACGGCCCTTGTGGGCCTTGCTGTGAGGTTTCCTCCAACGGGTTCGCGGGTCCTTGTCGAACGCTGCCGGTGGCGTCATACTGTAGGGTATCTGGGACACCGTCGTGCCCTGGCAGAGATTGCGGCGTTCCGCCTGGTGCCTGACACCCGTTGCCGGCTTCGTGGCCGGTGACATCCAACCGAGTCAACGCGTGTTGCCACACGTCAGGCCCAGGCCGGATCGCTTTCGTGCCGCCGTCGGCAGAGGTCACGTCTCCCGAGAGAACCCCTCCAAAGGGTTGCGGCTCGACGATGCAGCCGTCGCGTCTTCGCCCTCGGCCACCTTACGCGGCGACCGTCCGACTGGGGTGCATTAACGTTTCGGGGAAAGCCGGGAAGGCAGAGGCAGGATGCCCCTGCCACTGACGGGCAAGATGCCCGTGCCACGGTACGGCCACCAGAACGTTTATGCACCCGTCCGGCTGTTGGCTATTTACATCGCCCCGCGATCAGTTTATACTACATGCTCCTACCCGGGAACCCGTCTTCGGCGCGACGGAGCACCAAGGCGCCGAACGATCGACCGCCACAGGGGCGCGGCCGATCGGCAGTCCGTTCACGCCGCCCCCGCCAATCGTCGTCGTGCCCGACGCCGCGCCGTTGCGCCGCTGGCCGACCGACTCGCATCGCCAAAACGTTCGTCGAATCCTTGTCTGGTCGCGCGCTGCGTGGCGCGAGGCCGAGAAGATAGTGCCCGGGAACCAGTCATCCGTCCGTATTGTGAGCAAGAAGGAGGAGTCCTGTCTATGAACCTGCAAACCCCAGGCGGCAACGACGTCACCGAAACACGGAACCGTTCGCGCGACGTCGCCCCCACCAGCGGACTGTGCACCCGCTGCATGGACAACTGCGCGGGCAACTGCGAGGTCTTCAAGAGCGCTCTGCGCGGCCGCGACGTCATCTATCCCAAGCCGTTCGGCAGCATCACCGCCGGCGCCGACAAGGAGTACCCTGTCGATTACTCCCACCTCAACATCATGGGCTACGCCCTCGGCGCCAAGGCCATCGACGAGGCCAACCCCGACAAGGCCATCTTCCCCGGCGTGGACACCAGCACGGTCTACGGCCACGTCTACCCCGTGCGCATGAGGATGCCGATCTTCACCGGCGCCCTCGGATCCACCGACATCGCCATGAAGCACTGGGACGGCTTCGCCGTCGGAGCCGCCGTCAGCGGCATCTCCCTCGTCGTCGGCGAGAACGTCTGCGGCGTCGATCCTCTGCTGAAGCGCGACAAGGCCGGCAAGGTCATCGACTCGCCCGAGATGGCTCGACGCCTCAAGCTCTACCGCGAATGGAAGGACGACTACGGGGACATCATCGTCCAGTTGAACGTCGAGGACACGCGCCTCGGCGTCGCCGAGTACGTTGTCGGCAAGCTCGGCGTCGAAACCATCGAGCTGAAGTGGGGCCAGGGCGCCAAGTGCATCGGCGGCGAAATCAAGGTCCACGACCTCGACCGAGCCCTGGAGCTGCGGCGCCGCGGCTACATCGTCATGCCCAATCCCGAGGAGAAGTCGGTCCAGGAAGCCTTCAAGAGCGGCGGCATCAAGGAATTCGAGCGTCACAGCCGCCTCGGCTTCATCGACGAGCAGGACTTCTGCCAGACGGTCGAGCACCTGCGGCGGAACCTGGGCGTCAAGCGTGTGAGCCTGAAGACCGGGGCCTACGGCCCGCGCGAGCTCGCCATGGCGATCAAGTGGTGCTCGAAGGCCCGCGTGGACCTGCTCACCATCGACGGCGCCGGCGGCGGCACCGGCATGAGCCCCTGGCGCATGATGGAGGAATGGGGCATCCCGACGTTCTACCTCCAGTCGCTGGCCTACCAGTACGCCAAGAAACTGGCCGGCCGCGGCGAATGGATTCCCGACCTGGCCATGGCCGGCGGATTCTCCACCGAGGACCACATCTTCAAGGTGCTCGCCATGGGGGCGCCCTACTTCAAGGCCGTCTGCATGGGCCGCGCGCTGATGATCCCCGGCTTCGTCGGCGACAACATCGAGGCCGTCCTCAAGGACGCCAAGGAGCGCAACTGGAAAGACCTGCCTGCCACGGTCTCCCAGTACGGCACGACGCCCGAGCAGATCTTCCCGACCTATGAAACGCTCGTGGAGCGCTACGGCAAGGCGGCCGTCCGCAAGATGCCCCTGGGCGCCGTCGCGATGTTCACCTATGTCGACAAGCTCCGTACGGGGCTGACCCAGTTGATGGCCGGGGCGCGCAGCTTCCGCCTCGACACGATCCTCCGCAACGACGTGGTGGCCCTGACCGAAGAGGCCGCCAAGGTCTCCGGCCTCAACTACATCATGGACGCCCAGAAGGAAGACGCCATGCGGATTCTCGAGGGATGACCGCACGCCGGGCATGCCGCACGCCCGCCGCGCCACCGGCACACAGCAACGGAGCCTGCCCGAATCGCTCGGGCAGGCTCCTTGTTCTGGTCCGTCGCCGCAAACGGGCCCGCCCTACGGCCGGCGCTTCGCCGAGGGGTAACACGCCGTGTTGCGGGCCAGGTGCTCGCGATGCGTTTCCAGTCCTTCGCGCCTCATCAGCTCGCCCACCGGCAACGACCCGTCGAGCGACGTCAGGAGGCACAGGTCCTGCTCGTAGTCCCAGTTCTGGCAGAGGCGCGGGCCGTACTTCTCGCCCAGGGCCTTGCCGAAATCGCGCAGGGAGTTCCACGGCAGGACGCGATAGTCCAGGTCCACGCGTGCCACCAGCACCTCGCGGTCGGCCCGCGTCCGGGCCACCTCGCGCCCGAGCGGATCGACCAGCAGCGTCGGCACGCGAAACGTCGAAGACAGAACGTAGTACTCGTGCCGCCAGGCGTGCGACCGCATCGCCCCGGCCGACGACGAGGCCGACGGCAACACGACCAGCTCCGCGCCGCATTCGTCCAGTGCCTGCCAGCCCTCGTCGTAGAACACGTCGAAACACACCTGGGCGCCCACGCGGCCGAAATCCAGATCCACCGCCACCGTGCCCGCCCCCGGCGACACGCCGCACTCCAGCGTCCCGTCCAGATGCAGCACCGGATGGAGCTTGTCGTAGCGGCCCACGGGCCGCCCCGCGCGGTCCAGGAACACCACCGAGTTGGTCACGCGGCCCTGGTCGGCCAACAGCACCGACGCCGCCACGTTGCACCCGTGCTGCCGCGCCTTCGCTGCCAACGCCGTGATCGTGCGGCCATCGAGCGGCTCGGCCTTCTCCGCCAGCGGCACATTGCCGCCCTGGGTGATGTGCTCCGGCAGAACCGCCAGGTCGAGCGGCCACTGCTGCCGCGCCGCCTCACGGGCCATCGCATCGATCATCTCCAGCGACACCGCCAACCGCTCCGCCGGATCGCCCAGCGACCACGGCCCCAGCGTACACGTGCCCAGCACCGCCGGTCGCGGCCCAGTCCTGCGCTCGCTCATCGGATCTCTCCTTGCGTTCGCCATCCACGCGATCATCGCCGACGATTGTCCTGGGGGGCGCCGCCGATGTCAAGGGACGCCCATGCGCCACGCGCTATGCCCGCGCGGCCATGCCTCTGTGGCTGTGATTCGGGATTCCGGCGCGATATTCCGTCGTTCAGTGCCCGCGCGGCCGGTGGCCCTGATGTTTGGACCCGCCGCCCGATCGGCCGCCGGCGCCCGACGCCGCACTGCGATCGCGACGTTTGCGACGCCAGAAATCGTTCCTTCGCCGCTCGGGCGACCCGGCCGCTTCGCGCGACGCCGATGATTCACCGAGGGTATGCGCCCCACGCGACGACGAGGCGGCCGCCTGCTCCGAACCGCCGCGCTTCCGCCGCGACCTGCCGCCGCGCGACCCCCCGGACCCCGCCGACGATCCGCCGCGCGCTGCGCGATGCCGCCCCGATGCGCCACCGGGCTTCCGCGGCGACGGCCTCTCCGGCGTCTCCGGCGCAGGCGGCAGCTCGATTCCGGCGTGCTCCACGGGAATCGACTTCCCGAGCAGCCGCTCGATGTCGCGCAACTCCGCCTTCTGGTCGCCGCAACAGAGCGAGATGGCCTCGCCCTGCGCCCCGGCGCGGCCCGTGCGGCCGATGCGGTGCACGTACGTCTCGGCGTCCCCCGGCAGATCGTAGTTGATCACGTGCGTGATGTCGTCCACGTCGAGCCCGCGCGCGGCAATGTCGCTGGCCGCCAGGACGCGCGTCTTGCCCTTCTTGAAGTTGTCCAGCGCCCGCGTCCGCTGGTTCTGCGACTTGTTCGAGTGGATCGCTTCGGCCGCGATCTGGCTCCGCGTCAGCCGATGCACCACGCGGTCGGCCCCGCGCTTCGTCCGCGTGAAGACCAGCGCGCGGGTCATCCCCGGATCCCTCAGCAGATGCTCCAGCATGAGCGGCTTCTGATGCGTCTCGACGAAGTACACCCGCTGCCGCACCGTGTGCGCCGCCGGCGACTCCGGCGCCACGCTCACCTTGACCGGCGACTCCAGCAGCGAATCGGCCAGCGACTGAATTTCCCGCGGCATCGTCGCCGAGAACAGCAGCGTCTGCCGCTTCTTCGGCACCAGCGCCACCACGCGGCGAATGTCGTGAATGAACCCCATGTCGAGCATCCGGTCCGCCTCATCCAGCACGAGCACTTCCACCGCGGCCAGGCTCAGCAGCTTCTGGCCCAGCAAGTCCAGCAGCCGACCCGGCGTGGCGACGAGAATATCCACCCCGCCGGCCAGCGCGCGTTCCTGCGGCGACTGTTTGACGCCGCCGAAAATGACCGTCGTGCGAAGCCCGGTGTGACGACCGTAGGCGCGGAAACTGTCGCCGATCTGGGCCGCCAGCTCGCGCGTCGGGGCCAGTACGAGAGCACGGATCGGAGGGCGGCCCTTGCGAGGCGACGCCGGCCGATGCCCGTGCAGCCGCTGGAGGATCGGCAGCGCGAAGGCCGCCGTCTTGCCGGTGCCCGTCTGGGCGCAGCCCAACAGGTCGCCTCCGGCCAGCACCGGCGGGATCGCCTTGCTCTGGATCGCGGTGGGAGTCGTGTAACCTTCGCTGCGGACGGCCTGCAACAGGGGCTCAATCAGGCCCAGGGATTGGAATGACATCAGGCGGGTTCTGCTTTCGTAGTAAACAGGTGCGAACACTCACTAGGGCGCGGCCACTGCCGCGCGAACAACCATTATACCATGGTCCCGCCGCCGCCGACAGGGGATTATTGCCACCACGCGCGGCGGCGTTTCTGGTTGAATGACTAGGAAACTATCTCAGAACGTGTGGCCCGGCCGCCCTCGGCCGGGGGAATGGGGAAAGAGGCTGCACAGCCGAGGGCGGCTGTGCCACAAGAGGCAGTTCTGAGATAGTCTCTAAGACGCGGGGCCGCGCTCCCCGCCATGCGAACACCTTTCCACGGAGGTTCGAACCATGAGACGCTGGACGGCGATGTGGGCGGCGGGACTCGTGTTGGCGGCGGTCGGGGCGGCCGCCCGGGCCGACGAGGCGGCCGACAAGGCGCTTTACGACACCTGGGCCGCGGCCATGGAGAAGCAGCACCTGCCCACCTGGACGCCGCACAAGGAGAAATGGACCGAGGACATCGGCTGGCACGAGGCGCCGATGCTTCGCGGCCTGGTCGGCGGCTACGCCTGGAGCCGCGACCCCAGGTGGCTCAAGCCCCTCTGCGAGCACATCGACACGCTGATGTCGCGGCTGAAGGAGGAGCCGATCGAGGGCGATCCGAGCGGCAAGGCCTATCCCGGCTGGGGCCACTCGATCACCGGCGAGGCCCTGGTGCTCGAACCGATGCTCGAATTCATCGAGCTGGCCCGGACCGATGCCGCCATGCCGGCCGAGTATAAGGCCAAGGCCGCCGAGTACCTGAAGCGGATCGATCCGACGCTGATCACGAAGTGGGCCGAGGCCGGCCGCTGGGCCGACACGCACATGGACTGCGGCACGTTCATCGAGGGCATCTCGCTGCCGCACAACAAGAACGCTCACCTCGGTTCGATGCTGCTGGCGGCGTCGCGCGTCACGACGAGCCCCGAGCGGCGGGCCGACTACCTGGACAAGGCCGCACGCCTGGCGCGACGGTGGCGCAAGTTCCTCAAGGTTCGCGACGATCACTACGTCTGGCACTACTGGGACGCCGCCGGCCGGTGGGACTTCAACGAGAAGGGACAGAGCCGCCACTGGACCGGCCTGGAGCACCGCGGCTACGCCGCCAGCGACACCGCCTTCGTCGCCGCCGCCTACGATCACGGCCTGGTCTTCGACCGGCGCGACATCGAGATGCACTGCCGCACGTTCCTCAAGGAGATCTGGAACGGCGACAAGGAGAACCCCAGGTATCAGGCCATGGGCTGGTTCAATCCGCAGTACGTCGAGTGTACGGTCCTGAGCGGCCTGGCCCGCTTCGACCCGACCATCATGGAGCTCTGGGGCAAGCAGGTCCGACAGGTCGCCGCAGGATGGGGCGGGATTGCCGCCGTGCCGGCGTACCTGCTCGCGCAGCGGCAAGGCATCACGTTCGACCGTGCGCACGCCACCTCGGGCGAGTTTCTGAAGAAGGCCCTGGAGGCCCGCACGCCGCCGCAGAAGCCCGACCCGGCCACCGACCCGATCGTGCGGTGACGCCGGACCGCGTCGCCCTGCCCGTCACACGCGGTAGGGTTTGCCCATGAGGCGGCGAACGTACCCCATCTGCCCGGCGTGCATGGCTTCGTGCTGCGCGTGGAACCAGACGCAACGTCCGCGCGAGGCGAACATGCCGCGACGACGTTCGTCCATCGCGTCGAACCCCTCGGGGCGCCGCTGCAGCTCGGCCTCGTCGGCCGCGCGCAGCCACGCCAGCGCCGCCTCGTGGCCTGCGGCCAGCCGCTCGAGCAGTTCCTGCGAATCCGGGTAGCCCGACGCATCGCTCAACAACTGCGACCCCAGGCCGAACAGGGCGGCGTACCGCTGGGGCAACTGGGCCGCGCCGACGCAGTAATCGAGAATCAGATGATCCAGGCTCCAGGCGATGTGCCCGGCGAGCCACACCGCGTGGTTCATGCCCGGCCCGGGTTGCCACAGCCGCTCCTGGGCCGTCAGGTCCTTGAACGTCGCCAGCATCGTGCCGCGAATCGTCGTCACCTGGTCGATCAGCATCTCTCTGGCGTCCATGTCGGGGCTCCGTATGTAAGGGGCGCAGTGGCGTCGGCGCCGGCCGAGCGCCGCATCGGCGGCACTCCCCCTGTCCAGGCAAGCCGGCCCTCGACACCGTCGTCGCTATCATACCCAGGCCGCACGGCCGACACCACAGCGAACCGCGCCCGCTCCGATGGGCGGATCGGTTTTCCTGTTGCCGACAAGCACGCATGGTATAATACCCGCATGTGCTACGGCTTCGTGACAGTTCGTCGCGTTGCGGTGTCGGCGGCGGTGGTCGTCCTGCTCGTGTCGGCCGCGGCCGCGTCGATGGCCGATTGCCATGACGACGTCACCCCGGCCGGGGCTGCGCCCGCCGCGCTGCGCGCCGCGCTTCCCGGCGGCGACGGCGGCGCCATCCTGACCAGCGACCCGCGATGTCCCTGGCTGCTCATCGCCCGCGGCCGCTCGCCCGTGGCGGCCCTGCCCGCCGCGTCCCGCGCCGCTTGCCCCGACGCCCGGGCCCAGGCGTCTCACGACTTCCTCGCCGCCGACCCGCGCGGCCAAGCCGATTCCTCCCTCATCGCCCTCCACTGTCGTCTGACCATTTGATCCGACGCCCCCGAACGCGATGGTGCTGCGCCGGCGGTCCCGGTGGCGTGTGCCACCGACGACGCGCCGAGCGTCCGTCTCGAATCGCGCGGCCCGCTGCGCGCCGTCCCTGCGCCGTGGCCGCTCAAGGAGCCCGTCATGACGACCGCTTCTCACAAGTCCGTTACCGTCCTGGACCGCGTTCGCGAGTGCCTCGCCCGCAACGAGCCCCAGAAGGGCCTCGACGCCCTGAACCATTGCCAGGACCATTCGCCCCAGGCCGACAACGCCAGGGCCGTCTGCCTCATGCGGCTCGGCCGCCCGGAGGCCGCCGTCGCACTCTACCGCAAGCTGCTCCTGTCCAGCGGCGTCCTCATGCGACAGGACGCGCCCGCGCAGTTCAAGTCCAATTTCGCCGCCGCCCTGCTCATGACCGGCAACCTCTCCGGGGCCACGGCCCTGCTTGACGAACTCCGCGGCACCGACGATCCCGGCGCCCGCCGGCTCCGCGATGCCCTCGGGCGATGGCGGCGGTCCCTGTCGCCGTGGCGCCGCGGCTTGGCCGCCATCGGCATTCCGCCGCAGGGGCCCATCGCTCTGGACTACGCCCCGGGAGAACTGTAGGCTGACGTGCGGGCCCCTCGAGGGCCGGGAGAGAGCGTCTCATGGGAATGACCGTCATCGAGTTGGTCGCCGGGCTGGCCCTGCTGGTCCTCGGCGCCGAGTTGCTGGTTCGCGGCGCATCGCAACTGGCCAAAGCCGTCGGGCTGCCCTCCCTGGTCGTCGGCCTCACGGTCGTCGCCTTCGGCACCAGCGCGCCGGAGTTCGCCGTCAGCCTCAAAGCCTCCCTGGCCGGCCAGAGCGACATCGCCCTCGGCAATGTCGTCGGCAGCAACACCTTCAATGTCCTCGTGATTCTCGGCCTCTCGGCGCTCGTCATGCCGCTGGCCGTGTCGTCGCAGCTCATCCGCTTCGACGTGCCGGTCATGATCGGCGTGTCCGCGGCGGTGTGGCTGGCGGCCCTCGACGGCGACATCAGCCGCACCGAAGGAGTTCTGCTGCTGGGCGGCCTCGTCGTCTACACCGCCGTGCTCATCGTGGCGGGCCTGCGCAAGAACGGCGCTGCGACCGCCGGGCCAGGCTGGCCGGGCGACCCCGCGCCGCACAAGACCTCGCACCTGATCGTGTCGGCGGTGCTGGTCCTGGCGGGACTCGGCATGCTCGTTCTCGGCTCGCGGTGGCTGGTCGGCGGCGCCACGGCGGTGGCCCGCGCCCTCGGCATCAGTGAACTCGTCATCGGCCTGACGCTGGTCGCCGCCGGCACGTCGCTGCCCGAGCTGGCCACGTCCGTCATCGCCGCCATGCGCCGCGAACGCGACATCGCCGTCGGCAACATCGTCGGCAGCAACATCTTCAACCTGCTCGCGGTCCTCGGCGGCGCGGCGGCGGTCGGCGGCCGCGTCGAGGCCGCACCCGCGGCCGCGCACTTTGACCTGCCCGTCATGGTCGCCGCGGCCATGGTCTGCCTGCCGATCTTCTTCACCGGGGGCCGCGTCTGCCGATGGGAGGGCGCGACGCTCCTGGCCTACTATGCCGCCTACACGCTCTACATGTTCCTGGCGGCCTCGGGCAACCATGCGGTTCCGGCCCTCGGCGCGGCCATCCTCTGGTTCTTCCTGCCGGGAACGGGTCTGGGCATCGGCCTGTCGGTGCTCTACACGCTGCGCGAACGCCGACGGCGGCGAGCCGACCGGGCGACCCCGCCGTGAACCGGGTGTCATGCCGACCCTGTCGAGGCTGTCCGGCAATTCGATCAGGTACGTGATTGTCTGTGGCAGAGGCGCGTGCCTGCGACGAGTCAGCGCTGGGTGCCATGCCTGCCCCGTCAGGCATGGGCAAGTCTCCGTGCCCTTCCGCGTGGCTGCCCCTCGACGGTGCTCGGGAACTGCGTCAAGCAGCCACCCTACGCCCGTGGTGTCGTATCGC
>Ga0123329_1003956_pt1 | contig 11890 bp, 8 predicted proteins | sample BioC12SIPDNA_FD_89703 | JGI IMG/M metagenome (GOLD analysis project Ga0123329, IMG submission 89703) | Anaerobic biogas reactor microbial communites from Washington, USA - Biogas_R1_B C12 SIP DNA | ecosystem: Engineered > Bioreactor > Anaerobic > Unclassified | place: Washington, USA | collected... | reverse complement strand
TGGCAAACGACCACCGAACAGGCGTGCCGTCAGGCGACTGCCCCGTAGCGGCCAGGTGGAATCGTTCCGAGGAACGCGCAATCCGCGTCGTCCCCCGCTGGGCCACCTGAAAAAGCACAAACAGCCCCGCGATCACGATGAGCAGCTTCAGTAGCATGCGGGTCACAGCAACTCTCCCGGCTGACAAGACCCAGACGAATTCGAAATTCACAGACCCCACATGGTACCCCGGAAGACCATGGGGTCAAGCGCATCCACCTGCTTCCACAGCTAATTCCACGGGATAGTTGACCCCCGGCCGCGGGACGCCAGGCCTGCACAGCCCCGTCGCCTTCCGAACTGCAACAAAGATCGCCTGCTCAGCAGGGAAACGGGACAGCCGGAGGGTCCGCAATTGCGTGGAACTTCCTTACCCGTTGCTCGTTAAACTATACGACGAGATTCGAGGTATCGCAAGTTTTCCGCGATTTCAGGGAGGCGCCCATGAACACTCGCTCAGTGATCGGTACGGTGGTTCTTCTGGCGGCAATGGGAGCCTCGGCGCAACCCGCCTGCGGCGCCACATATCACGTGGCGGCAAGCGGAAACGACGCGGCCCAGGGCACGGCCGAGGCCCCGTGGCAGACGCTCGCCAGGGCCATCGACGCGGCCGCTGCCGGCGACACGATCCTGCTGGCCGAGGGCAGCTATGAATTCGCCCTGCCGAAAAAAAAGCTGGATGGTCGCATGCTCACCATCCGCGCTGTAACAGATGCCGCAAACAAGGTCACAGTGACCGGCCTGAAGACCGACTACGACGGCCGCTACTCGTTCCTGCGGTTCGAGGGGCTGGCAATCCCCAACCCAGTGCGGATCCACAAGGCCCGGTGGGTCCAGTTCGTTCGTTGCAGCTTCAGCGGCGCCAGCCACTGGGGCGTCGGGCTGATGGAATGCGAGAACGCTGGCGTCTATGGCTGCAACGTCGCCACCGACACCGACTCCCAGATCATGATGGGCGGACTGAAGAAGGCCGAGTTCCGCTTCAACGAGGTCACCCAGGGCACCTCCGACGCCTTCCAGGGCAACGGCGACGACATCCTGATCGAAGGCAACTGGGTTCACGATATGCGACGCAAGGAAGGCGCCCATGCCGACGGACTGCAACTCGGCAACACCCGGCGACTGACGGTCCGTGGCAACCTCTTCGAGTGTCCCGACATGCAGACCCTTTTCCTGAGTTGGACCAAGAAGGAGACCACTTACGAGGACATCGTCATTGAGAACAACATCTGCATTACCGCCCAGGTCCACGGCCTGACCGTCACGCCCTCGACCGATCTGACCATCCGCAACAACCTGATCATCTGCGACCCCAAGCACAAGTACAGCACGCAGACGGTGAACCTGGGCAACCTCCAGGGCAAGGTCACGCTTCAGAACAACCTCCTGCACCTGTTCGGCATGGCCAAACGCGACCAGGACGTGGTCGCGGCCAACCTCGTGATGAAGAAACACTGGGCCAAGGACAACTGGGGCTCCGAGTTGCCGGTGGTTGATCCGGAAACGATCTTCGTAGACCGATCGGCTCGGGACTTCCGCCTGAAGGAGGGCTCCCCTGCCCTGGGCGCCGCGGTGCCGGGAACCGTGCCGCCACGAGACATCCTGGGCCGCGACCGTCCCAAGGACAAACCGTCCATCGGGCCGCTGGAGCGGCTGCCCGAGGACAAGCCCTTCATGGAGATGTGGCGGGCCTACTTCCTCAGGATGCAGGCCGAGGTCCGCCCCAGCGATCCGCAGCCGGAACCGCCCGCCGCGGAGCCACCCGCGGCGACTCCAACGCCATGAGGGGGCCCGAGACGCCCCTTCTTCGAATACCGCACCCGACGATTGACTGGGCGGCCGCCTTGGGTATAGTGTCTCTTCGCATGCGGCCGGACCGCGGCGGCGATGGGCCGCCGGCGGCGCCGGGCGCGTGATTCCGTATGCCCACGAAAGGAGACGGGTTTATGTTCCGTGAGAAGGAACGGACACTCAAGCGGGTCATTCTGGAGACCGGCCTGAAGGTGTTCACGCGGCTGGATGACGACTCGATCCGCGAAAGGTGCCGCACCGCCATCGACAACTGGCGGCGGCTGATTCAGGACGCCGATGTCGTCTCGGTCCTGCTCTGGATCGGCGACGGCGACGAGGTCTTCAACTTCACCGGCGACATGAACGCCGAGTTCAAGTGGAACGATTGCGTCGGCTTCAACAACCTTCAGTACAACGCCTATCCCGAGAACCGCCACTACCGCACGTGGTATCCGCGGCCCTACATGGAGAACCCGCCGAAGTTCACGCCGGCCGACCTGAAGCGCGTCATCGCGATCTTCAAGGCGACGGCCCGCGAGATGTGCGGCGTGGAGATCCAGGTCGGCACCACCATCGACGCCGGACCCGAGTTTGTCGAGAGCAAGTTCAAGTTCGAGCGGCACCCCGAACTGCTCAAGGGCGGCCCCAACAGCGACATGCCCAAGAGTCTGGCGTTCCTGTGCTGCTACGCCCACATGGCCGCCGACACGTATTCCTACGCCGGCTTCCCCGGCGGCCTGCCCGAGGGCACGCATTTCGGAACATTCCTGGGCCGCCAGCTGCGGCTGTTCAGCGAGGCCGTCGGCCTCGACTACGTCTGGCTCTCCAACGGCTTCGGCCTCACTCATTACGCCTGGAACTACATCGGCGAGGTCTTCAACGGCCTGGAATACCATCCGGAGCGAGCCCCCGAGAGCATCAAGCAGTTCGTCTCGTTCTGGGACGAGTTCCGCAAGGAATACCCCGCCGGCCGCATCGACATCCGCGGCACCAACTACTCGATCGGCATGGACGCCACGAGCCACGGCATCGACATCCGCGAAATCTACCGCCGCGGGCAGCTCATCACGCCCGCGCCGAACCCGCCCTGGGGCTCGGCGAACCTCGGCCTCGAGCTGGCATCGCACCTGTCGCGCATCAGCTCCACCCCCACGCGGTCCATCCTGTTCCGCTACTACATCAACGACAGCTGGTTCACCGTCGTGCCGTGGTACGACTACTACAACCGTGAGCCGTTCGACATCTACTGCCCGATGGCGTGCAGCCGGCTGAACGACCGCGGCGACGCCGAAGGGGCCACGGACATGAGCGTCATGACCGTCAGCACCGGCTACGGTGAGATGCCGCCGACGCAGGCCGGCGAGGTCGAGCCGCACCTCCGCCGCGCCTTCAACCTGGCGCCCGACGAGGCCGGGCCGCTGGTGTGGGTCTATCCGTTCAGCGAGTACCAGGACGAGTTGCACCGCCCCAACGGGCAGATTCAGAAATCGTTCTTCGGCGACTGGTACATCGCCCGCGCCATCGACACGGGCCTGCCCCTGAACACGGTTATCACGACGGACAACTTCGCCAAGGTCGTGGCAGATCATCCGAAGGTCCTGGCCGGCCGCATCCTCGTGGCGCCGACGCCCGCGGCCGACTGGAAGTACACCCAGCGGCTGATCGACTTCGTCAAGGCCGGCGGCAAGGTACTCCTGTACGGGTCGCTGCACGACGCGCCGAAGGAACTGCTGAAGCTGCTGAACGTGAAGCTCGACGCGCCCATCGACGGCGACCTGGACGTGTCGCTGAAGATGGCCGGCGACGTGTTCGACGTGAAGGGCAAGAAGCGCCCGTTGCGTCACATCGGGCGCATCTGCGACGGCGGCGTCTGCGAGGTGGTGGCCGACAGGAGTCTGAAGTGCACCTCCCTCCGGGCGACGGTGGCCCTGGGCGCCAAGCGGCGCGTCTACGCCCTGGTCCGCAAGAGCCGCACGTGGAAGGGCGGCCAGGTGGCGTGGATTCGCGGCAGCCTGCCGTTCGACGCGCAGCCGACCAGCCTGGAGCCGGTCCTCTTCGGCGCCGACGAGTCGCACGACGCCACCGAATGGATGCGGTACCTGCTGGCCGACCTGGGCATCGTCATCCGCCAGAGGCGCCACGACGCCGCCACCAAGGCCATGAGCCTCCTGGCCTCACGCACCCGTGGCGGCTATCTGTTCAACGGCCACAAACGCGACGCCACCGTCAGCGCCGAGCTCAGCTTCCCCGACGGCGCGCCGCTCATGGTCGAGCGGCAGACACGCATCCGCAAGAACACGGCGAGCTACTTCCTCGACCGCTCGTTCCATCACGAGTGTTTCGCGTTCGTCCGACAGGAAGCCGAGTCCCTGGTCAGCTACAAAGAGCAGCGGACTCTGCCGCACGAAGGCCGCGCGTTCGACATCCACGGACTCAAGGACGCCGTCCTCACGCTCTACGTGCCGCACGACGCGGTCGCCAACAAGACGCTCAAGGTCCGGCGCATCATGCCCTACACGATCCAGGACCCGACGGCCGAGGACCGGTTCAAGAAGCTCTACAAGGTCCGCGACTTGAGCGAACTGGAACGCGATCTGACGTGGAAGATCGATCCGGTGACCGGCGCCGCCGTGGTCGAGAAAACCACCGGCTCGGTCCAGGTTCGCTGGTAGCAGCCACTGGAATCACCCATGCGGGGCCGGCCGCGCCATGCGACCGGCCCTCGCTGTTTCCCCGCCCTGCCCGCACACCAGTGCCCCAGGTAAACATGTGGCACGACGAGACACCTCGTGCTATCATGGCAACCGGTGCGTAACGGCGTCCCAACTCTGCGTCTCCACAATCAGGAGGACCTGCGATGCAACGGCAACTGCTGCTTGTCATGTGCCTGGTGGCGACTTGGACGTGTTCGGCGGCGGGGGCGGACCTCAAGCGGATCGAACCGGTGGCGCCGGAGGCACCGGTCCCGGCGAAGACCCAACGGGAGTTCGACCGGCGGTACGGCGAGGCTTTCAAGGCGGCGATGGATTCCGAGGCCGTCGAGGACGACGACGCGCTGGTCGAGCGGCTCGTCGCGGACGCCTCACGGTTGCAGTCCGATCCCACACTGCTGGCATACGTCCTCGACCAGACCATCCGGCTGGCCGGCGTCTGCCCCGGCCGGCAGAAGCTGACCTACGACACCCTGAAACGCCAGGCGACCGACTCGTTGCGGCCGGCGTTGCCGTGCTACGAGACCATGATGCGCCTTGTGCCGCGCGTGGCCGACCAACTGGGCGACGAGCAGTTCGCCGCGTGGTTCGCCGCAACATGCGCCGAGGACGCCCGCCGCTTCGCCGCGCTCGCCGACGCCGAGGAGCAGCACCTTCGCGGCATGGCCGCCCTGGCCGTCGTACTGACGGCGGCCGAGGCGCGATTCATCGACACGAAGGACTCCGTGGCCGACGACCTCCGCGGCCTGGAGTTTCTGAAGCGGCTCGTCGAGACGCGCCGCCAGTACGAGAAGGACATCGCAAGCCCATCGGCCGATCAGAGGAAGGCCCGCGTGTTCCTGGGCATTGTCACGCTGGCCCGCGACGGCGATCTGGACACCGCCCTCGGCCACCTGACGGCCTCCGGCGACCCCAAGGCCGCCAAGCTGGCCGGGCGGCTGACCGCCTTCAAGAGCGGCGAATCCAACCTGGAGAACGCCTACGAAATGGCGGAAGCAACCGTCGAACTGGCCGACAGCCTGAGCGACCCCTACCTGCAACTGCTGCTCTACAAGGAAGCCGAGGGCAAGCTGGCCGCCTGCCTGGCCGATCCCGGCCTCGTGCGGTCGCGCGGCGCCGAGGCCCGAAGTCTACAGAAACGCGCCGCCAGCGGATCGGCCCTGGCGATGGGCACCCTGCCGGCCCTGGTGCGCGACCAGGTGCAGGGCGTCCGCCAGAAGGCCAGCCGCGACACCGAGTATGTCCAGACGTTCTTCGGCGTGCCGATCAAGAGCAACAGCCGCATCGTCTTCGTCATCGACCGAAGCGGCTCCATGACCGACTCGATGGCTCACTGCAAATGGGAGCTGGCCCGCGCCATCGCGTCGCTGACCGAAGACCAGTCGTTCCAGGTGATGTTCTACTCGTCCGGCCCGGCCGTCGTCATGGGCGACGGCGAAATGGCCCTGGCACTCGACGTCAACAAGAAGGCGGCCATCGAGTTCATCAAGTCCATCGCGCCGATCGGCCAGACCGACCCGTCCGATGCCCTGACACGGGCCTTCCAGCTCAAGCCCGACACAATCTACCTCCTGACCGACGGCGAGTTCGAACCTTCCGTCATGGACTTGCTGCTGACACTGAACTCCGGCCTCAAAGTCACGGTTCACACCATCTGCTTCATCTATTCCAACGGCGAACGGCTGCTCCAGGAAATCGCACGCACCCACAAGGGCACGTACCGTTTCGTGGGCGAGAACGATCTGAAAGGGAAGGACCTGGAGGAGTTCGCGACGCCCAAGAGCACCGGCAAGACGCCGCCGCCCCCGGCGCAGGTGACGCTGCGGAAGCCGATCCCCGAGGGCAAGCCGATGCCCCAGAGCAAGCAGCAGAAGCTCGAACGCCTGGTGACCTACCTGCGACAGAACCGAGGCAAAGCCAAACCGGCCGCCCTGGCGCCATCGGTCCAACTCGTCGAAGAGATGCTCGACGAACACGGCAAGCACGTGCCGCAGAAACTTCGCGACAGCGCACAACGAATCCTCGACGACCTGAAGAGGGATGCCGCCAGGTGAGGCGTTTCGGAAATCATCTCTGAGTCTGACGCACTATGCGTGGGCCCTGTGCGACTGGCCGCCGCAGGTACGCAGCAGCCACTCGCGCAGCACCGCGAAAAACTCCTCCCTTGCCGCTCGTTCCTGCCAGGGGTGGTGGCCGCAACGGGCCAGTTCGTGGTACTCCAGTTGTGGAATCAAGGGGCGCAGGCCGTCGCGGATCATCGGCCCCGGATGCGGGTCGTGCGAGCCGTGCAGCATCAGCACGGGCGACCGGATGGCCGCAAAGGCCGCCGGGTAGACGCCCTCGCCCTGGAGCCGCAACATGTCCTGCCAGGTCTGTTCATGGCCTGCGGCGTCGAAAGGCTCGCGTTCGTCGGGCGCCGTGCCCGCGTCGGCCGCCGGATCGTCGCCCTCGACCGGGTCGAAGGCGTAGAGCCGCTCCATGATCCTGCCCATGGCCGCCGTGCGCGCGCCGGGGTCGGCGATCTCCTCGGCCAGCCGGTCCAGTTGTCTCTTGACGTCGGCCGTCGTGCGCTCGGCGACGATCTCGCGCAGGCGTGCCCTGGCCGCCGGATCGAATGTGCCGCACCCCACCAGCACCAGCGGCCCGGCCTCATCCGGATGGGCCGCCGCCCAGGCCAGCACGAGCATTGCGCCCCAGGAGTGACCCACCAGCGCCGGCCGCACTCCGTCACCACAGGATTCCACCACTTCCTGAAGGTCCGCCACGTGCTGCGCCACCGTCAGCGGCGGGCCGCCGGCGACGCTGCGACGCTGAAACGGTTCGATCGCGCGAAACCGGTCGGCCAGCCCGCGAGCCACGGCAGCCACCGAGCCGACCGCCGCCGGCCCGCCATGAACCACGATGACCCTCGGCCCAACCGCGCCGTACGTGCGAACTCTCATGTGTCGATCCGATTTCCCCGCCGCCCGAGCGGCGGCTCTCCGAGCCGCGCGTGCCGCGCCCCGCGCCGGCAGGCCGCCCGACCGCCGCGACACTGACGGCTCAGGCGACACGATCCACGGGTTGTGGGTGGGAGGTGACCTGCCTCGTCACCATTCGCGGTCCCTGTACCACTGAAACGCCACAAGGCCTTTTCACCGTGGCACGGGCATCTTGCCCGTGCGTCGCAGGGCCATCCTGGCCCTGCAAAACGCCGTTCTTTCGTGGGCTTCGCTGCCAATGTCACGATGTGCGTTGGAGCCCTACCAGGTGTGCCGCAGCGCGTCGCCCCATTCGCCGCAGTACCACCGCTGCCCATCCGGCATGATCGAAAGCGGGGGCGTCCAGGTCATCCTGGCGAACAGCCCGTCCGGGCCGCCGCTACCGGCCGTCTGCGACAACACAGGAGGCTCCCAGGCCGCCATCGCGCACAACAGCAGCACGATGGCCATGGCCACCGCGAAGGCGCCAAAGGATTCGACGAAGCGTTTCACGGAACACCCTCCTGCCGGCGGACTGCGGCCCGGTGCGGGCGCAGAGCACCGCTCATCCCCTCATATCGGCCGTTCGCCGTCGGAACTTGAGGCGCTCCCCGGCGAAGCCATGGCCCCCGCCGGCCTCACCACCGGCTGAACCACGGGCTGACCCGCCGATCCGGTCCAGACCTCGGCCTCGATCCCGTACACGCGACGGATCGACTCGGCCGTCACGACCTCGCGCGGGCCACCGGCCACCTCCACCCTGCCCTCTTTCAGCAGCACCAGCCGATCGCACAGCGCCGCCGCCACGTTCACGTCGTGACCCACGCACAGGCACGCCTTCCCCTGCTCGTGGGCCAGCCGCCGCAGCAACTCGTACAATTCATACTGATGCCGAATGTCCAGAAACGAGGCTGGCTCGTCGAGCACCAGCAGCGGCGACTCCTGGACCAGCGCCCGGGCCAGCATCACGCGCTGCCGCTCACCGCCGCTGAGCTCGTCCAGCATCGTGTCGGCAAACCGTCCGGCATCCACACAGTCCAGCGCCGATCGGGCCCGGGCACGGTCGTCCTCCGTCTCGAACCCCAGCGCCCCCATGTGCGGGCTGCGGCCCATCAGCACCGCCTCCATCGCCGTGAACGCGAAGGCCGCGCGGCTCTCCTGCGGCAGGTAGGCCACCTGCCGGGCGTACTCCCGCCGCCGCTGTCGCAGCGCGTCGCGACCGTCCACCACGATCCGGCCCGACCCACCCTCCAGCAGCCGCATCACCAGCTTGATGAGCGTGCTCTTGCCGCTGCCGTTGGGACCGAGCAGCCCCACCAGTTCCCCGCGGGCCACCTCCAGCGACACGTCGTGCAGTTCGAACCGTCCGGGTCCGTAGCTGAACGACACGCGATCCACCCTGAGCATCGGCCCGGCCGGAGTCGTTGTCATAGGACGCCTCCCCGGATCCCACGGCCGCAGACCAGCAGAAGCACGAAGAACGGCACGCCGCACATCGCCGTCACGATGCCCACCGGCAGCCCCCCGCCGACCTCGTAGGGAACCAGGAGCACCAGGCGGTGAGCCACCGTCAGGAAGACCGCGCCGCCGAACACGCTCAGCGGCACCAGCAGCCGGTGGTCGCTGCCGAATGCCATGCGCACCAGGTGCGGCACGATCAGGCCGACGAACCCGATGGGCCCGGCCAGACTGACCGAGATGCCGGCCAGCAGCGACGCCACGACGAACGCCGTCCGGCGGTGTCGCTGGACGTCGAGCCCCAGGCTGGCGGCCACGTCTTCGCCGAAGGCCAGCAGGTTGAATCCCCTGGCCTGCCAGACGAACACAGCCAGCCCCGCCATGACCACGACGGCCGCCACGGCCAGTTCGCCGCGCTGGTCGCGCGGGCTGCCCAGGCCGCCCATGAGCCAGAAAATCAGTTCGTTGCGCAGCCGGTCGCCGGCCAGAGCCACGGCGAGCATGATCGCCGCCGAGAAAAACGCACTGGCCACCACGCCCGTCAGAATCAACCGGTACGGGTCCAGCCGCCCGCGACGCTGGGCAATCAGATACACGACCGCAATTACCGCCAGGGCCATCAGGAACCCGCACACCCCAGGCAGGCTCACCGTGCCGCCCAGCGGCAGGCGCAGGTAGAGCCACGCCGGCGGCAGCACCAGCGTCCCCAGAATGACGCCGAGGCTGGCCCCCCCGCTGACGCCGAGAATGTACGGATCGGCCAGAGGGTTGCGCAGCAGCGCCTGAAACGCCGCGCCGCTGACCGCCAGAGCCGCCCCCACCAGCGACGCCGTGACGACTTCCCCGATGCGCCCGTCGAGCATCTGCCGCTGCACCGCTCCGCCCACGCCGAAGATGTTCACCGGACCGATCGTCAGCGCCGCCGCCGCAACGACCAGCCATGCGGCCGCGGCCACAAGAACCACCACGACGTATCGACGAGCGGTCAGCGTCACAGGGCCCCTCCCCCGGCGTCCCCCGCCGCCGCTGGACACACTGACGTTTGGGGGCCGTACCGTGGCATGGGCATCCTGCCCATGAGTGGCAGGGGCATCTTGCCGCTGCTTCCCCAGGACGTTGATGTTCCCGCCGCCGCTTCGCCGTGGAGCGTCCGTTCCAGCAGTTCTGCCGCATCGGCCATGCGCGGGCCGGGGATCGTCAGATACGCCTCGCGGAGCACCACCACGCGCCCCGACGCCACAGCCGGAATCGTCGGCCATCGCATCCACGGCTCGCGGTACTGCTCGTCCGTGAGCCCGGGAGCGATGTCGCCCGGCGCACTGATCAGAATCGCCTCGATGGGCCACTGCGACACCTTCTCGAAATGCACGCGCGGGTACCCCTCGGCCTCGACGACGTTCTCGCCGCCGGCCGCGTCGAGCAGCTCGGAAACGAACGTCCCGCGGCCAATCACGCTCACCTGGTTGCCCTCGCCCAGAACGCTCGGGAACACCATCAGCGTCCGCACCCTCGGCAAGGACGCCGTCCGCCGCCGCACGGCCTCCAGCCGCTCGCGAAGCCCGTCGGCCAGGGCCGACGCCCGGTCGGCCGCCCCCACTTCCGCGCCCAGCACCTCGATGGTCTCGTACACCTGCTGCACGGTGTCCGTCGGCGGGGCGATGCAGCGAATGCCCGCGGCCGTCAGCCGCCCGTAGCTGTCGGCCTTCGACGTGTTGAAGATCACCAGGTCCGGATGAACGGCCAGCAGTTCCTCGACCCGGACGTCCGTGTAGCTGCCGTAGGCCGGCAGCATCAGGGCCCGCGGCGGATAGCGACAATAGATGCTCCGCCCGACGACGCGGTCTCCCGCACCCAGGGCGAACAGGATTTCCGTGGCGCTGGGCACCAGGCTCACGACCGTCCGCTCGGCCGGCGGCCGGGGCGACAGCGCGCGCTCCTCCGTGCAGCCCGTCGCCGCCAATGCGACAACAGCCGCCCACGCCGCCGACAATGCCGCACGGCCACAGAGGGGCAACCCATGAACGCTCATGACCGAGAGTCTAGGGGGGAGTCGAAAAAAAGTCAAAAGCGATCCGTGCCGCGGCGAAATGCCGGGAAGACCCGACGGCGACCATGCGTTGTCTGAACGACGCACGGTCGCATGCACAGCACCGCGAGTTGCACCGATCTGCGACCGTGCGTGGCGGTGGTTTCGGTTGGGGCGCTTGGGTGATGCGGACCGACCCTGAGCCCGGCGCCAGGGCTCGGCGCCGCAACCTATGGTGCGAGGCGGCGGGGTGTGCCGTGGACGTTTCCACGGCCCCCCGCCCGCCATAATGTCGCACGCCCGGCGCCTCACACATGCGGGGTGCATTAACGTTTTGGGGAAGCAGGGGCAAGATGCCCCTGCCACTCATGGGCAGGATGCCCATGCCACGGTACAGCCCGCAAAACGTTAATGCACCCCAACATGCGAATCGCCTTGACCCGCCGCCCAACACCCGGGTATAGTCGCAGTGTGTCGCCGCGTCGTCCACGCGACGGCGCCTCTGCACGCGGCTGCCATCGTTCTGCGGCCGTCGAACGCCCGGCCCTCCGTGGGATGCGACCATGCTCAAACGCCGCCTGACCCTGTTTCGGCTCTTCGGCATCCCCGTCCGACTCGGCGTCTCGTGGCTCATCCTGTTCGCCGTGGTCTTCGTGGGGCTGGCCCAATCGTACTACACAGACTCGTTTGGGCTCTCCAGCCGCCAGATCTATCTGATGTCACTCGTCGCCACGATCCTCTATCTCGGCTCGCTCCTGATGCACGAGTTCGGCCACGCCCTGGCCGCCAAGGCCTTCGACGTGCCGGTGCTCTCGGTCGAACTGTTCGCCCTCGGCGGCGTGGCGCGCATGGGCGGATTCACCCGACGCCCTCGCGACGAATTCGTCATGGCCGCCGCCGGACCG